>Ga0335070_10002130_pt1 | contig 23080 bp, 21 predicted proteins | sample Lox_Sample_13_FD_206722 | JGI IMG/M metagenome (GOLD analysis project Ga0335070, IMG submission 206722) | Soil microbial communities from Loxahatchee National Wildlife Refuge, Florida, United States - Lox_Sample_1.3 | ecosystem: Environmental > Terrestrial > Soil > Wetlands | place: USA...
CTCGAGATCCGCGTCGGGCGGATCGCGAGCAGCGTCGGCGGGTCGCGCAGCACCGGCATCGAGCCGTACTGCGGATACTTGCGGCGCAGCGCCGTGACGACCGGGCCCACGTCGGGGTCGCGCTCCGCATTCGGAGGCTGGACCACCCGCGCGGCGCCTGCGACGCGCAGCCACCAGAGCTGCGACCAGTCGTGGCTGTACTCGTCGAGCAGCAGCTCGACGCGCGGGTTCTCGGTCGCACGCCGGATGCGGGCGGGCTCGCCCGCGCCCTTGGGCTTGGAGTCGATCGGCGTCCACAGGTAGCCGCGCACGCGCACGAACACGACCGGCAGCGCGGTGGGCCGGCCGCTGGCGTCCGCGCTGGCGAGCCGCGCGACGGGCCAGGTCTCGAGCAGGCGATCGACGAGGTCCGGACGCAGCTCCACGGCGGCGGCAGGATACCCGAGGGGGCGCCTTCGGGGACCCCGCCAGGCCGAAAGAATGGATGGGACGCCCGCACGTCCCTCACGCGCGCTCAGACCGGCCGCGTCGCGACGAACAACACCTCGCGCGGATTGACGAGCCAGCGCGCCTGGAGCTCCGGCGGGAGCGACGCGTGAGCGGCGCAGCAGCGCACCTCGAAGCCGGCTCGCGCGAGGCGGTCCACGTAGTCGCGCCCGTACAGGCGCACGTGATCCGACTGGCCGAAGGTGCGCTCGCGCTCCTCGGGGCTTCGCACGCCGGGGTCTTCGAGGGTCCGGGCCAGGCGCTGCGCGATCGGGACCTGGAGGAGCGCGAACCCGCCCGGGCGCAACACGCGGCGGATCTCGGCGAGCGCGCGCGCGTCGTCTTCGATGTGCTCGAGCACGTGGTTGGCGAGCACGACGTCGAAGCGCGCGTCGGCGTACGGGAGCGCGGTGGCGTCCAGCTTGCAGATCGCGTCGGCGAACGCGTAGTGCGCGGGCTCGCGGTCGGCCACGTGGTACGAGAGCGCGCGGGCCGCGCGCAGGCGCCGGTAGATGCCCGGCTCGGGCGCGAGGTGGAGCACCCGGATCCGGCGCTCGAGGATCCGGCACTCGGACTCGAGGTACCACCACACCAGACGCGCGCGCGTGTCGGCGAAGCACACCGGGCAGGTCCGCTCGGGCCAGTGCTCGCCTCCCACCACGTCGAGCTCGCGCAGCACGGGCAGATCCCGCCCATCGGGCAGATAGCGGCGCACGCGCGCGCCGCACACCGGGCAGCGATGCCGCGTGCCCCACCAGAAGATGCGCCGGGCCGGCGTCCGCGCGGCGCGGGGCACGACGCGCCGCAGGAGATCCTTCGCGCGGCTCACCTCCCTACCGCAGCTCCGCGATGAAGCGCGCTTCGAGCTCGCCGAGATCGAGGCGGTAGACGCGCTGCAGCGCGCGCGATAGATCGCGGCTGCGCAGCAGCTCGTCGACGAAACGCGGCAGGCTGCGCTCGCCCTGTTTGCGCATCAGGAAATCGACCATGCCGTAGGACTGGATGTACGCGACCCGCGCCGCGTCGCCGGGGAGGCGCGCGAAGGTCGGCTGGGAGAGCACATCGAGCGGCAGCAGCGCGTTCTGGCTCGCCCAGTACACGAGCGCGGCGCGCTCGTACTGCGAGAGGCCGCGCTTGCCGGCGGTGCGCCACTCGAACCACTCGGCGCTGCCCTCGTTGAGCCAGGCCGGCAGGACGAGCGACGGCGCGGCCGCGTCGTACGCCGCGTGGACGAGCTCGTGGTGCAGCGTGCGCGCGAGCGCGTCCGTGAGCCCCACGTCGCCGCGCACGCGGATCAGGCCGGCGTAGAAGCCGGCCGCGCGGAAGCGGAAGAGCGGGCCGAACTGCTGGTCGAAGAGCCCCGGGTCGTCGATGATCACGTCGAGGCGGCGCGGCGGGCGCAGGCCGAGGATCTGATCCAGCGAGGCGTAGGCGCGCTCGAGCTCACCGAGCACCTCCTGCTCGAAGCGCCGCGAGCCGTAGAAGCCGCCCGACTCGGCGAGGTTGACGTCCTGGTGCAGCAGGAAGTGCGCGGAGCTCCGGGTGTCGAAGCGCCCGTCGGCGCCGCCCGATCCCGCCCGCGCAGCGGCGGCCCACGCGGTCAGCGCGAGCGCCGCCAGTGCAACTCCGAGTCCGCGTCGCACGTCGCCTCCCTGCCCTCTTCCCGCTACCCCATCGGGTACGGGATCTCCCGCGACAGGCGGTCGCACGCCTCGAGCGCCTCGCGGGGCAGCGTCACGTCCGCGGCGGCGAGGTGCGCGGGCAGCTGCTCGACCTTCGTCACGCCGACGATCGTCGAGCCGACGAAGTCGCGCGTCAGCGTCCACGCCACCGAGAATGTCACCGGATCGAGCCGGCACTCCCGCGCGATCTCGTGGACGCGCGCCGTCGCCGCCAGCGTCTTCTCGCTGACGAAGCGCCGCGTCATCGCCCGGGTGCGCTCGTCGTGATCGCGGTAGCGCGTGAAGCGCGACCCCTCGGGCCAGGCGCCGTTCTGGTACTTGCCCGAGAGGACGCCCGCGGCGATCGGGCTGTAGGGCAGGCACGAGAGGTGCTCCTTGCGGCAGATCTGCGCGAGCTCGTCCTCGAAGCGCCGGTTCAGCAGGCTGAAGTTGTTCTGGATCGTCTCGTAGCGGACGCTGCCGGTGCGATCCGCCTGCCAGAGCGCCTTCATCACGCCGTAGGCGCTCTCGTTGCTGCAGCCGACCGCGCGCACCTTGCCCTCCTCGACCAGCCGGTCGAGCGCCTCGAGGGTGTCCTCGATCGGCACCACCGGGTCGGGCCAGTGGGTCTGGTAGAGGTCGATGTAGTCGGTGCGCAGGCGCCGCAGGCTCGCCTCCACCGCGCGCTCGATGTTGTGCCGGTCGAGCGCAGTGTGGCCCGAGCGCACCGGGCCGCGGAACCAGCCGCCGCCCGGCCCCGCCACCTTGGTCGCGACGATCACCTCGTCGCGCCGGCGGCTGGCCAGCCAGCGCCCGCAGATCTCCTCGGTGAGGCCCGCGGTCGAGGGATCCGGCGGAACCGGGTAGACCTCGGCCACGTCGATGAAGTCGATCCCCGCCTCGAAGGCGACGTCGAGGCAGCGGTGCGCCGTCTTCTCGTCGGCCATCGAGCCGAAGGTCATCGTGCCGAGGCAGAGCTCCGAGACGGTGAGTCCCGTGCGTCCGAGGGGTCGACGCTTCATGGCCCGGCCCCGCTCAGGCCTTCGCACTCGGGCGCGCCGACACCGTCTCGTGCCAGCGCTGGAGGTTCTTCCAGGCCGGATCGATGCGGATGTGGGTGACGCGGCCGAAGTCGATGCCGCAGAGCGCAGTGATGTCGGCGATCGTGTAGCGGTCGCCCGCGATGAACTCGCGCGCCGCCAGCTCGCCGTCCAGCCAGGCCAGGCGCGTCAGCGCGTGCTTGCGGCACACCTCGCCGAACTCGGGCACCTGCGGGATGCGGCCCTTGAAGAACTCGTGCGTGTTCTGGAACGTGGCCGTGATGCGCGAGAAGACCTCGCTCTCCATGCGGCGCTGCCACATCTCGACGAACGCGCGGTCGGTCGCGTCGACGCCCATCAGGGGCGGCTTCGGCTGGCGCTCCTCGAAGTAGCGGCAGATCGCCACGGACTCGGCGAGGTAGCGTCCGTCGTCGAGCTCGAGGACCGGCAGGCCGCCGAGCGGGTTCTTCGCCAGGAATTCCGGCTTGCGATTGTCGGCCTTGCCGATGTCGACCTGCACGGCCGGCACGGAGATGCCCTTCTCGGCCAGGAAGATCCGCACGCGGCGCGGGTTCGGCGCCATGGCGCTGTCGTAGAGCTTCACGCTGCCCTCCTCGGGTCGCACGCGACCCAGGCCGGGCAGTCTACACCCCCGCCTTCGAGGGAGGCGCTACATCGCCCCCATCGTGAAGAACGTCAGCGCGCCCTCGGCGGCGAGCTTGAGCAGCGCGTTCAGCTCCGCCGCGATGATGGCAGCCGACGAGCGGTCCGGGCAGCCCGCTTCCTTGCGCCGGGCGTTCAGCGCGCCGAGCTGGGTGTTCATGCGGTCGACCCAGAGGCCGCTGCCGAGCTGCTTCGCGCGATCCCGCTGCTGCGTGTAGTACACGACCTGCTTGTCGAGGTACTTGCACTGGGGCGGGTCGGCGGCGGCTGAGCCCGCCACGAGCACGAGACCCAGGACCAGCAGGACGCGGCGCATGCGATTCCCCTCCCCGTGCGGGGTCCCCAGGCCTATCGGCCGACCGGCAGGCGAGGTGTAGGGGGGGCGTGCCGGCACTCCAGCGAGGTAGGATGGCGCCGCCAGGGGGTCCCGTTGAGCCCGCGCGCCGCCGCGCTCCTTGCCAGTCTGATGCTCATCGCGCCGGCGTGTGCGAGCTCGCAGGAGCCGGCGCCCGCGCGGCCGCCTGCGCCCGCCGCGACCGCCTCCGCGCCGGCCGCGGCCGAGCAGGGCCTCTCCGACGCCCAGCTCGAGCAGCTCGTCGCGCCCATCGCCCTCTATCCCGACGACCTCGTCGCACAGGTGCTGATGGCCTCGACGTATCCGCTCGAGATCGTCCAGGCCGCGCGCTGGGTGAGAGAGCCTGCGAACGCGAAGCTGAAGGGCGCCGAGCTCGACGACGCGCTCGATGCGCAGAGCTGGGATCCGAGCGTGAAGTCCCTCGTGCCGTTCCCGACCGTGCTCGCGAACATGGACACCCGGCTCGACTGGACGCAGAAGCTCGGCGACGCGTTCCTCGCGCAGCAGAAGGGCGTGATGGACGCGATCCAGCGCCTGCGCAAGAAGGCGAAGGACGCCGGAAACCTCGAGTCGAACGAGAAGCAGATCGTCAAGACCGAGACCGAGCCGACGACCCAGACGCAGACGATCATCATCCAGCCCGCGGAGCCGCAGGTCATCTACGTGCCGACCTACCAGACGACGGTCGTGTACGGAACCTGGGGCTATCCGGCGTATCCGCCCTACTACTGGCCCCCGCCGCCCGGCGCCGTCTTCATGGCCGGATTCTTCTGGGGCGCTGCGGTCTCGGGCGGCGGCTACTGGGGCTGGGGACATTGCGGCTGGGGCAGCGGCGACGTCGACATCGACGTGGACCACAACTGGAACGTCAACCGGCCCGACCGCCCCAACCGCCCCGCCAACCGCCCGAACGGCGGCCGCTGGCAGCACGACACGGCGCACCGCAAGGGCGTGAACTACAGGGACGCCAGCACGCGCGAGAAGTACGGAAGAGGACAATCGCGCGACGTCGCCGCGCGAGAGAGCTTCCGCGGACGCGACGTCGGCGCGGCTGCCGGAAACCGCGCGACGGGCCTCGGCGATCGCAGCCGCACGGGCGCTGGCGTGGCCGACCGCAGCCGTGCCGGCAGCGGACAGGGCGTCGGCACCAGCGGGCGAAGCGGCGCCTTCGACCGATCCGGAGGCGCGAGCGCCGCCCGTGCGAGCTCTGCACGAGGCAACTCGAGCTTCGGCGGCATGGGCGCACGCGGGGGCATGGGAGGCCGCGGCGGCGGAGGCCGCGGCGGCGGGCGGCGTTAGGCGGAGGCGCAGATCAGTCTTGACGCGAAACCACTCGATCTCGAGCCGAGCCCTGCTGGCGGTCTGTCTCGCCCTGATCGCGCTCCTGGTGGCAGCGAAGCCTGCGGCGACGCCGCCGCAGTCGTTCGCCTCACCCGAGGCCGCCGCCGACGCACTCGCCGTGGCCGCGCGAGCGGGCGATTCGAAGGCAGTCCTCGCGGTCTTCGGCTCGACCGGCAAGGACATCGCGACTTCCGGTGACCCCGTCGCCGATGCGAACGCGCGCGAGAAGTTCGCGGAGGACTACGCGGCCGGGCACCGCATCGAGCGCGACGGCGACGCGAAGGCCACGCTCGTCTACGGCAGCGACGACTTCCCCTTTCCGGTCCCGATCGTGAAGCGGGGCGAGAGCTGGCAATTCGACGCCGCCGCGGGTCGCGAGGAGATTCTCGCCCGCCGCGTCGGGCGCAACGAGCTCGACGCGATCCAGGTGTGTCTCGCGTACGTGGATGCGCAGCGCGAGTACGCCACGGTGGACCGCAACGGCGACGGCCTCTTCGACTACGCGCAGAAGGTGCTGAGCACCCCGGGGACCCACGACGGGCTCTACTGGCCCTCGAAGCCGGGCGAGCCCGAGAGCCCGCTCGGCGAGCTCGTCGCGGACGCGCGCGCCGAGGGATACAAGGACGAGGGCAAGCGAGCGCCCTACCACGGCTACTACTACAAGGTGCTGACGGCGCAGGGACCGCACGCCGCCGGCGGCGCCTACGACTACCTGGTCCGCAAACGCATGATCGGCGGCTTCGCCCTCCTCGCGTTCCCGGCCGAGTACGGCGTGTCCGGCGTCATGACGTTCGAGGTGAACCACGACGGTGTCGTGTTCTCCAAGGACCTCGGCCCCGACACCGCGAAGCGAGCGGCGGCCATCACCCGCTTCGACCCCGACGAGACCTGGAAGAAGGAGCAGTGAGGGAGAGTCAGAGCGCTCCCGCCACCGCCTGCGCCGTGCGCCGCGCCAGCGCCATGACCGTCCACATCGGGTTCACGGACGGACATTGCGGAAAGACGCCCGAGTCCGCGATGTAGAGGTTGTCGAAGTCGTGGCAGCGGCCCAGCTCGTCCACGACGCCCCGGGCCGGATCGCCGTGCATGCGCGTGGTGCAGAAGGCGTGGTTGCCGCCGAGCACGAGCTGATCCGGGCGGATCGGGCGGGTGCGCAGGATCTCCGCCTCCTCCAGCGAGTGCAGCGTCTCGGGAATGCCGTGCACGCCGGGCAGCACGCGCAGCGCGCCCGCGGCGAAGAAGATCCGGCACAGCTCGTAGAGAGCGCGCGCGAGGATCGGCGTGTCCTCCGGGTGCAGCCGCCACTCGATCCGCGGATCGAGGCCGCCGCGCCGCGGCACGACGCGGCCGAGCGAGAGGTTGCAGCTCCCGATGGCGTCCCAGATCGCGGAGTACGGCACCTCCGCGAGGCGCTGCTTCAGCGCGAGACCCGCCCCCGGCATGCGCACGGCCAGCACTGCGGGCGGCGCCCACAGCGTCTCGAGCTTGAAGCCGTCGCGCAGGAAGTGCTTCGACTGGTAGCCCTGCGTGGCGCCGAACTGCGGATGCACGGGGTCGGGGAAGATGCCCATCACCGCGACGCCGGGATGGAACTGTAGATTGCCCCCCACCTGCCCGGAGCGGTTCGCGAGGTCGCCGCTCTTCGCGAGCAGCACCGGCGTGGCCATGCAGCCCGCCGCGAGCACCACGGCGCGCGCGTCGATGCGGAAGCGATGGCTCGGACGGCCCGTGAAGGGCGCGACGATGCGGCCCTCGACGCCAGTCGCGCGCCGCCCGTCGACGCGCACGGCCTCCACGCGCGCCGAGGTGAGCACGCAGGCGCCGCCGCGCAGCGCGTCCGGCACGTAGGTGATGTCCATCGACTGCTTGGCGCGCGAGCGGCAGCCCGTGAAGCACTCGCCGCTCCCGCGACAGCCGCGCACGTTGCGCGCGATCGGCTCGCAGTCGATGCCGAGCGCCGCGCAGCCGTCGCGGAACAACAGATTGCGCCGGCCCTGCACGTTCTCGGGCGTCGCCGCGATGCCGAGGGCGTCGCCGACGGCGCGGTAGTGGGGCTCGAGGTCGGCCGCCGTCGTGTGCTTCAGGGCGAAGCGCTCGCACCAGCGGTCGAGCACGAAGTCCGGCGCGCGATTGCAGATCGCCGAGTTGACCAGCGAGCCGCCGCCGAGGCAGATCGCCTGCATGGTCGGCATCACGGTGCCGACCGTCGCGCGCAGCCCGCCCTCGCGCATCGTGCGCGCCATCGAGATTCCGCCGTCGATGCGGTACTCGGGCGGCGTGAAGGCGGGGCCTTCCTCGAGCAGCGCGACGCGCAGCCCCGCGTCGGCGAGCTCCTTCGCGGCGACGGCGCCGCCCGGACCCGAGCCGACCACCGCGACGTCGACGCTCTCGTGCACGTCGCGGTCGTAGTCCGCGAAGCTGCGCAGGTCGACGCCCTGCTCCTTCACGCGCGCTCCTCCGCGTAGCCCTCGAGCAGCGGCGCGTCGAGAGACAGGGGCACGCCCGCGGACGGCGGGGTCAGATCCGCGCGCGTGCGCCGCAGCGAGGCGCGCGGCGCGCCGATCGGCGGATACCAGAGATCCGCCTCGCAGACCGGGGTCTCGACCGCGAAGGGCGCGAGGTGCAGCACCCGCAGCACGCGCGGGCTCGCGAAGTAGCCGAGCGTGCAGAGCGCGCGCAGGCTGATGAAGACCAGGCGCCGCACGAACCACGGGCTGGTGCGCCAGCGCTCGAGCACCGCCTCGCGCTGCGCCGCGGCGAGCTTCGAGTAGCGACGGAATCCGGCGAGACCGCCGGGAGCGGGAAACAGCAGCGTGGCGTGCTCGAACAGGAAGAACAGCGCCCGCATCAGCACGCGCTGGCGCGTCTGCGAAGCCGCGACGAGCCGGTCGACGTACTCGGGAACGCCGGCCTCGCGGCCCGAAGCGGGAATGGCGCCGCCCGGCGGGAAGAGCGCGTCCGACACCGCGGCGAGCAGCGCCATCTCGCGCCGGCGCAGGACCTGCGTCTCGCGCGGTGCGGGCGGGTAGCCTGCGAAGACCCGCGCGAGTCCGTAGCCGAGCAACGCTGCCGCGACCGCGAGCGCCCACATCGCCGCCAAGCATATTCGGGATCCGCGCCGAGGGCCCGCCACTTCGTGCGGCGCGTGCCGCCTCGTGTGGCGGATTCCGAGGCCCGCGCTGCAGCGCGCTGCATGCGAGTGCAGGGCCCTGACTGCGCGCGCTTCACCGGCGCGCCTGCCGGTTGGCGAAGGCGACGCCGCGGCTGGCACGTGCCTTGCTCTCGTCGCGCGCGTCCGGTCATGTCGAACCGCACCCACGCACTCTTCGCCGCACTCTGCGTTCTCGCCCTCGCCGGCGCGGCCGCCGCGCAGGAGCTCGACCGCAGCTTCCCGGTGACGCCGGGCGGACGGCTGCGCATCGCCCTGGACTTCGGCCAGGTCGACCTCGTGCCCGTGCAGGCGAGCGAGCTGCGCATCGAGGCCACGGCGCGGGGTGTGGGAGCCTCCGGCGTCCACTTCGACGCGCGCGCGGAGGGCGGCGACATCGTGCTGACCGGACGCGCCGAGCCGTGGGTCGCCTGGCTGCGGAGCTGGCCGCGCGTCCGCGTGCGCGCCTTCGTGCCGCTCTTCCTCGCGGTCGACGTGGCCGACGCCGGCGCGGGCGGCGCCTCGTTCCTCGTCCACGAGCCCTAGCAAGCGGCGCGAGGCGCCGCGCGCAGCGAGCCGAAGGCGAGCGAAGGTCAGGGGACGAGACCCGGGTGGGCCGAGCTGGATCGCATCCGGCGTTGCGCGAAAGCCGGCGAAGTTCACCGATGCGCAGCCGGGCCACCTAAAGCCGCGCCGGTCCCCCGCCGATGACGCACGGCGGTGCGCTCCCGCCTCGCCAGACCGGTCGTGTATCTGCTCGGCGCGCTGCTGCTCCTCTCGCTGGTGCTGCTGCGCGTCGCCGCGCTCTATCGCGTGGCGTTCAACTGGGACGAGCTGATGCTCTTCGAGTCCGTCGCGAGGAGTCTGCGCGAGGGCGTCTTCCACAGCGGCGGACGGCCCGGGCTCGTGCAGCTCCTGCTCACCCCGCTGATCGCGGGCTGCAGCGACGAGATCGCCGTGGGCCGCACCGCGCGCGCCGTCTGGGTCGTCGTCACGTTCGCCTACGCGTCCGGCATCGCGGCGCTGCTCGCGGCGTTCCTGCGCGACGGGCCGGGGCGCCGCCACGACGCCCTGCTCGGCGTCGCACTGCTGTGCCTGCTGCCCGTCTTCCTCGAGTGGTCGATCCAGGTGCGCACCGACCAGCTCGCGCTGGCCTGCGGCGCCTGGGGCGTCGCCGCGCTGCTGGCGTCGCAGCGCCGGCCCGCGCTCGCGCTCCCGGCGGGTGTCCTGCTCGCGCTCGGCTGGCTCGCGTCGCAGAAGCTCGGCTATGTCGCGGCGCTGGGCGTCGTGCTCGCCGCGCTGCGCGTCGCCGCCGACGGCTGGCAGCCGGTGCGGGAGCTCGCGCGCGCGGCGCAGGTCGGCCTCGGCGGATCCGTCACCTGGTTCGCCTTCCGCAGCGTGCTGACCTCGCGCTTCGAGGTGGGGCCGGGCCACCCGGCGCGCGCCGCGATGACCGGCCACCTGATGCGCGGACAGCTCGACGTGTTCGAGTTCTACCGCCACACCATCGGCTGGGACCAGTATCTGGCGCTGTGGCCGACGCTGCTCCCGCACCTCGCGCTGCTCGCCTTGCTGGGCGTCGCCACGATCCTCGGGCTCCGCCGCGGCCGGCGCGACCTGCGCGTGCTGGCGGCCTGGCTCGTGCTGGCGACCGGCCTCGCCGTGGGCCTGTTCCATGCGGCGGCCTTCGCCTACTTCTGGATGACGCTCGGCCTGTTTCCCGCGGTGGCGCTGGCGCTCGCCGCCGAGCCGATCCGCCGCGAGGTCTTCGCGGGGGATCCGCGCCGGCTGCGCGTCGCCGCGGCGGCACTGTGGCTCGCGCTGGCCGTACCCGCCGGGCGCGCGCTGGCCCAGCAGCTGGACGACACGCAGGCGGTGCAGCGCGACAGCATCGACTTCGTGCACCGCAACTTCGACGCGTCGCAGGCGGGCTTCCACCCGGAGAGCGCGCTCTTCTGCGGCGGGGAGCCGCCGCTCGGGAGCTGGTTCTCCTACACCATCTACCAGCACTTCCACGGGGCGCGGCGCCAGAGCGAGGTCGCGCGCTTCCTCGAGACCTTCCGCGACGAGCCCGTCGCCTACATCATCGAGTCGTTCCGCCTGGCGCAGTTCCCGCCCGAGCTGCAGGACTTCTGGGCCACCCACTACCAGCCCTACCGCGCGTCGGTGTTCGTCGCCGGCCAGCGCCTCGCCGGAGCACCCGGCGCCGCGCAGCCCTTCGACCTGATCGTGACCGGCCGCTACCGCTGGATCCCGATCGGCGCGGCGTCGTCGATCCGCGTGGACGAGCAGCGGCTCGGCCCCGGCGAGGTCGCGGAGCTCCGCGCCGGTGAACACGTCGCGCGCTTCGACGCCAGCGTGCCGGACGGCGTGCTGCTGCTCGCGCTGCGCGATCCGCCGCGCGACGCGCCGCGCCCCTTCTACAAGAGCTACTGATGCGCGTTGCGCTGCTCACGAATGCGCTGCCGCCCTATCGCCTGCCGGTGTACCGCGACCTCGCCGCGACGCCCGGCTGGCAGCTCCGCCTGCTGCTCTGCGCGACCAGCGAGCCGCACTGGCGCGCGCCGTTCGAAGACGCGTTCGCGGCGGGCCGCGCGGAGCTCGACGCGGTCGTCGTGCCCGGCCTCGGCTTCGAGCGCCGGCAGCTCACGCACCGCGAGACCGGCGTCGCGCAGCAGGTCACCGCGTACGTGCCCTGGGGCGCCTTCGGCGCGCTGCAACGCTTCCGGCCCGACGTCGTGGTGAGCGGCGAGCTCGGCGCGCGCTCGGCGATCGCCGCGGCCTTCGCGTCCTGGTCGCGCACACCGCTCGTGCTGTGGAGCTATCACGCGCGCGTGTCGGCGGCGGCCGCGACGCCCGCGCGGCGCTGGCTGCGCCGGCGCCTGCTCGCGCGCGCGGACGCGGTGGTCGGCATGGGCCGGCAGGCCCGCGAGGTGCTCGCCTCGCTCGGCGTGCCGGAGGCGAAGATCTTCGACGCGCCGAACGCGCACGACGCCGCCGGCTTCGAGCGCGCACTGGCCGGCGAGGATCTCGTCGCGCTGCGCCACGCGCTGCGCGGCGCCACGGGCGCGCGCGAGCGCATCGCGCTCGTGGCGGGGCGACTCGTGCCGGTGAAGGGAATCCTGCCGCTGCTCGCCGCGTGGAGCCGCGTGCCCGAGGCGCTGCGCGCCGGCTGGACCCTGCTCTTCGTGGGCGACGGGTCGCTGGCGCACGCGGTGCGCGACGCGGCCCGCGCGCGCCCCGGCGAGGTCGCGCACCTGCCCGAGGTCGCGCCCGGACGCATGCCCGCGATCCACGCCGCCGCCGATCTCCACGTCTTCGCGAGCCTCGGCGACACCTGGGGGCTCGTCGTGAACGAGGCGCTCGCCTGCGGCGTGCCGGTCCTGTGCTCGCGGCTCGCGGGCTGCGCCGACGACCTGATCGCGCCCGGAGAGAACGGCTGGCTCTTCGATCCGATCGATCCCGACGCGGCCGCGCGGGCACTCGCTACGGCTCTCTCCTGCGACGCACTTCCGCACATGGGCGAGCGCGCGCGGATCGCCGCCAAGCGTTTCGGCCCCGAGGCGATGGCGGCGGGGCTGCGGCGCGCAATTCACTTCGCGGCGAGCACGGAGCCGTAGAGCGCCTCGAGGCGGCGCAGCGCAGGGTCCGGCGCGTACACGTCCTCGTAGACCGTGCGCGCCTCGGACCCGAGGAGGCGCGCGCGCGCCGGGTCCGCCAGCAGTTCGGCGCAGGCGCGCGCGAGGTCCGCCGCGTCGGCGAAGTCGAAGTGCAGGCCCGTGCGGCCCGGCTCGACGATCTCGGCCAGCGCCGTGTCGCGCGGCACGACGAGCGCGCGACCGCTGGCGAGCGCCTCGAGCGCCGTCATCGGGAAGATCTCGTACCAGCGCGACGGCACCACGACGAACGCCGCGGCGGCGATCGCGGACAACGCGCGGTCGTGGGCCACCTCGCCGAGGAAACGCACGCCGGGAATCCCGCGCGCCTGCGCCCGCAGCCGCGCCTCCTCCGGACCGCTGCCGACGATCGAGAGCGGCGCGCCGCCCTGGCTGCGCCAGGCCTCGAGCAGCAGATCGATGCCCTTCTCGTGGGAGAGCCGGCCGACGCAGACGGCGCCCTCGCCCATCGGCGCGGGCGGCCCCGGGTCGGCCACGGGATTCGGCTTGACGACGATGCGCTCGGGGGCGATGCCCGCACGGAGGAGCTTGCGCCGCGCGAAATCCGACGGCGTCGTGAAGCGCGCGACGGCGTCCTCCCAGGTGCCGCGCCGGCGGTGATGCGCGATGACGCGCGCCCAGACGGCGGTCTGCGCGCGCGAGCCGCGATAGCAGCCGTGGCGCAGCGCGTTCCAGGGTCCGCGCGCGACGCAGTCCTCGCAGGGCTTCCCGTCGCGCAGGAACATGCCGTTGGCGCAGAGCAGCCGGTAGTTGTGCAGCGTCTGCACGACGGGCACGCCGCGGCGCGCCAGCGCCCAGTGGAGCGACGGCGAGAGCACGGGGAAGAAGTTGTGGACGTGGGCGACGTCGAGTGGATGCTCGTCGAGGAACGCGTCGACCGCGCGCGGCGTCTCGGGGTTCCAGTGCGCGCCGAGCGCGGTGCGCAAGGGCCCGAGCGGCGAGGCGCCGAGCGCGTCGCGGTTGTCGACCGTGAAGCGGTGGACCTCGTGGCCGGCCTTGGCGAGCAGCCACGCCTCGCCATCCGATGCGGTGTCCTCGCCGCCGCGTTGCAGGTAGCGGTTGTGGAAGATGCCGACCCGCAGCGCGCTCACTTGTATTCCTCGTAGCGTCCGCCGAGCAGCCCGAACACGCGGCCGGCGGCGCCGCAGACGCGCATCGCAGAGCGCAGGCGGTGCGCGCGGCCCATTGCAGCGGCCGGCGGCAGGAGCACGAGCGCCGAGGCGAGCGCCGCGAGCGCGTGCGGCAGCGCGGCGGGCCACGCCGGGCGGCGCCGGCGGATCCGTCCGAGCGCGGACCCGGCGCGGAAGGCGCGGCGCAGCAGCCAGGCCGGGCGCAGGCGCTCGGCCGGCAGCCACTCGTCGACGCGCGCCTCGTCGCACCAGCGGAAGTCCGCGCCGCGCGCGAGCAGCAAGCCGAAGAGCTGCGTGTCCTCGCCTCCGCTGCGACCGAACTCGGGCTCGAAGGCCGCGTCGTCGAAGAGTCGGCGACGCACGAAGGCGTTGTGGGTGCACGCGGAGGCGAGCGGGACGCGGGCGCCGCCGGCAAAGCGGCCGCGCTCGAAGAAGGCGAGCCACTCGAGCCCGCCCCTCTCCGGCTCCTGCGCCCGCGGAACGACGGGACCGAAGAGGCCGTCGCACTGCCGGCGCTCGGCCTGCGCGAGGAAGGCCGCGAGCCAGCCCTCGTGGACCTCCTCGTCGTCGTCGACGAAGGCGAGCCAGGCGCCGCGCGCGATCGCGACGGCGCGGTTGCGCGCGCGCGCGATGTTCCGGCGCGGCTCGCGGACGCGCCGCACGGACAGGGCGCCGGCCGGCGGCAGCGCGAGCGTCTCCTCGGCGTCGGGATCGTTGTCGACGACGATCACCTCGACCTGCGCGTCCGCGGGAAGCTTCATGCGGCCGAGGCTCGCGAGCAGCCGCGCGAGGCCCTGGGGCCGCCGGTAGGTCGCGATGCACACCGAGACGTCCACGGCCCGGCCTAGAAGGCCCCGCGGCGCGAGAGCACTGCGCCGACCGTGCGCACGAGGATCGACAGATCGAGGGCCAGCGAGCGATTGCGGATGTAGTAGAAGTCGTACTGGAGGTTCTCGTGCATCGGCAGATCCTTGCGCCCGAGGATCTGCCACAGGCCGGTGATGCCGGGCTTCACGGCGAGGCGGCGGCGCTGCCAGTCGTCGTAACCCTCCACGATGAAGGGCATCTCCGGCCGTGGACCCACCAGGGACATTTCCCCGCGCAGCACGTTCCAGAGCTGCGGCAGCTCGTCGATGCTGGTGCTGCGCAGCCAGCGGCCGAATTCGGTGATGCGCGGGTCCGACGGGTCGCGCGGCGCCGGGGCGTACGGGGGGGCGTCCTCGCGCAGCGTGCGGAACTTCCACATCGGGAAGATGCGGCCGCCCTCGCCGACGCGGTCCTGCACGAACAGCGGCGCCACGCCCAGGCTCCGCAGCCGCCACGCCACGAAGCCCATCAGCGGCGCCGCCAGCACGAGGGCCGCCGCCGCGCCCACGCAGTCGAAGACGCGCTTGGCCGGCGCGTACAAGGGGTGGATGCGCTCGCGGCCGAGTCGCACGAGCGGCAGGTCGTCGACGAGATCGATCTGCGTGCCCGCCGTCAGCACCTCGAAGAGGTTCGTGACGCAGCGGAACACGACGCCCGCGTCCTCGCACTCGAGCACCAGCGACAGCATGCGCGTGTGGGACAGCGAGGGCAGCGCCACGAAGACCTCGCGCACGCCGTGCCGCTGCGCGAGCGCGCGCAGGTCGTCGACGCGGCCGAGCACCGGATGGCCGGCCACGTCCTTCTCCGGGACCACCGGCTCGTCGACGACGAAGCCGACGACGCGGTAGCCGGTCTCCGGGTGGTCCTGGAGCTTCTGGAGCAGGCGGATCGCCGGCACGCCGGTGCCGACGATCAGGGCGCGCACGTCGTGCGCGCCGGCCCGGCGGAGCGCCGTCTCGAGCCGCAGGAAGCCGATGCGGCTCGCGCCCTGCAATAGCAGGTTGAGCGCCGCCGAGGTCAGCACCACGCTGCGCCCGAAGTGGAACTCGCGGAAGAAGAAGCCGAGCGAGCCGACCACGAGCAGGCCGAGGGCCACGCCGCGCACCAGCTTCGAGAGCTCGAAGGTGGTGGTGCGCATGCGCGGGCTGTCGTAGATCCCGAACCACCAGCAGGTCGCGATCCAGGGGATCACCACGACGGGCAGCGCGCCGACGTACCAGCCGAACGGGTTGATGGGCTTCTCGAGCGCCTCGTTCAACGTGAAGCGCAGCGCGTACGCGCCGAGCCAGCCCGCGGACACCAGCAGCGCGTCGCAGCCGACGTGGAGCCAGCGCAGCGCGGGCAGCGAGATCGCGAGGCGCCGCCGACTCAACGCACGCCCGCGACCCCGGCCCAGCGTCCGGCGCCGTAGGCCGCGAGCTGGAGCCAGTGGACGAGCCGCGCGCGGGAGCGCCCGCCCGCGAGCGCGGCGGCGGCGAGACCCTTCGCGATGCAGAAGCCGCCGTGGAGCAGCGCGCCCGCGGCGGCGCGCAGCCGTCCGCGCCGGAGCGTGGCGATCCACGTGATCGCGGTGCCGACGACGAAGCCGCGCCGCAGCAGCCAGCGGGCGGAGGCCCTCTCGGGCGGCACGCTCTCGTGGACGACCGCCTCGTCGGCCCAGACGATGCGGAAGCCTTCCGACGCGAGGCGGCCGAAGAGCTCGGCGTCCTCGCCGACGCCGAGCGTGAACCCGACGTCGAACAGCGCCGTCCGCCCGGCCAGCGCCTGCGCGCGCACCAGTGCGTTGTGGGTGTAGGCGGTGTCGAGCGCCGTCCCGGTCGGGCGCCGCGTCGAGGCGAAGAAGCCGCCCTGCTCCACCCACGGCGCCGGCCGCCGCTCGAAGTGCGGCAGCACGGGGCCGGTGACCACGTCGGCCCCGGTCTCGCGCTGCACCCGCAGCAGCGTCGCGAGCCAGCGCGGGTCCGGCGTCTCGTCGTCGTCGATGAAGGCGATCCACTGAGCGTCGCCTGCCGCGGCGACGGCCGCGTTGCGCGCGAAGGGAATGCCCTTGCGCGGCTCGATCGCGTAGCGCAGCGGCAGCGACAGGCGCCGCGCGAGCGCATCGCACACCGGGCGCGCCGACTGCGCCGCGTCGTTGTCCGCCACCACGAGCCAGATCTCGGGTCGCTCGCCCGGGAAGACCTGGGCGTCGAGGGCGCAGAGCAGTGCGCCGAGGCGCTCGGGCCTCCGATAGCTCGCGATGCACACGGCGAGCCGCTGCGGCTTCTCGCAGGATTCCATCGGCAAGGGCCCGTCCTGCGCGCGCCGGGGCCCCGGCGCGCGTGTGCAACGGATCGGCCAGATCGGCGGATTTCTTGAGGGGAGTCCGCCTCAGCTTCGCGGCGCGGGCGACCGATACGGGGATTCCCGGAGAGTCACCGTGTCGCTGCCGCCGTCGCTGAGCGTCGTGATGCCCATGCGCGACGCCGCGGCCTACGTCGCAGAGGCCGTCGAGAGCATCCTCGCGCAGACGTATCGCGCTTTCGAGTTCCTGATCTTCGACGACGGCTCGAGCGATGCATCCGCCAGCATCGTCGAAGGCTATGCGAAGAACGACCGGCGCATCGTGCTCTTCCGGGGATCGCCCGTCGGGTACGCCGTCTGGCTGCGCGAGGGTGTCTCCCGCGCGAGGGGCGAGCTGCTCGCTCGCATGGACGCGGACGACGTATCCCACCCGAACCGCTTCGCGCGGCAGGTGCAGTACCTCGAGCAGCACCCGGAGTGCGTGGCCGTCGGCGCGCAGGTCCTGATCGTCGATCCGGAGCGGCGGCCGATCCAATGCCGCCGCGCACCGGAGAAACACGAGGCGATCGACGAGGCGCTCCTGAGTGGCCGCGGCGACGCGCTCGCGCACTCGGTCGCGATGTTTCGCCGGCGCGCGCTGCTGGCAGTCGGCAACTACCGGACCGATCGACTCTGGCACGAGGACGTCGACCTGTTGCTGCGTCTCGCGGAGATCGGGCGGCTCGCCAATCTCGAGGACGTCCTGCTCGAGTACCGCCGGCATCCCTCGGCGGTGGGGGCCGCGCATCGGCGCGAGCAGCGCCGCACCTTGAATCGCATCCTCGCCGAGACCGCGCAGCGACGCGGCATCCCGGCGCGAACGGCGCGCACCCTGCCCGAGCTGCAGAGCCTCCGGCTCGAGGACCTCTGGCACACGTGGGGTCGCGGTGCGATCGGCGGTGGCCACCCGAGCACGGCTCGCCACTACGCCGGTCTGCTCCTTCGCGCGGAGCCGTTTGCTCCTCGAAGCTGGCGATTGCTCGTCCGCGCCGCGCTCGGTCTGAGCGTACGTCGGCTGATGCGGCGAGACGCTCAGTGAGCTCCCTCGACCTGGATGAAGGTACGAGCTCGCGCGCTGTCGCTCACGGCGCGCTCCTGGAGCGCTGTCCCAGGCGGCGCAGCCCATCGCTCAGCGTGCGCCACAGCACCTGACCGAATGGCTGGATCAGTGCGGCGCGCAGGGCGTAGACGAGCGCGGTGCGCCGCTCGCCGATCCGCCAGGCCGAGCGGCTCCAGTCGATCGCGAAGTGCTGGCGCGAGCGCCGATCGCGTCCTGGACGCCAGGGGCGCAGCAGGGACGGCGCGCCGCCGAGCCCCCGGCGTTCGCGCGCGGCCACGCACAGGCGACGCACGCAATCCATCTGCTCCGCCTGGCGGGATTCGCTCAGCGAGCCGGGGTGATAGCGAAACTGGAGCACGACCTCGGACAGGTTCGCGAGGCGCCCGACGTCCATCAGGCGGAGCCAGAGATCGTAGTCCTGCGCGACGGGCACGGAGACGTCGTAGGCGCCCGCTGCGAGCACGGATCTGCGCCGGTACATGGCGGCCGGATGGCAGATGGGCGAGCGGCCCTCGAGCGCCGCCGCCTCGATCTCGTCCGATCCGCAGGGAGGACGAACTCGCGTGATGCGGCGACCCTTCGCGTCGATGACCTCGTATGCGCCGCCTACGCAGACGACGTCCGGCTCGCGGTCGAGCAGCTCGACCTGGAGCTCGAGCCGGCGCGGGAGTGCCACGTCGTCCGCATCCATCCGTGCGACGACCTCACCTCGCGCCAGAGAAAGACCCGCATTCAGGGTCGCGGCGATGCCGGCGTGCTCGCGGCGCACGACACGCACGCGCGGATCGCGGCGCGCATGCGCCTCGAGCCGGGCAGCCGATGCGTCTTGCGAGCCGTCGTCGATCGCGAGCAGCTCGAAGTCGCGAAAGCTCTGCGCAAGGATGCTCGCGATCGCGCGGTCGAGGAACCGGTCCGCGTTGTAGACGGGCAGCAGGACCGTGACCCGTGGCTCGTCGCGTCGCGGAGCAGTCATGCGCGTGGACCCGCCACGTGGCATCGGACGATTCGCGGCCCACCTTGAACGCAGGGACCGGCGGATGCGCCGGAGATCGCAGTTCCGCCCATCCGGCACTAGAGCAGTGGCGCAACCGGAGCGCGCGCGACGGCCAGCAGGTCCGCAGCGCGTCGCTTCCAGGTGTAGCGACGGACATCGCACTCGGCCTGCGCAGCGAGGCGTGCTGCCAGCTCCGGGTCGGTCAGCACGCGCTCGATCCCGTCGGCCAGAGCCTCCGGGCTGTCCGGCGCAACGACCCAGGCATTGCGTCCGTGGACCAGCAGGCCGTCCAGCGCCGGGATGCGGGTCGCGACGATCGGGCGCCGCGCCGCCATGTACTCGAAGAGCTTGAGCGGCGAGGTGGTGTGCGCCTCGCGGAAGCGCGCGGAGTTCGGCAGGACCAGCACGTCCGCGGCGGCGAGGGTCGCCGGGACCCGCTCGTTCGGCACGAAGTCCGCGAAGCGGACCCTCTCGCAGCCGCGCGCCCGCTCGCGCAGGCGCGCCACGTCCTCGGGCCAGCCGCCGACCAGCAGGACGGTCGCCTTGGGCAGGAGGCGCGCGGCCTCCACGAGGGTCTCCACGCCCTTCGCCGGATAGAAGTGCCCGCAGTAGACGACCAGCGGACCCTCCCGGGGCAGGCCGTGCCGCGCGCGCTCCTCGGTTGCGCTCGCGAGCCCCTCGAAGCGCTCGAGGTCGACCGCATCGGGCCAGACGTGGATGCGCTCCGCGGGGACTCCCGCGGCGACCCAGTCGTCGCGCAGAGCGTTCGTCACCGTGACGAGCCCGCGCAGCGCGGGCGAGCGCGCAATCTCGCCCAGGATCCTGTGCTGCGGCGCGTTCGAGCCGAGGTGCGTCTCGAGCAGGGTCTCGATGCCGTGCGCCACGCAGCCGGCGGCCGCGCCGATCGAGCGCGAGTACACCAGGTCGGGACGCCGCCAGCGCGCATAGCGCACCGCGAAGCGGTCGAAGCGCGGATCGTAGACGTGGGTGAAGAAGTCCGCCGGCGCGTGCGTGCGCACCGGCAGCCGCACGATGCGGAGCGTGCGCGCGACGCCGTACCAGCGATGGAGGTCGACGCAGTTCGGCCGCCGGGTGAGCATGCTGCACGAGGTCACCAGCTCGAGGCGATCCACCTGCGCGGCGAGCGCCTCGGCCATCTTCATGACCTGGAAGGTGTGGGCCCACTTCGACGGGATGTTGCCGTTCGAGATGTAGACGACCCTCAAGCCGCGGCCTCCTCGGCGAAGAGCTCGCGCAGCGAGGGGCTCGACGGCTCGAGCCAGTGCCTCGCCCACAGCTCGGCGGCGAAGAGCAGCCAGACGGGCGCGATCGCCGGCCTCGCCAGCACCGCGGCGACGCCCTCCGGGCGCAGTAGTCCGCGGGAGACGAGCACGCCGCCTGCGAGGAGCGCCGCCGCGCGGCCGCGTAGGCCCCCGCGCATCCAGGGCCCGAGCGGCGCGCTGAAGCCCTTCTTGCGCTCGCACAGGACGTCCGGCGGGAGCCAGGGGGCGGCCGCGCGCTTGAGCAGCGCCTTGCGCTCGCCGCCGGCGAAGAGCACGCGCGCGTCGATCGAGAACGCCGCCTCGACGAGCTCGTGGTCGAGGAAGGGCACGCGCACCTCGACGCCGCAGGCCATGCTGGCGTGGTCGACCTTCAGCAGCACGTCGTCGACGAGGAAGGTCTGCACGTCGAGGAGCTGGAGGCGCGTCACGCGGGGCGCGCCAGGCCGGTCGAAGCGGCGCAGCAGCGCGAGCGGATCGAAGGGCGGACCGGGGCCGAGCAGGTCCCCGGGAAGTCGTCCGGCCAGCGGGCTCACGCGCGCGAGGTGCGCCGCGAGGAGATCCGGCGAGATTCGCGCGCGCAGCGCGCCGAGCCAGGGGCGCCAGCCCGGGCGCTCCGCGCCGCCCGCCTCGTACCAGCGGTAGCCCGCGAAGAGTTCGTCCGCGCCGTCGCCGGAGAGGATCACCGAGACGCCGCAGCGGCGCGCGAGGCGCGAGACGGCGAGCGTCGGCAGGCTCGAGTGGTCGAAGAACGGCTCGTCGTGCAGCGCTGCGAAGTCCGGGATCATGCGGACCGCCGCCTCGAGCGTCAGCACCTCCTCGTGCGCTTGCGTGCCGAGAAGCTCGCTCGTGCGCCGTGCGAAGCCGCGCTCGTCGGACGCCTCGTCGTCGAAGCCGATCGTGAAGCTCGCGAGACTCCGCTCGAGGACGCGGGTCGCGAGCGCGGCCGTCGTGCTCGAGTCGATGCCGCCCGAGAGGAAGAGCCCGACCGGCACGTCGCTCACGAGCTGCATGCGCACGGCCTCTTCGAGCTTCGCGCGCACGAGCCGCGCGGCCTCCTCCGCGTCGCGCACGACGGGCGCATAGCGCGGCTCCCAGTAGCGCTCGCGCCTCGCGCCGTTCCCCTCGAACACCAGCCGGTGCGCAGCCGGCATCTTGCTCATCCCCGCGAAGATCGCGAGGGAGTCCGGCACGTAGCGATACACGAGGTAGTGCTGGAAGGCCTCGGGGTCGACCTCGCGGCGGAAGCGCGGGTGCAGCAGGATCGCGCGCGGCTGCGAGGCGAAGACGATCCCCTCGTCGTGCGCCCAGTAGTAGAGCGGCTTCACGCCGAGTCGGTCGCGCGCGAGCAGCAGGCGCCGGCGCCGGTCGTCCCAGAGCCCGAAGGCGAAGATCCCGCGCAGGCGCTGCGTGCAGTCGTCGCCCCACTCCTCGTAGGCGTGCAGGATCACCTCGGAATCCGAGGCGGAGCGGAACGCGTGGCCCGCGCTCTCGAGCTCCTTGCGCAGCTCGCGGAAGTTGTAGATCTCGCCGTTGAAGCTGAGCCACAGCGTCGCGTCCTCGTTGCTCATCGGCTGTGCGCCGTTCGCAGAGAGGTCGAGGATCGCGAGGCGGCGGTGGCCGAGCGCGACGCGCCCCTGCTGGAAGGTCCGCGTGCCCTCGCCGTCCGGACCGCGCGCGGCGAGCGTCGCCAGCATGCGCGCGAACGCCTGCGGATCGACGGGTCGCCGCGTCTCGATCTGACCGAGGATGCCGCACATGGCTAGGCGCCCGCCCGCGCGAAGTAGCGCGTGGTGCCCGGCGTCGCGCGCCGGGGCGGGCGCAGCGCGCGCGCGACGCGGCGCAGCAGGGCTCGCCGCGCCGGCGCGGACGGCTCCTCCGCGGCCGCCAGGCCCGCCTGCGCGGCGAGACGTAGAAGCGTGTCGCCCGTGAAACAGTTGAGGTGCTCGAGCGGGTGCAGCGCGTCCTTCGCCGCGCGCCAGGCCGGGTCTGCGACCTTCTGCTCCATGCCGCGCCCGTCCGGCACGGAGATGCGCAGGAAGCCGCCCGGCTCGAGCGCCTCCACCAGGCGGCGCAGCGTGGCCAGCGGATCGGGCACGTGCTCGAGCGCGTGGTGGCAGTTCACGAAGTCGTAGCGCCCGAGCGCCTCCAGCGAATCGATCACGCGGATTCCCTGCGCCCGGGCGTGGTCGCAACGGCGCTGCGAGAGCTCGAAGCCCGCGACGTCGTAGCCGTAGGCCTGCGCCATCCGGCACCACGCTCCCCAGCCCATGCCGAAGTCGAGCACGCGGATCTGGTCGGGCCGGCGCGCGAGCCGCCGCGCGATCTCCGAAGCCTCGCGCGCGTAGGCATCGAAGAGCCAGACGTCCGCGCGGGCCTTCTTGGCGAGGCTCGCGCTGGCGGAGATCCAGTCCTCGTACAGCTTCTGCATCCCCTGCGCGTCGAGATGATGGGCCTGCCACAGGAAGCCGCACGCCGTGCAGCGCCAGATCTCGTAGAGCGCGTCGCCGAGGTCCTCCTTCCGGATGCGGCCCTCGTAGTAGCTCGCCAGGAATTCCCAGACCTCGGGCGCCGTGAAGCGGTGCTGGCGCAGCACGGCGTGCTCGCTCGCGCCGCACACGGGACACGCGCTGCGCAGGACGAAGCGCTGCACGTCAGCGCCCGCCGGGCGCTACGATCCGCGCACTCTGGGGGGAGACGGCGTGATCGCAGCCGCGCGCCGACGCATCGGCCGCTTCGTTTCGCGACTGCGAAACCGGAAGTTCGTGCTCGACGCCTCGAACCGGTTCAGCCGCGAGAACCTGAATGCGATGATCGATCGCGAGATCGCGCGCCTCGAGGAGCCCCCCGGCGCCCGGCAAGTGCTGTGCGTCGGGAGCGGCGGCGAGCTCGCGCAGCGCGTGGCGGGGATCCGCGGCGCCCGCGTCACCAGCGTCGACATCGACCCCGCGCGGCGACCGGACGTCGTGGCCGACGTCTGCGACCTGCGCGCCTTTGCGGACGGGAGCTTCGACGCCGTCTTCCTGCTCGAGGTGCTCGAGCACGTGCGCGAGCCG
>Ga0335070_10002131_pt1 | contig 23080 bp, 21 predicted proteins | sample Lox_Sample_13_FD_206722 | JGI IMG/M metagenome (GOLD analysis project Ga0335070, IMG submission 206722) | Soil microbial communities from Loxahatchee National Wildlife Refuge, Florida, United States - Lox_Sample_1.3 | ecosystem: Environmental > Terrestrial > Soil > Wetlands | place: USA...
ACTCGCTGTGGCCGACGTCGGCGAAGATCCCGGAGACCGTGGCGGCTCCGATCAGGCGCGTCCTGCACCACGAGCGGTCGATGCAGCCGGGGGGCAACGCACTTCCGAGACCGCGGATTCGCGCGAGCTCGCTCGCGACGTGGGGATCCGGCCGGTAGCGGGCGAGCACTTCGACGAACGCGCCGAGCAGACTGCTCGACGCGTAGATCACGCGATAGGAGCCTCGCGGATCGTCCCAGCGGTTGCCGAAGGTCCGGTCCGACGCCGAGCGCAGCCAGTCGGGCCACGCGAGCGGATCCGGCTTGCGGCCGATCCGGTAGAGAGGTCGATCCGCCTCTCGCGTGCGCACGCGCTGCGACCGATGCTAGGCGGCCGACTCGACAGTCGGCCGCCGCGCAACGAGGCGAAGCCGAGCGGAGTGCAAGGGCTAGCCGCCGGCCGTGAAGGCGCGAGCCGCCGAGAGGACCTCGGGGCCGACCGTGTCGAGATCGCCCTCGCGAAGCAGGCGAGCGGGCGAGCGATCCTCGAGCTGAGGGTTCAGACCCTGGAACCAGGCCTGTACGACGCTCGGGCTGTCGCTCCGGGCGATCAACATCGCGACCTGGAGCGCGAGGCGCAGTCGCTGCGGGATCGGATCGCGGGCCTCGCGCTTGCCAGCCCCCCACTCGCGCACGGCGCGCGTCTCGCGCACGCCCGCCACGTAGGCAACCAGCTTGGCCCCGAGCAGATCCGAGAGCTGCTTGACGACCTCGGGAAACGGGAGGCGTGCCGACCGCTCGTAGGCAGCGAGATCGGGCATCTGCGGCGGAGAGACGGCAGCGCTCATGAGGTCCTCCGGAAACGGCTGGATCATAATCACACGTAGCTCACATGGCAATCACAAGATCTTCACAGATGTCGGGCGGCTCCCTATCTCTCTTGACGCTGCCAGACGGGCCACGTGGGTCGAGCCGTCCCCCTCGGGGCCTCGTAGATCGCTCAGCGCGGCTTCAGCCCGTGCTGCTCGAGCCGCCACATCAGCACGTCGAGGCGGTCCTGGCCGAAGAAGGGCTCGCCGCGGAAGGCGCAGGTGGGCACGCCCCAGTGGCCGGCCGCCGCGTGGTCCTTCTCGTTCTGCGCGATCACGGCCTCGATGCGCGCGGTCTCGCGCTCCGCGGTCCGGTCGAGGTCTTCCAGCTCGAGACCCGCGCGCGCGGCGGCGCGCGCCAGGTGCGTGCCCTCGTGCCAGTTCGCCGTGCCGCCCCAGATCACGCGCGAGACCTCGTCCGCGAAGGCGATGCCCTTGCCGCGCTCCTCGGCGACGACACCGATTCGCGTCAGGCGGTGGATGTAGGGCTGCTCGGGCGCCGTCTTCGGCCGTCCGCCGTCGAAGGTCTGCACGATGGGATCGGGCTGCGGCCACTTGAAGGGCAGCTTCAGGAACTCCGCCACGCGGTGCACGTCGATCATGAAGTAGCGGAACCAGAGAGGGTGCACGCGCTCGAAGAACTCCGGCGTGCGGATTGCGATCGGGTAGACGGGACGGAAGCGCACGCGCAGGTCGTAGCGGCGCTGCCACTCGGCGAGCCGCGGCGTCGCGAGATAGGACCAGGGGCTGCGGAAGGACCAGAAAACGTCGATCTCGAGCGGATCGGCCATGGAGTGCCTCGTGTCGGTTTCGGCGTGGACAGGCTAGCGTGCAGCCCGGCCCATGGTCTGGATCAGGCGCCTCGCTCTGTTCGCGCTCGGTCTCGTACTCGTGGCGGGCGCCGCCTGGGTCTTCCGCCGCCCGCTCATGCTCCACGGGCCGGGACTCGTCGCGCGCATCCTGCACCCGCTCCCGAAGAACCGGCCGATCCACTGGGCCGAGGGTCCGGCGCAGCCGGAGGCGCAGCCGGGCCAGCGTCCGCCGAACATCGTGCTCATCCTCGCCGACGACCTCGGCTGGAACGACGTGAGCCTGCACGGCGGCGTGGCGCGCGGCGCGGTGCCGACGCCGCACATCGACGCGCTCGCCCGCGCGGGCATGCAGTTCAGCAACGGCTACGCGGGCCTCGCGGTGTGCGCGCCGTCGCGCGCGATGATCCTGACGGGACGTTATTCGACGCGCTTCGGCTTCGAGTTCACGCCGACGCCGAAGGGCATGGCCCTGATGATCGACCTCTTCGAGTCGTCCCACGACCGGCTGCGCTTCCCGACGGTGGATCGCGCCGTCGCGCGCACGATGCCGGGGCTCTACGAGCTCGGCCTGCCGCCCGAGGAGATCACGATCGCGGAGCTGCTGAAGACGCGCGGCTACCACACCATGCACATCGGGAAGTGGCACCTCGGTGGGGCGCCGCCGATGCGGCCCTCGGCGCAGGGCTTCGACGAGAGCCTCATGATGGAGGGCGGCAAGTATCTCCCCGAGCACGACCCGAACGTCGTCAACTCCAAGCAGGACTTCGATCCGATCGACGCCTTCCTGTGGCCGAACACGCGCTGGTCGGTCTCCTTCGACGACAGCGAGCCCTTCGAGGCCGGCGGCTATCTGACCGACTACTTCACCGACGAGGCGATCGCCGCGATCCGGGCGAACCGCAACCGGCCCTTCTTCCTCTACCTCGCGCACTGGGCGCCGCACACGCCGCTCCAGGCGCTGCGCAGCGACTACGACGCGCTCTCGCAGATCCCCGAGCCGCGCCTGCGCGTCTACGGCGCGATGGTCCGCGCGCTCGACCGCAGCGTCGGGCGCGTGCTGGCCGAGCTCGAGGAGAACGGCCTCGCCGAGAACACGCTCGTCTTCTTCACGAGCGACAACGGCGGCGCCAACTACATCGGGCTGCCGGAGATCAACAAGCCGTACCGCGGCTGGAAGCTCACGCTCTTCGAGGGCGGCATCCACGTGCCGTTCTTCGTGATGTGGCCGGGGCACATCCCGGCCGGCGCGCAGAGCGCCGTGCCGGCCTCGCACCTCGACCTCTTCACGACGGCCGCCGCCGCCGCGAGCGCGGCGCTGCCGACGGACCGCAAGATCGACGGCGTGGATCTGCTGCCCCTCGCGACGGGCGCCGCGCAGACGCTCCCTCCGCGCGCGCTCTTCTGGCGCGACGGCTCCTACCAGGCCGTGCGCGCGGCGGACGGCTGGAAGCTCGAGGTGGCCGAGCACCCGAAGAAGGACTGGCTCTTCGACCTGAACACGGACCCGACCGAGCAGCACGACCTCGCGGCGGCGCACCCGGAGAAGGTGCGCGAGCTGCGCGCGCTGCTGGTCGCCCACAACGCCGAGATGGTGAAGCCGCTCTTCCCGAGCTTCGCCGAGATGCCTGTCGCCGTGGACAAGGACCTCTCGCAGCCGGAGAAGCCGGACGACGAGGTCGTGTGGTGGGTGAACTGACTACAGTGCGCGCGCCAGCGCCAGCACCGCGCGCTCCATCGCCGCGCGCGCATGCGCAGCGCCGAGGCGCTGGTCGCTGCGCAGCCGATCCCAGGCCTCGAAGGATGTGACCAGCTCGAGCGCTTCCGCGACGTCGGCGGGCGCGCGCTCCAGCTCGGGAAGCCAGCGGTAGAGGTCGTCGCGCAGCTCGCGGACGAGTGTGCGGTGCGCGCGCTCGAGGTAGCGCGAGCGCGCGCGCTGGAGATTGCCGGCGCACTTGTAGCGCTCGATGCGCTCGAAGATCGCCGCGCGCTGCGTCACCAGCGCCCGCGCGCGGAGTGGCACGCCGCCCCGGGGCGGATCCACGGCAAGGAGCGGAGCCGCCTCGGCTCGCAGCCGGTCGTCGACCTTGGAAAACAGCGTGTCCATGTCCTCGAAGTGGCGGAACACGCTGCGGATCCCGACGCCGGCGCGCTCCGCGATCTGCTGCGCCGTCGGCCGCAGCACGCCCTCGCCGATCAACCCGAAGAGCGCGTCGACCATGGCCTCGCGGCTGCGCTCGGAGCGCAGCGCGCGGCCGTCCTGGGACGTCGCGCCGGTCGCAGCAGATCGCTCCCGCGGCACGCGCCAATTATGGCATACTGAATGCCAATTCGAGCCCTGCTCGCCCGGGGCTCGCCGGCACCCTCGGCCGGCGCGGGAGGAGTCCGTCATGGTGTACGCACACGGCGCAAGTCTCGACTTCCTGGTGAAGAAGGACGACTGGAGGCTGTGCCGCTTCGTGGGCAGCCCACCACCCGGCGACCTGCGTCCAGGCCGCGTGCTGTTCCGCGTCGACCGCTTCGCACTGACGGCGAACAACATCACCTACGCGCTGGCGGGCGACAGCCTCGGCTACTGGCGCTTCTTCCCGGCCGAGCCGGGCTGGGGACGCATCCCGGTGATGGGCTTCGGGGACGTCGTGCGCTCGGCCGAGCCGCGGATCGCGGTGGGCACGCGCTGCTTCGGCTTCTTCCCGATGTCGCGCTACCTCGAGATCGAGCCGTCGAGCGCCTCGCGCACGCAGATCGTCGACGGCGCGCCGCACCGCGTGGGACTGGCTCCCATCTACGCGCAGTACACGCCCATCGATGCCGACCCGCTCTACTCCGACGCCACCGCGGACCCGCTCCTGCTGATGCGCGGCCTCTACCTGACCTCCTTTCTGGTCGAGGACTTCCTCACCGAGCGCGATCTCTTCGGCGCGCGCAGCGTGTTGATCTCTTCCGCGTCGAGCAAGACGTCGATCGCGCTGGCGTTCCAGGTGTCGCGTGGCGGACGCGCGAAGGCCGTGGGCCTCACGTCGCCGCGCAACCTCGCCTTCGCGAAGAGCCTCGGCTGCTACGAGCGCGTGCTCCCCTACGACGCGCTGACCTCCCTGCCCGCCGACACGCCGGTCGTCTACGTCGACCTGGCGGGCAGCGCCGCGGTGCTGCGCGCCGTGCACGAGCACTTTCACGAGCTCCGGCACAGCTGCACCGTCGGAGCCACGCACTGGGACGCCGCGCGGCTGGCCGCTCCGCAGGATCTGCCGGGCCCCAGGCCCGAGTTCTTCTTCGCCCCCACGCGGATCGACAAGCGCTCGAAGGATTGGGGAGGCGAGGGCCTCCAGCGGCGGATCGGCGAGGGCTGGCGCGCCTTCTGCGACGCGAGCCGCGCGTGGCTGCGCGTGGTCCGCAGCAGCGGACCCGAGGCCGTGGAGCGCATCTACCAGGAGACGCTCGCGGGGCGCACGCAGCCGCGCGACGGCCACGTGCTCTCGCTGTGGGACGAGCCGGCGCCCTCCGTGCGCCACTGAGGACATCCCGATGGAGATTCTCCGCACCCCCGGCGAGCGCTTCGAGAGGCTCGAGGGCTACGACTTCGCGCCGCACTACATGGGCGTGAAGGGCGAAGGCGACACGCCCCTGCGCATGCACTACCTGGACGAGGGTCCGCGCGGCGCCGCGCCGATCCTGCTGATGCACGGCAACCCGACCTGGGCATACCTGTATCGCAAGATCATCCGGAAGCTCGCCCTGCAAGGACACCGCGTGGTGGCGCCGGACCTCGTGGGCTTCGGCCGCTCGGACAAGCCGGCGGCGCGCAGCGACTACACCATGGCGCGGCACATCGCGTGGGTCTCGGAGTGGTTCACGCGCATGGAGCTGAAGGACGCGACGCTCTTCTGCCAGGACTGGGGCGGCATCCTCGGGCTCCACCTCGTGGCGAACTACCCGGAGCGCTTCGCGCGCGTCGTCGCCTCGAACACCGGGCTGCCCGAGGGCGAGGGCACGACGCCGGGCCTCGAGCAGTGGCTGAAGTTCAGCCAGAGCGTGCCGGCGCTCCCGATCGCGGACCTCGTTCACGGCGGCACGCTGCGCGGGATCGGCGACGCCGAGCGCCGCGCGTACGAGGCGCCCTTCCCCGAGCCGCGCTACCAGGCCGCCGCCCTCCAGTTCCCGCTGCTGATTCCGCTCCAGCCGGACAACCCGGGTGTGCCGCTCGACCGCGCGGCGTGGAAGAAGCTCGAGCGCTTCGAGAAACCGCTGCTCACCGTGTTCGGCGACCGCGACCCGATCTCGAAGGGCGCGGAGGTGTCGTTCCAGCAGCGCGTGCCCGGCGCGAAGGGACAGCGGCACCGCATCGTCGAGGCGAAGCACTTCATCCAGGAGGATCAGCCCGACCTGATCGCCGAGATCCTGCACGGCTTCGCCCGGGGCGCGCGATGACGCCTCCGTATCCGCTTCGCATCGTCGGAGCCCCGGGCTCACCCTACAGCAGGAAGCTGCGCGCGGTGCTGCGCTACCGGCGCATCCCGCACCTGTGGATCCTGCGCTTCTCGCAGGAGGCGAAGGGACTGCCCGAGCCTCCCGTGCAGCTCCTGCCGACGCTCGTGTACTCCGACGCAAAGGGGCGTCCCGTCGAGGCGGCGATCGACTCGACGCCGCTGATCCGCCGGCTCGAGCGCGAATACCCGGGCCGCTCCGTGATCCCGCCGCGGCCGGCCCTCGCCTTCCTCGACGCGCTGCTCGAGGACTACGCCGACGAGTGGCTCACGAAGTGCATGTTCCACTACCGCTGGGCCTTCGCGCCCGACATCGAGTACGCGAGCCAGGTGCTGCCGCGCTGGGGCGCCATCGACGCCCCCGACGACGCGATCGCGCCCATGGCGAAGCGCTTCGCCGAGCGCCAGATCGGGCGGCTCGGCGTCGTCGGCTCGAACGAGACGACCGCGCCGGTGATCGAGGCGAGCTACCGGCGCCTGCTCGCGCTGCTGAACGCGCGCCTCGCCGAGTCGCCCTACGTGCTCGGGCGTCGCCCGGCGGCCTGCGACTTCGGACTCTACGGGCAGCTCACGCAGCTCGTGCAGTTCGACCCGACGCCCATGGCGATCGCGCGCGCCGAGGCGCCGCGCGTCGCGGCCTGGATCGACCTCGTCGAAGACCTGTCGGGAAGCGAGGTCGGCGAAGGCGACTGGCTCGCGGCGGGAGAGCTGCCCGCGACGCTGCGCGCGCTGCTCGCCGAGGTGGGACGCGTCTACGCGCCGTTCCTGCTGGCCAACGCGCGGGCGCTCGAGCAGAAGGCGGCGCGCGTCGAGTGCACGATCGACGGGAAGCCCTGGGTGCAGCAGCCGTTCCCGTACCAGGGCAAGTGCCTGCGTGCGCTGCGCGAAGGCTATGCGGAGCTCGGGGGTCCCGAGCGCGCGCGCGTCGACGCCGCGCTCGCCGGAACGGGCTGCGAGGCGCTGTTCGCGTGAGCGGCGCAAGGAAAGGGAGGATGCCCTGATGTCGGCCTGGTGGATCTGGGGCGCGGCCGTCCTGCTCTATGGCGCCTTCTCGCTCTGGTACAACAACTGGCGCGGTCCGCTGACACCGGCCGAGGTCGAGAAGTACATGCAGCGCGCCGCCGCCAAGGCGGACATCGAGCCGGGGCGGCTCGCCACGCTGCGGAAGTTCCTCGAGAGCGACGACGGCCGCGAGTTCTTCATGGTGAACCTGATCGCCGCGTACCAGGAGCCGGTCCCCATGCCGGGCACGGGCGAGAAGAAACCCGCGCGCGAGGTGCTGAAGGGCTACACGGACCACTTCATGCCAGCGCTGTTCCGCCGCGCGGGCCATCCGGCGTTCGCGGGTCCGGCGGCGGCCGGCTACCTCGAGGTCTGGGGCGTCGAGCCGAACCCCGGCTGGACCTTCTCCGGCGTCATCCGCTACCGCAGCCGGCGCGACATGATCGAGCTCGCCACCGCTCCCGAGTTCGACCCCGCGCACGTCTACAAGATCGCGGCGATGGCCCACACGCTCGCGTTCCCCGTGACCCCCGCGATCACCGTGGTGGGTCCGCGGGTGTGGGTGGGATTGGCGCTGGGCTTGCTGGCGGCGCTGGGTCACCTGGCGGTGTCGGCGGCGCGGTAGGGGACTGTAGGCGGCGCGGCGGGGCGCGGAGTTGCGGACGGCACGCTGTCCGCCTTGTCTCGGCAGCGGCGCCTTCAGTAACGCCGGTCCTCCCTCAGCTCTTCCTCGATCGGCCGCACCTCGATGCTGCCGAGCCGAGCCGACGGCCAGCGCGACGCCACCTCGATGGCCTCGTTCATGTCCTTCGCCTCGATCAGGAAGAACCCGCCGAGCTGCTCCTTCGTCTCGGCGTAGGGCCCATCGAGCACCAGCACCTCGCCGCTCCGAACCCGCACAGTCGACGCCATGCGCGCACTCTGCAAGGCGTTGGTGAGGACCAGGTGCCCGTTCTTCCTCAGGGCCTCGACGTAGGCCAGCGTCTCCTTCCGCAGCGCGTCCCACTCGCTCCGCGACATATCGTGGAACGTCTTCTCTTCCTCGTAGGCGAGGCACAGGTATTTCATCGCGTCACTCCGGTTGGTCGCGCGCTGTGGGACAATGCCACGCGTGAGGCGGGTGCTCAAAATCGTCGGGCTGTGCGTGGCGCTCGCGCTCGCGTACGTCCTCGCGCACTGCGCGCTGATCGAGACCGGGCGCGAGGTGATCGTGCTGCACACGCAGAACGAGGACGGTTCGTGGCTCGAGACGCGGCTCTGGATCGTCGATGATGGCGGCGTCTCGTGGCTCCACGGCGACGCGCGCTCGCGCTGGGAGCGCAACCTCGCGGCGCGGCCCGTCGTGGAGGTGACGCGCGGCGGCGAAACGCACCGTTACCCGCGCGACCCAGGCGCCGGGCCCGCACCCGAAGCTCCACGACCTTCTGCGCGCGAAGTACGGGATCGCGGATGTCTGGGTGCGATTCGTGGGCGGAGACCGCGAGAGCGCAACGCCGGTGAGGTTGGAGAGGATCGAGGAGAATTGAGTGTTGGCGGGGTCGCGCCGAAGGAAACGATTCCGAAGCTTTTTCTCTGCAGGATGTGGATGCGCCTTCGATGAGCCGAGGCGCGTGTGATGGACGCGGGCTCCGCTGCAGCCAATGATCCCCCCACCATCCTCGTGGTGGGGGCTGCCATTCTCGACGGTGCGCGCTGTCTCGTGGCCCAGCGCGGGGAGTCGATGGACCTGCCTCTCAAGTGGGAGTTTCCAGGCGGGAAGGTCGAATCAGGGGAGGATCCGAAGAGCGCTCTTACACGCGAAATTCGCGAAGAGCTCGAGGTCGCGATCGACGTGAGGGAGTTCCTTGGCCGCGGACACGGCGAAATCCGAGGTCGACGGATCCAGCTGGACGTCTACGAGGCACGCATTGTTTCCGGCTACCCAGAGCCCAAAGAACACAAGGCGCTCCGCTGGTGTGATGCGGGAGAGATCAAGCAGCTCGACTGGGCAGAGGCGGATCGGCCTTTGATCGCGCCGCTACTTGCGCTGCTCGCGCGCTCAACGTGACGAGCAGGTCACCCGACCTCGAACAACGCGGCTATACGCTCTGAGAGCGGCTGCTTGAGCCTCCAATGTACGGTGATCGGGTTGTTCCCTTCCCAGCTCTCGAAGCGAAGCTCGCCGCAGTAGATGAACGGCGCCGCGTTCGATCTCACTTTCCCCCGCTTTCGAACGAACAGGTGTACCGGAATTCCTTCTCGTTCGTGATCTCGAATCGTCCGGCCAGCCTTACTGTTCTGGGCCTGTTGGTTTTGGCTCTTCCACTCAAATAGATCTCGAGCAAGAAACCGGTCGCCGTACCGGTGCTCCTTGGGCATCCGTGACTTGTCCAACGTGACGAACAAGAAGATCTGAGCTGCCTGGTGCACGTAGCCTTGTTGCCAGAAGCGACTGAAGGACCGGCCGACGATCGGAGGAATCTCCTCGCGCATGTAGCTACGCCAGAGCTCCAACGAACCGCTTGGTCGCCCTACGGCATCACCACGAACCTCGGAATCGCTAACGGTCGCGCGGTCGAGGTACTCCGCAAGCCGCCACTCTGCGAGCTCGCGAACGAGAGCCTTGAATGCATCTCGCCGCTCAGGGTCGACGTTGAATGTCGTCGAGAATCGGGTTTTGGCATATCTGAAGTAGGACCTGCCGCCAGTGCCTTTTCCCCCGCACCAAGCCTCGATCGGATTGCGTTCGAGATAGGCGCGCATCGCCACGTCGTCATCGAGTGAGACGGAAAAATCCTGCTGGAGTGCGGCTGAGCGGCGTGCAATCCGACGCACGCCAACCGCTAGCTCATCGATCTCGATCTCACCCGGAAAGCGCTCGGCGTCAAGGGTCGCGAGAAGCACGAGCATCTTCAGGCTCTTGGTCATCTCGGTGGTTTCGAGACTGTCGAGGAATTCGGCCGTAGACCCGCCTTCGACCGTTGCAGATTCCGCCGAAGGCAGATCTCCCATCTCCTTCACGAAGCGGAGCCAAGATCCGTACCCCTTTCGAAGCATCCGAGGGCTGTATCCCTCGTGATGCATCTCACTGGCCGTCGGCCGCACTCCGTGCCGCTCGCGATAGTCCTCGTAGTAGAAGCGCACGACGTCCGCCTCGGAGCCTCGCCGCAGGAGCGCGCGAAGGATCTCGATCGCCTTTAGGTCGTACGTGACCTCACAGCCCGGCGGCAGCTCGGCTTCCCCACGCTGGACCAGATTCAACACCTCGCGAATCACCTCATCGCCAGGAGAGAGGTTGAACAGCGTCTGAGGCTTGAGGAGAAAGGTCCGGTGATTGCCGATGTAGTCGATGACACGCAGATGCTCTTTGCCGGTCGCCTTGCGCAAGCCGCGCCCGAACTGTTGGAGCCAAAGAATTCGAGACTCGGTAGGACGCAGCATCATGATCGTGTCTACGTCGGGGAGGTCGACTCCTTCGTTGAACATGTCAACTGCGAAGATCACGTCGAGTTCATTCGCTTCGAGACGTTCGAGTGACGTGGCACGGGGATCACTCGAAGGTTCGGAATGCACTGCTGCGACGCGGAGCCCAGCCTCCCGAAAGAACTTCCGCATGAAGTCGGCATGCCGTGTCGAACAACAGAACGCCAGCGTACGCTTGCCTGCCCTCTCTCGGTACTGCTCAAGGGCATTCTCTGCGCGCGAGCGCGTGGCGACTGCCTGAGTCAAAGCCTCTTCATCAAATCGTGAACTTCGCCACGGAATGTTCCGGTAGTCGACCTCGTCCGGGACCCCGTAGTAATGGAACGGAGACAACAGGCCCTCACGAATGCCCTCCGGCAAATCGCATCGGAAGACCAGGTTTTCCTGACAGAGCGAAAGGAGGTCCCCACCATCTGTTCGCTCCGGCGTTGCGGTGAGACCGAGGAGGAATTTTGGCTCGAAGTACGCAATCAAGCGTTGATAGGTTCTTGCGAACGCGTGATGAAACTCGTCTACAACAATGTAGTGAAACGCGTCGGGCGCGAATCGCTCCAAATGCCTTCCACGGCCCAAGGTTTGAATCGATGCGAACAGCACCTCCGCTTCCGGGGTTTTCTCCTGGCCCGTATACAGCCCTAGATGTGCGTCTGGTCGGATCCGTCGGAACGTTTCCATTGCTTGCCGAAGGATCTCTTCACGGTGTGCGACGAAGAGAACTCTTGGAAACTCAGGGCGCGCGCTGTCAAACGCTGCCAGCCAGGTCTTGCCGAGTCCGGTTGCCATCACGACCAGACCAGCGGAGTTCCCCTCCGCTCGCGTCGCTTCCAAGGCTGCAAGCGCTCGGGCCTGAATCGCGTGCGGAACGGGCGGCGGCGGTAGGGACTCGTCTGTCGGCGCAAGTCTGCGATCCGGTACCGATCGCAGCTGCGGTCGCCGCGCTCGATACCGATCGACCCAAGGCGCATCCAGTGCCTTCGTGCATGGATGCGAGAAGAGCGCCTCGAAGCCCGCGAGCACTTCCGCATAGCCCTGACGATCTCGCGAGGTCACGGTCCGGTAGTTCCACTCGAGCCCCTCGCGGAGGGCCGGACGTGACAAGTTCGAACTCCCCACAAGAGCAACGCCGCCCGAGGGTCCGCCGTGAAACACATAGGACTTGAGATGGAACGTCCCTTTTCCCGCTTCGAACACGCGGAGCTGCGCTTGCGCCTGGTACCTCTCCTTCAGATCGAGCAAGCGAACGAGGGCATGCGGTTCGGTGACTCCGAGGTAATCGCCGGTGATGAAACGCAGCCGCCCACCTCGGTTCAACAAGTCCGCTAGGTGCTCTTCAATCAGAGCGACTCCACTCTCGAGGACGAAGGCGACTGCAAAGTCCGCAGACGCCGCGGCGTCGAGATGAGCAAGCAGGTGCGGCAAGAGCTCGTCTTCGCCGCCAGCGATAAGCGCACGCGCATGGGGCGTGTGTAGCGATGCGCCTTGATATGCGACGTGCTCCTCGGAACGATCCGCGAGTAACAATCGCTCGGGCTGGGCGAGGTAGTCAGCTTTCGCAGGCACCACATGCCGCACCCCTCCACGCGGCTCGGACACGTCACCCGCGTAACGGGGAATCACATGGATGTGCAGATGAAACACTGTCTGGCCGGCGGCTCTTCCGATGTTGATCCCCACGTTGTAGCCGTCGGGTTGATGCCGGCGCTCGATCTCCTGCCGAGCGACCGCGATCGCCGCCACGAGTTCGGAGCGCTCCTCGTCAGTTGCTTCAAACCAGGTCGCTACGTGGCGCTTCGGGATGAGCAGCGCATGGCCCGGGTTCACGGGGAAGCCGTCCCACAGCCCTAACGTGAGTGCGCCTGTGTGGAAGACGCGAACGGCCTCGGGAGTACAGAAGGGACAAGGCTCGCCGGTCAATCGACACTCCATGCGAGCGAAGCGAACCGCTGAATCAGCAGCTCGCCAGACAATCCTTCCGTGAGACACGCTGAGCAGCGCCAGTGCCGGACGGGTCGGCGCGCAATGCGCCGGGCCTGGCACACGGGACAACGATGTTCCCAGAGATCGCGCGCTCGGCGTGATCGTGCAGGGAGGTCGATCGACCCCGCAGGCAATCGCGCGCGAGGCTCAAAGCCCGCGGACACCATGAGCTGCCGCCATTCTGCGCCGTGCGGGCGGACTCGACGGCCGTGCAACGCAACAACGGCAGCGTGAGCCGTCTCGTGGCAAAGCACCTCACGCACTAGTGATCGAGGGGCATCCACGAGGAAGGACGCAAGCCGGATTTCGCAGCGGTCCAGGTAGCAGCGCGCAAGTGACCTCTGAAGTCGAGTGCTGACGCGAATCGCGAGACGTTGCTCCAGCTCTGATACACCCCAAGCTCGCAGCCAGTCAGCCACCGGCTCTCGCCACCAGAGGGGGTGTTCAGGAGCGGAACTCAATACATCCCCACCGCCTCGATCCCCAGCAGCAGCTTCCCGTACACCTCGCGCTGCGCGTCGAGGTCGAAGGCGAGGTGGCAGCTCGCGACGTTGGCGTCGCGGAGCGCGCGCTGGAGGGCGTGGCTCTGGAAGTGCGCGCTGGCGCCGCTCGCCTCGGAGACGTCCTGGATCACCTGGCGCGCCTGGTGGACGGCGCTCGCGATCGTGGCGCTCCAGCGCGCGCGCTGGAGGCGCGTCGCCTTGTTGCGCAGCGCGCGCACCTCGGCCGCGACGTCGCGCAGCGCGAGCTCGGCCTGGCGCGACTCGATGGCGGCGCGCGCCATGCGCATCTGCAGCGCCGGCTTCTCGCTCTGTTTGATCGGGTTCGGACCCATGCGCACGCGGCTGGCCAGGCTCTCGCCGAAGCCGCGCACGATGGCGCGCGCGTGGCCGACCACGGGCATCGACGCCGCGAGCAAGAGAATCGGGATCATCGGCGTGTGGTAGAGCGGACCCGCGTGCAGGCGCGAGCCCGGCGCATGGCCCTCGACCATCTCGCCGATCGACACGATGCGCTCCTCCGGCACGAAGGCGCCGTCGATCACGACGTCGTTGCTGCCGGTGCCGGTCAGGCCGTCGACGTACCAGGTGTCCTCGACCTTCACGTCCTCGATCGGCAAGGCGAAGAACTTCATGTTCAGCGGCGAGGGCAGCGTGCCCGGCGCCACGCCCGCCATGACGCCCACGATCACCCACGAGGCGTGCATCACGCCCGTGGACCACTGCCAGCGCCCCTTCACGCGGTAGCCGCCGTCCTCTTCCACGGCCGTGCCGGTCGGCGCGATCATGCCGGGCGCCAGGATGTGACTTCTGCCGGTGTAGAGCTCGCGCTGGAAGCGCTCGGGGAACTGGCAGAGCATCCAGTTGTGCTCGACGCAGAAGAGCGACACCCACGACAGCGACATGTCGGCCTCGGCGAGCGCGAGCCCCACCTCGAGGAAGCTGTCGAGATCGAGCTCGTAGCCGCCGTAGCAGCGGGGCACCATCATGCGGAACAGGCCCGCGTCTTCGAGCATGCGGATCGCGCCGTCCGTCGGGCGGCGCAGGCGCTCCGACTCGGCCGCCTGCGCGGTGAGGTCGGGCACGAGCGCGCGCACGCGCTCCAGCAGCTCGGCGCCTTCCCGCGGGAGGTCGGTCATGGGCGGTACCTCTCAAGAAGGGATGGAGCCCCGCAGGGCGCCAACGGAGGCCCGCATCATAAGCCGGCGCGGCGTGGAGCGGTCGCCACGCGCGGGATCAGCGCGCCGCGCGCACCCGGCCTCGCGCCTTCCCTTTCACCCCAGCGCTCCCCTTCGCACCCGGCGCCGCGCCGCCGACCCACGGACCACCCGCGCGGCGCGCGAGATCCGCGAAGGTCTTGCGCTCGAGGATCGCGATGGTCGCGTCGCGGACCTCGCGCCACGTGCCTTGGAGCGTGCAGCCGAGCTGCATGGGGCACTGCTCGGGCTCGCTGCGCGTGGCGCACGCGATCGGCGCGAGCGGCCCCTGGAAGAGCCGCACCACGCGCTCGAGCGTGATGTCCTCCGGCGCGTGGTTGAGGCGATAGCCGCCCTGCGGCCCGCGCTCCGAGCGCACGATCCCCGCGCCGCGGAGCTGCGCCATGATCTGCTCGAGCAGCGACTCGGGGACGCAGGTCCGCTCCGCAACGTCGCGCATCTTCAGCGGTCCGCCGCCCCGGGCGATGGCCAGGGCCAGCACCGCTCGGGTCGCGTAGTCGGTCTTCTTCGAGATCCACATGCGCGCTTTCGCCCCATTCCGTCCGCCGCGCGCCGGCGCGGAGGCGGAGTCGAGAAGAGAGGGTTGACAGGTGCAGGGGCCGGGCGCCACCCTGCGGCTCGTTCAAGTTCTACATATTTCCTGACCGATTAAGTCAAGTCAATTGGAAAAGGTTGCCGATGCCCGCGAAGCCCGCCCTCGCGAACCTCCTCCGGCACGCCGCGCTCGTCGCGCTCGCGCTCGCGGCCTTCGCGTGCTCGAAGCCTGCGGACCGCCCGCCCGCCCTGCTGCGCCTCGGCTACTTCGCGAACGTGACGCACGCGCCGGCGCTCGTCGCCCTCGATCAGGGCTTCCTCGAGAAGGAGCTGCCGCCGGGTGCCTCGCTCGAGACGCACACCTTCAATGCGGGGCCCGAGGCGGTCGAGGCGCTGTTCTCGAACGCGATCGACGCTGCGTACATCGGTCCGAACCCCGCGATCAACGCGTTCGCGCAGTCGCACGGGGAGGCGATCCGCATCATCGCGGGCGCCACGTCGGGCGGCGCCGCGCTCGTCGTGCAGCCGTCCATCGAGACGCCGGCGCAGCTCCGCGGCGCGAAGCTCGCGACGCCCCAGCGCGGCAACACGCAGGACGTGGCGCTGCGCGCGTGGCTCGCGAAGCAGGGGCTCAGCGCGAATCTCGAGGGCGGCGGCGACGTCTCGGTCGTTCCGCAGCAGAACGCGCAGACGCTCGAGACGTTCCGCGCCGGGACGATCCAGGGCGCGTGGGTGCCGGAGCCGTGGGCGGCGCGCCTCGTGCTCGAGGGCGGCGGGAAGGTCCTGGTCGACGAGCGCAGCCTCTGGCCCGATGGGAAATTCGTGACCACCCACCTGATCGTGCGGGCCACCTTTCTGAAGGAGCAGCCCCAGCTCGTCGCGGCGCTGCTGCGCGCGCACGTGCGCGCCGTCGACTTCCTGAACGCCGAGCCCGCGCAGTCGCGCGAGATCGTGAACCGGAGCATCGAGAAGCTGACGGGCAAGGCGCTCCCCGCCGCCGTGATCGAACGTGCGTGGGGCACGCTCACCTTCACCGTCGACCCGATCGCGTCGTCGCTGCGCCGCTCCGCCGAGGACGCCACGGCCGTGGGCCTGCTCCAGCCCGTGAAGCTGGACGGCATCTACGACCTCACGGCGCTGAACGCGATCCTCGCCGCGGCGGGCCGCCCGCAGGTCGCGCAATGAGGGCTGGAGCGATGAGCCACGCCGCCACGAGTCCCGCAGTCTCCCCCGGCGCGCGGCGGGCGCCGGCCGACGCGCCCGTCGCGATCCGCATCCGCGACGTCTCGCAGACCTACCACGAGGGCCACAGCAGGGTGCGCGCGCTCGACCACGTCTCGCTCGACGTGAAGCAGGGCGAGTTCGTGTGTCTGCTCGGCGCATCGGGCTGCGGCAAGAGCACGCTGCTGAACCTGATCGTCGGCCTCTACAAGCTCTCCGCGGGGAGCATCGACGTCGGCGGACGCCGCGTCGCGCTCGTCTTCCAGGAGCCAGCGCTCTTCCCGTGGCTGACGGCGCAGAAGAACGTCGAGATGGGCATGCGCTTCCGCGGGGTGCCGCCGGCGCAGCGGCGCGAGAAGGCGCTGGAGCTCCTGCGCCTCGTGCACCTGGGCGGCTTCGCCGCGCGCCGCCCGCACGAGCTGTCGGGCGGCATGCGCCAGCGCGTCGCGATCGCGCGCGCGCTGGCCCAGGAGGCCGACGTGCTGCTCATGGACGAGCCCTTCGGCGCGCTCGACGCCATGACGCGCGACGTGCTGCACGACGAGCTCGAGGCGATCTGGTCGCGCACGGCGCTGACGGTGCTCTTCGTGACGCACAACGTGCGCGAGGCCGTGCGCCTCGGCGATCGCGTCGTGCTGCTCTCGAGCCGACCGGGCCGCGTGGTTGCGGAGTTCCCGATCGACATCCCGCGGCCGCGCGCCGTCGACTCGGTGCCGGTCACGCAGGCCGCCGCCGAGATCACGGATCGGCTGCGCACCGAGGTCCGCCGGCATGGCCGCTGACCGCGCACGCGTCGCCGCCGCTGATACCGCCCTCTCCGCCGCGCGCGTCGCCGAACGCGAGACGCTGGGGCGCGAGATCGAGGGCCTCGACGCGCTCGACGTTCCGCTGGTCGAGCCCGAGCCCGCCTCGCGGCGCGTCTGGCGCGCGGTCTGGCCGAAGCTCACCGCGGTGGGGCTCGTGCTGGCCTTCTGGCAGATCGTGGTCTGGACCGGCTGGCGCCCGCCCTGGGTGCTGCCCGGTCCGGCGCGCGTCTTCTCCGAGCTGGGCGAGCTGGTCACGACCGCGAAGTTCTGGTCCGCCGTCGGCACCACGCTGCGCCGCGCCGCGACGGGCTTCGGCCTCGCCATCCTGATCGGGACGGCACTCGGTGTCGGCGTCTCGCGCAGCCGCATCCTGCGCCGCGCCTTCGGCTCGTTCATCACCGGGCTCCAGAGCATGCCGTCCATCGCCTGGTTCCCGTTCGCGATCCTGCTCTTCAAGCTCTCCGAGTCGGCGATCCTGTTCGTCGTGGTGATCGGCGCGTCGCCCTCGATCGCGAACGGCCTGGTGAGCGGCATCGATCACATCCCGCCGCTGCTGCTGCGCGCGGGGCGCGTGCTCGGCGCGCGCGGGCTCGCGAGCCTGCGCCACGTGGTGCTGCCCGCCGCGCTGCCCGGCTACGTCGCAGGGCTGAAGCAGGGCTGGGCCTTCTCGTGGCGCTCGCTGATGGCGGGCGAGCTGCTGGTCATCATCGAGTCGCGCCCTGCGCTGGGCAGTCAGCTTCAATTTGCGCGCGATCTCTCCGACGCCCCGGCGCTGCTCGCGCTGATGGTCGTCGTGCTTGCGATCGGCATCCTCGTCGACGACCTCGTCTTCGCCACGCTCGAGCGCCGGATCCGCAGCCGCCGCGGGCTCGTGGAGGTCGGCGGGGCACCCTGAAATCCCGGCATCGCGTGCCGGACTTCCGGGTGATTCGCGCCTCGCCGCAGCTTTACATATCCTGGCAGCCTGTAACGCTCCTGATACACTCGCGGCCCCGATGTCACCCGCCAGCCGCCGCGCAGAAGGCCACTCCACGAGTGGAGCCGCCCGCTCCTGGGCCGGCGATCCGCCGCTGCGCGAGGCCGCCCGCGAGCGCCTGCTCGAGGCCGCCGCCCGCTGCATCGCGCGGGACGGCATGGCCGGCGCGGGCATCGCGGCCGTCGCGCACGAGGCCGGCGTCAGCCGCCCCACCGTCTACCGCTACTTCGAGGACCACCAGGCGCTCGTCGAGGCGACACTCTTCCATGCCGGCCGCGGCCTCGCGCTGCGCATCGAGGAGCAGCTCCACCGCTTCGCGACGCCCGCGGAGAAGGCGGTCGAGGCGGTCTGCTTCGTGCTGAAGGAGATCCCGCGCGACCCGGTGCTCGGCGCGATGTGGAGTGCCACCTGGCTGGACGCTTCTGCCGTGGCGGGCATCACGCGGCACACGGCGGTGGCGTGGGCGCGCCACGCCGTGAAGGACCTCGTCGAGTCCGCCGGCTGGCATGCCGATCAGGCCGACGAGGCCGTCGAAGTGATGCTCCGCATGCTGCTCTCGCTGCTGGCCGCGCCGGAGCCGCGCCGCAGCGAGCCCGCGCTGCGCGCCTTCCTGATGCGCCGGCTGGTGCCGGCTCTCGGCCTTCCCAACCCCACGAGAACTTCGAGGAGCTCCCCCCGATGAACCTCACCGACGGCTTCGACCTGATCGATCCTGCCCCCTACGCCGAGAACGGTCCGCCGCACGCGGCGTGGACGGCGCTGCGCCGACACTCTCCGGTGCATCTCTGCGAGAACCCGGTCTACCCGCCCTTCTGGGCGATCACGAAGCACGCGGACATCTGCGAGATCTCGAAGGATCCCGACACGTTCCTGAACGAGCCTGGCATCGTGCACACGCGCAAGGATCAGATCCTCGACCGCAACGAGGGCATCGGCGCGATGCGCACGATCATCGAGATGGATCCGCCGCGGCACCGCAGCTTCCGCAAGGTGGCGGCTCCCTGGTTCACGCCTCGCGCCCTGAACCGCATCGACAAGGCAGTGGACGAGAGCGCCCGCGCGATCGTCGACAAGCTGGCCGGGAAGACCGGGGAGGGCGAGTGCGACTTCGCCACGGACGTCGCGGCCGCCCACCCGCTGCGCATCCTGTCCACGGTGCTCGGCGTGCCGCGCGAGGAGGAGCCGCGCATCCTGCGCCTCACCAACCAGCTCTTCGCCAACGAGGACGAGGAGCTCCAGCGCCCCGGCCAGAGCCGTGACGAGGCGGTCAAGGAGCTCGGCTTCGAGCTCTACCAGCTCTTCTCGGGCATCGTCGAGGACCGCCGCAAGAACCCGCGCGACGACCTCGCCACCGTGCTGGCCCACGGCCAGGTGGACGGCCAGCCGATGGGTCCGCTGGAGACCTTCGGCTACTACCTCATCACGTTCACCGCCGGCCACGACACCACGAAGAACGCGCTCGCCGGCGGCATGCGCGCGCTGATCGACAACCCGGGTGAGCTGGCCCGCCTGCGCCGCAACCCGAAGCTCGTGCCGCACGCCGTCGAGGAGGTCGTGCGCTGGGCCACCCCGGTCAACTACATGCGGCGCTGCGCGGCGCGCGACGCCGTCGTGGGTGGCCAGAAGATCAAGAAGGGCGACTGGCTCGTGCTCTTCTACGCCTCGGCGAACCGCGACGAGGACGTCTTCGACGAGCCGTTCCGCTTCCGCATCGACCGCGACCCGAACCGCCACCTCGGCTTCGGCCACGGCGAGCACTTCTGCCTGGGCTCGCACCTGGCGCGCCGCTCGCAGCGCGCGCTGTTCGGCGAGCTGGCGCGCCGCCTCGAGCACGTCGAGCTGACCGGCGAGCCGAAGTGGATCAAGTCGAGCTTCGTCGTCGGCTACAAGCACCTGCCGATCCGCTACCGGATCGCGCGGGGGGCGTGAGGTCGCGCCTCAGCGTTCCCGCTGTCGCGCCACCCAGGCGTCGACCTGCTGCCAGAGCTCGCGCAGCCACTGCGCGCGCGCGTCGCGTCCGGTCGGGATCGCCGCGCGCGGGATGCGCAGGAAGCGCACGCGGACCCTGCGGCGCAGCAGGTCGCCCTGCCAGATCTGCCCCAGCGTGGCCGCGCCCTCGAAGCCAGTGTGCATGCACACCACGACGTCGGCTTCGGGAGCCGCCTCGAGCAGGCCGAGCACGCCGCCCGGCCGGGGCGGCAGCACGCAGTGGAGCGAACGCGCATAGTCGAGCTGCTTCGCCTCGCCCGCGCGCGAGAGGCTCTCGAGCACGCGGGCGCGCTTCGCCTCCGAGAAGCGCGTGCCTTCCGGGTAGATCAGCACGCCTTCGCGCGGACCCAGGTCGCGCGCCGACGCCTGCACGCGCTCGACCTCGCGCTGCGAGTCCGCGGAGAAGCGGTCGACGAAGACGTGCCCGAGCCGGCTGCCGACGACGTCGAGACAGGGATCCCAGAGCAGCTCGCGCTTCAGCACGTAGCGCAGGCGCAGTCCATGGGGATGGCCGATGAGCGCCGAGGCCAGCAGCGTGTCGCCGATACTCGCGTGCCGGAGCAGCAGCAGGTACGGCCCCTCGGAGAGCCGCGCCTCGCGCGCGCCAAGGACCTCGACGCGCAGCGCAAAGCAGCGGACGGCGCCGCGCAGCAGCGTCGCTCCCCACCAGTCCTGGAGGCGAAAGTGCAGCTCGCGCCAGCGCGCGGCGTCCTGGCGCGCGAACGGACGCAGCAGCCAGAGCGCGCCGGCCGCGCAGAGCCCGAGCAGCTCGCAGCCGAGGTAGAAGGTGAGCACGGCGCCGCTGCGCAGCGCGATGCCGCCGTCCCGCCTCACGAGATCTACGAGCGCCGCGACCGGCACCCAGAGCGGCGCCGCCGCCAGCGCCAGCCCACACGCCAGCGCGTAGAGCGGGATCGTGACGATCCGGCGGGCGAGCGCCTTGCGTGCGCGCGACTCCATCAGACGAGGTTCCGCAGCATCAGCTCGCGCGGATGCGGCTCGAGGAAGGTCTGACCCTGGAGGTACGCGACCGCGTGCGCGCGCGCGTGGTGATGCAGCAGCGTGATCGGCACGACCAGCGGAACGAGCCCGCGCCGGTAGTCGTGGATCAGCTCCGCGAGCTCGCGCCGCGCCGCGGCATCGAGGTGCTGCTTGAGGTGCCCCGCGGCGTGCTGGAGCACGTTGGCGTTGCGGCCGCGCGCGGCGATCCGCGAGAGCGCGGCCATGAAGGCGTCCGTGTAGCGCCGGCGCAGCTCCGCGCGCGGCCGTTGCTTCTGCCCCGCCACCAGGCGACCGAGCTCGGCGTAGGCCTGCTGCGAGTGCGCCATCAGCTGGAGCTTGTGCGCGGTGTGGAAGGAGACGAGCCGGCCGGCGGTCCAGCGACCGCGGAAGAGATCGCGCAGGCGGCGGTAGGCGAAGACGCGTTCGACGAAGTTCTCCCGCAGCGCCGGATCGTGGAGCCGGCCCTCCTCCTCGACGGGCAGGCACGGCTGCGCGGTCCTCAGCGCCGCCGCGAAGAGACCCGCGCCCTCGCGGCGCGGCTGACCCGTCTCGCCGTAGATCCGCACCCGCGCCATGCCGCAGCTCGGCGAGTCCTTCTTCAGCACGTAGCCGCACAGCTCGAGGGCGCGCAGCTCGCGCAGGCGCCGTGCGGCGAAGCGCTGCATGCGCGCCGTGTGGTCCCGCCCCGAGCGGATCTCCTGGAGCCGCACGCTGCGGCCCGTGCGCACCAGGCGCATGGCCGGACGCGGCACGCCGAGGCCGGCTTCGAGCTCCGGGCACACCGGCACCCACTCGACGTGGCGGCCGAGCAGGTCGGCGACGAAGGCGTCGCGCTTGTGCCCTCCGTCGAAGCGCACGCTCTGGCCGAGCAGGCACGACGAGACACCGAGCCGGATCGGGCGCTCCGCGGGGGCCCCGGCGTCGCTCATCCGGCGCCCCGCTCCGCGAGGCGCTCGCACAGCGCCCACAGCGCGCGGCGGTCCTCGCTCGTCTCCCGGGTGAAGCGCAGCAGGTGCGTGCTCCGCGGCTCGCGGTCGAACCAGAAGCGACCCGTCTCCCTCGCGCGCGGGCACGCGGCCAGCCAGACCACGGTGTCGGCCCCCTCGGCGGGAGTGCGCAGGATGCGGCGCGTCGCGCGATGGAAGCGCGGCAGCGAGGTCTGCACGGCCGGCGTGTCGGCCCAGCCGGGGTGCATCGAGCTCACGACCACTGAAGTGCCCGCGAGCTCCTCCGCCCACAGCTCCGCGAGCACCACCTGCGCGCGCTTGGTCTCGGCGTAGGCGACGACCCCGTCGTAGCTGCGCGTCTCCCAGTTCGGATCGTCCAGTGCCAGGCGCCGCGTGTACATCCCGCCGGACGAGACCCAGATCACGCGGCCGTCGCGCGACGCCTCGAGGCGCCGGCGCAGCAGCTTCGTCAGCAGGAACGGACCGATCACGTGCGTCGCGAGGGTGAGCTCGATTCCGTCGCGCGTCTCGGCGCGCCGGTCGGGCAGCACGCCCGCGTTGTGCACGAGGACGTCCACGGGCGCCTCGCCGAGCCGCGCGCCCGCCTCCCGGACGGAGGCGAGATCGGAGACGTCGAGGACCTCGAGCGAGACGCGCTTGCTTCCCGTCCGCTCGCGGATCTGCGCGGCGGCCGCCTCGCCGCGCTCGCGGCTCCGACACAGGAGTACGACATCGGCGCCGAGATCGGCGAGCGCGAGCGACGTCTCGAAGCCGATGCCCGAGTTCGCTCCCGTGACGAGGCAGCGCCGGCCCGCGAGGTCGACGTCGAGGTCGTCGGGCTGGAAGCGCAGCGAGTGGATGCGGAAGCCCGTGCGATCGAAGGAGGAGAGGATGAACGGATCGACGAGCCGCCCGAGCGCCTGGCCGAGCAGGACCTGCGCGCGCGGCGCGGCGGCCGTCTCTTCGACGACCGGCGCATCCGGCGCGAGGGCCTCGAGCACGTCGTCGACGGCCGGATGGTCGCCGGCCTCGCGGCTCACGTGGCGGAAGAGCAGACGGCCGTCTGGACGGATCACGAACACCCCGCCGAGCTGCCAGGCGTCTCCCTGCACCGCGCCCTGCCGCGCACCGGAGCGGAGCGCGCGCAGCGCATGGGGCAGAAGGCGCGGCGACAGGATCTCGACGCGCCCGCGCCGCAGCCCGGCGGCGCGATACGCGCGCAGCTCGGGGTCGACGAGCAGCGGGCCCGCGAGCGCGTAGTCCTCGCGGAAGGCCTTCGCGAAGCTCGCGGATCCGTTACCCACGAT
>Ga0335070_10002132_pt1 | contig 23077 bp, 24 predicted proteins | sample Lox_Sample_13_FD_206722 | JGI IMG/M metagenome (GOLD analysis project Ga0335070, IMG submission 206722) | Soil microbial communities from Loxahatchee National Wildlife Refuge, Florida, United States - Lox_Sample_1.3 | ecosystem: Environmental > Terrestrial > Soil > Wetlands | place: USA...
AGCTGGTCGCGGCGATGGCGCTGGAGGGCGGCTACCAGGAGCTCTCCCGGATCGTGCACCCGCACCCGACGGTGTCGGAGGCCGTGCTCGACGCGGCCCGTGCGGTCGACGGCTGGGCGATTCACGCTTAAGACGCTGCAAACCGGCGCATCTGGGGGTCCTCGGTCGCGCGGCTCGGGTCATGCACGGTAGTGCGCTCCCCTCCCCTCGCTTCCCTGCGTCTCCCCACCTGCTTGGTTTTCGCATCCTAGGTCTGGACTCAGATGAACCGCGGAGATCTCGGCCGGTGCGGGATGTCGTGGTTGAGGAAACCCGCTCCATTCGCGGTTTATCTCAACCACACTTCCAGCTGACCGAGTCAAGCCGCTTCCTCACAGAGGGCGACAGAGATCCTCGGCGATAATCGAGCCGTGGCCGAGCGGGCGATCTTCTACTACGACCTCGGCTCGCCGTATGCGTACCTGGCGGCGGAGCGGATCAGCGGGCTCTTCAACGAAGCCGAGCTGGAGCAGCCGGAGTGGCAGCCGGTTCTGCTCGGCGGGCTCTTCCAGCACTCCGGGCGTAGCTCCTGGGGACAGGGTCCCGATCGCGAGGCGGGGATGGCCGAGTGCCAGCGGCGCGCCTCCGCCTACGGGTTGCCGCCGATCGTCTGGCCCGACCCCTGGCCGGGCAACATGCTGACCGCGATGAGGGTTGCGGCCTTCGCCAAGCAGACCGGCCGCACCGTCTCCTTCTCGCTCGCCGCCTTCCGCCAGCAGTTCGCCGCCGGCCGCGACCTCAGCGAGCCCGACAACGTCTGGATCGCCGCCGCGGCCTGCGAGCTGCACCCGCGAGCGCTGGAGAAAGCAGTCCAAACCCAGTCGGTCAAGGACGCGCTGCGAGCAGCGACCGACGAGGCGGCGGCGCGCGGGGTCGAAGGGGTGCCCGCCGTGCGCGTCGGCGAGCAGCTCTTTTGGGGGGACGACCGGCTCGAGGAGGCGGTAGCCGCAGCGGCGTCCGGGTAGGCTGAAACCGGATGCCCGATTCGCTCCCAGACGCTCCCACCTGTTACGACCTGCTGGCGCGGATGGCGCTGATCCGGCGCTTCGAGGAGGAGGCTGGGCGGCAGTACCAGCGGGCGAAAGCGGGCGGCTTCCTCCATCTGGCGATCGGCGAGGAGGCGACGATCGTCGGCACCACCTCGGTGATGCGCGAGGAAGACTTCCTGATCGGGACCTACCGCACCCACGGCCACGCGATCGCCCGCGGCACCGATCCGAAGCGGGTGATGGCCGAGCTCTTCGGCCGCGTCGACGGCACCAGCGGCGGCCGCGGCGGCTCGATGCACATCTTCGACGCCGAGCGCCGCTTCATGGGCGGCTACGGGATCGTCGGCGGCAACCTGCCAATCGCCGCCGGGCTCGCCCTCGCCTCCCAGTACAAAGGCGAAGACGCGGTCACCGTCTGCATGTTCGGCGACGGCGCCTCCAACACCGGCAACTTCGGCGAGACGATGAACCTGGCAGCGCTGTGGAAGCTGCCGGTCGTCTTCCTGGTCGAGAACAACCTCTACGGGATGGGGACGGCGGTCGAGCGTCACTCGGCCCAGACCGACCTCTCGAAGAAGGCGGAGGGCTACGGCATCCCCGGCACCCGGGTCGACGGGATGGACGTGATCGCGATGCGCGAGGGGGTCGCGGCGGCGCTGCAGGCGGCGCGCGAGGAGGCGCGACCGACGCTGCTGGAGGCCTTCACCTACCGCTACCGCGGCCACTCCGCTGCCGACCCCGAGGTCTACCGCGAGCGCCAGGAGGTCGAGGAGTGGCGGATGAAAGACCCGATCGAGAGCTTCGCGGAGCGCTGCGTCGGGGCGGGCGTGCTCGGCGAGCGCGAGGTCCAGCAGGTCCGCGACGAGGCCGACCGCGCCGTCGAGGCCGCGGTCGAGTTCGCCGACGCCTCGCCCGAACCGCCGCTCGACACCATGTACGAAGGTCTCTACCAGCGGACCGAAGCGGGCGGCTGGTACGCGATCGACGAGCGCAGCCCGGAGACCCACCGCGGCGAGCGCGAGGCCGAAATGCCGGCCGCCGCGCGCGAGCTGGCCGAGGCCGGCGCCGCCTACGCCGACGTCGAGGAGGAGGGCGAGCGGCCCAACCCCGCCGTCCACGGCGACGCGATGGACGCCCGCGAGCACCGGATCAAGGACGCCGGCGAGGAGGTCGAGGGCAGCGATCCGCAGGACCAGGGCGAGCCCGCCGCCGAGGAGCGAGGGGGCGCCTGATGGCGGAGCTGCGGATGCGCGAGGCGCTGCGCGACGCGATGGCCGAGGAGATGCGGCGCGACGAGTCGATCATCGTCATGGGCGAGGACGTCGCCGTCTTCCAGGGCGCCTTCAAGGTGACCGAGGGGCTGCTCGACGAGTTCGGCGAGCGCCGTGTCCGCGACACGCCGATCTCCGAGAACACGATCGTCGGCGCCGGCGTCGGCGCGGCGATGAACGGGCTGCGGCCGATCGTCGAGCTGATGACGGTCAACTTCTCGCTGCTGGCGCTCGACCAGATCGTCAACCACGCCGCCGCGATCCCCTACATGTTCAACGGCCAGGCGAAGGTGCCGATGGTGATCCGGATGCCGGGCGGCGGCGGCCACCAGCTCGGCCCCACCCACTCGCACAGCTTCGAGGCCCTCTACCTGCAGGTACCGGGCCTGCTCGTCGCCTGCCCCTCGACCCCTGCCGACGCCAAGGGCCTGCTGAAGGCGGCGATCCGCGACGACAACCCGGTCGTCTTCATCGAGCACGAGAGCCTCTACGGCGTTCGCGGCGAGGTGCCCGAGGACGACGGCAGCGGCACAGTCCGCTTCGGCGAAGCGGCGGTGCGGCGCGAGGGCGGCGACGTGACCGTCGTCGGCATCCTCAAGATGGCCGAAGTCGCGACCAACGCGGCCGAGCAGCTGGCCGACGAGCACGGGGTCGAGGCCGAGGTGATCGACCCCCGCACGCTGCGCCCGCTCGACCTCGACACGATCCTCGAATCGGTCCGCAAGACCAACCGCGCGGTGATCGTCGAGGAGGGCTGGCCGCACGGCGGCGTCGGTGCCAATCTCTCGACCCTGATCACCGAGCAGGCCTTCGACCACCTCGACGCGCCGGTCCAGCGAGTGACCGGCGCCGACGTCCACATGCCCTACTCCAAGCGCCTCGAGCAGGCCGCGATCCCGCACGAGGAGCACGTGATCAAGGCCGCCCTGGCGACGCTCGAGGGGGCACGCTGATGGGAAGGAGCCAGCCATGCCCGAGGTAGTAATGCCCCGCCTCTCAGACTCGATGGAGGAGGGCACGATCCTGACCTGGCTAAAGCAGGAGGGAGACGAGGTCGCCGTCGGCGAGGAGCTCGTCGAAATCGAGACCGACAAGGCCAACATGGCCTACGAGGCCGACGTCGCCGGCACCCTGACCAAGGTCCTGGCCAAGGAGGGGGAGACGCTGCCGATCGGCAGTCCTATCGCCGTTATCGGCGATCCGGGTGAGGGACCTAGCGCTCCGTCTGCGGGTCCTGTCGCCGCAGGGGACCCCCCACCCCCTCCGGTAGCTAAAGCTTCCTCAGGGGTGGTACCCCCTACGGCGCCACCCGCAGAAGGAGCGGAGGCATCCACGCCCGAGGGACCTAGCGCCCCGGCTAAAGGAGAAGACGGGGCAAGGGTCAAGGCCTCGCCTGTTGCTAGGAGGCTGGCGTCCGAACAGGGCATCGACCTCTCGTCTTTAGCTGGGAGCGGGCCCGGGGGAAGGATTGTCAAGAGGGACGTGAAGGCGGCGGCTGGCGGAGCGAGGGAGAGGGCTGCTGTGGCGCCGGCGCAGGCTCCAGCCCCCGATGGGGCTGAGACCGCCAAGGGTCAGGTCACCGTCGAAGAGCTCTCAAAGCTCCAGCAGGTGGTGGCGAGGCGGATGTCTGAGTCCAAGGCGACCGCTCCTCACTTCTACCTCGACGCCGAGATCGACATGGGAAGAGCCGTCGAGGCGAGGAAGAGCCTCAAGGCATCGGCCTCAGAGGGGGACCTCGTCCCCTCCTTCAACGACATGGTGATCAAGGCCTGCGCCCTGGCTCTCAGGGAGTTCCCAAGAGCCAACGGCTCCTACAAGGACGGCCGCTTTGAGCTCTACTCGCGGATCAACGTCGGCGTCGCCGTCGCCGCCCAGGACGCCCTCGTCGTGCCGACCGTCTTTGACGCAGACAAGAAGGGCCTCAGGCAGATCGCAGAAGACTCCCGTCAGTTGGCAGAGCGAGTGCGAGAGGGCTCGATCACCCCGCCAGAGCTCTCGGGCGGCACCTTCACCGTCTCCAACCTCGGCATGTTCGGGATCGACTCCTTCAGCGCGGTGATCAACTCACCCCAGGCCGGGATCCTGGCTGTGGGTCAGATCGCCGAGAAGCCGGCGGTGCGCGAGGGACAGATCGTCGCAGCCCACCTGATGAAGGTCACCCTGGCCTGCGATCACCGCATCCTCTACGGGGCAGACGGGGCGAGGTTCCTGGCGCGGGTCAGGGAGCTCTTGGAGGAGCCGATCTCGCTGGCGCTGTAGCTAGGGGAGGGGCTGCCAGTCGAGGTGGCGGGGGGAGACGTCGCGGCTGGTCAGGATCTTCGTCTTGTGGGTGGCCAGCGAGTAGACGGCGAGCCGCTTGTTGTCGCTGAGGCCGGGGCCGAAGCTGACGGTCCGCTTGAGGACGAAGGCGATCGCCCGGCCGCTGGGGGAGAAAGCCGGCCAGCCCGCGCCGCGGGTCAGTTCCTCCGGCTGCTTCTTGAAGTCGAAGGGGTCGACGATCCGTTCGCGGCCGCCGCCGGCACCGATGAAGACGAGGTGCCCGTTGCGGGAGAAGACGATCTGGCGACTGTTCGGGGAGATCGAGGGGCTGCCGCCGTTGGCGAGCTTCTTCTGGCGGCTGCCGTCCGGGCGCATCGTCCAGACTTCGCCGCTGCGCTGGAAGGCGACGTAGCGGCCGTTCGGCGCGACCTGGGGTTCGCGGGCGTCGATTTCGGAGTTCGGAGTGCCGGTCGTGGTCAGCCGCACCGCTGAGCCGGAGCCGATCCGGACCGACCAGATGTCGGCGTAGCCCTCGCCGCTGGTGTCCTTACTGAAGAAGATGCGGTTGCCGTCGGCGCTGAAGCAGGGGTCGGCGAGGCTGTGCGATTCGTAGACGACTTCCGCTTCGCTGCCGTCGGCCCGGGCGACCGTGAGGTCGCGGCTGCCATGGCTGACGTAGACGATCCGCCGCCCGTTGGGCGAGTAGGCGGGCTCCGAGCCTTCTTCGGAGATCGTCTGCAGCCGGTAGTGGGGGCCGCTGATCGCCTGCAAGCCGTTGGCGCCGTCGAAGGCGATCGCGCCCGGTCGGCCCGGGAAGGTGGCGGCCGCTGGGCTCGCCAGCAGCGCGCAGAGAAGCAGCGCCGCTCCGAGGGCGGCCGGCGCGCAGCGCCGTGTCGGAATCCGCCGCGTTCCAAGCACGCCACGACCGTAGCCGACGCCCCAGACGCCGGCAACCGAACTCGACGGTTGGCTTAACCCGGTGCGACTGAAGCATTTGAGGGGCCCAGGCCCCTGCGAATGCCTCAGTCCTCGTCGACGCGCGGCAGCTCGTGGCTGGCGCCGTTGCCGTTCACCGGCATGTCCTCGGCGCTGACGTCGAAGTCGTAGGGGCGGTTGGCGCCGTCTCTCGGTCCTCCCGGACCGCGCCCGAAGCCGCCCAGCCCGCCGACGCCGACGACGGTGAAGCGGCCGATCGTGAAGCGTCTCAGCAGCGCCCGGGCCAGCGCCCGCGTCGGCGGGATCAGGAGGAAGACGCCGACGACGTCGGTGAGGAATCCCGGCGCCAGCAACAGGGTGCCGCCGATCACGATCAGGACCCCGTCGGCGACCTCCTTGCCGGGGAAGCGGCGCTGCGCCAGGGCTTCGTTGAAACGGCGCCAGGCGCCGCGGCCCTGGTGTCGCAGCAGCAGCGAGCCGGCGACCGCGTCGAGCAGCAGCAGGAGCAGCGTCGGCCAGAGGCCGATCGCTTCGCCGACCTGGATGATCACGTAGAGCTCCAGGATCGGGACGACGACGAACAGCAAAACCAGCAGGAACATCCACCAAGCGTAGATGAAGGGTTGACCCCCTCTGGGGGCGCGAAGCGTTCAGCCGTGCTCAGGCGGCGGCCGCGGCTTTGCCGGCGGCGGCCTCGAGCTCGGCGAGGGAGTCGTTGATCCCGGCGCTGAGCAGTTCGATGTCCTCCATCGAGTCGTAGTCGGCGAGCAGGCCGAACCCGACTTTGCCGTGGTAGCTCATGATCGCCACCGCGAGGCGGTGGTTCTGGGGCAGGAAGGCGATCGGGAAGACCTCTTCCAGCTCGCGGCCGAGGACATAGAGGGGCAGCTGCGGCCCCGGCACGTTGGTCACGATCAGGTTGAAGAGCCGGGTCGAGAAGTTGATCCGCGCGGCCTGCGCCAGCAGCGTCGGCGGCGCGAAGTCGTTGAAGCGGGAGATCACTTCGGCACCGAGCGCCTGTTTGGATCGCTTCAGGTCGTCCATCGCCTCGCTGATCACGTGCAGCCGCCGCACCGGGTCCTCGACGTAGACCGGCAGCGGCCCGCGCATCAGCGCGATCCGGTTGCCGAGGTTGCCGCGCTCGTCCTCGCTGCGAATCGAGACCGGCACCAGCGCCCGCAGCTCCAGCCCCTCGGTGCGGATGCTGCGGGTGTGCAGCCAGTTGCGGACGGCGCCGGTGACGACGGCGAGGACGACGTCGTTTACGGTGCCGCCGAGCGCGTCCTTGATCCGTTTGAAGGTCGCCAGCTCCGAGCGCGCCCAGACGTAGCGCCGGTGCGGCCCGATCGTGTCGTTGAGCGGCACGTCGGGGGCGGGGTCGGCGAAGGCGCTGACGATCTCGCTCAGACCCTCCAGCGCCTCGACCGCCCGCCGCGCGGCGTGCTCGGGGTGGCGGACGGCGTCGACCGCGCGCTCGGCGAGCTTGACCGGGATCGCGGCTCCGTCGGCGAGCCCGCGCGCGACCAGCTCGGTCGTCCCCGGCTCGGGCTGCGGCACCCAGTCGTCGCTGACCGGGGCCGGCTCCGGTACCGGCTCGAGGTCGAAGAGGACGGTGCCGATGTCGACGCCGGAGATGCCGTCGACGAGGGCGTGGTGGGTCTTGGTCAGGATCGCGAAGCGGTCGCGTTCCAGGCCCTGGACCAGCCACAGCTCCCAGAGCGGCTTGGAGCGGTCGAGCTGCTGGGAGAAGACCCGCCCGGCGAGCCGTTTCAGCTGCGCCTCGCCTCCCGGCTCGGGCAGCGCGGTGTGGCGGATGTGGTAGGTCAGGTTGAAGTTGACGTCGTCGGCCCAGAGCGGCCGGCCCGCCTCCAGCGGCGGCACGACGAGTCGTTGGCGAAAGCGCGGCACCAGTTTCAGCCGCCCGCGCACGTGCTCGACCAGGTCGACGTACTTGGGCGGCGGCCCCTCGAAGATCAGGATCGCGCCGATGTGCATGTGGCTGGCCGAGCTCTCGTTCGTCAGGAACGAGGCGTCGACCGAGGTGAGGCGATCCAGGTGACGTCCCTCCGTGCTCATCGCTACCAGGCTAGACGATTGATTCCTAATTCCCGCACGCCCGGATGGCGTGCCTGGCACTTCGCATCTCGGCGTCCTCGGGCTTGCCTTTGCCAACCGGCAAAGGCTGCGCCCTGCGTCCTTGATCTGCTCGACCAGGCCCGCCCCCGGTCACACGCGAATTAGGAATCAATCGTCTGCTGCGGGCACCGTTCGGAGCCACCCCACCGCTACTCTGGGGTCATGTCTGCAACCGCAACCGCTGCCCCGAAGCGCGTTCTGCTCGCCGCCCCGCGCGGCTACTGCGCCGGCGTCGACCGCGCCGTGCAGACGGTCGAGCGCGCGCTCGAGCTGCACGGCGCCCCCGTCTACGTGCGCAAGGAGATCGTCCACAACAAGCACGTGGTCGAGGAGCTGGCCAAGCGCGGCGCGATCTTCGTCGAGGAGGAGAGCGAGGTCCCCGAGGGCGCGATCGTCGTCTTCTCCGCCCACGGCGTCGCCCCCTCGGTCCACGAGAACGCCGCCGCCCGCGAGCTGCGCACGATCGACGCCACCTGCCCGCTGGTGACCAAGGTCCATGTCTCCGCCCGCCGCTTCGCTGCCGACGGCTACACGATCGTGATGATCGGCCACGAGGGCCACGAGGAGGTCGAAGGGACGACCGGCGAGGCGCCCGACAGCATCATCCTGATCGAAACCGCCGACGAGGTCGCGGGCCTCGAGGTGCCCGACCCGGGCAAGGTCGCCTTCATCACCCAGACCACTCTCTCGGTCGACGAGACCGCCGAGGTGATCGCCGCCCTGCGCGCCAAGTTCCCGGCGATCGTCAGCTCCAAGTCCGACGACATCTGTTACGCGACGACCAACCGCCAGATCGCCGTCAAGCAGCTCGCCCGCGAGTGCGAGCTGGTCCTCGTCATCGGCTCGACCAACTCGTCCAACTCCAACCGCCTGGTCGAGGTCGCCCGCGAACACGGCGCCGACTCCCACCTGATCGACAACCATTCCCAGGTCGAGGAGGCCTGGCTCGAGGGAGTCGAGACGGTCGGCATCACCTCCGGCGCCAGCGCCCCGGAGGAGCTGGTCGAGCGCCTCGTCGCCTTCTTCCGCGACCGCGGCGCCTCCGAGGTCTCCGAGCTGCGCACCGTCCACGAGGACGTCCGATTCATGCTCCCCAAGGAGATCCGCGACCAGCTCGCCGCGCAGGCGTAGAGGTCTCCTACGGTAGGCCGGCGGCGAAGCTGACCGACCAGATCCGTAGGCCGGGGGACGGGCGGAGGACGAGGGTGTGGGCCTCGTGGCTGGGGTGCTCGGCGACCGGGTGGAGGGCGGGGTGGGGGCCGACCGGTATCGGCGCCAGCCACTCGCCGTCCAGCTCCGCCTCGATCGTGCCCTCGCCCTCGACCGTGACGTAGGCGCCGCCCGCCTGGTAGTCGAGGGCCAGCGCTGGGTCCTCGTCGTTGGCGACCCAGGGCTGCTCCCAGGGGCCGCCGGGGAAGACCTCGGGGGTCGGTGCGATCACCTCGATTCCGGGCGCATCGCTCGGGCGCACGGGGTCCATCGGCGCCGGCAGCTCGCGCAGGGCATCGATCTCGCGCAGCTCGGCCTGGATCGCCTCCTCGGTGGCGCGGTATTCGCCCTCGCCGAAGTGGGCCCAGGCGAGCGAGCCGCCGAGGCTCCAGAGGAAGAGGCTGGGCCAGCCTTCGCAGCCGTAGGCGTGCCAGAGCTCGCGCTCGGCGTCGATCGCGACCGGGAACTCGACCCCCAGCGCGGCGAGGCCGGCGGCGACCGCCTCGGGGTCGGCGCCGAAGGGGAAGCGCGGCGCCTGCACCCCGATCAGGCTGAGGCCGAACCCGCGGTAGCGGCGTGACCACTCGGCCAGATAGGGCAGGGTGCGGACGCTGTTGAGCTGGGCGAAGTCGAGGAAGTGGACGATCGCCGGCCCGCCGGCGGTCAGCGACGGCATCGACTCCGGGGCGTCGCCGACCCAGGTCAGCGAGGCGGGCAGGTCGGGCGCGGCGATGTTGTCGCGGCCGGGACGCACGGCGCCAGACGTTATCGCCACCCGCTTTTCAACGATCGCGACATTGACCACACTCAGGCGTGGTCAATGTCGCAAGCGGCTCAGAGGATCTCGCCGAGGCGGCGCTCGAGCGCCTCGGAGATGCTGTCGCGAACCGGGCCCTCGGCGAGGCGCTCGACCAGCGACTCGAGGAAGCCTTCGATCACCAGCGACTTCGCCAGCGCCTCGTCGAGGCCGCGCGAGGTCAGGTAGAAGAGCTGCTCCTTGTCGATCTGGGCGATCGCCGCGGCGTGGGTGCAGCGGACGTCGTCGGCGAGGATCTCGAGGCCCGGGATCGCGTCGGCGTGGGCCTCGGGGGAGAGCAGCAGGTTGCGGCTCTCCTGGAAGGCATCGGTCTGCTGGGCACCGGGGTCGACCTTGATCATCCCGCGCCAGACGGCGGTCGAGCCGCCGGCGAGGACGCCGCGGAAGGCGAGGTCGGAGTTGGTGTTGGGGGCCGCGTGCTCCTGCGTCGTGTCGTAGTCGAGGTGCTGGCCGGGGCCGCCAGCGTAGCCGCCGGTAACCCGCGCCTCCGAGCCCGGCCCGGCGAGCTTGGTCTCCATCCGCACCTTGCCGCGGCCGGAGCCGAAGCCGAGCGCGGTCCAGTCGAGGCGACCGTCGCGCTCGACCTGCGCCCGCTGGGTGGCGAAGATCCAGGCCCGCTCGGAGATGTCCTGGGTGTTGACGTAGCGCAGCGTCGCGCCTTGGCCGACGTTGAGCTCGACGACCGAGTTGAGCAGCGCGTCGACGTCGTCGGCAGGGGAGGACCAGTGCTCCCAGACCTCCGCCTCGGCGCCCTCCTCGAGCACGATCAGCGTCCGCCAGGAGATCGCCGTCCCGGTCGCGTCGAGCGGCACCTCGACCCGGATCGGCTCGCTCAGCCTCACGCCGGCGGGGACGTGGACCAGGACGCCGTCGCGCCAGCTCGCCTCGTTGCGGGCGACGAACGGGTCCTCCACCGGAACCAGGGATCCGAGCGCGCCCTCGAGCAGGTCGGCGTGGCTGCCGAGCGCATCGGCGAGCGGGACCACGGTCGCGCCCTCGGCTCCCTCGATGGTGGCCGCTGCGGCCGCATCCTCATAGGAGGAGATGTCAAGCCCGGAAAGGTCGGTGAATTCCCAGCCCTTCGCTCTCTGGTCGGGGAGGGGGAGGCTCTCCGTCAGAGAGGCGCCGCGACGGCGCCTCTCCTCGAGCCAGGTGGGTTCGGTGGCGAGCTCAGCCAATGGAGCCCTCCATCTGCAGCTCGATCAGCCTGTTCAGCTCGACCGCGTACTCCATCGGCAGCTCCTTCGTCACCGGCTCGATGAAGCCGTTGACGATCATCTTCGAAGCCTCCTCCTCGTCGAGGCCGCGGCTCTGCAGGTAGAAGAGCTGCTCGTCGCCGATTTTGGAGACGGTCGCCTCGTGGCCGATGTCGGCGTCGTTCTCGTCGATCCGGATCGTCGGGTACGTGTCCGAGCGAGAGTCCTCGTCGAGCAGCAGCGCGTCGCAGACGACCTTCGAGCGCGATTCGGAGGCGCCGTCGGCGACCTCGAGCAGGCCGCGGTAGGTCGAGCGGCCGCCGTCTTTGGAGATCGACTTGGAGAAGATCGAGGACGAGGTCTTCGGCGCCGCGTGGATGATCTTGCCGCCGGCGTCCTGGTGCTGGCCGGCACCGGCGAAGGCGATCGAGAGGATCTCGCCGTGCGCTTCGCGCCCGAGCAGGTAGATCGATGGGTACTTCATCGTCAGTTTCGAGCCGAGGTTGCAGTCGACCCACTCCATCGTCGCCTTCTCCTGCGCGACGGCGCGCTTGGTGACGAGGTTGTAGACGTTCTGCGACCAGTTCTGGACGGTCGTGTAGCGCACCCGCGAGCTCGGCTTGCAGATGATCTCGACCACCGCCGAGTGCAGCGAGTCGGTCGAGTAGACCGGCGCCGTGCAGCCCTCGATGTAGTGGACGTCGGCGCCCTCCTCGCAGATGATCAGCGTCCGCTCGAACTGGCCCATGTTCTCGGTGTTGATCCGGAAATAGGCCTGCAGCGGCATCTCGACCTTGACCCCGGCGGGGACGTAGACGAACGAGCCACCCGACCAGACGGCCGAGTTGAGCGCCGCCAGTTTGTTGTCGTTGGGCGGGATCACGGTCGCCCAGTGCTCGCGCACGATGTCCTCGTGTTCGCGCAGGGCGGAGTCCATGTCGGTGAAGATCACGCCCTGTTCCTCGAGCTTCTCGTTGACCTGGTGGTAGACCACCTCGGACTCGTACTGGGCGCCGACGCCGGCGAGGAATTTGCGCTCCGCCTCGGGGATGCCGAGCCGGTCGAAGGTGTTTTTGATGTCCTCGGGGACCTCGCTCCAGTCGCGGCTGTTCTTTTCCGAGGCGCGGACGAAGTAGTGGATGTCTTCGAAGTCGATCTGCTCGAGGTTGCCGCCCCAGGTCGGGGTCGGGCGCTGTTCGAAGTGCTCCAGCGCTTTCAGCCGGAAGTCCCGCATCCACTGCGGCTCGTCCTTGTAGTCGGAGATCGTTTCGACGACCTCGCGCGAGAGACCCTTCGGGGCTTTGTACGCGTAGCCCGTCTCCGGGTCGTTGAAGCCGAACTTCTCCTTGTAGTCGGCGTTGATGCCGGCCAGCTCGCGTTTCTCGGCGAGCACCTCGGGCGTTGCCATGTCAGTCGACCTCCAGCTGGATCGTGTCGTTCGCGATCGCGACCGGGAACGTCTGCACCGGTGCGAACGCGGGAAGGGTCTTCGGCCTGCCGCTCGTCAGGTCGAAGAGGGAGCCGTGGCGGGGGCACTCGACGGTGCAGGCGGCGGCGTCGAACTCGCCCTCGGCCAGTGGGCCGTTGTCGTGCGAGCAGCGGTCCTCGATCGCGTACAGCGCCCCATCGCAGTTGAAGACGCCGATCTTGCGCCCGTCGTGCTCGACCAGGCGCATCTGTCCCGGTGCCAGCTCGGCGGCCGGGCAGACGGCAATCGTGGTTCCCGTGTCAGTCAAAGCTTTCGTGGTTCCTTTTGAGCGTGGGGGACGCGCTAGTGCGTATCGAGACTTAATCCTACTTCCGAAGTCGGATTTTAGCGGCCACCTCCCCTCGGCCTCCTGGGTGACCCCTGCCCAGGGGGGTGTGGCGGATTTCACCGGATTGCGATGAGTTCGAAGCGCCGGCATGGTCTTATGTGGGCAACTGCGAGGAAGGGAGAAGCATGAGCGAGAGGACCAGCTACACCCCCGGTACCCCGTGCTGGGTCGAACTGAGCCAAACGCCCGACGTCGAGGCCAGCGCCGCCTTCTACGGCGAGCTCTTCGGCTGGGAGATTCCGGAGCTGCCCAACTCGGCCGAACTGGGCGGCTACCGCCGGGCCAAACTGAACGGCCGCGACGTCGCCGGGGTCTCGCCGCGGATGCAGGAGGGAGCGCCGACCGTTTGGGCGACCTACGTCTCGGTCGAGGACGCCGCGGCGACGATCGCCAAGGTCGGCGAGGCCGGCGGCCAGACGATCGTCGAGCCGATGGACGTGATGGGCCTCGGCACGATGGCGGTCTTCAGCGACTCGACCGGCGCCGTTTGCGGGCTCTGGCAGCCCGGTACCTTCGCCGGCGCCGAGATCGTCAACGAGTACGGCTCCTGGGGCTGGAACGAGCTGGGCACCCGCGACACCGAGGGCGCCAAGCAGTTCTACGGCGCCGTCTTCGGCTGGGGCTACGCGGATGAAGTCTCCGACCGCACCGGCACCTACACGGTCTGGAAGGTGGGCGAGGCGATGGTCGGCGGCATGCTCGACATGAACGCCGCCGGAATGCCGCCCGAGGTCCCGCCGAACTGGCTCGTCTACTTCACCGTCGAGGACACCGACGCCGCGGTCGAGAAAATCAAGGCCGGTGGCGGCAGCGTGATGCTCGAGCCGATCGACATCCCGGTCGGCCGCTTTGCCGTCGGCGCCGACCAGTTCGGTGCCGCCTTCGCCGTGATGGCGCCGAGCGAGGAAACGCTGGCCAACACGCCGTAGGCGCGAAGGGTCTAGCCGAGGTCGGCGACCGCCTCGGCGGGGTCGCCGGCCTCGCCCTCGTCCTCCCATTCGGCGGGCTCGCCGAGGGAGGCGCTCTTGACGATCTTGAGGCCGAGCATCGCGCACTTCATCCGCGTCGCCGAGATCTCGATCCCGAGCAGTTCGAGGACGAACTCTTTCGGTAGCCGCAGCAGCTCCTGCCGCGACATCCCGATCAGCTCGTCGGTGAGCAGCGACGTCGCCGCGGTCGAGATCGCGCAGCCCTTGCCCTCGAAGGCGACCTCAGCGACGCGGTCGTCCCCGTCGAGCCGGATAGTCACGTGCTGCTCGTCGCCGCAGAAGGGGTTGTTGTCCTCGAACTCGAGGTCGGGCTGGTCGAGGTGGCCGAAGTTGTGCGGCCGCTTGTAGTGCTCGAGGATCTGGTCGCGGTAGAGGTCGTCCATCGCCACCGAGGCTAGCGCAGCGGCTCCGTGGCGCTTTTGTGCAGCCCCCGTGGACAAACGCGCCTCGAACTCCCTAGAGTGAATGGGGAACTTCGACCGGGAGGGGTCACCTTGCTTCATCGACGCACCGTCTTGCTTGCTCTTGCCTTTGTCGCCCTTGCGGCGGCGCTGCTGCCGGCCACGGCTGCGATCGGCGCCAAGCCGCACGCGACCAGAGTCATCGTCAGCCTCAAACTCCCCGCCTTCCACGGCAAGCTGACCTCGGCCGACGACGGATGCCTGGGTGGGCGCCGCGTGGCGCTCTTCCGCAAGAAAGGGAGCAGGCCGGCGAAGAAGCTGGGCTCCGACACCAGCAGCGCCAACGGCGCCTGGTCGGTCCCGATCGGCAAGAAGATCCCCGCTGGGAACTACTTCGCCACCGTCGCCGCCAAGGGCGAGTGCCTCGGCGGCAAGTCGAAGGCGCTGAACGTGCCCGGCTGAGCGGCGGCTGGGCCGCTTGACCTAGAGACCGAAGACTCGGCGGGCGTCTTCGAGGCCGGCGACGAGGCGGTCGATCTCCTCTGTCGTCGTGTAGACGCCAAAGCTGGCACGGGCGGTGGCGGCGACCCCGAGCCGGTCCATCAGGATCTGGGCGCAGTGGTGACCGGCGCGGACCGCGACCCCGTGGCGGTCGAGGATCTCGGAGACGTCGTGCGCGTGGATGCCGTCGATCTCGAAGGAGACCGGGCCGATCCGCTCGGCGCCGCGGCGGGGGCCGAAGACCCGCAGACCGGGGACCTCGGCCACCGCCGCCAGGGCGTAGTCGGTGATCTCGCGCTCGTGCTCGCGCACCGCCTCCATCCCGAGGCCGTCGAGCCAGCGCAGCGCCGACGCCATCCCGATCGCCTGCGCGATCGCCGGCGTCCCCGCCTCGAAACGGGCCGGGACATCGGCATAGGTGGTGCCATTACGGCTCACCTTGCGGATCATCGAGCCGCCGCCGAGGAAGGGCGGCATCGAACGCAGCAGATCCAGCCGTCCGTAGAGCGCGCCGATCCCGGTCGGCCCGTAGAGCTTGTGGCCGGTCAACGCGTAGAAGTCGACGCCCAGCTCGGCGACGTCGAGCGGCAGCTTCGGCGCCGCCTGAGCTCCGTCGGCCACCACCAGCGCGCCGGCGTCGTGCGCCATCCGCGCGATCTCGGCGATCGGGTTCTCGGTTCCGAGCACGTTGGAGACGTGGGTGACGGCGACGAGCTTCGGCCCCCGCCCGAGCAGCGCCGCGAAGGCGCCCATGTCGAGCAGGCCGTCGTCGTCGATCGGAGCCCAGTCGATCTCGGCCCCGACCCGCTCGGCGAGCTGCTGCCAGGGGACGATGTTGGAGTGGTGCTCCATCTCGGTCAGCAGGATGCGGTCGCCGGCTCCGACGCTGGCGTCGCCCCAGGCCCGCGCCACCAGGTTGATCGCCTCGGTCGCGTTGCGGACGAAGATCACCTCGCGCCGGTCAGCGGCCCCGATGTGGTCGGCGACGGTCGCTCGCGCCCCCTCGTAGGCTTCCGTCGCCTCGGCCGAGAGCGTGTGCGAGCCGCGGTGGACGTTGGAGTGGTGGCGGCGCTCGTAGCGGTCGACCGCCTGGATCGAGGCCAGCACCCGCTGGGCGCTGGCGCCGCTGTCGAGGTATGCGACCGGCTGGCCGTTGACCTCGCGCTCGAGCGCCGGGAAGGCGGCGCGGACCTTCTCCAGGGAGAGGTTGGAGCTCTGGGCGGCGGTCGGCTCCATTGCTCCCGGGGCTAGGCGCTGGCGCCGGCCCCGACCTCCTCGCGGATCCAGCCGTAGCCCTTCTCCTCCAGCGTCTCGACCAGCTCCGGGCCGCCTTCCTTGACGATCCGGCCCTCGAACATGACGTGGACGAAGTCGGGTTTGACCATGTGCAGGATGCGCTGGTAGTGGGTGATGATGAGAACGCCCATGTCGGGCCCGGCGAACTTGTTGACCCCCTCGGCGACGGTGCGCAGGGCGTCGATGTCGAGGCCGGAGTCGGTCTCGTCGAGGATCGCGATCTCGGGCCGCAGCAGCGCCAGCTGCAGCAGCTCCATCCGCTTCTTCTCGCCGCCGGAGAACCCGTCGTTGAGGTAGCGGCTGGAGAAGTCTTTGGGAATGCTCGCCAGCTCCATCGCCTCCTGCGCGGTCCTGGCGAAGTCTTTGATCTTGATCGGCTCTTCGCCTCGCGCCTCGCGCTGGGCGTTGATGATCATCCGCAGGTACTTGCTGACCGAGACGCCGGGGATCGCGACCGGGTACTGGAAGGCCATGAAGAGGCCGGCCTGGGAGCGGGTCTCGGGGTCGGCCTCGGTGACGTCCTCGCCCTTGAAGGTGATCGTGCCCTCGGTCACCTCGAGCGCTGGATGGCCCATGATCACGTTGGCGAGCGTCGACTTGCCGGAGCCGTTGGGGCCCATCAGGGCGTGGACCTTGCCCTTCTCGACGTCGAGGTCGAGGCCCTTGAGGATCTGCTTGTCCTCGACGCTCACGTGCAGGTTCCGTATCTCCAGCTCAGCCAATTTCGCTCCGTTTCTGGGGTTGTGAAGTTCAGGCGACGCTGCGGACGGGCGGGCTCGCGAACTCGACCAGCTCGGCCAGGGTGGTGCCGGCGAGCGCCTTGGTCACGCCGCCCTGCACCCGCATCCAAAGCAGCTTCGTCGAGCAGGCGTGATCGCCGTCGCTCTCGTGCGAGCAGAGCACTTTGCCTTCCGGGGTGTCGTGGAAGCACTCCATCGGGGCGATCTGCCCTTCCAGCGCCTCGACCACGGCGTCCATCGTGATCTGCTCGGCGGGCAGGGCCAGCCGGTAGCCGCCGTGGGCGCCGCGGGTCGAGGTGACGAGCCCGGCCTTGCGCAGCTTCGCGACCAGGTGCTCCAGGTAGGAGAGCGGCAGGCGCTCGGCTTCGGCGACCGTATTGAGGGAGATCGGCTCCGAGCCGGGCTGGCGGCCCAGCTCGACCATCAACCGCACTCCGTACTCGGCTTTAGTCGAGAACAGCATCGGACTAAATCCTACCGAAGAGGTCGGTTATGGCTCGATCAGGCCCCGCCGGATCGCGTAGCGGACCAGCTCCACGCGGTCCCGCATACCGAGCTTGCGCATCGCGTTGGCGCGGTGGTTCTCGACCGTCTTCTCGGAGAGGTGGAGCAGCTCGGCGATCTCCCGCGTCGTGTTCGCCTCGGCGACGAGCTTGACGACCTCCTCCTCGCGCGGCGTCAGCTCCTCCTCGCCGGAGGAGCCGCGCTCGAGCACGTCCTTGATCAGCATCCGCTGCGCCTCGGGGGTGAGGAACGGCTCGCCGCGCTCGACCGCGCGGATCGCCGCCAGCAGGTCGGTGTCGGCCTGCGCCTTCAGCACGTAGCCGGAGGCGCCGGCTTTGAGCGCCTCGAACAGGTAGCGCTCGTCGTCGTGCATCGAGAGGATCAGGACCGATACGTCCGGCGCCTGCTTCTTGATCTCGCGGGTCGCCTGCAGCCCGGTCAGCTTCGGCATTTTCACGTCGAGGATCGCCAGGTCGGGTCGCTCCCGCACCGCCAGGTCGCGGGCCTCAGCGCCGTCGGCGGCCTCGGCGACGACCTCGATGTCGGGCTGGCGCTCGAGCAGCAGCCGCAGCCCCGAGCGGACGATGCCGTGGTCGTCGGCGATCAGGACCTTCATTCGCCCGATTCTCCCGGCACGGTGAGGCGGACGGTGGTGCCGGCATCCGGGCGGGACTCGAGGGTCAGCTCGCCGCCGACCAGCAGCGCCCGCTCGCGCATGCCGCCGATCCCGAGCCCGCGGCCGCCTTCGTCGAAGGCGAAGCCGCGGCCGTCGTCAGCGACGGTGAGGTCGACGCCGCCGTCCTCGCGGCGGCGCAGCGCCGCCCGCACGGTGGCGGCGCCGGAGTGGCGGGCGGCGTTGGAGAGCGCCTCCTGGGCGACCCGGTAGACGACGAGCTGGGCGTCGTTGCCGAGGTCGGAGAAGTCGCCCTCGGACTCGAACTCCGCCTCGACCTCGCCGCGGCCGACCTGCTCGACCTGGCCGGCGACCGCCGCTGCCAGGCCGAGGTCGTCGAGCGCGGTCGGCCGCAGCTGGCGGGCGAGCGAGAGCAGCTCGCGCATCGCCTGGTTGGCGAGCGCCTTGGTTTCGGCCAGCTCCGGCTCGAGCTCCGGCGGCGCCGCCTCGCGCGCCGCCTCTAGCCGCAGCAGCAGCCCGGTCAGCGACTGGTTGACCTCGTCGTGGAGGTCGCGCGCGACCCGGGCCCGCTCCTCCTCCTGGGCTGCCAGTGCCGCCGACCCGGCGCGGCGGCGCTCGGCTTCCAGGCGCCGCATCATGCGCAGGAAGGCGAGCTCGATCCGCTCCACCTCCTCGGTCTCGCCGACCCCGTCGATCGAGGAGGGGAGCGGGCCCGGTCGGCTCAGGTCGACCTTCTCCATCTCCTCGATCAGGTGCTCGAGCGGCTCGAAGCGGCGCCGCTGGCGACGCAGGTTGAGCGCTAGCACGATCACCGAGAGGGCGAGGACGACGATCACGGCCTGGGTCATCGCCCAAGCCTAGGAGCCCTCGGCCGAGCCGGGGGCTATTCGCCTTCTTCTTCGGCTTCGGTTTCTTCTTCTTCGGGGGAGCCCGGCGCCAGGTTCAGCCCGTGCTTGAGGTGCGGTTCGAGCTCCTGCTGGATGCTGTCGACGAGCTGTTCGTATTCGCCCGGGCAGGTTTCGAGCCGTTCCGGCGGCAGCGCTTCCAGTTCGGCCACTTCTTCGTAGGCTTCTTCGCTGGAGCCGGCGACCCAGCAGAGGACGCTGAAGGCACGCTGCAGGTCGAGCGAATGGGCGTCGGCGTATTCGACCAGCGCTGGCGGTTCCTGGCGGCTCGAGAAGTCGGCCCAGAAGCCGGCTGCGGCGGCGTCGTAGTAGGCGCCCTGCGGCGCTTTCAGCAGCAGCACGGTCGAGATCGAGTCGGCGGCGTCCTCTTCCTTGCCGAGCACCGGCAGGTCGTAGTTGGCGATCAGCGCGTGGGCGAACTCATGGGCGAGGATGAAGCTGTTGACGGCACCGATCCGTTCGCCCAGTTCTTCTTCTTCGATTTCCGGGTTGTTTTCGGCGAGGACTTCGAAGGTGAGCGCGGCGAATTCGTAGGGGAGCGTGATCGAGTTGTCCTGCGACTGGTAGAAGGGCCCGCCGCCGATCCCGTTGACGCCCTTCACCGTCAGCGGGTTGGGAAGTTCGAACGCTTCCGCCAGGGATTTGGCGAGATATTCGGTTTCGCTCGCCTGCAGCAGTTCGTAGCCGAGTTCGTCGGCTTCGCTTTCCGGTTCTTCCCAGACCACCCGCACCTGGCCCGTCGGCGCTTCGACGGCGGCGCTGGTGCTGTCGCTCGAGCTTTCGTCGCTAGAGGAGTCCGAGCTGCCGCAGCCGACGAGGAGGGCGGCCGACGCGGCCAGCAGGACTGCAGCCAAGGCGATGCGAGGACCTGCCGAGGAAGTCACGCGGCGATGCTAGAGCGCCGCTCGGACTCCAGCGCCCGGTTTGGACGATGGTGCGAATGGCCTGCAAATCGGCCTCTCCTAGGGGGCTGCCCGGCCGATTACAGGGGTTTCCCCCTATGGTCGGCGCCGGCCTCGACGTCCATAATTCGTCGCCCATCAGATTCAGGAGGCGCAAGACGCAATGACGACTACCAAGCAATCCACCTTCGGTGCCACGCTGAGGACGACGATCCTGCTGGCGTCCCTTTCCGGCCTTCTGGTCGTGATCGGCTTTCTGGTCGGCGGCGCCAGTACGGCGGCGCTCTTCCTCGGCATCTCGCTGCTGATCAACCTCGGCTCCTACTTCTTCAGCGACAAACTGGCGCTGGGGATGTCGCGGGCGCAGCCGATCGAGGAGGCCGACAACCCGAGGCTCTTCCAGATCGTCCGCGAACTGACGACGCGCGCCGGCCTGCCGATGCCGCGCCTCTACATGATTCCCCAGGACCAGCCGAACGCCTTCGCCACCGGCCGTAGCCCGAAGCACTCGGCGGTCGCGGTCACCCGCGGGATCACCAAGCTGCTCTCCGAGGACGAGCTGCGCGGCGTCCTCGCCCACGAGCTCACCCACATCCGCAACCGCGACATCCTGATCCAGTCGGTCGCCTCGGCGATCGGCGCCGCGATCACCTGGGTCGCCTACATGCTGCTCTGGTTCGGCAACGACGACAACTCGCCGCTGGCGATCGTCGGCCAGCTTGCCACCTTCATCCTCGCCCCGATCGCGGCTTCGATCATCCAGCTCGCGATCTCGCGCCAGCGCGAGTACGCGGCCGACGCCGGCGGCGCCGAAATCTGCGGCAACCCGGAGTCGCTGGCCAGCGCCCTCCTCCGCCTCGAGCAGGGCGCCGCGGCGGTGCCGATGCAGGTCAATCAGGCGGCGGAGCCGCTCTACATCGTCGCCCCCTTCAAGGGCAAGGGCATCCAGGGCCTCTTCTCAACCCACCCCCCGATCGAGGAGCGCGTCAAAAGGCTGCGCCAGATGCGCCCCTCGCTGTAGCCAGGAGCTTCCTCGTCCACCACATGTGGATCATCTTCGTCCGGTCGTCTGGGGCCGGACGAAGGTGACGGCCTTACGCCACCGCCCAGCGCGCGCAGCCGACCAGCGTCCCTAGCCGACCTTCCGGATCGAGACGTAGGGAAGCGATTTGACCGCCGCGACGGTCATTCGTCAGCCGCCCTTGTTGATGGCGCCAGTAGGAAATTGGAGCGGTGATGCAGCGATCTTCATCTTCATGGTCTGACGCTTGTCATCCCTGCTTGCTGATTGCGGCCAGCGGAAATACCGTGACCCGAGAGAGCCTCATACCGTCAGCGTACCTAGATCTTTCGCGCTCGACACATTGACCCCACCAGGGGGGAGTCAATATGTCGAGCGCGGTCGAGATGTCGGGATCTTGGGATCTAGGACGGCTGCCCGCCGAATCCGCCCCGCCGTTCAGGCTCGCTATACTTTTTGAAGTAAAAGCTGATCCGGATTCAGGAGATTGAGATTTCATGCCCGGGACTGAGACGCAGGTGACGATCGAGGAGATCCAGCCGTTCGAGGCGGCAGCGGAGATCGAGGGCGGCGACGTCGTCCTGATCGACACCCGCGAGCCGCACGAGTATCAGGAGGCCCATCTCGACGGCGGCAAGCTGGTTCCGCCGGGCCTGCTCGGCGACGAGATCGAAGGCGTCGCCCCCAACAAGTCGGCGCGCACGATCCTCTACTGCCGCTCGGGCAACCGTTCCGCTTTCGCCGCGGCGCAGATGCAGGCGATGGGCTACACCAACGTCGCCTCGATGGAGGGCGGCATCATCGCCTGGCAGGAACAGGGCCTCCCGGTCGTCGCTGCCACCGGGATGACCGCCGAGCAGCGCGAGCGCTACTCGCGCCACACGCTGCTGCCCGAGGTCGGGGTCGACGGCCAGATCAAGCTGCTGAACTCGAAGGTGCTGCTGCTCGGCGCCGGTGGCCTCGGCGCGCCGACTGCGCTCTACCTGGCCGCCGCCGGCGTCGGCACGATCGGGCTCGTCGATGACGACGTCGTCGACGCCTCCAACCTGCAGCGCCAGGTGATCCACAACACCGAACGGATCGGGATGCCGAAGACGGCGTCGGCGCGGATCTTCATCGAAGGGCTGAACCCGGACGTCAACGTCGTCGAGTACAACGGCCGACTGGACGCCAGCAACATCCTCGAGATCATCGGCGACTACGACATCATCGTCGACGGCGCCGACAACTTCCCCACCCGCTATCTGCTGAACGACGCCTCGGTGCGGCTGCGCAAGCCGGTCGTCTCGGCCTCGATTCTGGGCTTCGACGGGCAGATCTCGACCTTCGTCCCCTACGAGGGCCCCTGCTACCGCTGCCTCTACCCGACGCCGCCGCCGGCTGAGCTGGCGCCGAGCTGCTCCGCCAACGGGGTGCTCGGGGTGATGGCCGGGACGATGGGCACGCTGCAGGCCAACGAGGTGATCAAGCTGGTGCTCGGCGCCGGCGAACCGCTGATCGGCCGCCTCCTCCTCTACGAGGCCCTCGGTACCCACTTCACCGAGCTCAAAGTCCGCCGCGACCCCGAGTGCCCGATCTGCGGCGAGAACGCCGTCGAGGTGCCGGAGTCGGAGATGGGCAAGTTCCCCGACTACGACGCTTTCTGCGCCGGCGCCGGTGGGGATCGCCAGACCGCGGCTACGCCCTAGGCGCGGGCTCGACTAGGATCACCGCCTCATGGCAAGCGTCCGCATCCCACCGGTCCTGCGTCCGAAAACGGGCGGGCAGCCCGAGGTTGAGGCCGCCGGCGGCAACGTCGGCGAGGTCTTGCGGGCGCTGACCGAGGCGCACCCGGACACCTCTGCCCAGCTCTTCGGTGAGGACGGCCAGCTCAACCGCTACGTCAACGTCTACCTCAACGACGAGGACGTGCGGGTGCTCGACGGGCTCGAGACCGCGGTCAAGGACGGCGACACCGTGGTCATCCTTCCCGCCATGGCCGGCGGCGCTCGTTAGCGCCTAGCGGTCGAGGACCAGGCCGAGGAATTTGCGGGTCCGCTCCTGCTGGGGGTTGTCGAGGACCTGCCGGGGGTCGCCCTGCTCGACGATGACGCCGCCGTCCATGAAGACGACCTGGTCGCCGACCTCCTTGGCGAATCCCATCTCGTGGGTGACGACGAGCATCGTCATCCCTTCCGAGGCGAGCTCCCGCATCGTGTCGAGCACCTCCTTGACCAGCTCGGGGTCGAGGGCGCTGGTCACCTCGTCGAAGAGCATCACGTGCGGTTCCATTGCCAGCGCCCGGGCGATCGCGACCCGCTGCTGCTGACCGCCGGATAGTCGTTCCGGATACTGCGTCATCCGGTCGCCGAGGCCGACCCGTTCGAGCAGCGCCGTAGCGCTGGCCTCTGCCTCCCGCTTGGACTTGCCGAGGACCTTTTCCGGCGCCATCGTCACGTTTTCCAGCGCCGTTTTGTGGGGGAAGAGGTTGAACTGCTGGAAGACCATCCCGACCCGCTGGCGGACGAAGTCGAGG
>Ga0335070_10002133_pt1 | contig 23071 bp, 20 predicted proteins | sample Lox_Sample_13_FD_206722 | JGI IMG/M metagenome (GOLD analysis project Ga0335070, IMG submission 206722) | Soil microbial communities from Loxahatchee National Wildlife Refuge, Florida, United States - Lox_Sample_1.3 | ecosystem: Environmental > Terrestrial > Soil > Wetlands | place: USA...
CGGCCCTCCGGTTCTGAAGCAGCATGATCGTAGCTCGTTCAGGCGGTCCGCAGCCCGGTCATCATTCACCGCGAGCAAGCTGTATCTCATCATCACCGCCGTCATTTGAATTTTCATCCTCTCAACAGAACGACCGATTCTCCAACGCTCGGCGAACCTCACCGTAAGAAGGTGCCGGAGAATCTCGACGGACATCGTGTGAATTTGAGCGAAATTATGCCAGAGGAACAGAATGCCGGACTGGTCAAAATTGCTCACTTTTGAGGAATGGATGCGGCCGGCGGGCGAGGCTGCGCCTTGAGCCTAAGACCCTACGCGAAACATGGGAAGTTAGTCGACCAGGACGATGTTGAGAAGGGAACTGCGAATGCGCAATCCGCCGTTGTAATCGATGAAGCCCAGCTTCCTGAACTTGTTCAGAAAGAAACTGACTCGTGATCGCGTGGTGCCGACCATGTCGGCCAGAGTTTCCTGACTGATTTTCGGAACGATGAGTTCTTCCACCTTGCTTTCTTTCCCAAAATGGGCAAGCAGCAGCAAAATCCGAGCAAGTCGCTTTTCGCTGGAATTAAAGAGTTGATCCACCAGGTCCTCTTCAATCCTTATGTTACGAGACAGGAGATGGGACATGAACAGCTCCGCGAACGTGGGCTCTTCGCGAAGGACGCGGATCATTGCGGCTTTGTCGATGCGCATGATCGTGGATTCTTCCAGGGCAGTCGCGGCGGCGGTACGAACCAATTGCCCGGCGAGACAGGATTCGCCGACAAATTCCCCTTGCCCGAGAATCGCGATGACGGCTTCTTTGCCTTTGGAGGACAGCACGGTCAGCTTGACTTTGCCCCCCAGGATATAGAATACGGCATCCGCTGCTTCCCCCTGCGAAAACAGCGTCTGCTTCTTTCGGCACTTTAGAATCTGTTTCTCGCCGTCGACTTTCGTGAGGAAGATCTTGGGATCGAACGGAACGGCGCGTTTGCGTCCCATACAGGCTACCCGCGAGTTTGATTAAGAGTCAGCGGCCAAGCGCCGCCTTGACCGCATTCCCGATCTCGGCAGGATTCTTCACGACCTTCACACCGGCCGCTTCGAGGGTCTTCATCTTCTCCGCGGCAGTGCCTTTGCCGCCGGAAATGATCGCCCCTGCATGGCCCATGCGGCGGCCAGGAGGTGCGGTGATGCCGGCGATGAAGCTGATGACCGGCTTCTTTACGTTCTTCTTGATGAACTCGGCAGCTTTTTCTTCTGCATCCCCGCCGATCTCGCCGATCATGACGATCGCCTGGGTTTCCGGATCTTTTTCAAACAGCGGCAGCACATCGACAAACCCCGTCCCGTTGACGGGATCGCCGCCGATGCCGACACAAGTCGTTTCGCCAAGTCCTAGCGTCGACAGCTGGTGAACCGCCTCATAGGTCAAGGTGCCGCTGCGTGAAACCACGCCAACGATGCCTTTCTTGTGGATGAACCCCGGCATGATGCCGATCTTCGCTTCATCGACCGTGATCACCCCTGGACAGTTGGGACCGATTAGACGGACCTCACGACCCCGAAGCGCGCGCTTGACTTTCACCATGTCGTTGACTGGAATGCCCTCGGTGATACAGATGATCAGCTTGATACCCGCATCTGCTGCTTCCAGAATTGCATCGGCGCAAAACGGCGGCGGTACGAAGATTAACGAGGTGTCGCACTGGGTTTTCTTGATCGCGTCACGGACCGTGTTAAAGACCGGAATTCCCTCAACTTCTTGACCGGCTTTCCCCGGCGTGACACCGGCGACAACCTGCGTCCCATAGGCCTTGCACTGGGTCGCGTGGAACGAGCCTTCCTTGCCCGTGATCCCCTGCACGACCACTCGCGTGTTCTTGTTGACGAGAATGCTCACGATATCCTCTTTTCTTTTCTAGCCACTCCATCCCAAGACAGGCGAGGCGGCGTCAGGCTGCCAAGAGCGACTTTGCCGAAGGAGCGGGGCCCGCTTCTTCCCCCTTTCCCCTCTTCCAGGCGGGGAAAGAATCTTTCCTGCGGGTGGCGCCGAGCGGGCGCCCAAGCGCGCGCAGCGGGGATCCCTACACCGGGCGGGGGTGCGAGCACGCTTGGGCTGCTCGGCGACAGGACCCGCTCCTTATGCCGCTTTCCCCGTCAACTTTACAATCTTTTGGGCGGCCTCCCACAAATCGTTTGCCACGTCCAGCTTGAGCCCGGAATGCTGGAGCAACGTCCGCCCTTCTTCTGCGTTAGTCCCTTGTAACCGGACTACCAGCGGCACATTGATGTGTACTTCCTTGGCCGCCTCGATCACACCGTGCGCAATACGCTCGCAACGGACGATCCCGCCGAAGATGTTAATGAAGATGCCTTTGACGTTCGGATCCTTCAATAGAATCCGGAAGCCGGCCGCCACCGTTTCCTTCGTGGCTCCACCGCCGACGTCCAAGAAGTTCGCCGGTTCACTGCCCGCCAGTTTAATGACGTCCATGGTCGCCATGGCCAAGCCGGCCCCGTTCACCATGCAACCGATGTTCCCGTCCAGCTTGACGTAATTCAGGTTGTTCTCGCTCGCTTCGATTTCCAACGGTTCTTCTTCATTGAGATCCCGCATCTGCTGCACGTCTTGATGTTTGAAGATGCCGTTGTCGTCGAAAGAGACCTTTCCGTCCAACGCCACGACGGTTTTCTCTTTCGTCATAATGAGCGGATTGATCTCGACCAGTGCGCAATTCTTTTCCATGAACAGCCGGTACAGATTGCCAAGCATCTGGATGAACGGGTTCACGACGGCGGGCTCGATCGTATTGAGGCCCAGCGCGAACGCAATATTGCGCCCGTTGTACCCCTGGAAGCCGACGGCAGGATCGATCGGCTCCTTAATAATCTTGTCCGGGGTCTTCTCCGCGACTTCCTCGATTTCCATGCCGCCTTCGGTGCTGGCGATGAACACCGGCCATCCCGAATCGCGATCCACCAGGATACTCAGATACAGTTCCTTTGCGATGTTGGCGCCTTCTTCGATAAGAAGCCGGCGGACCACCCTTCCTTTGGGACCGGTCTGGTGCGTCACCAGATTCTTGCCGATCAGCTCCTTGGCAAGACCGGGAACTGCCGCTTTGTCCTTCGTGATCTTCACTCCGCCGGCTTTTCCTCGCCCGCCGGCATGGATCTGCGCCTTCACCACATACACCGGGCTGTTGAGTTCCGCAGCCCAAGCTTCTGCCTCCTGCGGCGTCTTGACTTCGCGCCCACGCGGAACCGGCACCCCAAACTGTGCGAACAATGACTTCGCCTGAAACTCGTGAACGTTCATGCTTCCCCCTGAAAAGAGCGTATGGCAGATGGCGTATGGCTTATGGCACGAGCGAAGAGACCCCTGCTCCGGCTCCTGCTATACGGCGCAAGCACTTTCGTTATTCCTTCTTGGCGTAGGCCGGCAGCACCATCGGCGAGATGACCGAAGAGGAGCCCCCGTGCTTCTTGGCTTCGACTCGAAACTTCGTCAGGTGTTCCAGTGTGAGCTTGCCCTGTGTCATCGAAGCCACACGATGCGCGGCGGTCGTGCCGGACCGTTTTCCGAAGACCATCAAGTCAAGCAACGAATTGCCCATCAAACGGTTGCGGCCATGTAAACCGCCGGACGCCTCCCCAGCCACGAAGAGATTCTTCGTATCGGATTCCCCGTTGGTGTCTATCTTCACACCACCGTTTTGGTAGTGCAGGGTCGGATAGATCAAGACCGGGTCTTTCGAGATGTCGATGCCGAACCTGTCAAACTGCGTCACCATCGCGGGGAAGTGCTTCTTCAGCGTGCCAGGCCCGTGCTCCACGTCGAGGAGGGGTGTGTCCAACCAGACACCGACGCGCCCGGACATCGTCCGGATACCTCGGCCTTCTTCACACTCACGGATAATCGATGAGGAGACCACATCGCGCGTATCCAGCTCGTTGACAAATCGTTCGCCTCTGGCATTGACCAACTGGCCGCCCTCCGACCGAATCCCTTCTGTCACAAGCGCTCCGATCAATTGCTCCGGATAGACGGCTCCCGACGGATGATATTGGAATGTATCGATGTGCATAAGCTTGGCACCCATGCGATAGGCCATGGCGAGCCCGTCGCCCGTAGCGCCGTAGTGATTGCTGGTCGGAAAACCCTGGATGTGGAGCCGACCGATCCCGCCGGTCGCCAGGATAACGGCCTTCGCGGCGACGACAATGTTCCGATTGTTATCGAGATCGCGCAGGACTGCTCCTGCGCAAGAACCGTTTCCGTCGCTGAGTAGTTCAACGGCTGCACAGAACTCCAAGAGTTGAATCTTCTGGTTCAACACCTCGTCCTTGAGGACCCGCATGATCTCGAGGCCTGTGTAGTCCGAGGCGGTAATGAGCCGTGGCTTTGAACTGCCGCCGCCTTTCTTCACGTGCAGATTCCCGTCTCCATCCCGGTCGAAAATCACGCCAAGGCTCAGCAACCACTTCGCGATCGACGGGCCATCTTCCACCATCGTCTTCAGCAAGTTGTGGTCGTTCTTCATGTGACCACCCTTGAGCGTGTCGAGGAAGTGGGTTACCGGAGAGTCTTCGGCCGTAACGGCGATCTGCATGCCGCCTTGAGCCATGACGGTGTTGGAATCGCCCAGTCGGAGCTTCGTCGCAAGAATGACCTTCGCCCCTGCGGCATGCGCATGCAGCGCGGCGGCGCAGCCTGCGCCACCGCCGCCGATGACGAGCACATCGGTCGTGTAGTGCGCCGTGAGGTCTAAGTCAGCGGGAACTGGGCTCTCGCCTTCGAGCAGCGCAGCCAGCTCGCGAACGGTCATTTCGCCGGCATTCGGACCGAACTTAATGGGCCGGTAGGCCGCTTCCCGAAAGTCGGGGTGAAACTTCTTGATGAGCTGATCCCGGTCGGCTGGCGAAAACTTGGGCATCGTCTGCTTGCGCCGTGCGTCACGAGTTTTGTGAACCAGTTCTTGCAGTTTATGGATGTCCATGGATTTAGCTTTTGGCTATCAGCATTCAGCGCTCAGCTTTAGATCAAGGCAGCTCCCTAATTCCCAACGCTGACGGCTGACAGCTGATTGCTGATCGCTTCTTACTTCAGTTCCGCGCACACTTTGGTGAGTTCCGCATCGTTCATCTTCAGGACGCGGCTCCACTCATCGTTGAACTTACCGGCCTCGATCTCCTTGATTCGCTGGTCGAGCTGGACCGGTTTGTCGACGAAGTGCGCGCCCTGCGCGCGGCTCACATAGAGCGCCACCAGATTCGGCGCGATGTCGGCAATGCAGACCGGTGTGCAGAGACCGCACATGACGCAGTCCATGAACATCTCGGACACGCTCTTGAAATCGCCGAAGACGGCCTTCCATACTCCCTCACGCACATCGATCTTTTGCGGGCAGGCTTCCGTGCAAGCGTTGCAATTACGACAGAGCGGGGCTTCCGGGTACAAATTGAACAAGTCTTGCTTGGGGTCTTGCAGCGTCTGAATATCGTAGATCGCCTTGCGGGCGGGAAACGGAGGCACCATCGAGAACGACATCCCGTCCTCGACCGCGGTCTGACAGGCCAAACACGTTCTGACTTTCGGGTCGTCTTTCGTTCGATAGTACGTCGCGCAGGCGCCGCAGAACCCACCGAGGCAACCGGCTCCTCGCACGACCTCGTGGCCGGTGTACCACAGCGCCTTGATGACCGTGATCCCCTCCGGCACTTCAAACTTTTTCCCATAGATCTCGACCGTCACCATCCGGGGCTTCAAAACCTCGGGTTGGTCGATGATGTTTTGAGTGTCTGCAGTTTCCGTTGTCATTTTGTATGTTCAGTGACAGGTGACAAGGAGCCTTTCAGCTCTCGCCACCCATCACTCGTCACCGTCTTACTATGCAATCGCGTCGATGATCGCGTTCAACGTTGCGCTTGGGCGCATCGCCTTGGACGCCTTCGCATCATTGGGATGATAGTACCCGCCGATGTCGACCGGCTTCCCTTGGGCGGCGAGCAACTCGGCCGAAATCTTTGCTTCATTGTCCGCGAGATCCTTGGCGATCTTGCTGAAGCGCTCAGCCAACTTCCTATCCTGCGTCTGCGCAGCCAGGGCTTGCGCCCAGTACAGAGCGAGATAAAAATGGCTGCCGCGATTGTCGATTTCTCCGACCTTGCGGGCTGGAGACTTGTTGCTCTCGAGGAACTTCGCATTCGCCTGATCGAGCGTGTCCGCTAATATTTTGGCGACCTGATTGTTCGACGCCTTGGCCAAATGCTCCAAGGAGGCGGCCAGTGCCAGGAACTCACCCAGCGAATCCCACCGGAGATAGCCTTCTTCCTGGAACTGCTGCACGTGCTTCGGCGCGGATCCGCCTGCCCCGGTCTCGAAGAGACCACCGCCGTTCAGCAGAGGAACGATCGAGAGCATTTTTGCGCTGGTCCCGATTTCCAAAATCGGGAACAGGTCCGTGAGGTAGTCGCGCAACACGTTTCCCGTGACGGAGATCGTATCTTTCCCCTCTTTCATCCGTTCCAGAGAGAGCCTCGTCGCCTCCGCCGGAGGCATGATCCGGATGTCGAGACCCTTTGTATCGTAGTTCGGCAAATAGCGCTCCACCTTCTTGATAAGCTCGGCATCGTGCGCGCGGGTCTTATCCAGCCAAAAGATTGCCGGAGCGCCCGTCGCCTTGGCGCGGTTCACCGCGAGCTTGACCCAATCCTGAATCGGCGCATCCTTCACCTGGCACATGCGCCAGATGTCGCCTTCCTCGACCCGATGCTCCAACAAGGTCTTTCCGGCCGCATCGACCACGCGGATTGTGCCGTTGCCGGGTGCCTTGAAGGTTTTATCGTGTGAACCGTACTCCTCCGCCGCCTGCGCCATCAGGCCGACGTTGGGCACACTGCCCATCGTACGGGGATCGAAGGCGCCATGCTTTTTACAAAATTCAACGACCTCGTGATAGACCGGCGCGTAGCTGGCATCGGGAATGACACACTTGGCGTCCGCCGGTTTCCCGTCCGGACCCCACATCTTGCCGCTGTCGCGAATGACCGGCGGCATCGACGCATCGATGATGATGTCGCTGGGCACGTGCAGATTGGTGATCCCCTTGTCGGAATTCACCATCGCCATCGGCGGCCGCTTCTGATAGACGGCTTGAATGTCCGCCTCGATCGCCTTGCGCTGATCCTCCGGCAACGACTTGATCTTGATATACAAGTCACCGATGCCGTTGTCAGGATCCACACCCAGCTTCTTGAACGTCTCACCGTATTTCTCAAATACATCCTTGTAGTACACCGTCACGGCATGACCGAAGATCTTCGGGTCCGAGACCTTCATCATGGTGGCTTTCATATGGATCGAGAACAACACCCCCTGCTTCTTCGCTTCTTCGATCTGCTCTTCGAGAAATTGGCGCAGGGCCCGCTTGCTCATGAACGTCGCGTCGATGACTTCGCCCGCTTGAAGTGAGAGCTTGGGCTTGAGCACCGTGGTCTTGCCGTCCTGGCCGATGAACTCGATTCGAGCTTCTGTGGCGGCGGCCATCGTCAAGGACTTTTCGTTGGACCGGAAGTCTCCGCCCTTCATGTGGGAGACGTGAGTCTTGGAGTCCGGGCTCCACGGCCCCATCTTGTGCGGATGCTTCCTGGCATAGGCCTTCACGGAGAGCGGCGCCCGGCGATCGGAATTGCCTTCGCGCAGGACCGGGTTGACGGCGCTGCCCTTGACCTTGTCATACCGATTCTTGATGTCCTTTTCCTTGTCGTCTTTCGGATCCTCGGGATACTCGGGCAGCTTGTAGCCCTGGTTCTGGAGCTCCTTGATGGTCGCCTTCAATTGAGGAATCGACGCGCTGATGTTCGGCAGTTTGATGATGTTAGCTTCCGGGGTCTTGGCGAGTTCGCCCAATTCAGCCAAGGCGTCCGGCTGCTTCTGCTGCTCAGTCAGATATTCCGGGAACACGGCAATGATGCGTCCGGCCAGCGAGATATCCCGCAATTCAACCGCCACGCCGGCGGCTTTCGTGAAGGCGTTGATGATCGGCAAAAACGAGTAGGTCGCCAGCATTGGCGCTTCATCGGTTTTGGTATAGATGATCTTGTCGGCTTTGGTCGTCATGGTTTTTCCTCTTTCCGCATCGTGTTTGCCCGCATTATTCACGAGCACTTCTGCTGTAAACGCGGATACGCTGCTCCGACAGGCGTGCTCGCCGCTCAGTCCCTCAATGTACTGTTTCAAGTACGCTTCGGTCCTTCGCGGCGGTGCTTACCCGTCTCACAACGCGTCTGCGCGTTTTCGCGCCGAAGCGTCGTAAATAATCCGGGCTAGTTCAGCGCGTTCAACGCCGAACCAGCCTTGAACCACGCAATCTGTTGTTCCGTCATGCTGTGGTTCGCCTGGATGGTGAGCGCCTGACCATCCCCCCTGTGTATCGTCACCTGCACCGGCTTGCCAGGGGCCAGGCTTTGTAGCCCCGTCACACTGATGCGGTCCTGCTGCTCGATCTTCTCGTAATCCTTCGGGTCAGCGAAGGTCAACGCCAAGATCCCCTGCTTCTTCAAATTGGTTTCATGGATGCGCGCGAAACTCTTCGTGATCACAGCCCGCACGTTGAGGAACCGTGGCGACATGGCTGCATGTTCCCGGCTACTGCCTTCGCCATAGTTCTCGTCACCGACGACGATCGAGCCGATTCCTTTCCCCTTGTAGCGACGGGCAATCTGCGCGATTGTCAGGCCCGATTCACCGGTCAGCACATCCGTACCCTTCCCCGGCTCCGAGGCAAACGCGTTGTTCGCGCCGAGGAACATGTTGTCGCTGATCTTGTCCAGGTGACCGCGGAACTTGAGCCACGGGCCGGCGGGAGAAATGTGGTCGGTCGTCGTTTTGCCCTTGGTTTTGATCAAGAGCGGAAGCTTCTCGAAATCCTTTCCATCCCAACGAGGGAATGGCTGCAACAACTGTAGTCGCTCACTCGTCGGCGGAATATCGACGGTCAGGGCATCGCCGTTTTCAGCCGGCGCCACATACCCTTCCTCGCCCTTCGCGAAACCCTTGGCCGGCAACTCTTCACCTACCGGCGGCTCCAGTTTGAACTCCTTTCCATCGGCCCCCTTCAGATTCTGGTGAACCGGATCGAACCCGAGATTGCCGGACAGCGCATAGGCGGTCACGACCTCGGGGCTCGCGAGGAACGACAAGGTTTCGTTGATCCCGTCATTGCGTCCCGGGAAGTTTCGGTTGAAGGAACTGACGATGGAGTCGGCCTTGCCCTTCACGCCGTCCGCGCGCTTCCACTGCCCGATGCAGGGGCCACATGAATTCGACAAGACGGTTCCGCCCAACTTCTCGAACGTCTCCAGGAAGCCGTCGCGCTTCATGGTGTGATAGATGCGCTCGGAGCCCGGCGACACGAGGAAGGACGTCTTGGCCTTCATGCCGGCCTTGAGCCCTTGTCGTGCAATGTGCGCAGACCGGCTGATATCTTCATACGATGAATTCGTGCAGCTCCCGATCAACGCCGCCTTGAGCTCGACCGGATAGCCTTTTTCCTTCGCCTCAGCCGCCAATTTTGAGATCGGCCTTGCAAGGTCCGGCGTATGCGGACCGACGACGTGCGGCTCCAACGTGGAAAGATTCACCTCCACGATCTGATCGTAATACTTCTCGGGCGACTGATACACTTCGGGATCAGCGACCAGGAGGTCCCTGTGCGATTGCGCCAGGTTTGCCAAGTCCGCCCGATCCGTGATGTTCATATAGGCGACCATCTTCTGGTCGAATGGGAACACGGAGGTCGTCGCGCCCAATTCCGCACCCATGTTGCAGATCGTGCCTTTTCCGGTCGCGCTGATAGTCTCGGCGCCTGGGCCAAAGTATTCCACGATCTTGTTGGTCCCGCCTTTCACCGTCAGCAGACCGCAGAGATACAAAATCACATCTTTCGGCGAGGCCCAGCCGTTCAACTTCCCGGTCAACCGCACACCGATCAGTTTCGGATGGAGCACTTCCCAAGGAAGACCCGCCATTACTTCTCCGGCATCGGCGCCGCCCACGCCGATCGCCAACATCCCCAGTCCACCGCCGTTCGGCGTGTGGGAGTCCGTGCCGATGGTCAATCCACCGGGGAACGCATAGTTCTCGAGGACGACTTGGTGAATGATCCCTGCACCGGGCTTCCAGAACCCGATGCCGTACTTCTTCGCCGCGGAGGCCAGGAAGTTATACACTTCCTTGTTCTCATCCATGGCCCGAAGCAGGTCCTTTTCCGAACCCATCTCGGCGCGGATCAAGTGGTCGCAGTGGATCGTGCTGGGGACCGCGGCTTTCTTCTTGCCGGCTTGCATAAACTGCAACATCGCCATCTGGGCAGTCGCATCCTGCATCGCGACCCGATCAGGTCGGAGAGCCAGCATGGCTTTGCCCCGCTCCCAGGTCTGCGCATCGAAATTGTCTGCGTGGGCAGCAAGGATCTTGTCCGCCAGCGGAAGCCCACGGCCGAACTTCTTCCTGGCCTTGGCCAGCACGTCTGGCATCTGGCTATAGAGTTTTCTTGCGAGTTCGAGTGACATGGCAGTCTCCGTTCAGTTTGGCTGATGGCTGAAAGCTATCAGCTGTCAGCTTTATTTCAACGGCGGCACTTCTCTCCGCTTCGGTGCCGCATAGTTCACCAGGTAATCGAACAGCCGGATCAGACGACTGTCCTGTCGTTTCTGATCGACCCAATGACCGATCAACCCGATCGTGCGCGAGAGAATGAAGAATCCGTTCAGACTGTCGACCGGGAATCCGATGTCGACGAGCACGGCCGCCATCGTCCCGTCCACGTTGAGGATGAGGTTATCTTTCTTGGCTGCCGTGACCTTTTCCACATCCAGGGCAAAATCGAGACATGGTGTCTTGACGTTTAAGCTCTTGACATATCCTACCAACTCCTTCACCCGCTTATCCGGATTGCGGAGGCTCTTCACGCGATGGCCGATTCCCGGCACCGGGCCGACGTTCTTTTTCATGTAGGCCAGGAAGTCATCGACCTTCATCTTATTGTCGACCGCGTATTTGAAATACCGTCCGGCGTCGGTGACCGCGCCACCGAAGCGAGGACCGATCATGATCAAACCGGCTGCCACCGACTGCGACAACCCAATCCCGGCGCAAGCCGCCAAGATGGTCGCATAGGCGCCGCTGACGCAAGGGCCATGGTCCGCCGACAGCATCATGATGCGCTTGATGATTTCCGCCTCTTGCTTTGAGATGAGCCGCTTATCCCACAGCAAGCCGATGACATGAGGAATTTCATACCCTTTGTTGATGAGTTCGGAGGCTGGGTAGCCGTCATAACAGGGTTCGTCGCCCCGATCGTCGCTGATGGTCGTCCGGATCAACGGCGCCACCATGACTTCGTCCGACTTCATCGCTTCTTCCACCGATTTCGGCAGCTTCGGCAGCACTGTCGGCTCAACGACTTCCTTGACCTGACCTGACTTCAACAGTTCCTGATACGTTTCCTTGATGGCAGGACCGAGCGCGCCGAACGTCGGCGGCACGATCGCACCGGCTTTCTTGAGCGCGTCGGATTTCGACCGTGCCGAACCTTCCCCCTTCATGCCTTCCTTGGCGCCCGCGTGTCCGAACTTCATTCCCTTCGGCAGACTCTCCTGACAGAAGCCGGATACGACCGCAATCAACTTGACCCTTCGCTTCTTGGCGCCATACCACTCGGCCGCGCGCTCTTCGAGATCCCCGCCCATCTCACCGACGATGACGACGGCCTTCGTCTGCGGATCGTTCTCGAACATTTCGAGATACGACACATAGTCTGTTCCGGGAAAGGCATCGCCACCGATCCCGATCGCCGTCGTAATACCGTCGGCGAACTGCGAGCAAATCCAGATGATTTCGTTGGAGAGCCCGCCGGATTTCGTAATGACGCCGAATGATCCTTCGCGATAGAGCTTCGAGAGCACCAGGTTGTCGAAGGCCCCGCCGATCACCCCCAGCCGACAGGCGCCGGCCGAGATGACACCGATGGATGACGGCCCATTGAACACCTTCCCGAGCTTTCTGGCGTGGGCGCCGAGCAGCTTGGCGTCTTTTTCCGGGACACCTTCGGTGATCATGGACACGACTTGGATATGCGGATCGTCGAGCGCCTCCATCCCGCCCCTCATCGCCCGATCCGCCCCGATATAGACGAGGCTGGTATTGATCGATGGGTGGTGCTTCGTTGCCTCGGCGATGCTCTTGTAAACGGGAATCGCGAGAAGCCCGCTGCCATACGGAACTTCGTTGGTTTTGCCTGCGTCGGGCGGATAGACGAAGGCTTCGACGTTTAGCGGCTTTTTGATCAGGTAACAAAACTCGGCCATACGGCGGGCGGCGTTCACACCGGCTTGCCCACCCTGAATCACCACGCGGGTGTCTTTGTTCGCCAGAATACTCATCGGGATCTCCCGTTATGTTCAGTTGGTCATCGGTGGCAGGCTATTTCGACTGGAGCGCCTTGTCGACGATATCGGTTAACGGTGTGTTACGGTCGAACACCTGAATGTCAAACCCTTCCTCTTTGAGCGCCCGCATCGCATCGAGCCCTTCCTTCTCGCGCGGGCCACCCCGGCGCACCCAGATCTTGACGCCGTTCAGCTTGCCCTCGGACTTAGCCTTGCGGAATCCATTGATGATGCCGCCAAACGTCTTCTTCACGTCCGTGAAGTTCGCGATGGCACCTCCGACGATGATGTTCTTGATCCCCGGGAGTGAGCAGACTTTTTCCGTGAGCACTTCGACCGCCCAATCGGGTGGATCTCCTGAATATTCAGCGTAGTTTGCGAGCTTCCCGCCGCGCGCGACCACTGCGTCCGAATAGTAGACGCTTGCGCCGCCGCCGGCCGGCAGCATCGCCGTGTCCCCACCCGGAATTTCGATGAATTTCACCGAACCCTTGATCTTCGAATCGACCGCCATCACTTCCATTTCTTCCTTGGAGTAGGCACGACCGAACTCCGCCGCGAACGTAAAGTTCCAATCCGGATGGCGGAACTTGGCATCGCCATCGAGCAATGTCACGGCATCCAGCGCCACCAATTCTCCGTCGCTCTCGCGCACCACAACAGGGTTCACCTCAAGATACTGCGCATCTTCGTTGTCGAAGCAGGCGAACATCTTTCCGGCAAAGTCGGCCATCTTTTTGGCGAGCGATCCGGTAAATCCGGCATCCTTGACCAGCTTTTCAAGCCCCTCCGGAGTGGGGGTTTGACCAATGTCAAGCGTAAGCCGTTTGACGCGATCCCAATTCGATTCGACTTCGATCCCGCCACAATTGGCGACGAGTATCTCGGACCCCTCGCGGGTTGATTTCACCGCGCAATAATATTCTTCCTTGTGAGGAATCATCTCGGAGACAATCACCTGAGAAACGGTGATGCTCCCGACTTGGCGGCCGATCATTTCCTTGGTCGCGGCCTCGGCACCCTTGAAGTCCAGATCAACTTTGACAAGACCGAGTTTGAACCGGGACCCCAACGCTTCATGAGCCTTCACAACCAGCTTGGATTTCTTCAGCCAATCGTTGACGTGCCCAAGTTTGGTGAGTTCATCGACTGAGGGGACCACCACGTAATGAGGGACGTGAATCCCCCACTTCTTCATCAGTCCCATCCCGGGACCTTCCAGCACCTTGGCCATAACCTCGCTCCTTACCTGTGAAGACCGCTTCTAAAGGGGAGAGGGATTCTAGCGAAATCGAGAGGATGACTCAATACACCAGAGGAACTAACTGCGCAGGATCAAAAGACCTACCGGAGAAGAGGCTATGAGCGTCACTGCCTAACCACATGAAAACATAGACATATTAATTATCAAGATGACGAGACTGTGAAAGGGCTCGATACGACTATCGCGAAGATCGGGATGATTGGCAGGCAGGACAGAAAAATGAGCTTCGCTCGCTTTGAAGCCGCCGTATCACCCGGCCACAGTGGTTGGGGCAGGGTTCGCCTTCCTTCCCATAGACCAGGTGGTGGTGCTTGTAGCGGCCTTCGGTCCCATCTGGTGCGAAGAAATCCCTGACACTGGATCCGCCACAGGCGATCGCCGTCTGCAGGACCGCCTGCATCGTGTCATAGAGCTTGAGTCTCGTGGCCTCACGGAGGCGACTGACTTCTCGATTCGGGTGCAATCCAGCGCGAAACAGAATCTCGTTCGCATAGATATTCCCGATGCCCGCAATGACCTGTTGATGCATCAGCAAGGGTTTGAGGCGCCCGCGACGGCCCTCCAGCATTCGGACGAATTCTTCCCGAGTGATGGACAGGGGGTCGTGCCCAAACCGACGGGCCACATACCGATCGAGACCAGCCTGATCGATCAATGAGAGGCGTCCAAACCGGCGGGGATTCCAATAGCGTAATTCCGACTCTTGCCTCCCAGCAAACGCCATCCTGACGTGGACATGTTGGGGATGCTTCGTCTGAGCGGATCGAAAGAGGAGCAGGCCCGTCATGCCCAGCTCAGCCACAACGTACCTCAGCTCATCGTCCTTCGAAAATTTCATTGCCACACTCTTGCCGTAGCGCTCGATTCGCTGAAGGGTGGCACCGACATACCACGGAAGCGAGCACCCGCCATCCCGGATGATGTCACTTCGTCCAACCCACCAGTCGGTGAGTCGGGCGCCGAGAAGGCGCGCACGTAGTTGTTCCGCCACGACTTCGGCTTCGGGTAATTCAGGCACGGATCCAATCCTCAGGAAGATAGGAGGAAATCTGTCATGACGATGCCCAATTAGGCCATGATCAGGAGGAGAAAGGCAACGACCAGGCGGATCGTCGAGGTCAGTCGAAAATAGACTGTGCTCAGCGATCAGATGTATCTTCCGCGCAGGTGCGCGCGGACTCAAGGAGACGGCAAACTTCTTGAATCGTCTCTTCGAGCTTCGGCAAAGGCATCGCACCGGGACGACGTGTCATCACGAGCTTTAGTACATCGGCATACGCCATTCGTTCCACACAACAAAGATAGGCCATCACGACGGACACCGATCGACCCATTCCCGCTCGGCAACAAACCATGACTCGATTGTCCGCCACCTGCCGTTCGACCCAATTGACGGCACGAGCCAATGTCTGTGAATGAACCTCTCCAAACTCTTTGAAGGGAATGCGTCCATACACGACGCCTCCCGGTGCTTCAATGTCATATTCTTCAGCGACCAACAGCACCGCGCTCACCTGCGTAGTCGGCTGCCTGGCATCGTAAATGTTTCCGACAAACAACCTGTCCGTGATCTGATGCATGGTGGCATCAGTATAGGCAGCGTTTTGAACAGGTCAAGGAAATCCTCCTCCCATCCGGTTGCAGTCTCTCCTGAGGCGACGCTATACTCACTGTGCCGCTAATTCTCAGAGCACGCACAGTTCATGCCAAACCCAACCGTCGAAACCGTCGAAGCCAGGCTTGCCACGGTCCAGTGCGCCATCTGCAAAGGCAGTAGTTTTGGAATTGATCAGCGATTTATGCAAAAAGATGGCGAATGGCGAGGCATCTGCAAGAAATGTTTCTACAGCTTCCCGGTCTACACCGATATGGAATTTTATCTCCGCACCCAACCAGACGTGCCCTATCGATTGAAGGAAATCTCCTGCACAGCCTGCAACCACAAAGGGGTGAGCCTCGACTTCCGGATTACCATGTCCGTCCGAGAAGCCATCTATTTCGTCACCTGCGAGAACTGCAGACGGACCTTTCCTGAAAAATCGTCACTAGAAGCTTTCGAATAACTCGCCTTTCGACTCCGACCGTAGTGTATACTTGAGCCATGACTGACAAGCCAAAACAACCGAAGTCAGAGGAACCCCCGACTAAGGACGCCCCAAAAGCCCGCAAGGAAATCCCCCTCATTTCCGTTCCGAATGACCGGGATATGATCGCGGAGGAGATGGCGGAACTGTTCGAGGAAGACAAGGTGTCGCATCAGCACGGTTCTTCTGAACCGGAAGCCGACTAGCCAACCTAGCTCTCAGCAATCAACTTTCAACAGACCTAAAATTCGAACTAATCCGAACCAGCGCTGACCGCTCCTGCCTGCCCAGACGTTGTGGCGAACTACGATGGGTCGGTCACGCGTAAAGAGCGGGTCCTATCGCCCATTATCCGCTGCCCCCTTCTCGGAATGAGTGACAAAGGTCGGTGTGGCATGCCCACTCGGTCCCGCGCCTCCCGCGGCACCCCTTCCACGGCGTCCGAAGCGGAAGCCTTCCGGTATTCACGTCGCCATGGTCTGGCGACCATGAAGCGGTGGTCAGTACCGGCTTTCCCTCTTCGGACGCCGGGCGGGGATCCCACCGCTCCCGGCGGACGGTCGCTAAAGCCACGCCACACCTCCCAAACCGAACTCGCACCAAAAAAGAAATCAGGCGACAGGTCGCGACAAACCTGTCGCCTTCACAACAACACAGAGCTCTACCATTGGCACATCCAGGCGACACAAGCCAGGTTAAGTCTTCTTGTATCCTGCATTACCATAATTGATGAATTTGTTCACAATGGCCCAAGCTATTCGGAATGTGTCCGCACGCTGTTCATCACTGATTACACCGCTATCACCATGCCTAACAGGACTAGCAAAAGTTTTTACGAATTCTATCTCTGACCGATCCACACCGAGTTCGGATCTCAACATTTCCCATGATGATGATTTGTCGTCATTCGCAGTCTTCTCGTGAACAAAAAACTGCCTTAGCGATTCGATAGCTCTATAACAGAAAAACCCTGTGTCCTTCGGAGCGCGAATTGCTTCTCGTAGATCAGCCAAACATCTCTGTAGATACGCGCCTCTGCTATCGGCAAAAAGACGCAAGATTACTTCAAATGAAACACCAGCCTGTTCTGCTACTTTTCCCACAGCCGGAATACCCACACCGAAAACTATAGGGGCGCCTCCAACCGAATCGATCATCTCAGTCACTTCGAGATCGTAGCCGCATGCCAGCACATAGCCTAATGCGTCCAAAGCAACACGAATGGCATCCTCGATGTAATTCTTCAATGTATAGATGTTAGCGACAGGCTCTTCGCTAACGAAAATTGCGGTGACCTGCGAAAATGAGACGTAATAGCGCATCTCACCATGTATTTCATCGCCAGTCCTCCCTACCCTTGCTCGAACCTCAGGGATAGAGACATTGCACCGCTCCGGATGAACTTTTCCAAAGAAGGTGTATTGAACGCCCCTAGAGGCCTGTATCATAAGACAACCTCGGCATTGAGATTTCGAAGGGACTCACAGACTAATAGCGTGTACCAATTGGTCGCGTAATTGTTTCGACTGAATAATTGCTTGTCAACACTTTGGTCTGAGAATCGGGATCGGTCTATAAGTGACTGGTTCCGTTTCCCCTTCCCCACTCTTGGGGCGAGGTGGAACGGATGCACGCTGAGGGCTGCGGCATCGCGGAAACTTCCGTTCGAAAGCAGCAAGCAGTGCCGAACCCCGTTCCTCTATTCCGACAAGGGGTGAGGCCAACAGTAGAGGGCCAAGCAGGTGTCCAGGAACAATGCATGATGCCGCGGCCGAATGCGCGCGCCGTTCGTCACCTGATCTCGACCATCGATCAGACCGACCGAACAATCTGCACTGCCGCATCGCTCTCGATTCTTCCGACTGCTGAAGTCTTGCCGTCTCGTTCTTTCCGCACAATCCGCTCGATCTGCACAATCGCGCCCCGATGCCAATCGTCGACCGCCGCATTCTCAGGCGACGCCTTTCGATCGAGTCGTCCGACGTCCTGCCGCCCCTCCTCGTTGCACAGCCAGGCCCGCTTCTCCCCTTTGAATTCCCGTAACTCGCTCACCACACGATAGACATCCGGCCGGCGTTCGACAATCGTCTTTCCGTCTTTGCGAAGCAGCAGATAAGAAAACTTCAGCGCATCTTTGATGAACCCGACTTCCCGATCGATTTGCTGAATGGCTACCGGAGGTTCCCACGGCCGCTCCTCGTGACACCAATCGTCCGGATGAACCAAAGCGGGGCAGTTCCGCTCATGCAGGCAGGGGCTGTAAACCGTGCAGCGCTGCTCGTCGAGCAATCGGTCACGAACCTGATGGAGGGCTCGCGACGTCTGCCGCAACGCTGGTTCCACGAGCATCATCGTGCCATGGGGCTTGAGGAGCGGCAAGAGGTTCGCCACCAGCTGTGTTCGTAGGGCAATTGGATCGAGTGCTGCGGCGAAGAGCTCATTCAGACAATTTGCCATGATGATGAGATCGAATGGGCCTCGTTCTTTCGCCTGGACACGCCAGGGTTCTTTCAGCGCGCGCTCGAGGTCTCCTTCGTACGCAAAGAGGCTCGCCCCAGGGGTCCCGGCCTCACCACAGTAGACATCCCAGAGGTCTTGCGCAATCCGCACTGCTCCAGCCGATGAGTCGACTGTCATGACCGAGAGACGGCGAGCCAGTTCAGGATTCCGTTCATGAAGCCAATCAAGAACAGCCAATCCGCCTGTCCCAGGTCCTGATCCCAGATCAAGGACGTTAATACCACTACGCTCCTCACCCGCGATGCCCTCCAGCGTGAGTTCATCAAGAAGCACTTGGATCTTTGCCAGATTAACCGGGAGAAAATAGGCGCAATAGGCAGCGGCACTGTCAGGATCGTCGAGGTATAACCGATTCAACGCAGCCCGCTCCTTCGTGAACAGATGCGACAATTCAGCGATAGCCGCTGCAACCCGGTTGCTTCTCGCCCCATCTCCTTGGCTGAGTTGGTCGAGGGTTCGTAGGACAAGGGACGAGAGTGTGGCGGGCCGCCGGTCGTTGAAGGGCCTCATGGGCTAGTGTATGCTGATGATGTCGAGGAGGACAACCATGACGGACGCCATTCTACTCGCGTACAAGGACGTCGAGAAATCCATGGAGCGGTTTACGGAACTGCTACACAGTCACGTGGAAACACTCCGCTCAGCTCAGAACCCGGACGCCGACAAAGTCGTCCGATTGAGTCAGGGCTCAAAAGCCATGCGCGATAGCGCCATGATCTATCTCTCCTACGCCAAGTTCGTGGCCTACGGCATGCCCGAGAGCGAGGAACTCATCCAGGACGACCTGCAGGGATAGCCCTTAGCCGTCAGCGATCAGCTTTCATTTGTTCACTGCTGAAGGCTGATGGCTGAAAGCCGGACGAAAATAAAAGAGCCCGATCCCATCCAGGATCGGGCTCTTTGTTTTAGCCTCGCGGCTTCGTCAGATACTACGCATGAAATGTGCGACTTCGTCCTGATTGACCGCGCCACCCATGATCGAAGACATGGCGACGTTGGTGGACTTCTTGCCCGTCAGGCCTGATTCGACTTCGTCCACGATCAACTCCACCGGCATGGACTGACCTCCATACACCCGCGGACCGCCGATGATCTTGGCCTTGGAATAGCCATAAATCGCTGTGGCGACTTCCTTGGCCAGCCAGCCGACGTAGTTGAACTCCGGTATGACGATCAGTTTGGCATTCGCACAGAGTTGGCGCAGCTCCTTGGTTGGGAACGGGCGGAGCGAGCGAATCTTGATCAGACCGACCTTGATCCCTTTTTCCGTACACAGCCGAACGGCTTCACGCGACTGTGCGGCAGCACTACCCGATGCAATAATGATGGCGTCTGCCCCGTCTATATGTTCCGCTGTGAGCAGTCCACCCATGTACCTATTGATGTATTTGCGCGAACGTTCAACAGCGGCCCACACTTCCTGCTGCCACACCGCATGGATGTTATAGGCCATGAAATTTGACTTCTGCACCGGGGCGTCCCGGGAGAGGCGGGCGGGAGGATTCTCCGCATCCAACACCGGCACCGCCCCACGCCAGGCTTCTCGCGGAGGCAGCTTCAGACCACGATCCTGCATCCGGACATAGCCGCGGGCATGCGTTACAAAGAACCCGTCGCAGCAGACACCGACCGGCAACGTCACGTCGTTCTTTTCGCTGATCGTAAACCCAGCCATGATGAAATCGAACATGTCCTGCTGGTTCTCGGCATGAAAGACGATCATGCCGCAGTTGAGGAGATAGGCGATCTCGATGTTGTCTGGCTGAATGGCCAACGGGGCGTTCACAACACGGCACGTGAACATCGCCACGGCAGGCAACCGGTGACCCGGCCACGAGGCGATGCCTTCCATTCCTCTCAGAGTTCCGGGACCGGCCGTCGCTGTGAAGCATCGGACGCCGGCCCGTGACCCTCCGGCGATGGCCGCCATCACACCGACTTCTTCTTCGCCACGATAATATTCCTTCACATACCCTTCCCCATAGAGCACGCCGACGAGCTGCATGGTTTCGCTCTGGGGCGTGATCGGATAGGCAACGGCAAAGTCCACGTTCGATCGGCGGATCGCCTCCTTCGCCGCTTCGCTGCCGGTAATAAATTCCTTGGTTCGAGGCGCTTCGTGGAACATGTACTCGGGCGTGACCACCCGCTGCCGTTTCGCTTCGGCATGAGGATCCTTTTTCCCTTCGGCCTTGGGCGCCGCCACACTGGTGATGGGATCACCCTGCGGATTGGTTTTTTGTTCGGCTTCTAGCGCTTCGCTCATGATCGCACCTCTCTAGCAGGATGCTGAAAAAGTCCGCCAGCTGCGTTCTCGCTTCACGCAGAGGCTCAACGTACAGCTCAGAGTACGCTTCGCCTCTCCGCTCGCTGCGGCCTTGCTGGACGGCCCTTTTGAACATCCTGCATGGCTATGCGTTGTCATTTGAAACCTGACTATCCTTCCCGTTTCATCTGTTCAGGGGAGTGACCAAATGCTGCCGCACTGCCGGTGCCGGCAGGAGACGGAACGAAGGTCATAGGATTGGTGTGGGTTTTTCCGCCATGAACTTTGGACTGGGTTCCGGTAAACCGGACGTTTTCGCCGTTGTCCGGCAACTTGATGCCCATTTCTTCGCGAACCTTCTTGAAGATCTGGGCCACCCGCTTGATCTTGGCTGTATCGGAGTCGCGGATCGTCAGCATGGCATCTTCATGCCCCTGCTCGGCGCAAATCGCCATGGTGCAGCAATTCGTCCCGGCGCGGATCATCTTCAGCGTCAGGTTTGCATAGTGGCAATGGACGCCGATGAAGATACAGGCTTCGATCTTGTTGCCCCAGATCGTCAGGTTCGGATGGTTGGGGTTGATCACTTCTTCAGGATCGATTTTCGGATACTTCGGCCGGTAGTCCGGCATTGGGATAATCATCACCTCAGGGATCTGCGCCGCGATTTCCAGCGTGGCCTTCGCCTTTTCCACCGCGTGTTCGTTCCACGCCCAGAGAAGGAGCGGGCCCGGGAAGATCGTGGCATTGGGGCTCGTGAGCATCTTCCGGGCCATCTCTTCAATCACATTCTCTTCGTTCGGTTCCAGCAGTCCGTAATAGAGCCCCTGCCCCGGATCGGGCAACGCAACGCCCAACTGCGCTGCAGATGGAGGATGAAAGCCTGCTGGCCCTGGAACGATGATTTTTTCTCTTGTGTCTTGCGTTGTTGCCACGCCCATTCCCCTTTCTGACACTCTCGGACTTACCCGACTATGGGACTCGCCAATACCGCGGTCGTGCTCTTCTCGCCGTAGCTCACGTTCTCGGTCATGGCAGCCTTCGGCAGCTGATCGATCATGATCATTTTGATCGCATTGTTCTTCGCCATGTTGTCACAAACCCACACGCATTGTGCGCAACCCTTGCAGCGGTCCACGGCCACATAGGCCGAGCCGTACTTGAAGCCCCGATCCTTCCCCAACTCATCGCTGTAGAGAATGGTATTGGCTTCGGGGCAGTACTGCGTGCAGAGCTTGCAACTCTTGGCGGCACAGATTTCAACGTTGATATCGGCTACGAGATACATGGTGCTCCTTTATGCGCTGGCCGTCGCGACCGGTTCCTCCGCACGTTTGACGTCTGCGGCCGCCCAACCATGGTCAACGGCGTAATTCCACCCAGCCCGCATGACGGCCACGTTCTTTTCGATGAGCTCTTGTTTCTTCTTGAACTTCCGTTCGACGACGCTGTCAAGAGCCGCCGTTCCACCTGACACAACGAACCCTTTTCCAAGGAAGCGATCCTTCACCGCCTGTTCCAGCGCTGCCATGTTGGTCAGACCGGTTATCGCTCCAATCGCGCCCATCAGTGCCATGTTCGTGGCGAGATCCATGCCCGCGACTTCCAAAGAGATCTTCGTCGCCGGGAAATAATAGAGCTTTGCACGGCGTTCTTCCAGTTCACGCTGTTGATCCTTGTGCAGCTTCATCGGCCCATCGTTGTTGATCAGCGCGATGCCATCCTCCTTCAATCCAAAGTAGAAGGGCATCGTGTAGGACTTGCCGTGCGTAATCACTTGTGGATGGAAAATGATGATGATGTGCGGGAAGGTGATCTCGCCGATCTCGTAGATCGGCTCATCGGAGACCCGCACATAGCTTTCGACCGGCGCCATCCGCTTTTCCGATCCGTAGAACGGAACGATCGTGCTCTCACCGCCTGCATTGATGACTGCGGTGCTCAGAATATGGGAGCCGGTGACGACGCCTTGACCCCCGACGCCCGCCATCCGTATGTTGAAACGTTTCGCCATGGTTCAGCCTCTCTTTCGTCGGCTTAAGCCTTGCCCGGAATTGCAGCGGCAGGGGCAGCAGGCTTCGGGAGAAATTCCTTATAGCCGTACCGCTCGGTCAAGTACTGCTTGGCTTCCTCGCTGATGTATTCGGAGAAGGCATACCGATCGTTTTCGACCGTCTTCGCATCTTCCATGACCTTGTCGGTCGGGATCGCATATTCGATGTTGCAGGACGTGTAGGCTTGGATGTACGTGGAACCGATTTCGCGGGCGATCAACACGGCTTTCTTGATGACACTCTCGACCCTGCGCGGATTGTTCGGCACGACGGTTGCGACATAAGCACAACCGGCGACCTTCGCCATCTGCACCATGTCCATCTTGTCAAACTTCTTGCCGAGCGGCGCCATCTTCAACACGGCTCCGCGGTTGGTCATGCCGCTTTCCTGTCCACCGGTATTGCCGTAGACTTCGTTGTCCAACATGATCGAGGTGAAGCG
>Ga0335070_10002135_pt1 | contig 23050 bp, 22 predicted proteins | sample Lox_Sample_13_FD_206722 | JGI IMG/M metagenome (GOLD analysis project Ga0335070, IMG submission 206722) | Soil microbial communities from Loxahatchee National Wildlife Refuge, Florida, United States - Lox_Sample_1.3 | ecosystem: Environmental > Terrestrial > Soil > Wetlands | place: USA...
AGCTGGTCGCGGCGATGGCGCTGGAGGGCGGCTACCAGGAGCTCTCCCGGATCGTGCACCCGCACCCGACGGTGTCGGAGGCCGTGCTCGACGCGGCCCGTGCGGTCGACGGCTGGGCGATTCACGCCTGAGGCGGCGCCGGTTCCTCGGAGCCGGGCTTCCCGCCGACCTGCCCGCCACTCAGATGCCACGAGTGGCAGAAATCGAGGTCAATCGCTGCATATTGCGACATGTCCGGCGAGTCTCAGTCGTCAAAATCCGGCCGGTACCACCGCGTAAAACCCCTGCTAATACCCGCTTTTTGCGGAAAGGCCGTCGCCCAGCGACCCCCAATGGTAAGGAAGGGGTCGTGGGTTCGAGTCCCATTCCGGGCTTCGTAGAAACTCCTTCACCTCGGTTCCGTCGCCCGTCTGTGTCCGCGAATGGGCGTTATCGGGCGTCTACATAACGTGATTACGGCGCAGCCCGGTGCTGTGGCTCAGACTCTCCCGTTGACGCCGCGCTCGTAGTTCGCCGAGCGCATGATGATCCGGGTCTCGGTGCCGGCGGCGCCGGCGTCGCGGCGGATGCGGCGGATCGTCTGGTTGAGCTCGTCAGCGTCGCCGCAGGCGACCCGCAGCTGGAAGTCGAAGCGGCCGGTGAGGAAGGTCATTTCGATGACGGCGGGGAGGCTGGCGATGAGCTGCTCGAAGTCCGCCGGGTCGGTGGTGGGGAGGAGGCGGACGTCGATCAGGGCGTCGAGCGAGCGGCCGACGAGGCCGGCGTCGATCCGCGCGGTGTAGCCGGTGATCACGCCCTCGCGTTCGAGGCGGCGAACGCGGTCGGCGCTGCCGTGCGGGCTGAGGCCGACCTCGGCGCCGATGCTGGCGAAGGATGCCCTTCCGTTTGTGCTCAGCAGGCTGAGGATTCGGTGATCTATCTCGTCTAGCACTGAGGATTCAGAGATCTTGGAACCTGAATCCTAGATATTACACGGGAAACGCCGATCATCTCGGGGACATCCGCCACCACGAGAGGAACTGAGATGCAGATCGGCGTCCCGACCGAGATTAAGCAGGACGAGCACCGGGTTTCGATCACCGCCGCCGGCGTGCGTGAGCTGACCGACGCCGGGCACGAAGTGCTGGTCCAGGCAGGTGCCGGCGAGGGCTCGGCAATCGGCGACGGTGACTACGCCGCCCAGGGGGCGCGGATCGTCCCCGACGCCGAGACGGTCTTCGCCGAGGCCGAGCTGATCGTCAAGGTCAAGGAGCCCCAGGCCGAGGAGGTAGCCCGCCTCGAGCCCCGCCACACCCTCTTCACCTACCTGCACCTGGCGCCCGACCCCGAGCTGACCGCGGGCCTGATCGACTCCGGCGCCACCTGCATCGCCTATGAGACCGTCACCGACCACGCCGGCCGCCTGCCGCTGCTGGCGCCGATGAGCGAGGTCGCCGGCAAGATCGCGACCCAGGCCGGAGCGGTCGCCCTGCAGCGACCGCTCGGCGGCCGCGGCCTCCTGCTCGGCGGCGTGCCCGGGGTTGCGGCCGGCCGCGTGATGGTGATCGGCGGTGGCGTCGTCGGCCAGAACGCGGCCCGCGTCGCCGTTGGCCTCGGCGCCGACGTCTTCGTCTACGACCGCTCGATCGACCGCCTGCGCCAGCTCGACGTCGAGTTCGACGGTCGCGTCTCGACCTGCTTCGCCTCGACCCTGGAGATCGAGCGCCGTCTGCCGGAGGTCGACCTCGTGATCGGCGCGGTGCTGGTCAAGGGCGCTCGCGCCCCCCACGTGATCAGCCGCGAACAGCTGGCGCTGATGCAGGAGCGCGCCGTGCTCGTCGACGTCTCGATCGACCAGGGGGGTTGCTTTGAGACCTCGCGGCCCACGACCCACTCCAACCCCACCTACGAGGTCGACGGGGTCGTGCATTACTGCGTGGCCAACATGCCGGGCGCCGTTCCGGTCACCTCCACCCAGGCATTGACCAACGCGACCCTGCCCTATGTCCTGCGCCTGGCCGGGCAGGGCGCCGAGGCAGCGCTTGCCGCCGACCCCGGCTTCGCTGCCGGCCTCAACGTCCGCGCCGGCGAGCTGACGAACGAGGCGGTGGCGGTGGCGCAGGGGCTGGAATGGGTGGCGCAGCCGCGGGGCAGCGATGCGTCAATCGTCCAGTGACCCAGGTGCTAGGAGGGCCTAGCGAAACTCACGCACGCGGCCGGCGGCGGCGGACGCGGCGCTCGCCGACCACGCACGTGATCCCTCGACGTCGAGGCCGAGGATCCGGGCGTGCGCGACGGCGGCGGCTCGAGCCGCAGGTGGCCGGTCATCTCCGTCCGCTCGACCTGGTCGACGCCCAGCGGCGATGCTTACGGCGTCATCCTCAGGACGCCGCGAAGAACTTTGCCAGCGGCTCCTGGTAGAAGGCGGGGTAACCGGACTCGATGTGCTGTTCCTCGGCCTCCGTTGGTATTCCGCAATGGTCAATCTCGAGCCTCGTGCCTGCGCCTTCCTGCGTCAGGGTGAAGCGCACGACCGAGTAGACCCCCGCCTCCCAGGGCCTGGGGTGCTCGGCGCCGAAGCGCCACGCCTGGACCACGCGCTCGCCGGGCACCAGCTCGATCTGCCGCCCCTCGACCCTGCCCCCGAAGAGGCTGAACGGGTCGCCCTCTCGGTCGCCGATGTGGGCTGCGAGTCCAGTCGCGGCGGCAAACCTCTCACCATCGGTGAGCACTGCGTAGACCTCCATGGGCATCGCATCGATGATCGCCTCCTGGTGAATTGCCATGCTCTCGGAACCTTTCTGCTTGGGCCGGCTCGTTGCCGACGTTTCCCCCGAGACGAACGAGGCTCGCGGCAACGGACACCGAGCCGGCGAATCGGCCTGTCACCTGGCAGGTCACCCCGCTCCTCCGCACGTTGCGCCGAGGAGGATGGTGTTGACGTCGTCCTGACTGATGGCGAACGAAGCCCCGAGTCGATCAGGGTCAACCGCGGCGGCGACCCGGCACGCCTCGACCCGGCTCAGTCCCAGCTCCGATAGCCGGGTGGGGGTGCCGAGCCGCCGCGCGAGGTCGCGGAGCCCAGCGACGGGGTCCTCGACCCCGAGGGCGCTGGCCAGCGTCGCCCCCGCCGCCGGCACCGATCTGATCGCCAGATCCGTGGTCCAGGGCAGGATCACGGCGTGAAGCTCAGCATGTGGCAGATCGAAGCGAGCGCCGAGCACATGGCACAGCTTGTGGTGGAAGCTCGGCCCTGCGGCCGCGAAGGTAATCCCCGCTAGCCAGGCGCCGAGAAGAGAACGTTCTCGGGCGATGGCGTTGTCCCCCGCCTTCACGGCGCCTGGCAACCCTTCCGCGAGGACGGCGATGCCCCGCATCCCGGTCAGCTCGGTCATCGGACTGCGTTTCGGGGCCCAGAGCGCGTCGACGCAGTGCGCGACGGCGTTGAGGCCGCTTGCCGCCGTGAGCGCGGCGGGGAGCGCATAGGTCAGCCGAGGGTCGTAGATGACGACCCTCGGGATTACCGCCGGCTCCAGCCCGGTGACTTTGACGCCGTTCTCGGTCAGTCCCCAAACGGGAGTCATCTCCGAACCGGAGTAGGTGGTGGGCACGGCGAGGATTCCCAGTCGCTCGGTGAGCGCCACTGCCTTGGCCAGCCCGATGGCCGAGCCCCCGCCGATCGCGACGATGCAATCGACGTCGAGCCTGCGGGCGAGGGCGCGTGCGCTCTCGGCGTTCTCGATCGGAACGTGCTGGCGGACGCGATCGATCCGAGCCTCGGCCCAGATCTCGTCGAGAGCCGGCCCGACGATGCCGGACGCAGTCCTGCCCGCGATCAGCAGCGGCCTTTCTCCCAGCGCGGCGACCTCCGTCGCTAGATCGGCGATCCGCCCGGCGCCGAACAGGACCCGGGTTGGCGGGGTTTCGTGCACGAAATCCATGCTGAGCCCGCGGACAGGTCCCAATGCTGCTCGGCTAGCCGCGGGAGGAGGGACGGCGTCGCCGGGGCGGCGTGTCAGCCTTCGATCTGGCCAATCGAGACCCCGGAGCCGTCCGTCGCCGTGAGGGGCTCGGGCTGGGACGGCATGAGATCCGCCCCGCTCACGTACTGCCTGCCTGCGACCAAGAGCTCCTCGGCAGGAAAGCGAGTGATGACTCGGCTGCCGTCGGCGGTGACGACCACCTCCTCCTCGATCCGGGCGGCGGAGCGTCCGTCGCTGGCCGGGCAGTAGGTCTCGAGGGCGAAGACCATTCCCTCCTCGATTTCGACTGGGTGCTCGAGAGAATGCAGCCTCGAGATCATCGGTGCCTCATAGAGACCAACGCCGAGGCCATGCCCGAATTGCAGGCCAAAAGACGCCTCCTCGCTCTCGAACCCGAGCTCCTCGGCAGTCGGCCAGACCGTCGCGATTTGATCGGTGCTCGCCCCGGGCCGGACCAGCTCGATGGCCGCATCGAGCCACTCGCGACACTGCTTGTATGCGTCGAGCTGAGAAGGCGTCACGCTGCCGACGCAGAACGTTCGGTAGTAGCATGTCGAAGAAGGCCTGATCGCCTGGGCGCAGGAGCCGATCGGAGAAGACGTGAGGATGGGGGTTACAACGATCCCCAGAAACCGCGTTGATCGCCTCCACCTGCTCCGATCCCAGTTCGAAAAGGAGCTTGTGAGCATCGGCGACGATTTCGTGCTCGCGGACGCCGGGCCGCAGCATCGTGTAGATCCGCTCGTACACTGCGTCGACGATCGCCGCCGCGTGTTCGAGCAGGGCGATCTCCTCGGCAGTCTTCACCTTGCGCGCCTCCAGCATCACTGGTTGGGCGTTGGCGGTCGGAATCCCCTTTCGGTGCAGTGATGCGAGCGTCTCCATGTCGGTGAGGTCAATCCCGACGGGCTCTCTCTCGAGCCCATTTGCCCGCAGCTCCTCGAGGATATGGGCGGCGAGCGCATCGGGCACGCCGGTTTCCTCGGGCAAGGCCCCCCGAATGCTGCTGACGCCGGCACGCCAGCTCGAAGCGGGCAGCCAGGGCGCATAGAGCTGGTGGTGCCGGGCCGCCGAGCCGAAGTCCCACATGACTGGGTCGCCGTCGCGCGGCACCAGCGCGCAGCGCGCGCTCTTATCGCGCGCCCACTCGCCGATGTGGGTGCTGGTCGCGTAGCGGATGTTGTTCTGGTCGAACAACAGCAGGGCCCCGAGATCGGATTCGCGGAGCGCCGTCTTGGTGTTCTCCAAGCGGTCCTGCCGCAGCCGCGGGAGGTCGACTCGCTCCTCCCAGTCGACGGCCATCGTGGCTCCCTGTGATGCGATCAGCTGTCCCACCTCCAATATCGGCCCAAAAATCGTTTAGGAACAATGTACATGCCAGCTGATGCTGAGTCAATACGGTCGAGCGCCATGTAGTCGCCGGGGACCTCTGTGAGCCGCGAAGCCCTTCTCCAGAGCCGAGTGTGCTGCCAACTTGCGAGGCGCAGAGGCGTCGTGTATCGTTGCTTAACGGGTTTACAAAGAGAACACGACCGACAAGGGGTTGCTCGTGGTTGCGAGCTTTCCAACCCGACGACAGGAAGGGAGCTGACATGGCAGACGCCGCGTCCGAGGGCACCGCAACGAAGGACCCCGTGTTGCGTCCGATGAATGGGGAGGAGTACCTCGAGAGCCTCCGCGACGGGAGGGACATCTGGATCTACGGAGAGCGGGTGGAGGACGTCACGGCCCATCCGGCGTTCCGCAACGGGGCCCGCAGCGTGGCACGGCTCTACGACGGCCTCCACGACCCCGAGCTGAAGGACGTCCTGACGGTCGAGACCGACACCGGGTCGGGCGGCTACACGCACCCCTTCTTCCGCGCGCCGACCTGCGCCGAGGACCTCGTCCGCGGGCGCGACGCGATTGCCGCCTGGCAGCGGATGTCGTACGGCTGGATGGGGCGGAGTCCCGATTACAAGGCGGCCTTCCTCGGAACCTACGGTCCGAACGCCGACTACTACGCCCCGTTCGAGGACAACGCGAGGCGCTGGTACAAGGAGGCGCAGGAGCGGGTGTACTTCATGAACCACACGCTGGTCAACCCGCCGGTGGACCGCGGGAAGCAGATTGATGAAGTCGGCGACGTCTTCATCCATGCCGTCAGGGAGACCGACGAGGGCGTCGTCGTCCGCGGCGCCAAGATGGTCGCTACCGGCTCCGCCTTCTCGAATTTCAACTTCGTCTCCTACCACGGCAACGTCCCGATCAAGAAGGAGGAGTACGCGCTCTCCTTCTTCGCGCCGATGTCGGCCCCCGGGATCAAATTGCTCTGCCGGCCCTCCTACGAGCTGACGGCGGCGGCAGTCGGCAGCCCCTTCGACTACCCGCTCTCCAGCCGGTTCGACGAGAACGACGCCGTCCTGATGTTCGACGACGTGCTGATCCCCTGGGAGAACTTCCTCATCTACCGCAACCTGGAGACGGCGAGCACCTACCACCTGACCGGGTTCATCTGGCGGGCGATGCTGCAGGGCTGCACGCGGCTGGCGGTCAAGCTGGACTTCCTCGCGGGGCTCTTCATCAAGTCGCTGGAGGCGACGGGGACGATCGAGTTCCGCGGGATCCAGGCGTCGATCGGCGAGCTGCTCGCCTGGCGCAACACCTTTTGGGCGCTGACCGACGCGATGTGCCACAACCCCGTGCCCTCCGCCAACGGCAGCGTCCTGCCCAACATCGAGGCGGGATCGGCGTATCGAATCCTCTCCAATATCGCGATGCCGAAGATCACCGAGATCATCCAGAACCAGGTCGCGGGGGCCCTCATCGTGCAGCCGTCGAACGCGGCCGACTGGAAGAGCGATGAGCTGCGCCCGCTTCTCGACCAGTTCTACCGGGGCTCAAACGGCTACGACGCGCTCTCGAAGATCAAGCTCGTCAAGCTGCTCTGGGACTCGATCGGGAGTGAGTTCGGAGGCCGCCACGAGCTCTACGAGCGGACCTACTCCGGCAGCCACGAGCTGACCCGGCTGGAGTGCTTCTGGACCGCCCAGAGCGACGGCACGGTCGATCGCATGAAGGGCTTCGCCGAGCAGTGCATGGCCGAATACGACCTCGACGGCTGGACCGTGCCGGACCTGATCGACCCCGACGACGTGAGCCTGATCAAAAAGGGCTTCGGTTCTTAGTCAGCCAACCGAAGCGAATTAAGCCCCCAGCGAAGACGGGAGATTGCCCAAATGAATATCGACGTCTCGACGCCCGATGCCATCGCGGCCCCGGAGCCCGCCCTGACCCCAGAGCAGCTGATCGATCGCGCCGTGGCGTTGCGTCCGAAGCTGCTGGAGCGCCAGGACGAAACCGAGGAGCTCGGTCATTACTCCGAGCAGACCCATCGGGAATTCCTCGACGCGGGCTTCTACCGGACCCTGCAGCCGCGGCGTTTCGGGGGCTATGAGTTCGACCTGCCGACCTTCTACAAGGTGATCGTCGAGATCGCGCGCGGCTGCCCGTCGACCGGCTGGTGCCTTTGCCTGGGCAGCGGTCACGTCCTCACCCTGGCGTCGTTCTTCGACGAGCAGGCGCAGCGCGACGTGTTCGGCGAGGACGGCGAATTCCGCGCCCCGCACCGCGACATCGCCGGCGGCAGCGCGGTCCTCCTCGACGGCGCCTACGACGTCGACGGCTTCTGGCCCTATTGCTCGGGGATCCCCTACGCGACTCACGCGATGGTGACGACGTTCGTGCGCGAGGAGGCCGAGCGCGATGACAAATCGGCGGAGGCGCCGACGGTGATGGCGATCGTGCCCCGCGACCAGCTCACGGTGCTCGACGACTGGGGTGACATCCTCGGCCTGCGCGGCAGCGGGTCGAACAGCATCCGGGTCGAACACGCGCGCGTTCCCGAGCATTACGTGGTCCCCCATTACGCCGCCTGGCAGGCCGGGAGCGAGGAAGCCGGGGCGGCGGAGCAGGAGCGGCCTCGCGCCCTCGGCTGGGACGTCAACCCGAACCCCATGTACAGCGGCCGGATCGTCTCCTTCTACTGGGGCGAGCTGACCTCGGTGATGGTGGGCACGGCCCGGGCGGCGCTTGACGAGTACCAGCGGATCGTCGGCGTCGCCGAGACGGTGTTCCCGCCCAAGCGCGTGCGTCGCGACGTGCCGGACTACCTGAGGGTGCTGGGCAAGGCCCTGGGGATGGTCGATTCGGCCGAAGCGATCCTGCTCGGGGCTGGGCGCCGTTACATGGAGCTCTGCCGGCGCCACGGCGAGGAGGGGGTCCCGTTCGATGACGCCGAAGAGGCCCGCCTGATCGCGATGAAACAGCAGTCTTCTGACCTCGCCTGGCGTGCGGCCCACCTCGTCTTCAAGAACGCCGGGGCCCGCTTCACCCGGGACGGGGAGCGGATGCAGCGCTACTTCCGCGACGTTGCGACTTACGAGACCCATCCCTGCAGCCAGATCGATCAGCAGGCCGTCTGGGTGGCGCGCTGCTATCTGGGAGACCCCGTGCAGCCCGGGGACATCGGCCTGTGAGCGAAGTCGCGTATTTCTACAGCCGGGACTCGCTGGCTCACGACCCCCCGCCGGTTCAGGTCGACGTCGGCGGCCGCAAGCTGGCACTGGGAGGACGCTTCGTCTCCAACCCCCTGCTCACCGAGCAGACCCACGACGTCCTCGTCGCGGCGGGTCTCGTCGCGCAAATGGAGCCGGTCGATCCCGAGCCGGCCGAAGAGGACCTCCTGTACGAGGTTCACGACGTCGACTACCTCGAGATGCTGCACGAAGCGTGCATGGAAACGCGCACCGACCTGGGGCTTTGGGTCTCTCCGGCGACGTGGCGGGCGGCGACGCTGATGGCCGGCGCGGCTGGGCGAGCCGCTGAGCTCGTCCTCGGCGGCGATTTCCAGCGGGCGCTGATCAACACCCGCCCCGGTGGGCATCACGCCACCCGCAACGAGGCGATGGGCTCCTGCTACCTGAACGAGCTCGCCTGCGCCGCCGCCGCCGCCCGGCGCGCTGGTGCCGAGCGGGTGATGATCGTCGATTGGGACGTCCATACCGGCAACGGGACCGAGAAGATCTTCTGGGACCGGGCCGACGTGATGGCGCTCTCGATCCACCAGGAGAGCTGGTACCCGGAGAACTCGGGGCGGGCGGAGATGGTCGGCGGCCCCGGTGCTGAGGGCAGGACGGTCAACGTGCCGCTGCCCGCCGCCACCAACGACGCTGGCTATCAGGCGGCGCTGACGCGCGTGGTGGCGCCGCTGGCCCGCGAGTTCGCGCCCGACCTGATCATCCTCGGGGCCGGCCAGGACCCCAGCTTCTACGACCCACAGGGCAGGATGCTCGTTTCCATGGACGGCTTCCGCGAGATGACGCGGATGGTCCGCGAGCTGTCCGACGAGGTCTGCGCGGGGCGGCTCGTCTGCGCGCTGCAGGGCGGCTACGCACCTGTCTACGGGCCGCTCTGCGCGTTGCGGGTCGTCGAAGGCGTGCTGGCGATCGAGACCGACGTCGCAGACCCCTACCACGGCGAGACCGAGTGGCTCGTCACCCAGCGCCCGGCCGCTGAGGATGCCCTCGATGCGATCGACGCCGTGCTGCGGGCTCAGGCTCCCCACTGGCCGAGCCTGACCCAGGCGCGATGACGACCGCCGGAGCACCGGATCCGACCGTGCCCGGCGGCGATCGAGCGATCGACGAGTGCCTGAGCGTCCGCGGGGGGCGCCTCTTCGTCGAGGATTGCGACACGCAGGAGCTGGCGCGCCGCTTCGGCACGCCGATCTTCGTCGTCTCAGAGGGGCAGCTGCGCCGCAACGTCCAGCGCTTCGTGGCCGCCTTCGCGAGTCGCTGGCCCGAGGGCGAGTTTCGCCTGCTGCCGTCGGTGAAGGCCAACACGGTGCTGGCGCTTTGGCGGATCCTCGCCGAGGAGGGGACCGGCGCCGACACCTTCGGGCCGGCCGAGTTCGAGGTCGTCAAGCGGGCCGGCATAGAGCCTGGCTCGGTCTCCGTCAACGGTTGCAAGAGCGCCGAGTTCATCGCCGAGGCGGTTCGGGCGGGCGCCCGGATCACGATCGACAACGTCGCCGAGCTGGGGGAGGTGCGGGAGGCTGCGGAGGCTGCCGGCGAGATCGCGCGGATCCGGTTCCGCGTGCGCCCCGACCTGACCGCGATCGAGGAGCCCTCCGACTTCAGTCCCGACGGAGCGGCGATCGGTCCCCGCTCGGAGAGCTACCGACCCGGCGTCCCGCTCGAGCACCTGCTGGACGTGCGCATCGAGCAGCTCGGGCCGCACGTGGTCCCGGTCGGCCTGCACCTGCACTTCGGCCGTGGCACCCAGAGCGTGGCCGTGCGCCGGCGGGTGGCGGCGGCGATGGTGGAGATCCTCGTCCGCCTGCGGGAGGCATGGAACGGCTGGACGCCGAAGGAGATCGACCTCGGCGGTGGCATCCCGACGCCCCGCGACCCGGTCGGCCTCGCCCTCGATCGGGTCGCCGCGCGCCGCCCTCCGGGACACCTCGCGCCGGAGATCGAGGAGTATGCGGAGGCCTACACCGCGACCCTGAGGGAGGAGTGCGGGCGAGCCGGGGTGCCGCTGGACGGCGTCACGCTGGAGATCGAGCCCGGCCGCAGCCTGTTCGGCGACGTCGGCATCCACCTCACCCGGGTTCGCCGCCTCAAGCGCCAGCAGCAGCCGCTGCCTCAGGCCTGGATCGAAACGGATACGACCGAGCTCAACCTCGCCGGCGCCGCCTGGGAGCATTGCCGCTGGACCGTCCTCGCCGCCGGCCGAATGGCGGAGCCGCCCGAACAGCGGGCCGACGTCACCGGCTGCTCGTGCAACTTCGATCAGATCGTCGGCGCTGCCGAGCTGCCGGCGGTGCAGCCCGGCGACGTCCTCGCCTTCCTCGACACCGGCGCCTACGAGGAGACGACCTGCTCCAACTTCAATGCGATGCCGCGCCCCGGCACCGTGCTCGTCCGCGGCGCCGAGGCGGAGCTGGCACGGCGCGCCGAGACGGTCGAGGAGGTCTTCCAGCGCGACCTGATGCCGGCCAGGCTGGGGGGATGAACCAGATCGCCGAGTGGGACGCGATCGCCGTCGGTGGCGGGCACGACGGCCCCGCCACCGCGGCCTACCTGGCGCGGGCGAGCTGGAAGGTGCTGGTGCTTGAGCGCCGCGAGCACCTCGGCGGCGTCTGGCCGGAGGCGCCAAGTGTAAATTGCTGCTAAACCGTGACCGAAGGAGTTTGGCAATGAAAGTCAGCGTCGATTCGTCACTTTGCGAGGCATCGCTCAACTGCCTTGCCAGCGCCCCCGACATCTTCGATCTCGACGCAGATTCGGGACCAGCTGTGGTTTTGGTCGATGTCATCCCCGATGATCAGCGCGACGCCGTCGCGCTCGCCGTGCGCAACTGCCCGCAGGGGGCGATCGCGCTGCAGGACGATTGAGATGCCGCGCCCGACGTTGCAAACGCGGGCGCGGTGTGTATATGATCACTTAACGGCGTTCAGCAATTGGGTGTTGCGTTCGGCGCCTTGACGAGAGGAGAGATGAGATGAGTCAGGTCAAGTCCGCCCAGGGCGGCAGCCCAACCCCGGAGGCGGGATCCGCCTCCACCATCAGGCGCAGAGGCCGTCGTGTCTGCCTGGGCCTGATCGCGGCCCTGGCCGCGATCGCGGCGATCGCCGTCGCCAGCGGTTGCGGCGGCAGCGGCGGCAGCTCCACCGGCTCCGGCGGCAGCGGCCTCGAATTCGTTGCCACGGCGCCGCCAGCGAAGGGCGACATCGACAGCATCACCTGGGACCTGCCGTTCGGCGAGCCGACCTCGCTCAACCCGCTGACCGCCTACAACTACTCCGAGAACACCGTGCTCGGCAACATCTGCGAGGGCCTGCTGCGCGACAACCCGGCCGGCGAAATCGAACCGGCTCTCGCCTCCAAGGTCGAGCATCCGACGCCGACCACCTGGGTCTACACGATCCGCCAGGGGGTGCGGTTCTGGGACGGGGAACCACTGACCGCCGACGACGTCGTCTACAGCCTGCAGCGGCAGATCGATCCCAACGCGGGCTCCTACTACTACCTGCCATTCGGCGAGCAGATCGCCAGCGTCGCGAAGACCGGTCCCGAACAGGTCACGGTCACCACGAAAACGCCCAATTACCTGGTCAACGACCTGATGACCAGCGGCCTGGGCACGATCGTCGAGGCCAAGTACGCGGAAGAAAAAGGGGAAGCTCTCGGCACGCCCGAAGGCGGCGAGATGTGCACCGGTCCGTTCAAGCTGGCCAAGTGGACGCCGGGCAACAGCATCACCCTCGTCCGCAACGACCAGTACTGGGACAAGTCGCTGCGGGCGAAGGCGGCTCGCATCACGTTCGAGTTCGTGACCGACCAGAACGCGCTCACCAACGCGCTGCTCTCGGGAGAAATCGACGGCGTCTACAACGCGCCGGTAAGCGGCATCCCGCAACTCGCGAAGGCGACGACGGGCCGGCTCACGCTCGGGCCCAGCACCGAGTCGGTCTCGCTCGTGCCGACCGGGACGCCGCCGCTGGAAGACGTTCGCCTGCGCAAGGCGCTGTCGATGGTGATCGATCGCGAAGGCATCTCGAACACCGTCTACGAGGGCGCCGCGGAACCGATGCTCTCCAACGCGGCACCGCAGCTGGCCAGCTACTCGCAGCCGATCTTCAAGGCCGCCTACGAAAAGCTCAACAACCCCGAAGTCGATATCGAAGGGGCGAAGAAGCTGATCGAAGAAGCCGGCGCTCCCTCGGCGCCGCTGAAGCTGCTGATCGCCTCTGGTGACCCGTCGATGGCGCAGATCGCCAACACGATCTACTCCGGTGGCCAGCAGATCGGCCTCCCGATCAAGATCGAACAGCTGCCGCCCGCCCAATTCTCGGCGATCTACTTCGAACCGAAGGCGCGGAAAAAGTACGACATGGTCCTGATTCCAACCGGCGAGGACGTCTATGACCCGATGGATTACTACTTCCTCGCCGCCGGGCCGCAGTCGGTGCAGAACTTCACCGGCTACGACAACGCCGCGGTGAACAAGGAGCTGGCCGAAGGCCTCGCTTCCAACGACCCGGACGTGCGGGCCGAAGCGGCCGTGGAAATCGCCGCCCACCTGCACGAAGACCTGCCCAGCATCCCCGTCGTGCTGACTCCGGCCCGGCTGTTCCAGAACAACCGGATCGCCGGCACGCCGAGCCGCTGGGTCAACGCGTTCTACCCGTGGGCGGCGTCGATCGGCAGCTCCGGGAGCGAATAGAAGGTGGGAGGATCCAGGGGCGAATCCCGACCCGGAGGGGAATGTACGGGCTCGTAATACTGAGGCGCGCAGCCATCGTGCTGATCACGATGCTCGTCGCGAGCATCGTGATCTACGGTGCCCTGTACCTCGCCCCCGGGGGGCCGATCGCATTTCTCAGCTCGGGCAGGCCGCTCAGCCCGTCGGCCCTGGCCGCGCTGCGCCACCACTACCACCTCGACGACCCCTTTCTGCAGCGCTACGCGCTGTGGCTGTGGGGTGTGCTGCACGGCGATCTCGGCACCTCGCTGGTCTTTCGCCAGGGCGTCGTCGGGCTGCTCGGCCCGCGGCTGGTGACGACCGCCTACCTGCTCGTCTACTCGGGAATCCTGATCCTGATCGTCGGCAACGCGCTGGGCATTCTCGCGGCGTTGCGCGAGGGCGTGGTCAGCACGGCGATCACCACCACGACGGCGATCGGGATCGCGGTGCCGGCGTTCATCACGGCGGTGGTCCTGATCTCGGTCTTCGCCGTCAACCTCGGCTGGTTCCCGGTCACCGGCTCGGGCTCGGGCTTTTTCGACCGCCTCCACCACCTGACTCTGCCGGCGATCGCCCTGGCCCTGCCGGCGATCGCCTACGTCGCCCGCCTCACCCGCGCCGCGGTCGCCGAAGAGCTGGGGCGCGAGCACGTGCAGGCCGCGATCGGGCGAGGGATCCCGCGCCGCAAGGTGATCTACCGCCACGTCGTGCGCAACGCGATGATCCCGATCGTCACCGTCTCCGGGATCACCCTGGCGAGCCTCGTGGCCGGGACGGCAGTCGTCGAAACCGCCTTCCAGGTCGACGGCCTCGGCTCCTTCCTGATCAGCTCGGTGACCAACCGCGACTTCCCGGTGGTCCAGGCGATCGCCCTGATCCTGGTCACCGGCTTCATCCTCGTCAACGTGATCGTCGACATCCTCTACGGGGTCCTCGACCCGCGCGTCCGGGAGGCGGTCTGAGTGTCGGTGATCGAGACCCCGCTGCCGCCGCATCCGCTTTCGCCGGTGATCCGCCGCATCCGCGGCGTCGACCTCGTCACCTGGTTCGCCGTGGTCGTGCTGGGCCTGCTGGCCCTGATCGCGATCTTCGGTCCGATGTTGGCGCCGCAGGACCCCAACGCGACCAACCTCTCAGCCGCCTTCCAGGGCCCTTCCTCCGAACACCTGCTCGGCACCGACGCCTCGGGCCGCGACCTGCTCTCGCGCCTGCTCGCCGGCGGTCGCTCGGCGCTCCTGGCGCCGCTCGTCGTCGCGCTCGCCGCCACCGCGCTCGGCACGACGGTGGCTGTCGTGGCCGCCTGGTTCGGCGGCTTCACCGATCGCGCCCTCGCCCGCTGCTTCGACATCGTCTTCGGCTTCCCCGGCCTGCTGCTGGCGATCCTTGCCGTCGCCGTGTTCGGCCTCGGGCTGCTGGCGCCTGTCCTGGCGCTGACCATCGTCTACGTCCCGTACGTCGGCCGGATCGTTCGCAGCGGGGCGCTGCGCGAGGTCAGCCTGCCCTACATCGAGGCGGCCAAGGTGCAGGGCTTCTCCGGTCGCTACATCTGCCTGCGCCACCTGCTGCCGAACGTCCGCAAGCTGGTCATCGCGCAGGCGGTGCTCTGCTTCAGCTACGCGGTCGTCGACGTCGCCGCGATCAACTTCCTCGGTCTCGGGGTGCAGCCGCCGCAGGCCGATTGGGGGGCGATGGTGGCCAGCGGCGAGGCCTCGCTGATCCGCGGCAACCCCGAAGAGTCGCTGTACGCGGGGCTGTTGATCGTGCTCGCCGTCCTCAGCGTCAGCCTGCTCGGCGACCGGCTGCTGCGCAACGCGGACGCGGTGGTGCTGTGAGTGGGCTGCTGCGACTCGAGCACCTCCAGGTGCGGCTGCCGATCGACGGCGAGCCGCGAACCGTCGTCCACGACGTCTCGCTCGACGTCTCGCCGGGCGAGGCAGTCGCGATCGTCGGCGAGTCCGGCAGCGGCAAGTCGACGACGCTGCGCGCGGTCGCCCGCCTGCTGCCCCCCGGCTCAGAGGTGAGGGGGGAGGTTCTGTTCTCGGGCGAGTCGGTCACTGCAATGGGCGGCAGGGCGCTGCGCCAGCTGCGGACCGGCGGAATCGGCATGGTCTTCCAGGACGCCCGCGCCAACATGAACCCGGTTCGCCGGGTCGGTGACTTCCTCGTCGAGGCACTCGTCACCAACCTCGGCCAGAGCCGCGAGGAGGCCAGCCGCCGAGTCGCTTCGCTGTTGCAGGAGGTCGGCATCGCCGACCCCGAGCGGCGCCTGCGCCAGTACCCTCACGAGCTTTCCGGGGGCTTGCTGCAGCGGGTGATGATCGCTGCTGTGGTGGCGATGGAGCCGCGCTTGATCCTCGCCGACGAGCCGACCTCCGCGCTCGACGTCACGACCCAAGCAGAAGTCCTCGCCCTGCTCGACGGCCTGCGCCGCAGCCGCGGCATGGCCCTTCTCCTGGTCACCCACGATCTCGAGCTGGCGGCGGCGGTCTGCGACCGCACGGCTGTCATGTATGCCGGCTCGCTGGTCGAGGAGCAGCGCTCGGCCCTGGTCCACGAGGCGCCCCTGCACCCCTACACGGCCGGCTTGATCGAGTCCAGCCCGCACTCGGCGCACGGCGCCCGGCGGCTGCCGGTGATCCCCGGGCGCCCGCTGTCCGGGCTGGAGGTGGGGGTGGGCTGCCCCTTTGCCGACCGCTGCGCTCATGTCCGGGCAGCCTGTCGCGTCGCCACGCCGCCGTTGCACGCGGTTGGCGCCGGCAGCGTCGCCTGCCTGCGAGCGGAGGAACTGCTCGCATCGGGGCTGGAGGGGGTGGCCAATGGCTGCTGAGCCGCTGCTCGAGGTGGAGTCGCTGAGGAAGGTCTTCCCCGGGCATCGAGGGCACCCCGAGGTCGCTGCCGTCGACGGGGTCAGCTTCACGGTCCGGGAGGGCGAGGCGGTCGCTCTGGTCGGCGAGTCCGGGTCGGGCAAGACCACGACTGCCCGGATCGTCGTCGGCCTCGAGCGGCAGACCGCGGGCGAGGTCAGCGTCTGCGGACGCCCCCGCGAGCCCGCCGCGCGGGTTACGACCCGGGAGCGGCGGCGGCGCGGCCGCGAGGCGCAGATCGTCTTCCAGGACCCCTACTCCTCGCTCGACCCCTGCCAGAAGATCGGGTCCGCGATCACCGAGGTCGCGCGGCTCCACTTCGGCCTCGACCGGGCTGAGTGCGCAGCGCGCCTCGCCGACCTGCTCGACCAGGTGGGACTGCGGGAACAGCACGCCTCGGCGCTGCCGCGGACGCTCTCGGGCGGCGAGCGCCAGCGGGTCGCGATCGCCTGCGCGCTCGCGGCGGAGCCGCGCCTGCTGATCCTGGACGAGGCGGTGTCCGCGCTGGACGTCTCGATCCAGGCTCAGATCCTGAACCTGCTCGCCGACGTGCGCGAGAGGACGCGGATCACCTACCTCTTCGTCTCCCACGACCTCGCCGTCGTCCGTCAGGTCGCCGATCGCGTCCTCGTCATGCGCGCCGGACGGGTGGTCGAGGAGGGCCCCACGCAGCGAGTGCTCGACCAGCCCCAGGATCCCTACACGCAGCTGCTCTTGGACTCGGTGCCGAGGCCGGGCTGGAAGCCCACGCGAGCCATCGCCTAACGGCGAATCGGTGACTCACCCCACGCTCCGAACAGACGAGAAGTCACGAAATGGAGACCAGCATGTCCGTCAGCAACTCCCGCCAGCTGTCCGAGATCAACCTCGCCGACATCGACTCGTTCGCCGACGGCCCCCCGCACTGGGCGTTCAGGCTGCTCCGCAAGGAGGCACCGGTCAGCTGGCAGGAGGTCCCAGACTTCCTCGGCCACTGGGCGATCGTCAAGCACGCCGATGTCGTCCGCGTCTCCAAGGACCCGCAGACGTTCACCTCGGAGAAGGGGATCCTGGTCGAGAGCGATCACAAGAATCCGCCCCCTGACCAGGAGCTGGCGGTGGTCAAAGACATGATCGAGACCGATCCCCCGCGGCACAACCGGATTCGCGCCCTGGTCAACCGCGAGTTCACCCCGAAGCAGATCGCAGCCCTCGAGCCCGAGATCCGCTTCCACGTCGACGAGCTGCTCGACGCCGTCGACACCAGCGGAGACTTCGTCGAGGACGTCGCTTCGCAGCTGCCGATGCGGGTGATCTGCCAGCTCATGGGGGTCCCGGTCGAGGATCGCGCTCACCTGATCGACCTCTTCAACTGGTCCTTCGGCTCCGACGACCCGGAGTTCCAGGTCGAGGGGCTGAGCGCGATCGAGAACCGGATCAAGTTCTACGAGGAGATGATCGCCTACCTGGAGGCCCATCTGACCCGCCAGCGTGAGCGGCTCGACTCCGGTGACGTCGGCAGCATGCTGGCCAGTGCCGAGATCGACGGCGACCGACTCTCGGATGAGGAGATCCTGGCGTTCTACCACCTGCTGCTGGCGGCGGGCAGCGAGACGACCCGTACTGGTGCGGCAGGAGGGGTAAAGGCCTTCTTCGATTACCCGGACCAATGGGCGCGTCTGCAGGCCGATCGATCGCTGATCGACACCGCTGTCGACGAGATCCTGCGCTGGACCTCTCCGATCATGGGGTTCTCCCGAGTGGCCAACGTCGACACGGTGGTGGGGGGCCAACCGATTGCCGCGGGGGACAAGCTCCACCTCTGGTACGCCTCGGCCAACCGCGACGAGGAGGTATTCGAGCAGTCCGAAAGCTTCGACGTGGGCCGTTCGCCGAACAACCACCTGGCGTTCGGCGTCGGCACCCACTTCTGCCTGGGATCGAGCCTGGCGCGCCTCGAGCTCCGACTCCTGTTCGAAGGTCTGCTGGATCGCTTTCCGGGGCTCGAGCCGGCGGGCGAGGCGGAGCACTTGCGCAACCTCCTGACCCCTGCGCTGAAGCGCCTCCCGGTGACCTATGTGCCGAACGGCGGCTGACCGATAGGGCCCGAGAGCGCAGGCGCGACGGGCTGGGCCGACCCCGCCTCTCGCACCCGCCTTCGGCCACCGCGCTCGACACATTGACCCCACCAGAGGGGGGTCAATGTGTCGAGCGCGCTTGCGACCTCGACCCACCTCTGTCCGGGTCAAAGTCGCAAGCGCCCGCGAGGCGGGCGGGCCGGCGCAGCGAGGGCAGGTAGGTAAACCGTCCCGCCCTTCGCTATGCCCGCCCCGAAAGCCGTGGTTGAGGTTTCCGTCGCATAGCGACGGAAACCTCAACCACGCGATTGATTCGGCGCCCTTCTCGTTCACGGGATGGAGGACCTACGCACTGGCCGGACCCTGGGACCTGGGCCTCCGTTTCGGGAGGGGAGGGTGCCGGCCGCCCTACCTGCCCAGAGAGGGTGGCCGGCACCCTCCCCGTCGACGCCCGATGGCCGGCACCCTCCCCGCGCGTGCGGGGTACACGCCACCCTCCGCGCTCACGTGGCAGACAGGGCCCTGGGCGGGGCTGGGGCTTCGCCGCTCCCTCACAGTGGGCACGAGGTCGACTTCGGTTCCGCTTTCCGCTGCTGACCTTTCGGGGTATCGGGCGCAGCCTTCAGCGGAACGTTTCGTCCAGGTACTCGGGGGCGTAGCGCTCGCCAGCCACGGCGCTCGCAGGAAGTGCCGCGTCGATCGCCGCGAGGTCGGCGGGCGAGAGGGAGATGCCGGCAGCGGACACGTTCTCCTCCAGATGCCGGCGCTGGGTCGCGCCGGGAATCGCGACCGCGCCGCGGTGCAGCAGCCAGGCCAGGGACAGCTGCGAGGTGGTGACCGCGCGGCGCGCGGCGATCTCTCCCAGGCACTGCACGAGGGCCCGGTTGTGGGCCAGGTTCTCGCCGCCAAGTCGCGGATCGGTTCGGCGGAAGTCGTCTTCCGCGAGCTCGTCGACGCTGGAGAAGCGATTCGACAGCAGGCCGCGGCAGAGCGGTGCGTAGGCGACGAAGCCGATCCCCAGCTCCCGCGCGGTGGCGAGCACGCCGTTGTCCTCGACCTGCCGGGCGAGCAGCGAGTACTCGGTCTGCACGGCGGTGAGCGGGTGGGTCGCATGTGCGCGGCGAATCGTCGCTGGCGCGGCCTCGGAGATCCCCAGGTAGCGGACCATGCCCCTCGTCACCAGCTCGCCGAGGGCGCCGAAGGTCTCCTCGACCGGGGTGTCCGGGTCGACGCGGTGCAGGTAGCAGAGGTCGAGGGCCTCCACGCCGAGTCGTCGCAGGGAGCCCTCGACGCAGGCGCGAACGTATCCGGGGGTGCCGTTGATCCGCCCCGTGAAGGCGCCACTGCGATCGATCTCGTAGCCGAGCTTGGTCGCGACGGTGACCTGCCCCTGACGCCCCGCGATCGCCGCGCCGATCAGTTGCTCGTTGCGGAACGGGCCATAGGCATCGGCGGTGTCGAGCAGGGTCACGCCCAGCTCCAAGGCGCGGTGGATCGTGGCGGTCGCCTCGCGCTGATCGGCGAGGCCGTAGAGCGCGCTCATTCCCATGCAGCCAAGGCCGAGGGCCGGCACCTGCAGGCCCTCGGCGCCGAGGGCTCGCCGCCGCGGCGCGGCCGGCTGTGCCTCCTGCTTTCCCTCGTGCGGAGCGCTCATTGTAGATCATTACTTTACAAACGCGGCGAAAAGGCGTGTATTCTCCCTTAACGACTGCTGAGGGTACCGGCAGTGGGTCTGCCGCGATTACGAGGAGGTCATCAGATGTCCGCCAAAGCCGCGAACGTCGCCGATATACGCCTTGCGGATATCGACTTCTACGCTGACGGCACGCCGCACTGGGCTTTCCGTCAGCTTCGAGAGGAAGCTCCGATCAGCTGGCAGGAAGGCTTCGGATTCCCCGGCCACTGGGCCGTCGTCAAGCACGACCACGCGGTGCAGATCTCGAAAGATCCTGCGACCTTCAGCTCCGAGCAGGGCATCACCGTCGAGAGCCTCGAGTCGTTCGGCGATTCCGAGCTGGTCAGGCGCGGGACCAACATGATGGTGTACATCGACCCCCCGAGGCACAACCGGATCCGCGCGCTCGTCAATCGTGACTTCACGCCGCGCCGGGTCGCTCAGTACGAAGATTTCCTCCGTGGCGTCGTCGGCGAGCTATTCGACACGGTCACGACGGAGGGGGAGTCCGACTTCGTCGCCGACATCGCCGCGCCGCTGCCGATGTTCGTGATCTGCGAGCTGCTCGGCGTGCCGCGCGACGATCGCCAGTACCTGATCGGCCTCTTCAATCGCTTCTTCGGCGTCGACGACCCCGAGTTCCAGGAGGAGGGGCTGACGGTCGAGGAGAACACGGCCAAGGTCTACGAAGAGATCAACGACTACCTCGAGAAGAACCTCCTGCGGCAAAAGAGGCAGCTTGCCGCCGGCGACATCGGCTCGATGCTGGCCGGCGCCGAGATCGACGGCGACCGGCTCAGCGACGACGAGATCGTCGCCTTCTATCACCTGCTGCTCGGGGCCGGCAGCGAGACGACCCGCACCGCCGCGTCCGGCGGCCTACAGGCCCTCTTCGAGAACCCCGAGCAATTGGACCTGCTGAGGGAGGACCCCGCGCTGATCCCGTCGGCGGTGGAGGAGATCCTGCGCTGGGTCTCCCCGATCCTCGGCTTCGGGCGGGTCGCGACGAAGGACACCGAGGTCCACGGCCAGGCGATCGCCGCGGGGGACAAAATCCACATGTGGTACGTCTCCGCCAACCGCGACGAGGACGTCTTCGCCGATTCGGAAGTCTTCGACGTCAGGCGGTCCCCGAACCCCCATCTCTCGTTCGGCGTCGGCACCCATTTCTGCCTCGGCTCCAGCCTCGCCCGCCTCGAGCTCCGGGTGCTCTTCGAACTGTTGCTCGAGCGGTTTGCGGGGATCGAGAGCGCCGGCGAGGTTGAGTACCTGCGGACGCTGCTGACGCCCGGCATCAAGCACATGCCGATCCGGCTCCGCCGAGCCTGAGTCGCACGTCCATAACGACGCGCGCTGCCGCCGCCGGCGAGCTACGAGATCCTGCGCTGGGTCTCTCCGATCATGGCTTCGGCCGGGGCTCGGCGAGGCGTGCTGGCTATCGGTCGTCGAGAGGGTCAATTGCGCTGCGGCGCCACGGTGGATCGTTCAACAATGATGTACAGCCGGTGGGAGCGGAATCGAGGTTTTGGGGGCCTTTGTACATTGTTGGTGTACACTTCGCAGGCAAGGCGGCCAGCGGAGGTGCAGCCCACCGGGAGGAGTCCTTCAAGTGCATCTGATCGGTTCGCTCGACTCGGCAGCTATGGAGCCGGGTATCTACGCGGAGGCAAGCCGGGGGTTGAGTCGGAAGCCGCTGGTCAACGCCGGCCTCGGCTCCATCCACCAGGACCTCACATGGCTCGAGCTCGAGCCGGGCGGGGTCGTCGATTGCCACCTGCACGCGTTCGAGCAGGCCATCTACGTCCTTTCCGGGGCCCTGCGGCTGGAAGCGCCGCGGGGTGGCGGCCCGCTGGTGGCGGATGACTACTGCCTGCTCCCGGTCGGCCTGCCGCACGGGCTGCGAAACGCCGGCGATCTGCCGGTGCGCTGGCTGGAGCTGAGCGCGCCCAACTGCGGCGAGGAGGGGTGGGCGACCGCCTTCGTCGACGATCGGCTTACGGGCGGGGTCGCGGCTGAGGCTGTGCGCCGGGCCCACTTCACCCTCTCCCAGATGCCCGAGCCATCGGCGACGATCGGGCTCGCCGGCTTCGACGGCAGCAACGTCGCGGGGGCGTCCCTGCGAATGCTGGTCGACGGCGACTTCGGCGCCAGCCAGTTCAACATGATGCGGCTCGCCTACGTCCCGGGCGGGACGATCGCCGAGCACGACCACGCCTTCGAGGAGGCGTTCCTCTTCCTCGAGGGCGAAATCGAGGCGGTTCTCGACGGCGAGACCTATCTGCTGAAGGCGGGTGACTACTGCTGGAGCGGGGTCGCCAGCATGCATGGATTCACCAATCACGGCGAGGAGCCGGTTCGCTGGATCGAGACCCAGGTCCCGCAGCCGCCGTCGAAGCACCAAGCGCGCTTCCGCGGCGACTGGGATCGCCTGGTGCGCGATGCGGCCGGCTCCGTGGAAACGCCGGGCTAGGAGGAAACGCCGATGGAAGCCCAATCTCCCGACGCAGCGACGACTGAGCAGCGGACCGTCTTCCGCGACGCGATCTCCCATTTCGCGACCGGCGTCGCGGTGATCACGACGATCCACGACGGCCGTCCAGCGGGAATGACGGCGAGCGCCGTGACCTCGCTCTCGCTCGATCCGGTCCTGCTCCTGGTCTGCATCAACAACAAGCTGCCCACGCACACCGCGATCGAGCAGAGCCGCCGGTTCGTCGTCAACGTCCTCGGCGAGGGGGACGAGGACCTGGCGCTGCGCTTCGCGCAGCCGGCGGAGGACAAGTTCGCTGGGGTCGAGCTGCGCGAGGAGCAGGAGCTGCCGGTGCTGGGAACCTCGATCGCCTATTTCGTCTGCGACGTCCCGGAGCGCTTCCCCGGCGGCGACCACTCGATCTTCATTGGCCAGGTGACCGAGTGCGGCGCGGTTCCCGGGCGGCGCCCGCTGCTCTACTTCAAGAGCCGCTTCGGGGCGCTCCGCGACACCGAACGCGAGTTCCTGCGCGAAACCGCGGCCTGGGACGTCGCCTCGCTCGGCGGCATCGCCAGCGCCCAGGCCGGGCATCCCGGCTCATAACGCCAGACGCTTGATTCCACGACCAGGCCGCCTCGATCACGGCCCCCGGTCACACCTCGTCGTCGCATCAATCATCTAGCGGCGGGCGGGCCGGGGCAGGTAGGTAAACCGACCCGCCCTTCGCCAGG
>Ga0335070_10002136_pt1 | contig 23035 bp, 29 predicted proteins | sample Lox_Sample_13_FD_206722 | JGI IMG/M metagenome (GOLD analysis project Ga0335070, IMG submission 206722) | Soil microbial communities from Loxahatchee National Wildlife Refuge, Florida, United States - Lox_Sample_1.3 | ecosystem: Environmental > Terrestrial > Soil > Wetlands | place: USA...
TCTTCTCCAGATCTCTCGGCACATCGGGCAGGATGCCGCTCACCGGCTTCGGGTCGTCCTTGAGAATCGCCGAGAGAGTGGAGAGTTTCGAATCGCCATGAAAAGCGCGCCGGCCGGTGACCATCTCATACAGCACCGAGCCAAAGGAAAAAATGTCGCTGCGCGCATCCACCTTCTTGCCTTCGGCCTGCTCCGGCGACATGTAAGCGATAGTCCCGACGATCGTACCTTCTTCGGTGTTTGGCCCTTCCGGCGCTCTTACGGTTGCGGTCTCACCAAGCTCGCCGGGTGCGGCCTCGCCCAGCTTCGCCAGCCCGAAATCCAGCACTTTGACCAGTCCGTTCTCGGTCACCATGATGTTGGACGGCTTCAAGTCGCGGTGAATGATACCCGCGGCGTGCGCTTTCGCCAGTGCGTCCGCGATCTGAATGGCGTACTTCAGCGCTTCGTTCAGCCGCAGCCCTTTCCGGCCAATCAACTGGTCCAGTGTCTTGCCCGCCACGTACTCCATGGCGATGAACTGAACCCCGTCCGCATCCGCGATGTCGTAGATGTGCACGATGTTGGGATGGTTCAGCGCGGAAGCGGCCTTGGCTTCCTGCACGAAGCGACGCTTGCGCTCCGGATCGGACAACTTCTCGGCAGCCAGCGTTTTCAGGGCGACGAAACGGTCCAGGTGGGTGTCGCGGGCCTTCCACACCACGCCCATGCCGCCTTCACCCAGCTTTTCGGTGATCTGATATTGCGCGAAAACCTTGCCCACCATGACGTCTCGGGTTATTGAAGGATACCGTGTGGCGGGACCGGGTTCAACGCTGCTCGGCGTGACTTGTTCTGCCGCAGGTTCGCGCCGCAGCGTTAACGAAAGCGTAACACGCGTTGCCTCAGCCCACATTACACTGGAAGAAGACCCTTTGCCCGTAAAACTCCTGCCGATCATTCTGATCGCATGCTTAGTGCTGCCCGCATTCGGTCAGGATCAAACAGAACCACCACGAACAGCGAGCCAAGTCCCGGCAGACGCGGACGGCTCATCCGCAGCCACGCCCAGCGGCGGAACGGATGGCCTGGCCGAGCGCTGGAATCTCTACTACCAGGCCACCTCCATCGGCCAGCGCCACGGCACTTTTAACGCGCCTTACGAAGGCACGCTGAGTCTGCGAAATTACTCCGAAAACGTGGTTTCACTCACCACCACACTGTTCCTCGGCCTTCGCCTCGACAGCAACACGCAGCTCTACTTCGACCCCGAGATCGCCGGCGGGAGGGGTTTCAGCGGCGTCAATGGCATCGCCAACGCGCCCAACGGTGAGCTGCCGCGCGTGGCCAGCGCCACTCCCAAGCCCTACCTCGCCCGGCTCTATATTTCTCACGATTTCGGTTTCGGCTCGGAAAAAGAACACGTCGACAGCGACGCCAACCAGCTTGCCGGCGACCGGCCCATGACCCGCTATACCGTGACCATCGGCCGCTTCTCGCTCGAGGATTTTTTCGACGCCAACACTTACACGCACGATCCACGCACTCAATTCATCGCTTGGAGCGTGATGTACAACGGCGCCTGGGACTATCCGGCCGACACGCGCGGCTACACCTGGGGCTGGGTCCACGAATTCCACACCCGCAACTGGTCTTTGCGATCCGGCAGCGCCGCCGAACCGAAGAAAGCCAACGGACTGCGCTTTGACCGCCGCCTGTTCCGCGATCGGGCCGACGCCTTCGAAGGCGAACGCCGCTACTCATTCGGAACGCGCGCCGGGGCGATTCGCGTGCTCGGATATTTGAATCACACCGATTCCGGCAGCTACGCCGACGCCGTGCATTTGGCCGGGCAGACCGGAACCACGCCGGACATTACCGCCGTGCACCGCCCCGGAACGCTCAAATACGGATTCGGCTTGAACCTTGAGCAGCAGATTTCCCGCGACGCCGGAATCTTCACCCGCCTGGGATGGAATGACGGCAAAACGCAGGACTTCGCATTCACGGCGATTGACCGTCTGGCGAGCGGCGGCGTTTCCGTTCGCGGCGCAAAGTGGAAGAGGAAAGACGATGTCGCCGCCACTTCGTTCACCGCCAGCGGGATCTCAGGCGTCCACGCCGTCTATCTCGCACGCGGCGGACTCGACTTCCTCATTGGAGACGGCAAGCTCAAATACGCGCCCGAATACGTCTGGGAAAGCTACTACGACGCCCGCTTGTTCCGCGGCTTCTTCGCCACGCTAGACCTGCAACGTGTCATCAATCCGGCCTTCAACCAGGATCGGGGCCCGCTCTGGATCGAAGGCATCCGCCTGCACATGGAATTCGGGCTCCGGCCGTTCTCGGCAAAATAGTGGCCGGGCATTGCCCGGCCTCTGCGTCAATAATGAAACCGGTAACGCAGCTCCACGTAGATTTGCCGCGGGTCGGCGTAATGGGTTCCGCCGAAGGTCTCGCTGTTATCCAGCAGAAACCGCCGGTTGGCCAGGTTCATAGCCGTGACGGACATCGTAAATCTCTCGGCAAAGGATTTGCCCACGGTCAGATCAAACGTCGTGTGCTCCTGAAGATGCGAAGGACCCTCTCCGTCGGTGAACCCCGATCCATAGTACAGATTGCCGCCGGCGGTGATCCGGTGCGGCAGGCTGAAGTTAAAGCCGGTGTGCAGCGTGTGCCGCTGATCGTGATCCAGCAAAAAGTAGCCGCTCTCCGGCGGCGAAAAATCCGTCAGCCCGCCCGTAACAGCGCCGGCGCCCTCCGCGTGAGCGTACGCGTACGCGATGTAGACCTCACCTCGATGAAACAGTTGCGGAGACCGGATGCCGAACTCCCAGCCATACAAGCGCGCACGGTCGATTGTCAGGGGGAAGAATACATTCGAGTTGCCGATGGCGTCATGATCGAAATAGTTCTGTGCGCGCTGATGATAATCGTTCACCTCGATGGACCACCGCCGCACCGGAATGGTGAGTCCGAACTGATGTTCTTCGTCGCGTTCGCCGCGTAACGGAATGAAGCCCAGTCCCTGCGAAACGGCATAATCCAGGAGCGGGCCGGCGACCGTGGAAAGCGGCGGCGCCTGGTAGTAGCGTCCCCAGAAGCCGCGCAGTACCCAGTTCAGATGCGGAATACGAATGGAACCGCCCAGCCGCGGGCTCGCTGCGTTTTCCGAGATAGCACCGGTGAAGTGCGTCAACCGAACGCCTGCCGTTAGCGTCAGCCACGAGAACGCTTTGTACTGATCCTCAAGAAACAGCGCCTCCAGATGTCCCGTCGTTCCCCTATCTTGTGCGAGGGAGAGGCCCGATCCATCGTTGGCGATCAGTCCCACTGCCTCGTCATCGTGCTGGCCGAAAGCATAAAGGCCCGCCCGTGCGTTGTGCTTCCCCGTCACCGCCGCCACGCTGATCTGCGCTCCGGCGTATTGCGATCCGCGGTGCTGTGTTGTGGCCACCGGCGTATCGTTGGGGCTGCCGTCATAGTCGGCCCGGTTGTAGTGATAAAAGGGCGAAACCGTCATTAGAAGGCCCGGCTGAAAGGTATGCGCCCAGGAGAAATTCATCACCGCGTCGCGCTCGCGCTCCAGGTCGCGGGCGCCCGCTGCCTGCGCGTCGGGATCGTTTGGAATCTGATAGTCGTCGCGCCGCAACGAAGTTACGAAGCGGAATTGATTGTCGGCGTCCCGGTTGTAAATCAGGGTGGCCATTCCGCCCAGCCCCCACACGCGGTCGTGCAGCACATCCGGGCCGGGAGTCTGGAGCCCGTAGTCGCTGCGGTTCCCGTTTAGACTCGCGAAATACGCGAATCTTTCCGTGTGGCTTCCAAAGTTCACTTGATCGTTCGTCTGGTGGAACGTGCCGAAGGTCGAAAAAAACTCGCCTTCGTCGTTGCGCTCGAAGCCCGTCCGCGGAACGGCGTTGAACACGCCATACGTCCGGTCCCCGTACTCGGACGAGTATCCGCCGCGCTGCATTTCCAGGTAGTCGATGTCTTTCGGATCAATCTGGGGGCCCACATTGCTGGCGATATTGGTGTTCGGGATGGGCACGCCGTCGATGGCCCAGGTGACCTGGTGCCCTCCGCGCACGTGGAGCTGGTCGTGCGTCACCCAGGCCCCGGGAACATAGTCGGTGATCATGTTCAGGCTGTTGCTCAGGTCCGCGCCCGGCGTGTTCTGAATTTCCCCGCGCGAGACTATGGTGGTGGGCGTCATCCACTCGGGATTTGCGGCCAGCGCGCTTTCTTCCACGTTGACCGCCTGCTGCGTCGTGCCGATGGCCAGTCGGAAGTGCAGCACCGGCGCGCTGCCCGAGACCACAACGACGTCCTGCGCCGACGGCGCGAAGCCGTCGCACGTGACCGTCACCTGATACGCGCCGACGGGAACGGAAGTTGCCTCGAAAGTCCCATCGCCGCCCGTCTCGAGCGTGCGTGAGTAATCCGAATTGCTTGACTTGAGAATCACCTGCGCCGCGGGCACGGGCCGGTGATCCGGATCGTGCACCACGCCGCGCACCGAACCAAACACCATCGCCCACGCGGCGCCGCCCGGCAGCAGCAATAGCGCGCCGAGACACAAAGCTCGTCTGGAAAACATCTCCCCTCCTCCTGTTCTGAAAACCGTCGTTTCAGAATCGGGAGGGCGGAGGCCGCTGATACAGAAATGCGAAGTACGAGAAGAGGCCGGGGCGCTCAGCCGCCGGTGCGGTGAAGGATTCGGAAACCGCTGCGGCTTGCACGGAGGCCTGTGCCGGCGCCACAACCGGTGACAGGTCCGCGGACAAGCTCGCCGGCATCCGGCAGGTCTGCCCACACAACGGCCGCTCGCTCCAGGCAGATCCGGTAGAGTTTGTAACGGGCCTGCGGCAGCACGAGTGGTGGGAGCCCGTGGGGCAGCAACTCATCGTGCGCGGCGCGGGTACCGTAACAGCCGGAAATGCGTAGCACGCGCCGACGGCAAACAGAAGCCAAACAGCGACGGTGCTCCTTACGAAGCGCATGAGAAGATCGAGTGTAGCACGCATTTCTTTGTCTGGGTTGTTACATCGCCCGCTTGCGCCCTACCGCCGGAGTCTGCCCATCCACTCGCCCCAACTCCACCCGATGCGCGTCAGGACGATCGCCACAACAAGCGCGATCGTCATCTGCATCCAGAACGCGGCGAGCGTCGGGTCGGTGGGCACGTACACATTGCGCACCCAAGCCGAGGTGGGCGGCACGAAGTACGGATAGTTTTCCGTCACGAAGATCCAGTTGCGCGATGCCGGCGACATCAGGAAATCCGCAAACGGCCACTCGACCGCCAGGAAACTCGCCATAAACGCCGTGCCCAGCGCCGCTGCCTGCGCCCACGGATTCCAGCCGCGCGTGCGCTGCCGCAGCAAATCGAAAACGACTGCGGACACCAGGATCAGCAGCGGGAAATCGGGCGGAACCAGGTGAGTCACGTGCTGATACACGGGTCCCAGTTTGGTTTCAGCGGGGGCGAGCGGCAGCAGCCAGCAGAATGCCAGATGCATCGCCGTATAAATCCCGGTCATGAGCGTGGCGGCCCACCGGTTCTCGGATGCGCGCGCCACCGCCGCCATCCAGATCGGCGCGCCGATCATCACCAGCAGATAGAACCTCGAGCCATGCATGAAAACGCGGTTCGTGAACTCCTGAAAGACGCCGACGGTTGCGCCCATCAGGAAGACGAACGCCACAAACAGAAGCCATTCCAGTTTTTTCCGATAGGTCTCTTCAGCGCGGTTCATCTCCGCCAGCACCATCACCAGCGTGCCGAAGCGGATGGCCAGCATTCCCAGCACCAGCAGAACATGCGGCGGGCTCAGGATCTTGACGTCGAGACCGTAGGCGTTGTGCCACCAGTTGTCGAACGGCGCCGAGGTGATCATAGCCACGCCGCCCCAGGCGCAGATGAACGCCCCCAGCGGTCCCCGGAATCCCCAGATGGAAACGGAAGCCGCTTTCAGCAGCGAGTCTTTCTGGAATGTGGTCGAGAGAATTAGGTATCCGCAAGCGATGCCCGCCAGCACGCCGCACAAGTAGATCATGATGTGCGCGGGCGTCCAGAAGCTGTCGCGCCCGATTGCCTCGTGCCACGAGATATCCCAGACGCCACCGAACGCGCCCGAGAACATGGCCGCGGTGCAGCACCATAGGTGCCACGGGATCCTGCCTGCCGCGCTGATAACAGCGCCGCGACTCGCCGCCGGCAATGAGATCGAAGCCGTATGCGCCATAAACAGTCGTCGCCTTTCACACGAGGATACATCAGGTTGGCGAGCAGTATTCCATGTTGTGTTGACCCTACGTGTTATCCTGTGCGGAAAGAATGACCCCACAGCCAGCCGAGAGATTCAGTTTCCAGCAGGCGCTCCATGGAGCGGGCGGCTTCGCTAAGATCATTCGCGGCAAGGACAACGTTCTTGACCGCGAGATTGCCGTCAAGGTACTGGACCCCCTTTTGGGTAGCGAGTTCTCTGAAGCAGATCGCGAGCGATTCCGCAGGGAGGCTAGAATTTTGGCCAAGCTCTCGCACCCGAACATCCCCGCTATCTACGACGTAAATTTTGGCGAAGGGCACCTTTGGATAATCTTCCAGTTCATTGAAGGAAAAAACCTTCGCGAGATTATGGCCGAATCTGGCTCGATCCCAATTGCGACGGCGCGAATTTGGTTCCAGCAGATTGCGTCGGCACTGGACCATGCGCACAGGCTTGGCATCGTCCATCGGGATATAAAGCCCGAGAACATAATCGTCACACCGGATGGGAATTCAGCTTACCTTGTCGATTTTGGTATCGCCCTTTCCGCCGAAGAAGGGAAGCGCCTGACAAAATCCGGGTACGTAATTGGAACACCCGGGTACATGTCCCCTGAGCAGCAGGCCGGTGACCCTGTGGACGGCAGCTCGGACATCTACTCGCTCGCAATTACTCTGTACGAGAGCCTCGCTGGCAAACCTATCCGTCAGGCTTTATACGAGCCACTGTCCACGATAAACGAAGCCATCCCTCCCCAGGTTGATGACTTGGTTCTTGCGTGCCTCGAGGACAAGGGCCGCAGGCTGGATTCCGCGAAGCTCTTTTCTTCCCAGCTCGCCGGCGCTCTGCAACTTCCGTCCAAGCCATTTTCCGAGGTGCTTAGCCACGGAAGATTGCACGAGCTTGCGTTAAGTTTGGAGTCGCTCACAGCGAGTGACATAGTGAGGCTACCCATGGGACAACGCGACCTCCTCACTTCCAAGATCAATGATCTCGTCACATCAAATGAACCGAGTCTTCAATATCCTTCGGAGAGGTTCTTGGAACTCATGCTCACCAGGGGTGTGTTCCTCCCGAAAGAGGATTACCGGGACATCGTGACTCCAGCCATTGAGTGGGCCTTCGAGCGAACATTCGATCATCGTCTCGGCAAAAACACAATTCGCGAGGCCCTTGAAGTCGCCGGATTTACAGCCCGGGCGGAGGCTCATCAGGTGTTACTGGAGGAGTTTACCGCGTTCCTCAATCGCGCTCGACTAGACGATAAGGAGGATTGGTATCTGCACGCGATCCGGGAGGTCATCGTGGCGTTGATGGCAAATCCAGCGTGTACCGAGGGTGCCGGCGCCTTGAAAACCTCGCTCCGCAACGTAAACAGGATACAGAGGTCAAGAACTGAGGTGTCCTGATCCTGACATCAGGTTGGCGGGCCCCCGCCGCTTTGTGTCATAATCCCGTACATGCTGGCCGATGTCGTGAAGATGGAGCCGAAGTCGGAGGGAATTGCGACACCGCGCAAAAAGCGGCCCAAAGAACTCGCCATTATCACGGAGTGCTGCACCGGTTGCGCGGGTTCGCCCGCGTGCGTTCCCTATTGCCCGGTGGCCGACTGCATGTACTGGGTGCCCGATGAAGAGCATCCGCCCTTCGGACACATCGAGGTCGACCCGTTCCTGTGCATCGGCTGCAAGAAGTGCACCAGCAAGGGCCCCGACGGCGCATTCCTCGACGGCTGCCCCTGGGACGCCATCGAAATGATCCCCATCGAGGAAGTCGAAGCCCAAATTGGCGTCAAGATGCCGGTCTAGGGCCCCTCCGTCTTAACCAACTCGCCAAAAACCGCTATACTGCCGGAGGAGTGGTGAACGGTCTATGAGCCTGGAAATCAAGGAAAGAGAGCGCGAGGGGATCACGATTCTCGATCTGAGTGGCCGCCTGACAGTGGGCGATGAGGCTTCGAAGTTCCGCGACCGCATGAGCAAGCTCATCGCAGCCGGCCGCCACAGCATCATCCTCAACATGGGGCAAGTCGATTACGTGGACAGCACCGGCCTCGGCGCCATGGTGATGTGCTACACCACTCTGAATCGGGATGGCGGCAAAATCAAGCTGCTGAATCTGACCCGCCGCAGCATCGAACTGCTGGTCATGACCAAGCTCACCACCATCTTCGAGGTCTTCAATGATGAGCAGAACGCCATCAACAGCTTTTTCCCCGACCGCGAAATCAAGCGATTCGACATTCTGAACTTCGTCCAGCAAATGAGGGAAGAGTGAGCTCTTGGCGCCTTTTGCGGCAAGCCGCGCGTTCCCTCTACACTAAATCTATGGCTTCTGCGAAAGAGAACCAGATGCTGGCTCCCGGCGACCATGCTCCCGATTTCCAGCTCGAAGATTTGAGTGGAGGCCGGCAAAAGCTCAGCGCATTGCTCGAAAAATCGCCCGTACTCCTCGCCTTTTTCAAAGTCTCCTGCCCCACCTGCCAGTTCACGCTTCCATTCCTGGGCCGCATGTATCGCGACCTGTCGGACAAAGGCGCCCGCATTTTCGCCGTCTCGCAGGATGACGCGGAAGCCACTCGCGAATTCCATCAGGAGTTCGGCATCACCATGCCGACCCTGCTCGACAGCGCCCGCCAGGGATATCCGGCCAGCAACGCCTACAATCTCTCTCACGTGCCATCGATGTTTCTGGTGGAGCGCGACGGAACGGTCTCCTGGTCTCTGTCCGGTTTTCACAAGAAAGAGCTGGAGGCTTTGGGCGCAAGACTTGGCGTCAAGCCCTTCCATCCGGGCGAGCGCGTTCCAGAAATGAAATCCGGTTGAGGCTCCAAGAATTAGGCCCCGGTCGGGAGCCACGATAAAATAAGAAGTACATGGCCAATCCTCTCGAGGAACTGATCGACTCGGCATCCGCGATCGCCAGGGGCATGAGCGTGACCTTCAAGGAGATGATGTCTCCCACGGTCACGGAGAATTATCCGGATGAACCCCCCAGGCTCGAGGAGCGTTACCGTGGCGTTCATGTTCTGCAGCGCGACGAAAACGGCATGGAAAAGTGCGTGGCGTGTTTCCTCTGCGCCGCCGCGTGCCCGTCCAACTGCATTTATATTGAGGCGGCCGAGAACACCGAAACTGTCCGCATCTCGGGTGGCGAGCGCTACGCCAAGGTGTACAACATCGACTACAACCGCTGCATTTTCTGCGGATACTGCGTGGAGGCCTGCCCCACCGACGCCATCACCCACGGCCACGGCTTCGAGGTGGCCAGCTTCAATACCTCAACTCTCATCATGCGCAAAGAGCAGATGCTCGTCCCGCTGCCCCGCCAGGCAGGTCCCCCAACCGCGCCCAGGCAAACCCTTGAATCGGCGCATTCCTAGGCGCCGGGTTCGAAAATCGCCCTTTACCGAACTGCTTGGTAACCTGAATAGTTACCGGTACGCCTACTATTGCGAGGCCATAGCTGAGGGGCTTCCATGCCGGTTTCCCAGATGGCGGCATGTTGGTTGATTTTGAGCTGGTTAAACGCGCGCGGGATGGTGAGGGAGCAGCCTTCAATCAGCTTGTTGCAGCCTACCGCAAGCGGATTTTGGGTACGATTGGCCGGTTGATCGGGCATCCGGAGGATGTGGAGGATGTGGCTCAGGAGGTTTTCCTCCGGCTATATTTTTCGCTCGACCAGCTTCGGTCCGCGGAGGTTTTTGAGCCTTGGTTATACCGGCTGACGGCCAACGCGGCGTATGATTATCTGCGCAAGCGGCGGCGCCGGATGGAGTCGCGGATGGCGGATCTTTCCGAGCAGCAGGTCGTGCTGGCGGACGCTCTCGCCAGCGGGAAGGTCGACCGCGATGAGGGGCAGCGGAAGTCGATCCGCGATACTGTAGACTCCCTGCTCGCGGGGGTCTCGGACGAGGACCGGGTGCTGCTGATGTTGAAGGAAGTGGAGGGTCTTTCCCTCAAGGAGTTGGGGAAGATCTATCATGTGAATGAGAACGCGCTGAAGGTCCGGCTGTTCCGTGCGCGCCAGAGGGTCTTGAAGTCGTTTAAGGCTGCTCGCAAGCCGGTGGCTGGATTGAAGAGTTGGAGGTAAACATGGATCCCCAAGATCATTGGACGGGGAACGATGAAGAGCGTCTTGACGCGCTTTTCGCAGCCTATCGGAGCGCGTGCCCTGATCCCGAGCCCACCTCCGGCTTCATGCCCCAGCTCTGGCAGAAGATCGAAGCTCGCGAGCGGTCTTCCACCATTTTCAGCCATCTGGTGCGAAACCTCGTAACAGCGGCGCTGGCGCTTTCCGGCATCATGGCGCTTGCGGTTTCGGTGAGCCACTCTCATGCCAGCACGCTGCCCCCTGAGAGCTACGTCGAGGTGCTCGCGGAAGATCACGCAAGCCAGGATTTAGGTTATTTTGAGCCGGTCCAGGTCGAGCCGGCAGCGGATCAGCGTTGATGCGGCGGAGTAGTCTCACAACCGGTCTTTATCTTCTGCTTCTGTTTTTCAGCGGCGTGGCCGTGGGCGCTTTTGGATTGCATCTCTATACCTTCAAGGTAAACGCCGGCGTTAATCCAAGAGACCCCGGGGAATTCAGGCGGCGGTATATCGCCGAACTGCAAACAAAGCTAAAGCTGACCGATGATCAGGTGAAGCAGTTGGGACCGATTCTCGATGAGACGCGGCGTCGTCATCACGAGCTAATGGAGAAGCACCGGCCGGAAATGAAGGCGATCCAGGATGATCAGGTGCAGAAGATCCGGGCTATTCTGACGGACTCACAGCAGGCTGAATACACTAAGCTTCTCGACGAGCGAGAAAAACAGCGCCAGCGCGAACACCACTAAGCAACTGGCTGCTTCTTCTTGGCCGCTCTGGACTTCACATACTTCTTCTCGAATTTCTCAACTCGGCCCGCCGTGTCCACCAACTTCTGCCGTCCGGTGAAGAACGGGTGACAGTTGGAGCAGATTTCCACGCGGATGTCGCCCTTGTGAGTCGACCGCGTTTTGAAGTGGTGGCCGCAGGCGCAAATGACGTTGACTTCCTCGTAAGCGGGGTGAATTCCTGCTTTCATGTGGAGGGGAGATCCTTTCGGGTGAACTTTAAGTATAACAAAATGCGAACCCCCGTGATCCTGCAGAGCAGAACGCACCGCAGAAACCACGGGGGCTGGTAGCCTTTGGATTAATACCCGAGGCAGTTAGTTTGTCGCGTCGAAGTGGCCGGTCAACATGAACTTGGCCCCGCCACTGAAACGGAACCGACTACGGTTAGAACGGTCGACTCAGCAGTCGGCCACCTCGCGCGGTCTACTATCTATCATTTTCCTGGACCACCTCCTTCCTCAGTGATATTTCGATGGTATTCCCAACTTGGGGATGTGTCAAGAACGAACGCGCGAGAATTTCCAGCGCATCACAACATCTAGCGCGGCCATATGATGAGCTACAATTTGTGGAGGAGCGGGCCCGCACCTGCGGAACCCGCCTGGAAGTAGCCCGGAGGCAACGCACCAAAGGTGCGACTAACCTCTTCAAGACCCTACTACGTTCTTAGCAACTGCTATGCCAGCGCTAACTCTCATCATTCGTTTGCGGATCGATCCGCGAATTCCGATTGGCGTATCCGCGTGCGTTTCGCAGTTACGGAATTTGGGAACCGAGCCGCTGGGCTACAATCGACTGGTGAGTCTCACGATGTCAGATCGTGGTGACGTCCTGAATATTCCGTCTGCAGCCAGGGCGCTGAGCGGTCTTCTCATCTCCGGTCTTCTTTCCGGCTTCCTGGGAGCAATCCTGCCGGCCTGGGGCTATCATCTCACCTCCGAGTTCTCAACCGTCGGCAACTATTTCCTCAGCATGAGCGTGGGAGTGATCCTCTCGACCGAAGTGGCGGGGCGGCTATTGCTCAAACGCGGAGTGGGCTTTTTGCTCGTTACAGCCTGTTCACTCGCGTGCGCGGCGCTGCTCTCGCTGGCATTCGTGCCCGCCGCCGCGCCGGCCTGGTGGCGCATGGCCGGTGTACTTGCCATTGGATTTGCCAGCGGGCTGCTGAATACCGGAGTGTTCCACGCCATTTCTCCTTCCTATGATCGCGACCCTGCCGCCACGGCGAACCTGGGCGGTATCTCGTTCGGAATGGGTTGTCTGCTGGTTACCCTATTGGTGGCCGGCACGTTCTACGCCTACACGGTGACCAGCATCCTGGTGTTGATCGCCGTGATCCCTGGTTTTTTTTCGATCTGGTATGCACGCAGTTCCTTCGTGGCGCCCATCGTGGTCAAGCAGCCGAGCCTCGCCCAATTGTTTCGCGACTTGCGCACACCGGGTGCGATCTTGTTCGCACTGCTGCTTTTTTTCCAGTTCGGCAACGAATGGTCAATCGCCGGCTGGCTTCCGATCTTTCTCATCCGGCGGTTGGGGATCAGCCCGAGTTCGTCCCTGCTTCTGCTGACCGTCTACTGGCTGGCCTTGCTGGTGGGGCGGCTCGCCGCAGTCGCACTGCTCAGCAGAATCAAGCACGCCAAATTTTTGTTGGCGAGCGCGGGAGCGGCAGTGTTCGGCTGCCTGATTCTGCTGGCAACCAATAACGAGTTCGGCGCGCTGATCGGCACGCTGTTAGTGGGCTGCGGTTTTGCAACCATCTATCCGCTGATCGCCGAGCGTATTGGCCGCGAGTTTCCGTATTTCCAGCCTGGCTTCTTCAGCGGCATCTTCTCTATCGCGCTGGTGGGCGGCATGCTTGCGCCCTGGACGCTGGGCCACGCCGCTGATGTGTGGGGCGTGGGCGTGGTCATGGCGCTCCCGCTCGCCGGCACCTGCATGGTCTTTGTGCTGGTGCTGCTCGTGTGGCTGGAAGCTAAGATCCGGCTGGGATAGTCTCGGACAATTAAAATATCGAGGCTGATGGCATAGCCTCGGCGGTCCAGTCCTGTCGTTCAAAAGCATGGCCCTCGCCGAGGTGTCCACTTGACATCTAATTGGACTTTGCAATATAAAGTAACTATGTTCATTACGGAAAGACCGCTGTTCTCCGCGAAATCTCCTTCGCTGGCTGTCGTCGAGTGGTTGATGGTATTGCCGGCGGGGCTGTTCCTCGCTGCGGCCGTATTGCGCGGCCTTCAGCCTCGCCAGTATGAACCGGCTCGCACCAGTTGGATCATTGTGGAATGGTTCGGCGGAATGCCGCATTCGGTCCTGGCGCTGCTGCTCATTGGCCTTCCCACCATTGCTGTGGCGGTGGGTGGTGCAACGGTTTACCGAATCTGGCGAAGGGATCCGGTATTCCGCGAAGACTTGGCCGCGGCCTTCGCAGTCCTGAGACGTCAGCTTCTGCCTTGTCTGCTGATCACGGCCACACTGCTCGCCGGTAGCATTTTAACCTTGGTTGTCTCACACCTCGTGACGGACTGATGTGTCCTGATAGCCGAACCGTGCTTCAACTCCGCCTTCACGGCCAGGATAGTAAAATAGGCGACTCATGCCCATCGCCGGTCCCGGCCTGTTGGTTCTCACGATTGCTTCCATCGCGCTGCTGCTTTTCCTGATTCTGGTGGTCAAGCTTCACGCGTTTTTTTCGCGGTCGCTTTGTCGGGTGCGCTGTTCAATAACCGAACAGTGCCTCCAGGTTGCGCCTGCCATGCACCACTCGAAGAATCAGGACTTCTTGTTCCTCGACGCGATAAACGATGACATATTCACCGACGGGAAAGCTGCGTGAACCCGCGGCAAGGTCTTTATGGCGACTTCGCCCAACGTACGGATGGCCCGCAAGAAGGAAGAATCGGTCCGTGATGGAATCAATCAAGCGGTCGGCAGCGTCCAGGGATCCGCTTTCCCTGGCGACGTGAAGCCAGATTTCATCCAAGTCCAGTTCGAGCGACGCGATGCGCCATCAGCGGCGCGCTTGTTTTTCTGCAGCCAGACGGGAACGCCCACGCTGTTTCACTTCCTCGGCGAGTGTACGCACGGACTCCGGAGTGATCACACGCCCTTCACCGCGAGCGAGGGCCGCCCGCGCGTCATCAAGGGATGCTAGTAGCTCGACCCGCTTCCGTTCGCGCTCCTCCCACAAGGAAAGCGCTTCCTCGACTGCGTCCTCCGCACGTTGGAAGCGGCCGGCATTTATCGCCTCGCGGATGAACGCTTCCTGATCGGGCGTCAAGCGCACGTCCATGCCCTTAAGCGTAGGAGTCAGGACAACGGGTGTCAAGCGCGGCCACTGGCATCAAGTCCGGAATAGTAGAATAGGCCACTCATGCCCGTTGCCGGTCCCGGCTTGCTTGTTCTCACGATAGCTTCCATCGCGCTGCTGCTTTTCCTGATTCTGGTCGTCAAGCTTCACGCGTTTCTGGCGCTCATGATTTCCAGCATGGCGCTGGGCTTGGCGGCGGGCATGGCGCCGGCCGCGGTTTTGAAGTCCATTCAATCCGGCTTTGGCGAGGCCCTGGGATTCATTGCCGTGGTTGTCGGGCTGGGCGCCATGATCGGGCGCTTTATCGAGCACTCGGGCGGCGGCACGGCGCTGGCCGACTGGCTGATCAGCAAGTTCGGCCGCGAACGCGCGGTCTGGGCTCTCCTCGTAGCCGCCTATCTCGTCGGCCTGCCCATTTTCTTTGAAGTCGGCTTCATCATTCTGGCCCCGCTCGTCTGGAGCCTGGCGCGCGAATCCAAACGCTCGCTGCTCTTTTACGGGATGCCGGTGGCCGCAGCTTTGAGCGCTACGCACTCGCTGGTGCCGCCACACCCTGCGCCCGTTGGCGCTGCGCAACTGCTCGGCGCCGACATGGGCCGGATCATTCTTTACGGCATCGCTGTGTCACTCCCCATGGCCGTGCTGGGGGGCGTGGTTTACGGGAGGTGGATCGCGAAGCGCATGTTCATTCCGATGCCCGCCATGGCTCTGCGCGCGCAACCCGAGAAACAAGAAAAACCGCCTCCGGTCGGCGTGGTTACGCTCATCCTGTTGTTGCCGGTTCTTTTGATTTTCATCGCGTCCGTAACCGGCAGCGCCAATCTTCCCATCAAGGGCCTGCTGAGTTTCGTGGGGCATCCGTTCACAGCGCTGTTGATCACGACGCTCATCGCCATGGTGGTGCTGGGCGCGCTACGTGGGGTCAACCGCAACGATATCGCGCGAATGGCGATCGATTCGCTCGCGCCAATCGGAACTTTGCTGCTGATCATGGGTGGCGGCGGTTCGTTCAAACAGGTGATTGTGGACTCCGGAGCGGGCCTTTACGCCGGCCAGTTGCTCGCCTCGTCCAGCATTTCACCGCTGGTGGTGGCTTACCTGATTGCAGCGGCCATGCGCGTGGCGCAAGGTTCCGCGACCGTCGCGATCATCACGGCCGCGGGAATCGTGGCGCCTCTGGTCAAGCACATTCATGGATACAGTTCCGAGATGATCGTGCTCGCGGTGTGCTGCGGTGGAACCATTCTCTCGCACGTCAACGACGCCGGTTTCTGGCTGGTGAACGAATATTTCGGCATGGCCGTCCCGCAGACGCTTAAAAGCTGGACGGTCATGAAGGTGATTACGTCGGTGACCGGACTGGTGCTGGTACTGGCCGCGCAGGCAATTTGGGGCTGACTCTACGCCGTGGCCGCCGCTTCGAACGGCTCGTCGGCGCTGCCGCCGTAAATGCCGGGCACGTGCGCGTTCATGGCGCGCAAGTAGGTGCTTAACTGGCCGCGGTGGTGGATAATGTGATTCGCCCACCAGCCGACGTAGATCACCACCGGCAGGGTCATGAAATTCATGAAGTTCACCGGCGTCGCGAGCTGCTCCGGCGTCAGCGATTTCACCTTTTCAAAGACCGGGGGAATGTCTCGATCGAAGGCGGCGAGAATCTCAGCCGTGGTTTGGGGCGGCGCTGTTTCGGGTCTCCAGTTGTCGAAATTGAGATTGGCGATACCCTCGGCGAACCCGACGTCGCTCTGCACCATGTGCCACATCAACTCCGCCGCGGTGCGGCCCTTCTCGCCTAACTTGAAGTTGAGTTGCTCGGCGGGCACGGCCGCCAGTACTTTGCGAGTTGTGGCAAATTCCGTCTCCAGGGTCTGAAATAAATACTTGGCCAGTCCCTGGGCTTCTTGCGCTGTCATGCGTGTTGACCTCCAGGTTCACGATACAAGACGCCGGTAGAGCTCCGCAAACTGCTCGAGTGTTAATTCTTCCGCTCGCTTCGCCGCCTCGGGCCGGCCGGTGAGCGCGTCTTTTCCATACGCGGCGGCGAGGTTGTTCCGAAGGGTTTTGCGCTTCTGGCGGAAGCACAGGCTTGCGAAGCCGAGGAACTGCACCGGGTCGGCGATGCCGAGTTCCGCCGCACGGTCGTGCGGCTCGAGCCGGACCAGCGTGGAATCCACTTTGGGTGGAGGGCGGAAGGCGGATGGCCGCACGTCGAACAGCGCTTTGACGTCAGCCAGGAATTGCGTCTTCACGCTCAGATAGCCATAGTCACGCGTGCCCGGCTTAGCAGTTAGTCGCGCTGCAACCTCCTTTTGCACCAGAAAGACGGCACGCCGGAGACGAGCGCCCAATACCAGCGTCTTTTCGATGATGGGCGTGGCGGCGTAATACGGCAGGTTCCCAGCGACGGCTGCATCGCCCCACTGGCCCAGATCGGTTTCGAGCGCGTCGGCGTGGATCAGCGTAAGCCGCGGCTCGCCGCGGAACTTATCCCGCAGGAGCTGGACCAATTCAATGTCAATCTCAATGGCGATGACGCGGTCCGCACGCTCGAGCAGTCTGGCGGTCAGCGCGCCCCGGCCGGGACCCATCTCAATGACCAGCGGCTCGCGCTCGGGACACGCCGCCCGTGCGATGCGTTCGAGTGTGGAACCCTGGAGGAGGAAGTGCTGGCCGAGCCGTTGGCGGGACACGAAGCCCCGGGCTCAGCCTTTCACGTCGATGTGGCGGAAAGAAACCAACACCTTAGCGGCGATGGGTACGCCGTACGCAGTAGCCGGCTCAAACTTGGTGAACAGGATCATGTTGGCGATGTCATTCCGCAGCTTGGAGCTGACATTGTCGGGCAGCGTGTAATCCACCAGGTTTCCTTGTTCGTCGAGCGTCACCTGCACAACGAAATTGTCTCCGCTGAAACCGAAGGGCGGTAACGTGTCCACCGTGGCCACCGACTGCGTGAACAGCCCGCTGGGTACGTCATTCCGCGTCAAATGCGGAAATTGCAACGTGGGCATCAGCATGGTGAACAGGAACACCGCCGAAACCAGTCCGCCGGCAAACGGGATGGCGATGGGGCGCATCAGGTTGTCGAAGAACAGCCGCATTTCCGCCACCCAGAAGTGGCCCAGCGCCGTGTAAGTGCCCCGGGAAAGCTGCCGCATTCGCTCCCGCGAAGCCAGAACCTGAAGTTCGGTGACGAGCCGTGCCGGCGGCGCGACCTTGGGCAGGCTGCGCAGCGAAGCGTGCAACTCACCCAGGTCCTTCGCATAGCTCGAGCAATCCCGGCATTGCGCCAGGTGCTGCGTAACCGTATCGAACGGGGCCCGCGCCAACTGCCGGTCCAGGAACGCCGACAATGTTTTTCGCACCTTCTCGCAGTTCATACCAAGTTACTCGGGAGCCCACCGCAAGGCCGGCTCCGGCGCCATTCTCGCGGTCAACTCCCGCCTCAATGCCTCGCGCCCCCGCATGATCCGCGACTTCACCGTGCCCAACGAAATCTGCAGCACATCGGCGATCTCTTCGTAGCTCAGATCTTCGATTTCGCGCAGTACCACGGCTTCGCGGAACAACGGGTTAATGCGGCCCAGCGCGTCTTCAATCAGTACGTGTTTCTCGCGGTCAAAAACATGATCGAACGGCGACCGCGTCCCATCCGGAAGGGCCCGGTTGCGATACTCTTCCGGCTCGTCGTCCAGCCCCACCTCGCGGCTGCGATGGCGAAAAAACCAGCGCCGCTGATTGTGGGCTTCGTTGACGGTGATTCGATAAATCCAGGTTTTCAGACTGCTCTGGTGGCGAAAACGCCCGACGTTGCGGAAGACCTTCAGAAAAACTTCCTGCACCACGTCGGAGGCATCGCCGGGATCATTCAACAGGCGTAGCGCCAGGTTATAAACCGGCTGCTGAAAACGCCCGAGCAGGATCTCGTAGGCGGCCTCTTCGCCGGCGCGCAACTGGCGAACCAACTCCTCGTCCTGGCGGCGCTGTTCGGCGGGCGAAACGCAGCCTTCTGTGTCCCTGGGGAACGCTTCCGAATTCAAGCCCAGAACGGAACTGGCCATAGCCGAGATCCTGACTGATTCTAGCACTTCGAGGGCACAAGCCGCCCTAATGATTTGACACCGGAGGGGGAGGGCAGGTTCCAGCCAGGACGGGCCGTCAATGGCGGCGTGTGTAACGCAGAATCACTAGGCTGATGAGGACCAGCGCGACGCTTGCCAACAGGAACCATCGGGCCGGCTGGATTCCCACGAGGAAAATCAGCAGGGTAGCAACGGTGAAGACGAGCCCGACCGGACCGGCGGCAGAAAACGAGCTGAGGCCGGCGTCTGGCCTCGAATCAGGTTCAATGGTTTGCGAATGTCGTGGCCACATTTTCTTTCAGACCCTTGGCGCTAATACCTTCCTGCGGCGATTTTAAGAGCCAATCGTTCTTAAGACAAGGCTGACTTTGGTTATTGGCAGCTCAGAAAGCCTTAAATCAAGCGCTTGCCGGCCAAGAGCCAGGCCCGTGCAAACCTCACAATTGAAACTTGATCCCCTGCGCCAGGGGCAGGTCGGGGGACCAGTTGATGGTGTTGGTCTGCCGGCGCATGTAGGCCTTCCAGGAATCGCTGCCGGCTTCGCGCCCGCCGCCGGTTTCCTTTTCGCCGCCGAACGCGCCGCCGATTTCCGCACCGCTGGTTCCAATATTAATGTTGGCGATGCCGCAGTCGCTGCCGCGATGGCTCAAAAACGTCTCGGCGGAGATCAGGTTCGTGGTAAACATGGCCGACGAAAGGCCCTGCGGCACGGCATTGTGCTGGCCGATGGCTTCCTCCAGGCTATTGAATTCGACGAGATAGAGGATCGGCGCGAAGATCTCCTCGTTCATGACGGGCATGCCCGGCCGGGCGCGCACCAGCGCCGGCTCGACAAAACAGCCGCCCAGGTTACGGCCGCCGTAGAGAATCTCGCCGCCCTGCTGCTGGATGGTTTCGAGTCCGCGCAGCATGTCGGAGACCGCATCGCGCGAGACCAGCGGGCCCATCACCGTGCTTTCGTCGAGCGGGTTGCCGATCTTGACCTGCTTGTAGGCCGCGATCAGCGCTTCGGTCATGCGCGGCGCAATCCCGCGCTGGAGAAACAGCCGCCGCGTGGTGGTGCAGCGCTGGCCCGCGGTGCCGACGCTGCCGAACACTACGGCGCGCAGAGCCAGATCGAGATTCGCGTCATTCATGACGATGATGGCGTTGTTGCCGCCCAATTCGAGGATGGTGCGGCCCAGCCGGCGCGCCACCACTTCCGCCACATGACGGCCCGCTTGCGTGGAGCCGGTGAAGCTCACCAGCGGCACGCGCCGGTCTTCGATCAGGCTTTCGCCCACCGTGCGGCCCTCGCCGATCACCAGATTAAACACGCCGCGCAAGCCGTGCCGCTCGAACACGCGATTGCAGATCTTCTGCACAGCGATGGCCGTGAGCGGAGTCTTGGACGACGGCTTCCACAGCACGCAATCGCCGCATACCGCCGCGATCATGGCGTTCCACGACCACACGGCAACTGGAAAATTGAAGGCGCTGACCACTCCTACCACGCCCAGCGGATGCCACTGCTCGTACATGCGGTGGCCCGGGCGCTCGCTGTGCATGGTCAGACCGTAGAGCTGCCGCGAGAGGCCCACGGCGAAATCGGCGATGTCGATCATCTCCTGTACTTCGCCCAATCCTTCGGCCAGGATCTTTCCCATCTCGAGAGTGACCAGCGCGCCCAGCTCCGCTTTGTGCTGCCGCAGCTCGTCACCGATCTGGCGCACGATCTCGCCGCGTTTGGGCGCAGGCATCATGCGCCAGCCTTCGAAGGCTTCCTGAGCCCGTTTCACCACCCGGTCGTATTCGCGCGGCCCGGCGGTCTGGACCTTCGCGATCAGCGAACCATCGGCGGGATTGATGGACTCGAGCTCCGGACCCAAAGGGACAGGAATCCATTCGCCTCCGCAGGCGCCGGAATTGATGGGCTCGATCTCCAGGCGCTCCAAGATCTCTTCCACCCTTGCCGGTTTTGTCTCGACGACGTTCATGCGTTCACCTCCGCCAGCCATGCGATTGCGCGCGTCCCTGTGCCGAAGGCCGCCCGGCGCGCTCGGCGCGGCATCGCATCCGCTCCACCATTTCTGCCGGAAGCTCCGGCTGATGTCATTGTATATAGCTGCGCTGGTCGCGGATGCGGCGGCGCGGCATCCCTGGGTTTGAGCCAGCTTTGAAATATTTCGTCGCCAATGCTCCCGGGCCGTCACGGGTGCTGTTTCAGGATGCGCCGTATATTTCTTTTTCCGTGCAGGATGGCGACAACCTGAAGAGGGGCCGTCTGCGGCCGGTACACCACGGTGTAGTTGGGATAACGGATCAGAGTCCAAAAAAGAAGCGAACGGGCTGTCAGGTCGGGGCGGGAGTGGCCGCGCATGGGCGCTTCGGCAACAAATGCGCATGCATCGTAGATCGCTTGTTCTACGCGGTCGGCGGCATCTTCGCTGTCATCGGCAATGTAGGACCAGATCTCAAAAATGTCCGCTTTGGCAAGAGGCGTAGGAACATAAACGCTCATCGTTTGGACAAACGCCAGTCGTCTTTCATCGCCTGAATCTCACGGCGAGCCTGTCCGCCATCGATGAGCTCTCCGCGCTCGGCCTGTAGATAGCCTTCCTCGATATGAGCGCACAACGCCCGGCGTTCCTCGTCGGTCCAGCTTTCCTCCGCGTCCTGCGCTTCAAGAGCGCGTCGAAGTACGTCTTCAACACTTGCATAGCTGCCGCTGGAAAGGCGTTTCTTAATGAGCGTCTCAAGGTCGGGAGGGACATTTAACTGCATGCCAGTTCTCCATTCTCACTTTCATCCTAGCCTTTTACCACGGTTCGCTGCTGGGCGTCACTGCCCGGCGGCGAGGAAGGCGCGGGACCGAATGCACTTTTGCTTTCCTCAAGACGCGGCGGAAATCCTTTCTGTCACCTGGAAGGGGTTGGATCAGCAGAAGGCGGTTGAGGCCGTGATGGTCGGCGGCAATCCGCAGTAGTTGATGCAAGGCATGCACTCGCCGTGAACCCGCCGAAGTGACACGGTCTGGCTGGAAGTGCTTTACACGAGCGCTGAATCGGCTTCAACAAGCATCTGCCGAATCTCGACTTCTGGTAGATCGAGCTCACGAAGCTCCATCCCAGCCTCTTCCCGGGACAGCGGGATCGACGTTTGCATGAACGGACGGCGTAATTGCGTGTCCAGGAAAACGATTACGAATTTGCCTGCTGGCGTCTTCTCAAGTCCAATGCGATCAAATGGCATGTAGGTTCCTTAATTTAAGCGCCGTAAGCGTTATGATTGGCGGCCAAGTCTCGGCGCTTCATCTATGTAGACGAGGAATAGCCCGCCGCAGTTACTATATCTTCGTGAAAACAGGGGACAGCGCGGCAAAGAGCTTGGAGCGCTAAAACATTTCCCTGCCCTTTTGTAGTAGCGTGTGATAAAGGACATTATCACACGTATCGTGAACACTCGCATGTTCTGCCGCTGCTTGATGAGGTTCTTCTGGCGGCATGGCAGACATCATCGAACAATTAGGGACATGACTATGCCACCTGCGTTCCCCGAGACTGATTTCCGCGCATTCGGGGTTGCGGCGAGCACATTCTTTCGTCACCTCATGAGCGATGAAGCCCTGTTCGACCCCGAGGAAAAGAAGCGCCATTTCGATTGGTCATGGCTGGCGGTGCGCTCCCGCTATCGTATCTGTGCGGAGTGCAACGACGGATTCAAGGGCCTCCTGGCAAACGCGAGTGATATGTGGCGGGCAGACTCGGGGGATGAAGAACTAACGTACAGGCTGGAACGCTGCATCTATGTATTTTTCATGAGCGAGCTTTCAGCTTTGGAAAGCTTCGGATTCTGCCTGTATTTCCTCGGAAACGCACTGCGGCCTGCGGATTTCCCTCACTTCAACAAGCCTGGAAAAATCACGCTGGAGGCGACCAGCAAAGCCTTCACCACGACATTTCCCCAGGAGGCAATCACTCGTCACCTTGCAGACCTCCTGCAGAATCCTGAATACACGACTATCAGTAAGTTCAGAAACATAATGGCTCACCGGGCAGGGGGCCGACGCAGCATCCGTGCATGGAACGAGACGCAACCTGACGGCACCACGATACGCAAACAGGAGGACACGTGGCATCTTCCAGGTTCAACCCAGAAACTAACGTTCGGCGATGAAATGCTTCAGCGTTATCTGGATGAAATGGCCGCCATGCTCACGACGCTGGCAAAGGCGGCGCATGAGTTCGCGGAAAACAACCAACCAGCAAAGGCAAAGCCATGACAACAGAAATCATCCCATTCAAAGAACCTCGCGCACTCGCGGGCCTGGCCGCGAAGCCCCCTGCCACCCGCATCGGCAACCACTCCATGCGCGCGCCTCGCCGCCCAACCCAGCAGCCTTCCTATAAATACAGCTAATATACAGACTAGAATAAATAAAAGAAAGTAATCATAGGGCAGTTTTGAAAGCCTCTAGCTCCTATCCCCTCGCCTGGTTTGACACCCCCCCCCCCCCCCCCGTAAAAAAGCCATA
>Ga0335070_10002137_pt1 | contig 23032 bp, 19 predicted proteins | sample Lox_Sample_13_FD_206722 | JGI IMG/M metagenome (GOLD analysis project Ga0335070, IMG submission 206722) | Soil microbial communities from Loxahatchee National Wildlife Refuge, Florida, United States - Lox_Sample_1.3 | ecosystem: Environmental > Terrestrial > Soil > Wetlands | place: USA...
ATCCGGCTTCATGCCCAGCTTCGCCCGTTCTTCCTGTCGCGGAATATACGTCTGAGTCCAGTCAATCACGGCGACCGAGTAATAAGGTTCGGGATCGTTTGGATCCGCCTCCGACGCCTTCTTGTAGAACTCTTTCGCCACGTCGAACTTCTTCATCTGCAGGTAGAGATAGGCGATCCCCTTGATGCTGTTGATGTTCTTGGGGTCGCTTTGCAGGACGATCTTGTATTGCTCAATGGCCTGCTCGGCGTTCTTGTTGTTGTCAGGAGTATCGGCGCCGGGAATGTATTGCTGCGCAAACGCGGTGGCCAGATACAGGCGCGCGTTGACCAGAGTGGGATCGTCTGCCACCGATTGCTGGAAATGATTGATGGCTTCCTCGTACTTCGCGTTCTTGTAAGCCTGCACGCCCTTGTTAAGCTGATCGCGCGCTTTGAGCTTCTGGCAACTTGTGGCGCTCAAAACAAGAACCAGGCAGCCCAGAAGAACCAGTAACCTGTGAGAAGTTTTCATTGCGTTATGAATCTCCATTAGTGCGGGTGATAAAGAAGAACTTGCGGCGTACCGGGACAACGGCGAAAGCCGGAGTTCCGGCCGTTCGCCGGTCTCATCGCAGCCGGTTGAGTCTCCAGATCACCCGATGACCCGATCATCCGATGACCTGATACCTGAAATTCTAGCTGCCCGCCTCAATCTTGGCGGTGATCAGCCCGACCTTATCCACGCCGGCTGAGTGCGCGATGTCAATCACGTTGGCGACATCCGCGAAAGGCACATTGTCGTCGCCCTTCACGAACATCACCTTCTCCGCGCGCGTCTTGAAAATATCCTCCAGCCTTCCCTGCAAGGTCTCCCAGGTCGCATCGTCCTGATTGATCTTGACCCCCGGAGTCTGCCCCGCGCCGCGGTCAATCAACTGAACAACAATGGTGCGACTGGTATCCGGCGGCTGTTTCTGGTTGGGCGGAGGTGGCTGTGGCACCAGCGCGTCCAGGCCCTTGGGCGTGAGTGGCGTGATCACCATAAAGATGATCAAGAGCACCAGCAGAACATCGATAAGCGGCGTAACGTTCATATTCGCGTTCGGGCCCCCGCTCGAGCCCCCAATTGCCATTCCCATGTCGATCTCCTCGCAACTACCTTGTTGCTACTGCCCGCCCGTGGGTGCCGCCGGTTTACTCGTAGCGCCCGGTGGCGGAGCTAAAGCTCCTGCCTTTTTCTGATCGGTCAAAAGTCCAAGCTGGTCCACGCCCGCGGCGCGGACGTTATCGACAACCCCGACCACCGCCCCGAACTTCGCGCGCGCATCGGCTTTCAGGAACACACGCTTGTCGGTACGGCTGGCCAGCCGGTCTTTTATCTTCTGTGTCAGATCCGCGACTTGCGGCACCTTCTCGGTGCCGAAGAAGACCGAACCGTCGCGCATCACCGCAACTAGCAACGCGTCTTCTTTATCCGCGTCCGGCATCTGCTCCGGATTATTCACTTTCGCCATGTCCACGCTGACACCGTGCTGCAGCATGGGCGTGACCACCATGAAGATGATCAGCAACACCAGCATCACGTCCACCATTGGGGTGACGTTAATGTCGGAGTTGACCTTCGCGCCTTCATTTCGTTTTGCTAATGCCATGGAATTCCGTCTCCTGCGTTTCTTCCGCGCCGTCCCGTCGCTGCTTCAGCGGAGAGCGGCTTAATCCGCTCTCCGCCTGGCAACTCATGGGTGAAACCGTCAGCCCTCAGATTGCCGCCGAAGTCCGCAGACCTGGCGCCTGAGACCTGTCCTTACTACGAACGGCGCAGGCTGCGGCGCTTCAGGAAGTAGTCAATCAGTTCGCTCGACGAGTTATCCATCTCCACGTCGAACGCTTCCACGCGGCCGGTCAGATAGTTGAACATCATAACGGCCGGAATCGCCACGAACAGTCCGACTGCGGTGGTCACGAGCGCTTCCGAAATGCCGCCCGCGACAGCCGCCAGGCCGGTCGCCTTTTCTTTCGCGATGCCGTTGAACGCGTTTAGAATGCCGACCACCGTTCCGAACAGTCCCACGAAGGGTGCCGTCGATCCGATCGTCGCCAGTCCGCCGAGTCCGCGCTTCAGTTCGGCGTGAACGATGGCTTCCGTGCGCTCCAGTGCGCGCTTCGAAGCTTCAATCGTCTCGCCGGGGATCTCGCCCGGGCTGTCCTGGTGGGCCTTGAATTCCATCAGGCCGGCGGTGACTACCTTGGCCAGGTGGCTCTTCTTGTTGCGCTCGGCAACTTTGATGGCTTCTTCAATTTTGCCTTCGCGCAGCGCGCCCGCAACCGCGGGAGCGAACGAACGCGACTGGTTGCGGGCGGCATTGAATGCCATCCAGCGATCGATCATCACGCCGATCGACCAGCCCGACATGATGAAGAGAATCACGACCACGATCTTCGCCAGAATGCCCATCTGCTTCCAGAGCGAAATCGGGTCCCAGCCAGGCGCTCCCTCTTGCAGGAGCCACGCGGCAAATAGATGTAGGTTACTGAATGCGATTGCTGCCAGATTTACGACCATGAGTTGCTTTCCCTCCTGAGAAACTGTTTTTGACCCGCTTCCAACCGCGCGCCAATTGATGAACCCGGTCTCAGCAACCGGATTCAATCTTCATCGCACGGGACTTGCGTCCCCAAACGACGTCCTTACCACAGACCGCACCGTGCCCGGTTAGAAGCCCGGTTCGATCCGACTGTTGCATTCCCTAAAGAAATCGCGTGGGGCAGAACGCCCTATAGATACGTAATGACCCTGTTTCCGCGCGTCTCGACACGGTTACGGGGAAGGACGTAAACCGCCACAAAACCAAGCATGCCAGCGACGACAGCCATCCGCGGCTGCCAGCCGCACAAAAAGCCCGGCAAGCTCTTTCTAGCCGCCGGATAAGCTGAAGTTAACGATAACCTGGGTCTCCACGGCCACCGGTTCGCCATTGAGCAGATATGGCTTGTAGCGCCACTGCTTCACCGCCTCGATAGCGGCTGGTGCCAGCATGGCATGACCGCTAATCAATTGCAGATTCTGAATCGTGCCCTCTTTGCTGATCTCGGCCTGCAGCACCACTTGGCCCTGAATGCGGGCCTGACGCGCCAGCGGCGGATAATTCGGCTGCACTTTCTTGATCAGCAAGCCAGCCGAAACGCCCTGCGATACGCGAACGCGTGCCGGCGTCGCGAACTTCGGCGCCGCAACCGGCTGCGAACTCAAAATGCCGCCGATGACGCCGCCCGCAGACCCACCGGGTACGCCGCCCGGGACGCCGCCCGGGACGCCAACTCCACCCAGATCGGGCGGAGCTTCTTCTTCTTTAATCATCTGCACTTTTTGCGGAATCTTGGTCGGCGTGCGCAGCTGGCCGTTGACCATTTCGCTCTGGATCTTGACGACCTTCACAGGCGCGGCGGCTGGCGGAGGTGGCGGAGGTGGCGGTGGAGGAGGAGCTACCAGGAACGTCATCAACTGCTGCTTGGGTAGCGCATCCGTATAGATCAACGGAATCAGGATCAAAACGCAGATCAAAAAGAACTGCAGAAGGAACGATACGATTGTCGTTCCTAAACGCTTCGTTTTGAGCCTGTTTCCCGACTCAATCAGACTGTCTTCAAACATGGGCGTCTCCTACCAGACCCTACGAGATCTTAGACACCGGCTACTTCATTCTTGCTCCCACTCTTTCTACATCCGGTTTCCCCGGACAGGTCCATGATTTTACGCCCTTTGCCCGAAATAGGTTGCCTCAAACTTATGCTTTTACCTTTTCTTTGGGCTGGGCTGAACCTTTCACCTGGTTCGGTCCGACGCCGGTGCGAACCGGCATGGCAATCGGCCGCTGTCCGCGCCCCGTCCGCCACTCCTGGTACGCAACCAGAATCGGCGCGGCGATCGCGATCGAAGAGTACGTTCCGATCAGGATGCCGATCACCAGGGCCAGGCTGAAGCCGCGAAGCACTTCGCCGCCAAACAAGAACAAAGCAAGCACGGTAAGGAAAGTCAGGCCCGCTGTCAAGATAGTTCGGCTTAATGTTTGATTGATGCTCTTGTTGACGATGTCCGCCAGGTTCTCGCGGCGGAGCAATTTGATGTTTTCGCGGATGCGGTCGAAGACAACGATCGTGTCGTTATTCGAATATCCGATCAGGGTCAGGATGGCCGCGATCACGGTCAGTGAGATTTCCCGGTCCAGCAGTGAGAACGCACCCACCGTGATTAATGTGTCGTGGAACACGGTAAGAACGGCCGCCACGCCATAAATCCACTCGAACCGCAGCGCCAGGTAGATGAGCATGCCCGCCAGAGAATAAAGGGTAGCCAAGATCGCCTGTTTGCGGAGTTGCTGCCCCACCTGCGGCCCGACGATTTCTACATTTCGAACGCCGAAGTCCGAGAGATAAAAGCCGTCCTGTAGCGAGGCCGTCACGGCCGGATCAACCGTGCCCCTAAGCTCATCGAGCGAACTCAGTACGCCGCCCTTTGTCTTGTCACGGTAATCGACAATACTCTGCCCGATCGCCGTGTAGCGCGCGTTGGCATCGACGCCGAGATGCAAAGGATCGTGCTCAAGCAGATATCTCGCCAGGGTCAGCGAACTGGCATTATTCAGATCCTGCTTGCCCCCATGTGCGCTGCTCCCGGCTCCCTCCAGAGCATCGATGATTTGCGTCTTGCCCTTGTCGAGCGCTTGCTCACTGGTCTCTTGAATATCCAGCGAGATGAGGACTTCGTTGTTTCCGGACTCGCCATACCTTTGCACGCGCGCGTTCTTCAGGCCAAGACGCTCGATTTCCGAGTGCACTGCAGCCGGGTCGGGCGTGTGCGAGTACTTCACGTACACCAGGGTTCCGCCGCGGAAATCAACACCGAGTGGCACCGGTTCGCCGGTGCTCGCCCATCGATGGCCCATAGAAACTAAGCCAGCGACGCTGAAGAACAGTGAAAAGGCAAGGAAGTACCACTTCTTCCCGAGAAAGTCGATATTCGAGTTCTTAAAGAATTCCAAGTCAAACTCCAGATCAATTTCTAGCCGCTAGCAACTCGCAACTAAATACTCAACGCCTCGCCGCGCTGCTTCCGGCTCAGCACCCAATCGAAGATTACTCGCGACACAAACACGGCCGTAAACAGGTTCGCAGCCAGACCAAATACCAGCGTCGTAGCAAACCCTTTCACCGGGCCGGTTCCAAAGATAAAGAGAATGGCCGCCGACACAATCGTTGTTACGTGCGTATCGACGATCGTAATCCAGGCATGACCAAATCCCTGCTCCACCGCCGAAGAAGGCGTTTTGCCGTTCCTCAGCTCTTCGCGAATGCGCTCAAAAATCAGCACGTTCGAGTCGACGCCCATACCAACGGTGAGGATCACGCCGGCAATTCCCGGCAATGTCAGCACAGCCCCGAAGAAGCCCATAAAACCAAGCAGGATGACCAGGTTAAGCAGCAGCGCGACGTCCGCATTCACGCCTGCCCAGTGATAATAGAAGAGCATGAAAAATAGCACTGCAACCATGCCGATGATCGCTGCCCGTACGCCGTCGCGGATCGAATCCGCACCGAGCGACGGTCCAACCGTGCGCTCTTCCAGATACTTGATTCCGGCAGGCAGTGCGCCCGAACGCAGCGTCAGCGCAAGGTCCTTTGCGGACTCTTCAGTAAACCCGCCCGAGATCTCTCCCTGGTCCTTAATCGGCTCGCGAATCGTCGCCACTTCCATCACTTTGTTGTCGAGCACCACCGCAAGACTGTCGCCCACATGCTGCGAGGTAAAGTTGTAGAACTTCCGGCCGCCTTCACCGGTCAGCACAAAATTGACGCGCGGCTGATTCGTGTCGGCGCTCCGGCCCGGCTCGGCTCCGCGCAGATCTCGGCCGGTGATCGCGGAAGCGCGTGAAATCAAATACCAGGCCTCGCCCTCATCTCCCTGCGCCGCGCGCGGATTCCGGCCCGACAAAAGCATCGCGTCGGGAGGAAGGACGCCGCCCTTATCCTGCAGCGCCGCCTGCTCGCTCGGATACGGCCCGCCCAGCGATTGCTTGATCTCAAGCATCGCCGTCGACTGCATGATGTCCTTCACGCGCGCCGGATCGTCAACCCCCGGCAGTTGCACGAGAATCTGATACTGTCCGAGTCCGTGTTCCTGAATGACGGGCTCGCTCACGCCCAGCAGGTCAATGCGGTTGCGGATGGTCTCAATCGCTTGCGCCACCGCGCGGTTCTTCAGGTCCGCCAGGTTCTGCGGCTTCATCGAGACGGTCCAGGAATTTTCCGCTCCGGAGGTCGTCTCATACTCTGGAAGCCGATCGCTAACAATGCTCTGGAAATCGCCCCGCTTGTCCGGCGGAATTCCCTTCACCACAATCAGATCCGGGCGGTTCGCCACATCCGGCTTCGTGATGTCCGCATACCCGATCTTGCGCGTCCGCATATCTTCTTTCAGACGAGCCATCGCGTTGTCGGAATCGACGTTGACCGCATCATTGACCTGCACCTGAAGAATCAGGTGCGTGCCGCCACGCAGGTCGAGGCCAAGATGGATCTGGCTCTTCATCGAGGCCAGCAGCCCCGCGCCTGACCAGTCCTTCGGAATACCCAAAATCCCGCCCACAAACAGCAGCAGGATCGCAACGATAACCACCAATTTCCAGGCAAGATTCTTATTCATGGGAAAAACTATCTTTCACAAAAGTAGTACTAGGCACAAAAAGTAGTACCGAGGGTGCCCCATTCTAAAATCGCGTTCTTTGCGATTTTAGAGTGGGATTCCGGAAAACTAGCTAGCCTTCTTCTCTTTCTCTTCCTCGGCCGTCGTCACCGTCACCACCGATCCCCGGCTCACTTCCAGCTTCACACCGTCCGGCGGCACGCGCAGGATAATCGCGTCATCTTTAAGGCTGATAATCGTTCCCCGCAGCCCGCCCGTAGTTACGATTTTATCGCCGGTTTTAAGCTGGCCCAGTAGGGCTTGCCACTTCTTCTGCTTGTTCTGTTGCGGCAGGATGAGCAGGAAATAGAAGACGGCGACGAAGAGGATCATCATCGCCATGCCCGGAAACGCCGAGCCGCCACCAAAAAGCTGCATCGCCACCACTTTGCCGCCCGCAGCAACTGTTATGAAATTTCCGGCCAAATCAATCACCTGGGAGAAATATCGCTAAGTCTGACAATCTTCCGAATCGCTTCCGCAGTCACACTCATGCCGCCAACTCTACTCAGCACGAAGACCGCTGACGACCGGAAATTTTGGGAATCTTCTCTTCTGGCCATAGATCCTCCTGGCCAACAGATCACGCCATTGCAGGCTGGAATCCGGAATGCCGGTTATGAGCTGAGCTTTGACCTTCACTCGGACCGGCACAGCAAGAAGACAGACCTTGTCCCCAAGTTCAATAGAATGCCGGACGCCTGCCGGGGGTGTCAAGGTTAGACTGCACAGGAACGGCAGGTATACCGCGGCTGTCCTCCGCCCGCGAAAGCGAGCTCCATATCAACGCTCCCCGCCAGTCCCGCGGCCCCCGATCTGCTGCCGCACCCGCCGCATAGTCTCCAGATAAAAGTGCAAATTATGTACGCTATTCAAGACCTGAGCCAACAACTCTCCAGCCGCGTAAAGATGGCGCAAATAGGCACGCGAATAGCGCCGGCAGACCAGGCAGGAACAAGCAGGATCGAGCGGTCCCGAATCCTCTGCATACCGGGCCTGCTTGATTGAAACCTTCCCTTCGGACGTGAAAAGCAACCCATGCCGCGCCGCCCGAGTAGGCAACACACAATCCATCATGTCGACGCCCAACCGAGCATAAAGCGCGATCTCCTCCGGCGTTCCCACTCCCATCAAGTACCGAGGCTTGTCCGAGGGCAAGTGCTCCAATGTCGATTCGACGATCTCGCGAGTCACCTCCCGAGGCTCGCCCACGCTAAGCCCGCCAATCGCGTATCCCGGAAATCCAATCTCGACAGTCCGCAAAGCCGACTCTCGCCGCAGTTCGCGATCCATCCCCCCCTGCACAATCCCAAACAAAGCTTGCGTGCGCTCCGGATATCCGTGATCGTGACCATGGTCCTCAATAGGGCTGTCATCCTGAGCCGGAGCGAAGCCGCCAGGCGAAGCGAGGGTGCAAAGGACCTCAATAGTCTTGTCATCCTGAGCGCAGCGAAGGATCTCATGTTCCCCCGTCCTGTCATGGATTACCGCGGCCCTGGTTTTCTGAGAACTGAGAACCGAGAACTGAGAACTCGCCCAAGGCACCTCGTCCTTATGCTCCTCAAAATACTGCTTACTGCGACGCGCCCACCGCAAAGTCATCTCCATCGACTCGCGCACCCGTTCCCGCGCGGCCGGATATTCAGTGCACTCGTCGAACGCCATAATGATGTCCGCGCCCAATCCAATCTGAATTTCCATGGACCGCTCAGGGCTAAGGAAGTGTGATGATCCATCGAGGTGCGAGCGAAAGGTAACACCCTCTTCGCTGACCTTGCGCAGCTCACTCAAGCTGAAAACCTGAAACCCGCCCGAATCGGTCAGAATCGCGCGATTCCACGACATGAACCGGTGCAGCCCGCCCATCCGTCGCACAATGTCCACACCGGGCCGCAGATAAAGGTGATAGGTGTTCCCCAGCAATATCCCGATACCCAACTCATCCAGCAGATCCTGCGGCACGCCTTTAACGGTTCCCGCCGTTCCGACTGGCATGAACACGGGCGTCTCAATCTTTCCATGGGGCGTGGTCAGGCAGGCCCTCCGGCCCGCACCCGACAACGCCTGAATCTGAAAAGAAACCGACACAGATCACGAATTCTAAAGGATCGACCGGCCGCCTCGGCAAAATCTCGGCCACGGAACGAGTTAACCGCGGCAACCTTCTGGTTTCAAAACCAACGATTCAGGGGATGATCCCCATCGTAATGTGCCCGCGGCTACTCCGCTGAAGTTTCACCCGTTCTGGACGATCTCCCCATCAGCAGGGATGCGCAAAATCCTCGGGAGGTAACTACTTTGCCGAAATCTCCACGTCAGTCCAACCCCTACATTGAAGAGTGTCAAGAGCACCATCAGGAATTTTTCGCGCTGGCGAATGCCTTCTGCGGCGCCGTGAAGGCGGGTGAGATGCCTCCGGTCACCCAATCGGCCCTCGATGCCCTGGCCGAATACGCGAAATTCCACTTCGCAAAGGAAGAAGAGTTCATGGAGAAGACCCATTACGCAGGCGCAAAAGAACACCAAGCCCGGCATCGCAGTCTGGTGAATCGGGTGAACGAATTTCACGAGACCATAAAATCGGGCGGGGTCGTCGACTTGGCCTCGGTGACCTGTTTCATCAATGAAATGACCCGCCACGACCATGAAGAAGATGGGCCCTTCTTCGAGCATCTGGCTGCTCGCGGCGCTTCCGCTTCGTAGGTCCGCCGGTTCGGCTCGCAGCTCCCGCTTGCGCGGAGTGCGCGCCATTCAGGCCCCGATCAGTTTTTCCAGCGCTGCCTTGTTGCGAATCAGCAGCGTCGACCCGCGCAGCTGGGCGAGTTCTTTGTCCCGGAACTCTCCCAGCACGCGCGTCACAGTTTCACGCGATGTCCCGATCAGCTGCGCAATCTCTTCATGAGTCAGCGCAATCTTGATCCGAATCCCATCCTTCGTCTCCTCGCCATCGCCCGCCCACTCCAGCAGCAGCCGCGCCAGCTTCTCTGAAACCGAATGTGACAGTCCCAATGAGCGGATCATTTCATAAGCGGTCTGGCAATTCTCGCTTAGGTGCTGCGCCGCATTCAGGCAAGCATCGGCATGATTCTGCAGGAATTTCAAAAAGTCGTCGCGCTTGATGAAGTCCAACTGGCAGGGCTGCAAGGTTTCGGCGGTGAGTTCGTAGGGCTTGCCGGAAACAGTTCCGTGAAGTCCGAGCACTTCCCCCGCCTGCGCAATCCGCAGAATCAGCGTCTTGCCATCGCGGGAAGTTGTCGTCAGCTTCACGCGGCCCGAGCACAAAATGTAAATGCCTCTAGGAGCCTGTCCTTCCACGAACAACACAGCTCCCTGCGGAAACGCGCTCGCATATTTGATTTTTTCAAGAGATTCGAGAGGTCCCTTCGGAAGATCGCAGAAGAAACCCGACTGCCGCAGCTTGCAAATTAGACAATTTTCGGTGATTTGAAGCCCGTACGGCGAACTCATGCAATACGCCTCACAAAGGCACGGATATCTATCAGCATTCTACCTGCCGGACAGCTGGAAACCCATAGCAATGCGATATCCTCAACAAAATTAACTGTCACTGACAAATCCGCCTTGCCCGTGGATAAACTGTCGAGGAACTATTGCTCGCCTTCGTAATCATCAACTTCTGGAGTGAGCCGTCATGAAACGGATCCATAAAGTAGCCGTCCTCGGCGCAGGCACAATGGGTGCCCGCATCGCCGCGCATTTTGCCAACGCCGGCGTGCCTTCCCTGCTCTTGGATATCGTTCCCCCAGATGCGGATGGGCCCGCCCGTAACAAGATCGCAGCCGCCGGCCTCGACGCGCTCAAGAAGTCAAAGCCTGCCGCCTTCTTCGAGCCATCCCTCGCGCGTCTTATTACGATCGGCAATTTTGAAGATGACTTGAAACGCCTCGCCGATGTCGACTGGATCATCGAAGCGGTGGTAGAGAACCTCGAAATCAAGCGTTCTCTCCTGAAAAAAGTCGAGGCCGTCCGCAGACCGACCACGATCATCACCACCAACACCAGCGGCCTTCCCGTCGCAAAAATTGCTGAAGGATTTTCAGACGATTTCCGCCGCTCCTGGTTCGGCACACATTTCTTCAATCCCCCGCGCTACATGCGCCTCCTCGAACTGATCCCGACTCCCGAAGCCGATCCCGCCCTGATCGAAGCCGTCGAGCATTTCTGCGACGTGCAATTAGGCAAAGGCGTCGTCTACGCCAAAGACACGCCCAACTTCATCGGAAATCGCATCGGAACGTTTTCCGTTCTCAACGTCATGCGCCTCATGCAGGAAATGGATCTGACGATCGAAGAAGTCGACGCCCTCACCGGGCACGCCTTAGGCTGGCCTCGCTCCGCCACCTTCCGCACCATCGATCTGGTGGGTCTCGACATTCTCGCGCACGTCGTCTCTAATATGACGCAAAATGTTCGCGACGAGCGCAGCGAGCTTCAGATTCCCGCTTTCTATCGTCAGATGCTCGAGCGCAAATGGCTCGGCGACAAAACCAAAGGCGGCTTCTACAAGAAAACGAAGTCAGCGTCCGGTGAAGACGAGCGCCTGGCGCTTGACTGGAAAACTCTCGAATACCACCCACGCCAAAAACCAAAATTCGCCGCGCTCGACATGGCGAAAAATATCGACGATCCAGGTCCGCGAGTCCGCATGTTGCTAGGTCTCGATGGCGCCGCACAAAAGCCGGATAAGGCTGCGAATTTCCTCTGGACCGCCCTCGCCGATCTCTGGACCTACGCCGCCAATCGCATCCCGGAAATCTCCGACTCCGTGGTCGAGATCGATCGCGCCATGAAAATGGGCTTCAACTGGGAACTAGGCCCCTTCGAACTTTGGGACGCCGCAGGCGTAGAAGCGACTGTAGCGCGCATGAAAAAAGAGGGCCACCCAGTCGCGCCAAATGTAGAGAAACTTCTAAACTCCGGCCAAAAATCCTGGTATCAGGACGATCCGAAGTCCCCGTCAGGCAAGCGTTACTGGGATTTGGCAACTGGCAACTCGCAACTCGTAACGGTCCCGGACGGCGTCTGGTCCGTCGAAGTCGCTAAGACATCTAACGGCGTAGTAAAGAAAAATTCCGGAGCCTCGCTCATCGACCTTGGCGACGGCATCGGCTGCATTCAATTCCACTCCAAGATGAACGCGCTCGGCGCGGACATCCTCTCGCTCATCCTCCAGGCTCTCAAGCCGGGCGGCCCCGGCGACAACTTCGACGCCTTCGTCATCACCAACGACGCGCAGAACTTCTCCGTCGGCGCCAACCTCATGCTCCTCCTTATGTCGGTACAGGAAGAAGAATGGGACGAGGTCGACATGGCCATCCGCCAGTTCCAAGGCATGACGCAAGCAGTGAAGTTCTCGCCAAAACCGGTGGTCCTGGCGCCGTTCGGCCTGGCGCTAGGCGGAGGCTGCGAAATCTCTCTCCACGGCGCAGCCCGCCAGCCGCACGCCGAACTCTACATGGGCTTAGTCGAAGTCGGCGTCGGCCTCCTCCCCGGCGGCGGAGGCTGCAAGGAAATGTTGCTCCGCGCCGTCGACAGCGCAACATCGATCCGTCCAGAAGGCCGAGGCGAATCGGTCGAACTGATGGAAGCCATGAAGAAAGCCTTCGAGACCATCGCCACCGCAAAGGTCGCGACCTCCGCCAATGAAGCCCTCAACCTCGGCTTCCTCTCCCCGTCCGACCGCATCACTATGAACCGCGACCGCGTCCTCTCCGACTCGAAAGCCCGCGCGCTCGAACTCTTTCGCGCCGGATACGAGCCCCCCGTCCCCCGCACTGACATCCCAGCCCCCGGCGAAAACATCCTCGCCGCCCTGAAAATGGGCGTCTACCTCATGCGCCAAGGCAACTTCATCTCCGACCACGAGCAAAAAATCGGCAACAAAATCGCAGAAGTCCTCTGCGGCGGCAACGTAACTCCCGGCACGCCGATCAGCGAGCAATACGTCCTCGACCTAGAGCGCGAAGCCTTCAAATCGCTATGCGGAGAAAAGAAAACGCAGGAGAGAATTCAGTACACACTCAAAACGGGGAAGACGTTAAGAAATTAAAGACAGAGCCGACCTTCGACGAAGGCATTAGCATGGACAAACCTTGTGATGACGCGCGGTACAACACTGCCGATTTGATTGAAGGATACCTGGCAATCTCTAAGGACCTAGACCGCGAGCGTGAAGCTCTAGAGTGGGCCGAAGCCCTGATCGGCGACCCACTCCGCGCTGAAGATTGACCTCATCGCAGATTCCCTATTGCGATACCGCCCCATCCGCCGAAAATTTCCCCGCTCCCCGCAGCAGCAACACTCCCGCTATCGCAATCGCCAGCAGGTGATACTCAAACCCCTCGCCCTTCTGCGTCCCGTACCAGTTCATGAAGAACCCATTCGGCAGGTGCACCAGAAAGATCGCGCCAATCATCTCCACGCCAATCCCCAGTGCCGCAATCCGCGTCAGCAGGCCCACAATCAATCCCAGCCCGCCAAAGAACTCCGTGCAAATAATCAAAAACGCCACCGGAGCCGGCATCCCCAGATGCTCAAAAAATCCCATCGTCCCGTGGAACCCATACCCGCCAAACCATCCCAGCAACTTCTGCGCGCCATGCGCAAAGAACACCACGCCCAAAACCAGCCGCAAGAACGTCAAGGCCACATCGTTCGTCGTGCTCATCAACCGTTTCATCCAATCCCTCCTTAAGGGGAGCCGGTACCTGTCACCGGCAATTGATCGTTATAACAACCATTAACCTTCGATTCCCAACCCTACGCTCAAGATTCACGATTTTATCCTTTGTGTTCCTTCGTGTCCTTGGTGGTGAAAGCCGTAAAGCCGCGACCATCCCAACTCCAACCCAACCCAAGACGTATAATTTCTTATTCAATCAACGAAGGATGGTCCGCACAAAATGTCCGCAAGCGAAAGCACTCCCCAGAACGGCCAGAACGGAAAAAATGGCAAGAACGGACTCCGCAACCCGCTAAACGAAGTCCTCAAGCCCCGCGCCGAATGGCTAGCCAACCGCAAAGCCGCCAATCAAGACGGCAATTTCTCCCAGATGCACTACGCCCGCCAGGGAGCAATCACGGAGGAAATGGCCTACGTCGCCCAGCGCGAGAAAATCACGCCCGAGCTAGTCCGCGACGAAGTCGCCCGCGGCCGCATGATCATTCCCGCCAACATCAACCATCCCGAGCTCGAGCCCATGGCGATCGGCGTCGCCTCCTGCTGCAAAATCAACGCCAACATCGGCAACTCCGCCGTCACCTCCAACGTCGACGAGGAACTCAAAAAGCTCCACACCTCCGTTCACTACGGCGCCGACACCGTCATGGATCTCTCCACCGGCGGCGGCATCCACGAAATCCGCGAAGCCATCCTCCGCCACTCGCCCGTCCCCATCGGCACCGTGCCCATCTACGAAGCCATCTCCCGCGTCAAGCGCGTCGAAGACCTCAACGCCGCCATCATGCTCGAAGTCATCGAAGAGCAGGCCCAGCAAGGCGTCGACTACATGACCATCCACGCCGGCGTGCTCATCCAGTACGTGCCCATGGTCGCGAAACGCATCACCGGCATCGTCAGCCGAGGCGGCGCCATCCTCGCCCAATGGATGACGCATCACCACAAGCAGAATTTCCTCTACGAGTGCTTCGACGACATCTGCAAGATCATGAAGAAGTACGACGTCAGCTTCTCCCTCGGAGACGGCCTCCGTCCTGGCTGCTTAGCCGACGCCAGCGACGAAGCCCAGTTCGCGGAGCTTAAGACTCTTGGCGAGCTAACCAAGATCGCCTGGCAGCACGACGTTCAAACGATGATCGAAGGCCCCGGCCACATCCCGCTCGACAAGATCAAAGAGCAAGTCGAAAAAGAAAACGAGCTCTGCTACGAAGCCCCGTTCTACACCCTAGGCCCGCTCGTCACCGACATCGCTCCCGGCTACGACCACATCACCAGCGCCATCGGCGCGGCCATGATCGGCTGGTACGGAGCCAGCATGCTCTGCTACGTCACTCCTAAAGAGCATCTCGGCCTGCCCAACGAAAAAGACGTAAAAGACGGAATCATCGCCTACAAAATCGCAGCCCACGCCGCCGACGTAGCCCGCCACCGACCGGGAGCCCGCGACCGCGACGACGCCCTAAGTTACGCCAGATATAAGTTCGACTGGGAAAAACAATTCGAGTTATCCCTCGACCCCGAAACCGCCAGAGCCATGCACGACGAAACGTTACCCGAAGAAGGCTATAAGACAGCAGCCTTCTGCTCCATGTGCGGTCCGAAGTTCTGCTCAATGAATTACTCGTCCAAGGTCGACGAGTACAACAAGGAAGTCCACGGGCTGGATAAGAAGGATTACTCGGGACTGGTGGAGAAGCTGGTGACGATCAAGTAGGCCGGACTCTCTGCTCAAAGCGATTGTGGAGGTTGTCCTGAATCTAGAATACGAAATTTCGGAACAAGACTTCGTCGATGCCCAAAACCTCGCCATAAAGAATGCGCCGGTGCGTTTTATTCGCTGGACGCGATTGGTGCTTCCCGTTTTTGGGGCCGTTTTTCTAGCGTTTCTTGTCCGAACTGTTTTTCAACAGGGCTTTTCGTGGCGGGTCCTTCCGGCGGCAATTGTTCCGTTAATCTTCATCTCGACCCCGCTCCTTAATAGATGGAATCAAAGCAAGATGTATGCAAAGACAACATCCCTTCACAGCCGACTTTCGTTGGCCGCAGAGAATGATATGTTGCGCTTTCAAGGACCAACTTTCTCGTCGGATATCCGGTGGCCGCACTTCTATCGATTTGTTGAAGATGAAAGGTCGTTTCTGCTTTATCAAAACGCACAGGCCTTCAATATCGTCCCAAAACGTGGACTTTCGCCTGACCAGATCAAAGAGTTCCGCGCACTCTTAAAACAAAATATCTCTCCGCAACAGTAAAGGCCGGGTGCCCCACTTCTCGCGCTTTCGAAACCTGGGATTCCACTGCTGTCAGCGCCGTGGGCTACAAACCTGAAAGCGCAGGTGCCCCACTCAAGCCTGCTTTTGGCTTGAGTGGGTGGCAGGTATGGTGACGGGTGGCCCCGATCTTCACACGAAGATGGGCAGGGAGAGCAATTTTGGGTGCCCACGTCTCGCGCTGTCGAGACGTGGGAACCACGGCTGCTGGCATCTTACCCTGGGTCTACTTCCCCGTTCCGGTCAGGCTAGCCGTCTGCGGGCTGTTGCTCGCGTTATTGCTCACGCTCAACTGCCCCGTCCTCGTCCCGGTTGCCGTCGGCGTGAACGTCACGCTGATCTTGCACTTCCCCTTCGCCGGCAAACTCGCCGGGCAGGTTGTCGACGACACCGCGAAGTCCCCGGTCGTCCCGATCACGATGTTGTCCAGGCTTACATTCTGAGAGTTGGTCAAGGTGAAACTCTTAGCTGGACTCGTCGTGCCCACCGTCCGCTTCGGGTACGTAGCGCTCCCCGGAGTCAGCGTAACCGGCACGACGCCAGTGCCCGACAGCGCCACTGTCTGCGGACTGTTCGCCGCGTCGTCGCTGATCGTCAGCGTTCCCGTCAGCGGGCCCAGTTGCGTGGGTGTGAAGACCAGTCCAATCTTGCATTTCTTGCCCACCGCCAGCGTGCCCGTGCAGGTATTCGCCGAGACCGCGAAGTCCCCGCTGGTCGTGACACCGCTGAACATCACCGGCTCGTTGCCGGAGTTTGTTACCGTAATGTTCTTTGCTGCGCTCGTCGTGTTGATCACCTGCTTGGCAAAAGTCAGCGAAGTGTGGGAGAGTATGACTCCACCCCCGCCCAGCCCCACGTCGAGGCTGAAGATCGTCCCGCACCCGGAGCCGCCGCAATTGCTGCTCGTGCCTCCGAAGGCGGTCGTTCCGTAGAATTTCCCGTCCGTGCCTTGCACCAACCCGGCTTCACTCCCGAAGCCGTCAGTGCCGTCGAAGCTGTGTAGCGTGGTCAGGGTACCCGCCGGAGTAATCTTGAAAATCGTGCCTGCGTTGTTGTCCCCGCCCTCGTATGTTGTCCCGTAAAAGTTTCCGTCGCTGCCTTGCGCGAGCGCCCCTTCAGGACTGCGGCCGTCAGAGCCGACGAAACTATACAAAGTGGTCAGCATGCCCGCCGAAGTGATTTTGAAAACCGTGCCGCAGGTGTCCTCCCCGCATCCGGCTCCGCCGGCCGCGGTTGTTCCGTAGAAGTTCCCATCAGTGCCTTGCACCAGTGGGGCGAGAGCCGCGGAGCCATCCGTGCATCCGTTTTGAGAGCAGAAGCTGTACAGCGTGCTCAGCGTTCCGTCTGGCGTCATTTCGAAAACTGTGCCTTCGCCGTTGGCCCCGCCGAAGAGGGTTGTCCCGTAGAAGTTTCCGTCGTCGCCTTGCACCAGCGCGATGGGTGAACTGCCGTCAGTGCCGCTGAAACTGTGCAGCGTCGTCAGAGTACCGGCAGGAGTTATCTTAAAAATGGTGCCATCGCTGCTGGCCCCGCCGCTGCCGGTTGTTCCGTAGAAGTTCCCGTCGTCGCCTTGCACCAGCGTGCTGTCAGGTGACGAGCCGTCTGTGCCGCTAAAGGTGTACAGCGTGGTCAGAGTACCGTCAGGAGTAATCTTAAAAATGGTGCCATCGCCGTTGACATCGCCGCCAGCCGCGGTTATTCCGTAGAAGTTCCCATCCGTGCCTTGCGCCAGTCCGGCGTAATACGGGTACCGGCCGTCCGTGCAGAGGCTCTGAGAACAAAAGGTATAAAGCGTAGTCAGAGTTCCCGTCGGGGTCATTTTAAAGACCGTGCCCGTGCCGGCAGGACCCTCTATGCCGGTTGTTGTCCCGTAGAAATTCCCGTCGGTGCCCTGGATGAGTGGTGCCGTTGGATTGGAAACGTTGAGTGCGTCGAAATTTACTAGCGTGGTGAACGTTTGCGCTGGCGCTACCATCGCCGTCACCGCCAGCAACGTCAGCACGATAGACACCGTTCTCGCAAAACAAAGAGTTGTCGCGCTCGCTATTTTCATAATGTTTTTATCCTTTTCGAGTTTCAGACCGAGATCGCCTCGTTCGCGAGTCTCTCCCCACCGCTACTGACCATCGACCGGTGACGCCTCTTCACGCCACCCGCCTCAAGCTCGTACGGAACGAACGCCTCAATCCCCGCGCCAACTGGACGGTTCCCCGCCAGTCGCCCGGTTTCGGGGCGCGTTCTACTCTTTACATGTGAGAAAAAAGCTGAGAATGGCTCAGAAAAAATTGGATTTTTCTTGAAATCGGCATGGATGTCGACCGCCCGGCGGCGTGGTAAATTCTGAGGTTGACCATGCGCGTCATCATCGCTGGCGGAGGTACCGGGGGACACGTCATTCCCGCGCTGGCCATCGCTCAGCAACTCAAAAAGCAATTCGCTGCCGAAATTCTTTTCATCGGCACCGCCCGCGGAATCGAAACGCGTCTCGTTCTCCAAGCTGGCTTTCCGCTGGAACTCATTCAGGTCGGCGCGCTGAAAAATGTCAGCCTCCTGACCCGAGCCAAAACGATGTTCGACTTGCCCCGCGCCTTGTGGACCTCAGGCCGCATCGTCTCCGACTTCCGGCCCGATGTAGTGATTGGGGTCGGCGGATACGCGTCAGGCCCGGCAATGCTGGCTGCGATTCGCCGCCGCATTCCGACGCTGGCCTTCGAGCCGAACGTGGTTCCCGGATTCGCCAATCGAATCGTCGCTCGCCTCGTCTCTGCCGCCGCTATTCATTTCGAAGAAACGCGCGAATATTTCCGTAATGCAAAGGTCACTGGCGTTCCGGTTCGCGAAGCTTTCTTTCAAATTCCAGAAAAAACATATCAACCTGCATCGAGCAACGTTCCAATCCTCCTCGTCTTCGGAGGCAGTCAAGGAGCTCACGCGATCAACCAGGCAATGATCGAGTCGCTTCCAGGACTGCAAGCAAAGAGTCCCGCAATCCACATCATCCATCAGACAGGTCAGCGAGATTTCGACGCTGTGCAGTCCGCATATCAAAGCGCAGGAATTTCAAGCGAGGTCCACAAGTTCATCGACGACATGCCCGCAATCTTCGCGCGCGCCGATCTGCTCGTTTGTCGCTCCGGCGCAAGTACAGTTGGAGAAATTACCGCCGCAGGAAAACCAGCGATCTTCATTCCTTTCCCGCGCGCAGCCGACGACCACCAGAACAAGAACGCGCGCGCGCTGGAAAATGCTGGAGCTGCGGTCGTTGTCGAAGAGTCGAGGCTTGAGGCAGCCTATCTGGTCGAAACGATCTTCAGTGTACTGAATGACCCGCGACGTTTGCGCGACATGTCACTGGCGGCAAGATCGCTGGCGCATCCCAAGGCGGTGCAAGAGATCGCCGAGATGGTCGAGCATCTGGCGAATCCGCAATGAGCTTTCGCGGCGGGCTCGTCTTTCTCGGGGTCTCTGCGTCCTGGCGGTGAAATGTTTTATCATCAGCGTGCATCCGCGCAAATCCGGACAACGAAGTTTCCGGGCCAACGTATCTCTGTCGGAGCACGAGCGCATAGCGGTCTAGACAACCCATGTTCGCCAAGATTCAGCGTATCCATTTCGTAGGCATCGGAGGCATCGGCATGAGCGGCATCGCCGAGGTCCTGCTGAATCTCGGCTACAAGATTTCCGGCTCCGATCTGAAAGCCTCCGCGATTACGCAGCGTCTCGCCAGCCTTGGAGCGCAGACCTTCGAAGGCCATCAGCCAACAAATATCGTCGGCGCTGACGTCGTCGTCACCAGTTCCGCGATCTCCATCGACAATCCCGAAGTCGCCGAAGCGCGACGCTTGCACATTCCAGTGATTCAGCGGGCAGAAATGCTCGCCGAACTCATGCGCCTCAAGTATGGAATTGCCGTCGCTGGCATGCACGGCAAAACGACAACGACTTCGATGGTCGCTGCCGTTCTGGCTGCAGGAGGACTCGATCCCACGGTTGTCGTCGGAGGCCGCGTTGGAGCCATGGGCTCGAACGCGCGCCTCGGCAAGTCTCAATATCTCGTCGCTGAAGCCGACGAGAGCGACCGCTCCTTCCTCAAGCTCTCGCCCATACTCTCCGTCGTCACCAACATCGACCGCGAGCACATGGACTGCTACCGCGACATGAAAGACGTTCGCCGAACCTTCCTCGAGTTCATGGAGCGCGTCCCGTTTTACGGCTTGGTCGTCGGATGCCTCGACGATCCGATCCTCCAGCGCCTTCTTCCGCACGTTCATCGCCGCGTCACCACATATGGCACGAATCCTGACGCGGATTTCCAGATCACCGCCTCTGAAGTTCGCTCGACTCCTGCAGCAAACAGCCTCGGCGAAGGACCCGTTAGTAATTTCCGCGTTTTATATAAGGAGAAGGATTCGCAGCGAAAGGACCTGGGAGAATTCACCCTTCACGTTCCCGGAAATCACAACGTTCTAAACGCCACCGCTGCAATCGCTGTCGCCATGGCACTCGACGTTCCCGCGGACAAGATCCGCTTGGCTCTCGATGCATTTCGTGGCGTCGATCGCCGCTTCCAGTTAAAAGGCAAAGTTGGCGGAGTAAGCGTAGTCGACGATTACGGCCATCATCCAACCGAAATCCGCGCCACGCTCGCCGCCGCGCGCCAGTGCGGATTCAACCGAATCCACGTGATCTTCCAGCCGCATCGCTTCACCCGCACACGCGACCTGATGAGCGAGTTCGCAACCGCCTTCGCCAACGCCGACGACCTTTTCCTTCTCGATATCTATCCTGCGAGCGAGAAGCCAATCGAAGGCATTACCACGCAAGCACTAACGAGCCGAATAATGAAAAGTGGCCAGCAAAACGTCCAATACGTCTCAGGTTTTGCCGATGCCGCAGAAAGAGCCTCTGCCGCAGCACAACCCGGAGATCTAATCCTCACGCTCGGAGCAGGCAACATCTCCCAACTCGGCCCGCTGATCTTGGACAAACTCGAGAAGACTTCCACGATTGCGCGCGCATAAACAAGACAAGTACCCACCGCAGATGTGGCCAAAGACGAAGTCCTTTGTATTCAGTTGCGGCAAGCTGACTTCCGGTCGAGTTCCTGCTTGCCCTTGATGTTGGCCGATCGCAACATTCATGCCGCAGTCAGAAATAAAGGACTGTTTTGTGCTGATAACCCTTTTCCCGCCGAGCCGTCTATTACTGGGTTGGGGAAGAGATCATGAACACGCAAAAAGCCACCTACTGGGTCGCCCTCGCGCTCGCTGCCTTTGCCTTCAACACCGAGTATCAGCGCGGAGCCTTCCCTGCCCTTCACCACGCCGCGAATCGCGCCAGCGGGACCTTGTGTATGCTGACCGCCAATGTGGAGCGGACGTTTGCGATGGCGCGTCTGATGGCAGCGCGCCCGACGATCCCAGATGATGAATTGCCCAGTCTCAACCTCCAACAATTAGCCGATCTCCCGCGACTCTCAGCGGACCAAAGAGAGATGGTGCGCGATCAGATGCGCGCCCAAGCCGAAATTATTCGCACGCAGGTGATGGCGCATCAGGAAGAACTCCGTTCGTTAGCTCGCCAGCAGGTTCACTTTACGGACTCCATGAACCGTCGCGTGGTCGTGGTCGGCCCGGGAAATTGCAAGTCAAGCATTCACCTTCCTGCGATTCCCGAACTGCCCGCAACCGATGATGACGACGATTCCTTCTAGGTTCGCCTCCCGTCGCGCATTCACTTTTCCACTGTCTCGTTTTGCGAAATCGGGTTATAGTAAGTTTGCTCAGCGGTTTTCTGTCGACAACTGACCCGAACGCGTGGCGCGGAAATCCAGTTCCACCGCTGTCCAGGAAGAGTTGTACCCCGTTCGCGAGTACGACGCTCGCGACGATGAGCCTTCTCGGCGCCCTTCCAGCCGCGACTCCTTCGACGACGCACGCGTAATCGACCTCGAAGAAGAACAGCAATCGCCATTTCTGCGCGGGCAAAAGCGCGTCTCCGTCCGTCGCGGCTCGATCCCGAAAAAAACCGTCAATTGGCTGAAGTGGAGCGCTCTCGCGCTCGTCGTTCTTGCGATTCTCGCCGCCCTCGGCACAGAGCTTTACGGCTACGGAAAACACAATTGGCGCTTCCGTATCGACTCCAGCGATCAGATCGAAGTCACCGGCGCGCAACACGTGCCCCACGCCCAGATTATGGAAGTGATGGGCGGAGACATTGGCCGAAATATCTTCTTTATTCCCCTCGACCACCGCAAGGAACAGCTCGAGCAGATTCCATGGGTCGAATCGGCCAGCGTCATGCGCTTCGTCCCCAATCGTCTGCGCATCGAGATTCACGAACGAACCCCCGTGGCGTTTGCGCGTATCGGCTCGCACATCTCTCTCATCGACGCGAACGGCCATCTTATGGACATCGAACCTGGCCCAAAGCACAAGTACTCCTTCCCGGTGATCACGGGAATGAATGCCGGCGAACCGCTATCGATGCGTGCGACCCGCATGAAGAACTACAACGAACTCATTCAGCAACTCGACTACAGCGGCGCCCATTACTCGCAGGACCTGAGCGAGGTCGATCTCTCCGATCCCGAGGACGTTAAGGTGGTGACTGCTGATCCGAATGGAGAGGTGCTGGTCCATCTCGGCACAGCGAACTTCCTGCAGCGCTATCGCGTTTACGTAACCCATGTCGAAGGCTGGCGGCAGCAGTTCGAAAAGCTGGAGTCGGTAGACCTGCGCTTTGATGGCCAGATCATCGTGAATCCTGACCTGCAGGGCATCGCGCGCCAACCTGCTCTCTCGCAGACGGCCGCGAAGGCGGCGCTTGCTGCGGGCGTAAAGCACGCGGCTATCGTGAACTACGAGAAGTATGTCGATCGACCGTCTCCCGCTTCTGGAACCAAGCCGTCCGCGAAGACAAAACCGAAGACAACCACTGCCGGAGCCAAGGCCAGTCCGAAGGCCACGTCAAAGACCAGTGCAAAACACGCCGCTCATCGCGGCGCATTGACGGTTAAAACCAAGCCTGTGGCTGCGATGCACGCGAATACGGGCAAGAAAACTGCGCCTCCGGAAATGAAGGCATCGTCTTCTACGAATGCATCCTCGACTCAAAAAGGCTCGGAGCTCAAACCCTCAGCTGTTACGTCGATCCAGGGTACAAATCCGAAGCCGGCGCCTGCCGCACCATCAACGCCCAGCACTGCCGGAAATCACAAGAAACCCAGCGCCCTCATCGCCAAGGAGCCTCCGCAGAATTAACCATGCCCAACCACGCGCCCAATTTCATTACCGCGATCGACGTAGGCAGCGCCAAGACCAGCGTGCTGGTTGCCGAACTG
>Ga0335070_10002138_pt1 | contig 23021 bp, 18 predicted proteins | sample Lox_Sample_13_FD_206722 | JGI IMG/M metagenome (GOLD analysis project Ga0335070, IMG submission 206722) | Soil microbial communities from Loxahatchee National Wildlife Refuge, Florida, United States - Lox_Sample_1.3 | ecosystem: Environmental > Terrestrial > Soil > Wetlands | place: USA...
GAAGGCAAAATAAAGAGAACGAAACTTGCTTCATGGCTATCTCCTCATCTGAAACGCCGACACCAGGAGGGTGTGCTCCCCGGCCGGTTGATCTTGTGCGCAGCCGGCGATAGAGAACACCAGCGCAGCGACCGTTCCTTCCTGCTTAACACCGGTTTCAAGCAGCCTCCTTATCAATGCCCTTAAACTCGTCGCCGATCAGGGCGCGGAGTACATTCGCGTGTTCGGTAAAGTCGCGGTCCCCCGCGCCGTAACCGCTCGCCCGGATGGCCATCGGTGGCATAAGGGCCGTAGTTCGACGCAAGGCAGGCCAAGGCGGCCCCGGTCGGTGTGGTCAACTCGACGCCCGGGCCGCTCGCGTAGATAGGCTTGTCCAGCAGCAGGCGGGCTGTCGCCGGAGCCGGAATTGGGAGAATCCCGTGGTCGGTTTCGACCGTACCGGCGCCGACGTTGAACGGGGAGCATACAATCTCGTCGATGTCGAGAAGTTCAAGGGCGACGCAGGCCCCGACGATATCTGCGATGGAATCGGCCGCGCCCACTTCGTGGAAATGAACTTTTTCGATCGGCGCCTGGTGCACGGCGGCTTCGGCCCGGCCGAGATGCTCGAAGGCTGCGACGGCGCGCGCCTTCGCCCTATTAGGCGAGGCAGAGGACTCGATCATCTTGACGATCGCGGGGAGATGGCGATGGCGTCTGGCCTCGGCAACTGTCACGCGGAACTTCGTGGCGCCGATGCCGCGGCGCTTGACCTTCACGAAATCAAACGACGCTTCGATGCCCAGGCTTTCGAGCGTCTGAACAATCGCAGCCTGGTCGGCGCCGGCGTCAGCCAGGGCGCCGACGGTCATATCGCCGCTCCCGAGAAGGCGTGGAAGTAGCAAATTCGTCTCATAGCCTTTGTCCGTCAAAAGGTTCTTCTTAGGCCGAATCGCACCTGAAAGGGCTCGACGGGGTGGAACACGTCTGTGAACGCCGAATCGGCAGTTGGTGTTATGCGGGATTCGTAGGCGTAGTCGATGTCGTGATCTCTGCGGTTCAACAAGTTCAGGAATTCCACAAAAAAGCCCCAGTTCCTCGCGACTCGATAACTGATTTGCGCGTTCAGCAAAACGGTTGCCTTCGAGCGGTAAATTCCATCGGACGTCAAATCGCGCGGGCCGAAGTTTCGGAGCCGCAAACTCGCTGAAAAGCGTTTGTAATCGTGCAGCGTGATGCCAGATGAAATCACCAACCCGACCGCCTCGGGTACATGCTTGCCACCCGGGCTGTTCGGCGCAGCGTCATCTTCGTCGACGGCAGTAAAAAAGGCCCTGGAGTCTGCAATGTCGAAATCAAAAGACAAATGCTCGAGAGGCGTGTAGTAGTTCGCCCATTCGACGCCATAGCGATTGCTGGGCTGCGTCGACGGTACGGTGCCACCGGTGTCTCCGCTCTGCTGCAGTTCGGAAGCGCTACGGAGATACCACAGCGAAACCGTACTTTGAAGGTGAGAGACGGCCGAGGTTCGCACACCGACTTCCGCCCCTTTGGTTGGGATCAAAAGGGGAATTCTTGAGGCCGGTGTATTGGGATAAGGATTCTCGTCCGAAACCGGCTGCACCGATTGCGTGGCGCCACGGGCGTCGTTGCTGTGAAAACTGAATCCGCCCTGTACATAGAATTCGGTTTTGGACCAGGGTCCGAAAATCAGACCCAATTTTGGGCTGGGAAGGAACTTGCTGGCCGTGCCGGAATTGGCCGGGGTGACCAAACTGGTGACGTCAACGTTTCCCACGTCGCCGCGCAAGACAGCGACTGTGCGGAACTTTTCCGCCCACTCAATTCGGTTTTCCCAATAAACACCTGCTTGCGTATCCGTAAAGCGATCCGCTTGCGTGGTGGCGGGTAGGGTGGTGCCGGTGACGGAATCAGTCTTGTCCACCCGCTCGCGATTCTCCGTCTGGAAGAGGCCGTTGTGGACCCAATCGTTGCGAACCTGCAGGCCGAACGTATTCGCCACTCTCCGGCCAAACCATTGGCTGGAAATCGTATGACGTGCGTCCAGCCCAAATACCCAACGCCGGTCTTGCTGTTCAAACTGGTCGCCATGGATGGGGTCCGTCAGGTAGTAGGTGAAATCGGAAAACAGGTCGAGGTCGTAATAGAACCCGTAGAGCGTGATTTTCGTCTTGGAATTGGCGCGCTCGCGATGCCATTCAGTCTGCAAGCTATAACGTTGTGAATTGCCGCCATCTGTGGGATTCAGTGTGCCAAAGATACCGACGAGGGGCACCGCGTTATCAGCGATCTGATCGCTCGAGTTCCATTTTCCGTGGTCACCGCGAGCCGTGATGCTAAAACCATTGGCGTCGCCGCCCCGGCTGTAGGTCAGAATGCCGTTGAATTTCAAATAGTCATCCGGATGTGTCCATGGGCCGTCATTGTGATACACCTCTCCGCCGTAAAGTAGATTGCCCGAGCCAAGCTTCTGCGATATCCCGAAAACGGCCCGCTCATAGCCATACGTGCCGCCTTCCACCTGAAAAAAGTTCTGAGGCAGCGTCTTAAAGAACTCCAGATGGGCCGATCCAGCCGAGCCATAGTTGCCCACATCGGCATAATAGGGACCTTTTTCGAAATTCACCCGCTGCACAAACTCCGGGATGACGGTGTTCATGTCCGAGTACCCCTCGCCATGCGCGTGCGACGGCAGATTCAGCGGCATATCATCTAGGAACACAGCGAAGTCGGTGCCGTGGTCGAGATTGAAGCCGCGGAGAAAATATTGGTTGGCCTTTCCACCGCCGGCGTGCTGGGTGATGATGAGGCCGGGAACCGTCTCCAAAACCTCTCCTGAACGGAGAATCGGACGATCTTCGAGTTCCTTCGCGCCCACCGTTCCCTGCGTGGCAGACTCGGCAACGCCCACGAGATCATCCTCCCGGCCATTCACGGTGATGGTGCTGCTTACGGCGCTCACCGCCAGAGAGATGCGCAGCGGGGGTGGCGTTTCGGCGCCAATGGAGACGGGGACTTCTTTGGTTTCAAAATCGGCATGAGAAACCACGAGCCGATAATCACCCGTCGACAGCGCGGAGAAAGCGAAAGAGCCGTTCGTGCCCGACTGGGCCGTCGTTAGTACTGTACCGTTCGTACTCCGAATCTGCACGTTAGCCCCGGCGATCGCCGCGCCGGAGGGGTCGACGATCCTTCCCATTAGCTGGGTCGGTTCCGCGTGCTGACTCGTGGCGAGCGGCGTCCTCTCTTGCGCGGCAAGGAAGTGGGAAATGAGCATCATTGCTAATAGAAATGGAGATCGCATAGGCTCCTTCGATTTGCTGTGGAATTCCCAAGCAAGTCCCGGCCTGGGGCTCCCGAGACCCGCCAAAGCGGGCTTTGCCCTTGCCACCGGCTTGTTCTGCGGGTAGGTAATCCGCTCCGAGATGCGCCCCTGGCTGCCCCACGCGCGTCACACGGGCGCAAAAAAGCTGCGATTTGACGGCCGATAGCCTTGGGTTCATCTCCAAACTCGGCTCCTCAAAGATTGCTACTATTTTTAAAAACGTGCTACGCCGATTATCGTAGCACCGCTCTGCCATTCGTGTTACGAGGGCACGGGCCCTCGCGGATTTGGATTTTCGATGGAAATCGAGAGGTGGTGGAATTGGCGCGTATAGGGATTGCGATTGGCGACCGGACTTATGGATGAACGGTGATGCGCTGCGCGCCGTTGAGGGCTAAGGCGTGTCCCCTCGCGGCCAGCGATGACGGGTACAAAGCTCCTCGACACCTCTGCGACATTTTGTCGCATCGACAGATAGATATTCAGATCTTAAATTGATTATTCAAGGGAGTTTATTGTGGCACCTACACCGGGTCGTGAGGCGTGCGTAGGTTTTGCAGTTTGCCTGGCGGCGTTGTTTGCCGCGTTGTTCACCGCGAATACCCCCGTCCGGGCCGAGGCTGCGACGGGCAAGATCGCCGGGTTCGTGAAGGACCCGTCCGGCGCGGTGGTGCCGGGCGGACAAATCGAAGTCAAGAATCTCGAATCGGGCGCCGCGAAATCAGCCACCGCGGATCGTCAGGGACGATATGTATTCGACTCGCTGCCGGCAGGCCGCTACGAGGCCTCCGCCACGTCCGCCGGCTTTGGCCCCACTTTGCGCCGGGACATCACGGTCACCGCGGGCGAGGAAATTAACGTCGACTTCGAGTTGAGCATTGCCAGGAGTACAACCTCTATCAGCGTGGCTGGGGAGGCCAACACGGCCGGTCCGGAGACGATCGTTCCCGCAAGGGCCAGAACCAGCGATACCGCGTCCCTGCTTGCCAGCATTCCCGGCGTAAGCCTTTACGGCAATGGCGGGGTGTCCAGTCTGCCGGCCATTCACGGCATGGCGGATGACGCTGTGCGGGTGATGGTCGACGGCATGGATCTGATTTCCGCCTGTGCCAACCACATGAATCCGCCACTTTCCTATGTAGATCCGTCCAACCTCGGCGCCATCGACGTGTTTGCCGGTATTACGCCGGTAAGCGCGGGCGGTGACAGCATCGGCGGCACCATTTCGGTCAGCTCGCCCAAGCCCGAATTCGCAGCGGCCGGAAAGGATCGCTTGCTGGACGGCCAGGCAGGGACGTTTTATCGCAGCAACGGCACGGGGACCGGAGCCAATCTCGCGTTCACAATCGGGAGTGAGAGTCTGACCATGACGTACAACGGTTCGATCTCCCGTTCCGACAACTACACCGCGGCGGCGACGTTCAGGGCCGCGGGGCCGGCCGCGGTAGGTAAGGGCTGGTTGGGCGGGAACGAGGTCGGCTCCTCGCGCTACGAATCGCAAAACCATGCTCTCCGTTTTGCGCTGCGGCGCAAGAACCACCTCCTTGAATTCGCGCTCGGCTTGCAGAACATCCCGTACCAGGGTTTCCCGAACCAGCGCATGGATATGACGTCCAACCGTAACATCCATGCCAACCTTCGCGATGTCGCGCAATACCATTGGGGTACTCTGGAAACCCGCGTCTACGGCGATTTTACGCGGCACAAAATGGACTTCGGCCCCGACAAACAGTACATTTACGGGAGCGCTGCAACCTTCTTGGTCCCAGGCATGCCCATGAATACGAAGGGGTTGAATCTCGGCGCGCAGGTCAAGGCGGATATTCTGCTCTCGACTCGCGACACCTTGAGGGTGGGTTTCGAAGCTCAGCGTTACCGTTTGAACGACTGGTGGCCGCCTTCGCCATCTGTCCTGCCGCCCGGCGTTTTGACCGGAGGGATGGCGCCGGATACGTTCGTCAATATCAGGGACGGCCAACGGGACCGTCTCAGCGTCTTCTCCGAGTGGGAGTCGCGCTGGAATCCGCGATGGAGCACCCTGCTGGGGGTTCGCAGCGATACGGTGATGATGAATACCGGACCGGTGCAGGGCTACAACAGCGGCATGATGTACAACGGCATGCCTTTGTACCCGGTCACCACCTTCAATGCCAGCGACCGTCAACGCACCGACGCCAACTTCGACTTAACCGCCGTGAGCCGCTATTCACCCACTGCAACTCTGGAATTCGATGCGGGCTACGCCAGGAAGACCCGCTCGCCGAACCTCTACGAGCGTTATGCCTGGTCGCCCAACTCGATGGCCATGGCGATGGTCAACCTCGCTGGCGACGGCAACCTATATATTGGAAATCTCGGCCTGAAGCCTGAAGTGGCCAACACCGTCAGCGTGACCGGCGCCTGGCACGATCGCACCAAGGAACGAACGGGAATCACAGTTACCCCCTACGTGACCTACGTTCAGGATTACATCAATGCCATCCGCTGCCCCACCACTGTGTGCGGCACCTCCGCTGCCGTTGTGGCGAGCACGACCGCCACGACCGGTTTCGTCTATCTCCAGTTTGCAAATCAAAACGCCCGGTTATATGGCGTCGATGTTTCCGGCCAATCCCTATTCGCGAAGACCGGAACTTACGGCAGCTTCACCGCGACCGGCATAGCGAACTTTGTGCGAGGCCAAAATCGGACAACCAGCGACAATCTCTACAACATCATGCCGCTAAACGCGAAACTGGCGTTGGTTCACAACCTGGGTCACTGGACCACCAATATTGAAGAGCAATTGGTTGACGCCAAAACAAAAGTATCGCAAGTTCGCAACGAACTCAGGACCGGTGGATACGCTTTGCTAAATCTGCGCAGCAGCTATGAATTCAAGAGGGTTCGTGTGGATGCCGGACTGGAAAACCTGTTGAACAAGTACTATGCTCCGCCATTGGGCGGTGTTTATGTCGGTCAGGGTATGACTATGTCGGCGTACGGCATTCCCTCGGGCATTCCCATTCCCGGCATGGGACGTTCGGTCTACGTCGGCCTGACGTTCAAATTCCTGTCTGAGTAGGATCTGGCTGGTGCGAAGCCCCGGTTGGGCGTGACTCTCTTCCACGTTCGAGAGGAGCGCCGGACAATTGTCGCCGCGGAGGCAAGCCGGACCTCCGTTCTGCTTGCGGTCGGCAGGTGGATTGGGGCGACTTCTGATCGTCTTTTCTGAAAAACGGCGTTTCGGCGAGCACCTGCCGGGCCGCAATATGGCGCGGGTGTGACAAATTACCGCACTCGCGACAGCTCCTTTCAGTGATAGGATCGAATTCCCATGCATCTTCGAGGCGCGAGAGCATTCATCATAGGCTTGGCAGTCGTCTCTTGGGCTGCGTATTGCATTCGGGCAAACGAGGCTGCTGGATCGTCTTCAGCAAAGCCGCGATCAACGCATCCGGGGGACTGCTGCTCCCCAGCGAGTATCGCCGGTGGATCTTCCTTTCGGCTGGGATTGGTATGACCTACACGCCAACCTCTACGGGTGCGTTGCCGTTTGAGAATGTTTTTGTAAATCCAGCAGCATACGATAGCTTCTTGAAGACAGGGCGATGGCCAGACAAGACGATGCTGCTGCTTGAAGTCCGGCGCTCCGAGAGTCACGTTTCGATCAACAAGGATGGACGCGTTAAGGATGGACGCGTTCAAACGCAGACGATTGTCGGACTGGAAGCGCACGTAAAAGACGATGCTCACGGAGGCTGGGCATTCTACAACTTTCCGGAGGGGGCGACCGAAGGCCGCCCGTTCCCGAAGACCGCGGATTGTTTCACTTGCCACGAACAAAACGGGGCTTCGGATACCACGTTCGTCCAGTTTTATCCGACGCTGATCGAAGCTGCCAAGCAGAAGGGGACTTATCGCGACACCGAGCACTAAACAAAGCCAGAATCCAACATCGGATTCAAGGCCCATCCCCGGGGTTTCGCAGCCTGAATTCCGATGGAGGCCGTGGGATACTTGGGGTAATCCGATCGGACGAGCTTCGAATGCGGGTGTGCGTGACGGAACGGCGTATCCCTGTGCCTGCCGACCTGCGGCCGGCACGCGAACTTGCCCCCAGCCTGGCGCTTCCCTGGATCGTGAAGCTCCGCTACGGCGTCCTGGGCTGTTTAACCCTCCTGATTCTTCTCACTCACTTCGTCTTGGGGCTTCCGCTCCTTCTTCAGTGGATCGTGTTCCCCCTCGCGTTGACGGCGGTTACCAACCTGCTCGTCTACCGGTTCGCGCGAAGGGTCGGCGACCGGCCAGCGCTCGGATACCTCCTCGCTTGCGATACGCTTTGCCTGACGGCGCTGCTCGCCCTGACCGGCGGACCGGCAAATCCTCTCAGTCTGCTTTACCTGGTGCAGATCACCCTCTCCGCGGTTGTCCTGAGCAAGGGGTGGACTTGGTCGCTTGGCGTATTTTCCATGCTGGGCTTCGGGTTCCTCTTCTGGGCACATGTGCGGGTTCCAGTGTTCGAGGCACACCACACAAACGAAGGTTTTTCGGTCCACCTGGCAGGGATGTGGATCGCTTTTGTTGCCGCTTCACTGCTGGTGACGATCTTCATCGGGGAACTATCCGAGGCGCTTCGCCAGAGAGAACAGGAGGTTCTAACGCTGCGGGATCAACTTGCGAGGCGCGAGCGATTGACCTCGGTCGCCACATTGGCAGCGGGCGCGGCGCACGAACTCGGCACGCCTCTGGCAACCATAGCGATCACTTCGCGCGACATGGAACTTCGTACCACGAAGGCTGCCGGCGATCCCGAGTTGGCCGTGGATGCCGGGTTGATCCGCTCCGAGGTGGAACGTTGCCGGTCGATCCTCCAACGGATGAGCGCTCGCGGCGCCGAGCAACCGGGTGAGCTGCCCCTTCGCGTGGACCTTGCCGACCTCTTCGAGAAAGTACGAAGCGATTTTTCAGTATCCGATCGCGAAAGAGTCAGGATTGTCTTGGCGGACCGCCCGGCCGCGGTCGTGTTGCCGGCAAACGCCGTCAGGCAGGCCCTGGTGGCGCTGGTAAGAAACGCGCTGGACGCCGCCAGTGACTCGCAGCCTGTGACGCTGGGCGCCGAACGAACCGCCGAGTCGGTGGAGTTCGTGGTTACCGATTACGGATGCGGGATGAGTTCGGAGACACTGAGCCGGATTGCGGAACCGTTCTTTACGACGAAGGCGCCAGGCTGTGGCATGGGATTGGGAACGTATCTGGTGCGTGTCTTCGCCGAGCAACTCGGGGGACGGCTAACCTTTGAATCGGAGCCAGGGAAAGGGACCCGGGCACTGCTGGAGATGCCATTGAATCCTGATGGAGACTAAAGAAAAGCAGGCGGCTCTGATCGTGGACGATGACGAGGTTTTTCGCCACAGCATGTGCCGGGCGTTCCGTCTCCGCGGTTGGGAAGCTTATGAAGCGGCTGACGCCCACCACGCGTTGGCTGCCGCGCGCGAGTTCAGCCCGGACCTGGCCGTGGTCGACCTGCGGATGCCCCGCGAATCGGGTCTGGATATTGTACGCTTGCTGCGTGGCGTGGATGCGACACTTTTCATCCTCATGCTGACCGGCTACGGCAGCATTGCCACCGCGCTGGAAGCGGTCAAATGCGGCGCCAATCATTACCTTACTAAGCCAGTGGACGCAGACCAGATCGTCTCGGTCTATAACGGCCTGCACAACGCATCGGGCATCGCTCCGCTGGCGCCAGTGCCAAGCCTCGCCCGCGTGGAGTGGGAACACATCCAGCGCGTCCTGGCTGATTGCGGCGGGAATATCTCTCAGACTGCCAAGCTACTCGGAATGCACCGGCGTTCGTTGCAGCGCAAACTGAACAAGATTCCACCCCGTGAATAGTCGTCCTGGCGGGATTCGACACTGTGTCGCACCGGCCAGCAGGGCCCCAGCCTCGCACAGCAAGCCATGACGCCGAGGCCGGCCAGAGGACCCTCAAGCCTTTGCTATCTTGCGACACTCAGCCACGCACGCCGCGCAGGCATCGGCGCATTCTTTACAATGGGCCATGGTGTTGGCGGACTTGCGGCAGTGAGCTTCGCAGCGGCCGCAAGTATCCATCGCAACCGCTGCCAGCTTCGGCAGGGAAGGGGCATCCTGCGCCGCGAGGGTACGCAACGCGCCGCAGATCGTCACCATTTCGATACCGAGTCTCGGGCAATCCGGCAACATAGACCTATCGCCGGCTGCAAGCATCTGCTGGCAATGGGCCATGCACGCTTCGCCCTTCACCACGCAGTTGCTCGATGCCGCGATCAGCGCCTGGTGGTCCGCCGTTCCATGCACATGAGCTGCCTGCTGTGCGACCATCGCGGCCGGAGCAGCGGCGGCGCCAACAACGCCCAGAGTTCGTAACATCTCACGTCTGTCCATGGGTTTAGCTCCCTTCTTTGGTTCCGAAAGGGAAATACGAATGGAGAATACCACGAATCAGGGCCGACTGGAGAGAAACAGGTCTTATACTGCCGGTATCGCTAAATGCGAGCGAGTCCCGCCAAAGCTTGGCCGTGGCAGACCTGGGCTGCCTGGCGAATCGGTCCCGAACCGCCGCGCCCGGGCGATATCCCCGCGAGGAATTGGTGCTCCTGCGGGTGCCACCCGCCGCGCACGCATCTGGGCCCAGTCGAGCAATTGGCCCGTGGCCGAGCGTCCTCACCGTTCTTGAGGATACCGCGAGTGATATGGTGGTCCATGGAGGAGTGTTCGATGCGCTCGAATCTGTGCGTGCTCATGGCGATCGTTTTTGCTGGGTTCCCTATCTTTGCCCAATCTCCAGCACAGGACAAAGCCGCCCCGGACCACATGGAGCACCGGTTCAACCATCCGGAGATCTCAGCAAAAAGCTTTGACGACCCGGCGCGGGACGCTTGGCAGATGCCGGATCGAGTGATCGCGACGCTGCGGTTGAAACAAGGACAGATCGTCGCGGACATCGGATCCGGCACCGGATATTTTACGATTCGACTCGCCAAATCCCCAACGAAGCCGAAGGTCTACGGGTCGGACATCGAGCCTTCCATGGTGACATACCTGCAGCAACGCGCGGCCAAGGAAGAGACTACCAACGTGGTCGCTGTACGGGCGGCTGCAGACACGCCGAATCTTCCGGAACTTGTGGACGTTGTCTTGATTGTGGATACCTATCACCATATCGGTGAGCGCGAAGTCTATTTCCGCAGGCTGGCGGCGTCGCTCAGACCTGGGGGCCGAGTGGTGATCATCGACTTCAAGCCCGATTCGCCAGAGGGTCCTCCAAAGGAGTTTCGTTTTCCTCCAGAAAAGATCAAGGCAGAAATGTCCAAAGCAGGGTACAAGCTAGCGGAACAGCACGGCTTTCTGCCGCGACAGCACTTTTTGATCTTTGAGGTTGCGGGCAGGTCAAGGTGATGGCACACCTGATGTTTGGAGTCTTAGCGTTGACGATGGATCAGTGGCTGCAATTAGGCAGGCAAAGTACCAAAGCAGACCTGAAACTATTGTTACGCTTCCCCAAAAAAGACCAGGGCTACTCCGGCAGGTCCCGGTTGCGGTGTGGCCTTTAGGCGAGCGCAAAAGGCCTTCTTTACAGCTAATCGGGCATGAAAAGACGAAAGCGTCCAAAGTGCCAATAGAAATGGGCCCTTTTGCAATACCGCCAACTTTGTCAAGGGTGTTTCCGGCGAGTTTTGTAAGTCGTTCATAAGATCTCTTGCGAATATATTTGCTCTGTAATCCAGAAGATGGGGAGGGCTGTCTGGTTCGGGATCAGGAGGTCAGACCTGAATGCCGAGGTGCTTCCTCCGCCACGATCGATTCGCGATAGGTCCAAGGAAATATTTAGGGCTGCTAATCGACACGGAGGTTTGCCGGAGATGCACAAAAGATCTGGCGATATTCTTGGATCCTGCTTTGCCGCCAGGTTATGACAGTCGGAACAGCTTCGGTTGTCGGTCTACTACCTTAATCCAAACGGCTTTACAGGCGCACCGCCCGACCCAGGCCGGCTTCGATCTCGCCCTGCCTGATACACTGCAACACGGTTAGGTTTCACTCTCTGGGCCCTGAGCAGTCGGGACCTCACGTCGAACTAGGAACCGCGTGCCTCTCTTTTGCCGGAGGCCCGCTGAGATGAAAAAGCCGCTGTGTTCGTCCGCCAGTTCTGCAAGGAAATCTTCCTAAACTCGACGGGCCGTGGTGGCTGGTTCGTGAGACAGTGCAGGCCGAGCTCGCCCGCGCCCTTTGCGATGCGCATCACGGCGATAGGCAACCGGCTTAATGTGCGAGAACGGAGGCTCCCCCCCAAGGTGGCGTATACTCGTCAGGTGGGCGGACCCAGAACATGCGAGCAGGCGTGGCAACCGGTGGAAGAAGCGTCCGACCAGATCGGGAGTCGACGCTGTACGAATGCCGTACGAATGGGGTCGTTTTAGCAAGATTCTGGAGATGTCGGTGATCTCAGAATCAGTAAGTTGCTGGTTCCAGAAAAGCTCGCTTCTTCGTGGTTCGAATCCATGCCGGGGAGCCACTTTTGTTTTCAATAACTTGCGGATCCAAACGCCGACTTTTGTACGAATGGCGAGGATCTGCAAAGCCCTAACGCGCTGATCCGTCTAAGGTTCGCCTCAGAGCAAGGATTTGAGAACGTCATCGTCAGGATTCCAGATACGATTCACGGTTCTGGCCGGTCTTTGCATGAACCAGCAGTTTAATTATAGGATTGTGTCATGGCGCGGAATCACCGGGATGCCCAACGGCGGCTCTTTGAGATCGCTGAAAGCCAGCAGGGGTTTTTCACCGCCAAGCAAGCGAAGGCTGCCGGCTTCGCGGAGAACACCCACCCGTATCATGTGCAGGTCGGAAACTGGATTCGAGAACATCGTGCTATCTACCGCCTGGCCCTGTTTCCACCAGCGGAACACCCAGACCTAGTAAAGTGGGCGCTATGGTCCCAGAATCGCGATGAGGAGATGGAGGGAGTTTACAGCCACCAGACCGCGCTGAGCCTACACGAGTTGTCAGATCTGAATCCGGCTAGGCTGCACATGACTGTACCGTCGCACTTCCGGCGGAACAGCGAAATCCCCGCTATCCTGGTGCTCCACTACGCCGAACTTCCGGCCGGGGATATCCAGACTGCACAAGGATTCAAGTACACGCGGCCACTGCGGACGATCATCGATCTGATCGAGGCTGATACCGTTGAGCGCACGTTTTTGCGCCAGGCTCTACGGCAAGCTCTTCATCGCGGGCTGATCACCAGGTCAGAGGTCAAGCGGGTTAAGCTGCGCCCTCCAGCGCAGAGGGTTTTCCAAGATCTTGTGCGACAGGTAGCGTAATGCCCCGAGAGTATGCATCGGCGAAGGCATTCCGCAGGGCGCTCGAAATCCGACTGAACCAGGCAGCGGAAACCGAATTGACTCAGATTAACCGCCTCCGCCGCCAAGTGGCGTTTGACCGCTTGCTGGCGCGATTGTTTCGAATCGATCCCGCCCCTTGGGTGCTGAAGGGCGGCTACGCTCTGGAACTTCGCTTCAGGACAGCACGCGCGACCGTCGATATCGATCTGACAATACAACGAATCGTAGCGGCAACTGAAGCCGACGCCAACCAGACCGTTCGCGACATGCTCCAGGATGCGGCGAACATTTCTCTCGGCGACTGGTTTGAGTACACCATCGGGCCGCCGGTGCTAGATTTGGATGCAGCGCCCTACGGTGGGGCTAGGTTTCCGGTTGAGGCCCGGATGGACGGCAGAATCTTCGCACGCTTTCATCTGGATGCCGGGATTGGCGACGCGGTCATTCAGCCGGTTGAGATCATTGAGTGCCGTGACTGGTTGAGTTTCGCTGGCATCACGCCAGCGCAGGTTCAGATGATTTCGCGGGAACAGCAGTTTGCCGAGAAACTCCACGCCTATACGCTGCCACGGAGCTCCACCAACAGCCGCGTGAAGGACCTCGTTGACCTGGCACTCTTGATTGGTTCTGGCGGGCTCAGCCTGACGCGAGTGGCGGATGCAGTGCACCTGACCTTCAAGCGGAGGAGGACCCACGAGTTGCCAACAGCGCTGGCGGAGCCGCCGCACGATTGGCAGGGCCGCTTCCTTGCATTAGCAGAGGAGTGTCAGCTCGAAGGGGATATGGACGCGGTGTTCAGCACGCTGAAGGAGTTCTTTGGGCGCGTGATGAAGATTGGGGGAGGACGGAACTGAGGTCGGTGTATGGGCGAGCGGTCTCCGAATGACAGGCAACTGGAAACCACGTTCGCCGACTATCAGCGGCTGAAGGAGGAGAATGCCACACTACGCCGGCTTCTCTTCGAAAACGGAATCACGATACCGGTGCAGCCGAGGAGTAGCCCGCTACCTCCGCCAGCGCCGGATGCCCCAACAACGCCGGATGTGCACGATGCCAGTGTCGATGAGCACTCAAGCAAAGACGCAAAGATCGCCCTGTTCCGTAGTTTGTTCCGTGGACGGGAAGATGTGTATGCTTTTCGAATGCGATTCAAGAATGGTGAGTGGGGTTATGTACCAGCCTCGATTCGCGACTGGAAGGCAGTCCTTTCGACGGATTCTGCCCTTCGGAAGAAGGTCGACCAAAAGACCAGGAAGTTGCTGCCTCTGACGGACGATGTCCTTCGCCAACATCTCGAAGGCAAGCAGACCATCGGTATCTACCCCTTACTTCTTGACGAAACCTGCTGGTTTCTGTCGGTCGATTTTGACAAGAAGAGCTGGCAGGATGACGCAGCGGCGTTCCTGGAAACGTGCCGTGACCTGGGGGTATCGGCGGCGCTTGAGCGCTCGCGTTCAGGCAACGGCGGCCACATCTGGATTTTTTTCGAGCACGCCGTCCCGGCATCGACTGCGCGAAAACTCGGGAGTCTGATCCTCACCACAACCATGGATCGCCGCCACCAGCTTGGGATGGACTCCTACGACCGCTTCTTCCCCAACCAGGATACAATGCCGAAGGGCGGCTTTGGAAATCTCATCGCCCTGCCGCTGCAATGGATACCGCGCCAGAGTGACAACAGCGTGTTTCTCGATTCGGATTTCCGGTCGTATCCCGATCAATGGAGGTTCCTCTCGGGTATTCAGAAGATGGCGCTTGATTGCGTGGAAGCGCTTGTGCGCGATGCCATGCGAACTGGAAGCGTGGTCGGGGTTAGGATTAGCCTGGCAGATGAAGACGATGAGGCCGAGCCTTGGACCATGCCGCCGTCCAGGCGGCGGGCACCAAGACGCATCGAAGGACCGCTTCCCGAACGCGTCGAAATTGTGCAATCGAATCTCCTCTACATTGAGAAGAGAGACCTGCCGCCCGCGATGCTGAATCGGCTGTTGCGTCTGGCAGCTTTTCAGAATCCTGAGTTCTACAAGGCGCAGGCGATGAGGCTTTCCACCTTCGGCAAACCTCGAATCATTTCCTGCGGTCAGGACTTTGCTCAACACGTTGCGCTGCCGCGCGGTTGTCTGGCCGAAGCTACGGCATTGCTCGCGGACCACGGGATCGAGGTTGACCTCCGTGACGAACGATTCTCAGGGACCCCGATTGAGGCGAACTTCCAGGGTTGCCTGCGCTCGTATCAAGAAGAGGCTGTTGCCGGTATCGGCGACTATGATGATGGAGTCCTGTGCGCGCCGACGGCATTTGGCAAGACGGCCGTTGCCGCTTGGCTGATCGCCAAGCGGAAGGTGAACACGCTGGTTTTGGTGCACCGGCAACAGTTGCTTGATCAATGGCATGACCGTCTGACGATGTTTCTTGGACTGCCGGCGAACTCGATCGGGCAGATTGGCGGCGGTAAATCGGATCGACGCGGCTCCATCGATGTCGCGGTGATTCAGAGCCTTCACCGCAAAGACGAAGTGAAGGATTTCGTTGCCGAATACGGGCAGGTGATCGTCGATGAATGTCACCACATCTCGGCTTTTACATTCGAGCAGGTGATGAAGCAGGTGAAGGCAAGATACGTGGTCGGTTTGACCGCCACACCAACGCGCAAGGATGGCCACCATCCGATCATCCAGATGCAATGCGGGCCGATCCGGTTCAACATGAGTCCGCGGACAATGACAGAGGCCACGCCTTTCGAGCACAAGGTGATCCCGCGGCACACGGATTTCCGAATGCCAGACGGGGTGACGGATCTGACGATCCAGGATGTCTATGCGGCGCTGCTGAACGATTCGGCGCGGAACACCTTAATCGCGGCCGATCTTAGGGGTGCCCTGGAGGCCGGGCGGTCACCGTTGTTGCTCACAGGACGGAAAGAACATCTCGACTTTTTCGCGGCTGCGGTGGAAGGATTCGCCAAGCACATTTTTGTGCTCAAGGGTGGCATGGGCAAAAAGCAGCGCCGAACGACAGCAGAGGCACTCGCCGCCGTCTCTGAAACCGAACGGCGCGTGATCATCGCGACCGGCAGCTATATTGGCGAGGGCTTCGATGATGCCCGGCTCGATACTCTATTCCTTGCGATGCCGATTTCCTGGAAGGGTACGCTTCAGCAATATGTAGGGCGGTTGCATCGCCTTCACGACGGCAAGCGTGTCGTGCAGGTATACGACTATATCGACCCGAACGTGGCGATGCTGGCCAGAATGTACGAACGGCGGTTGAGAGGATACGCGATCATTGGGTACACCGTTGAAGAGCCGCCGTCGGTTTCGGCTGCCCACCCGGCTAATTGATGCTCATCCTAATTCTGGCTTCGCGCCCTCAAATGCACACTTCCCGGACCCTGCAACCAACCTCCTCGATGATCTCCAGTTTATTGGGATCCACGACCTTGACCTCGCTCTCGTTACATACAAAAGTCGTGATGCGAATGTTGGACAGTGGCGTTCGGAATTTCACGTAGTTGGATCCAAACTTCCTGGCGGCACACCATTCCTCAAGAGCGTACCCGGAATAAAGCAATGGCATGATCCGTGGTTTCGGATCGATGCCTGCCTCCTGGCAGAGGTCGCCAAGCATAAAGCTACGATCATTGAACGATCCCGTTTCTGTCCTCGATACATTGCAATGTACGGCGTTGAACGAGGTGACCGAGTCTGCCAACGTTCGGGCGTGAACGCTCATTAACCGCAAGCGGACATCCGCGGTGGTCAGCCGGTGGAACAGAAACACCTCGGCATTCTGAATTCCTCTGTAGAGAACGGCCTCGCCTCGATCGATGTAGGGCTGCGATTTGATATCTGCGATGAGATAGCTGCCATGCTGAATCAAAATTAGACGTCCTCTCGCGAAAGGATAATCCTCAGAATGGCGGTAGACCGCGAGCGGCGCTGTTACGTCCTCTCGCCCGGCCATTCCGTTCGACACATACAGGGCATCCACTTCGCCCTGTCTTGCCCTATGCCAGAACGCGAAAAGCAGTCTCACTTGTGGACAGTCCTTAATTGGACTGCCGAACCAACGACGTCGCCGTCCGTCTGTATCGGGGCAAAATATCCCGGGGATGACCCAAGAATATTGAAAATAGTAGTCCCTCTCCGGCGGCGAATGGGGAGAGTAGGCCAGTTCACCCGCGGCGGCAAGCCATGGAACAAACTCTTTGCCGGCTAACGTGGAGGTGGAGAATCTCGGCCGCGGCATACTAACTCAACGTTGCCGAAGCGGCCCGCTTCACCGCAGCCTCCATTCTCTTGGACAGAGCGGCGCTGCCGGACTTCGGTACCAGTCTCACCAGCGTACGCATAGCGGCGATCTCATCTTGGTATTGCCTCATGCGCCGTTCGAAAGTCCGGCGGTCTTTTGTACAGACCAGCGTCTGAGGCGAACCCACACGCTCCGTCACGTGGGTCATATCAAGCCGGTGTCTGTCTATCATCGAGTGGAGGTGGCGGCGGCGCTCTTTCTTGACACGAAAACGGTGAACACGTTCGGCTGGATCGTGAGCGAAGGCTTGTAATTCCCGGCAATCCGTGCACGAACATGAGAGTTTTACATTCAGACGCCAGTCCGCCGGTGGCAGCGGAGGAACCTCGCTGCGCAGGAGCAGGAACTCCGCCGCGCTCGTCCAAAGATGGCGAACACTGCTGTCAACCGCCGCTGTCATTTGCCGGCGCCCCACACAGAGCCGTTCGATCGCGGGAACAACTATCGTCACGGCACTGAAGATTTCGGGGCGTGAGGCGATCTTCTCTGCGGCGGCGGCGCACAGAGTTCCACCCTTGAAATGCTGCAGCCCACGGAGCAGGTTTTCGAGGAATTCGGGGCTGAGCGGACGCCGCCGTTCTTCGTCCTCCCAATCGAACTCCTCTGGTTCTGAGTCGAGAGTACCGATCCGATCGAGGCCGGCAACGGCGGCCTCCGCAACTTCCACGGAACGGAGCGAAGGATTCTTGCTAAGCGCCAGCAGAAGCTCCGTACACTCGTTCGGGCGTTCCCTCATTCGTGCAGACACCAGGGCGGAAAGTACGGCAGCGGCCTGCGCGTCGCCCAGCACGTTTACGGAGGCAAGCAACGCCGCGTTTTCCGAGCCGTTATAGCTCGAATTGAGAGCCTCCTTGAGGAACCGTTCGAGCAGGGCCGGCGCGTTCAGCTTTGTGAGCACGGCAATCATCTCAATCCTGTCGGCCGGGCCTGGCCGTGCTCTACCAATCGAGTAGCTCTCCCGACGTTGTGCATCGCCAGACCATGCATCCAGTATTCGCTCCGCCACCGCGATCGCCTCTGGCCGTGCGCGCTTGCCACCGGCTGCCAACTGCTTCAAGTAAGGCAGAGCGGCAACAACACCAGCCTGAAGCAGCACGTCTGCTGTGCGATTCCGTAGCCAGAGGACGAGCGCAGCGCGATGATAGGACCGCTCGTAGGTTGCGCCTTCATTGCCCGAAGCCTCCGTCAACCGCTTCTCGTCCGGAGGTTCCTCGTCGAGCGCACCTGCTGGGAGCAACTCGCCGCCGGCCAGAGGAATGCGGCCATACTCCACAACACGATCCTCAGCATCCCGCCACTCGTCCAGGTACTTCCAGGTGTCATCGACTTCCACGACAGTGAAGCTCGCGTCGTCATCTTCGTCTTCGTCAGCTTCGTTCTGATAGCTCCGGTAACGATTCCGGCGCGACTTGTGGAAGTAATCGTCGTCCGGTTCGGCCGCACCGGACTCCCCGATATGGACGATCCCCAGATGGGCGGCGCACTGTGCGCGGGCCGCCGCTTGCATGAGGACTCGGGCCTTTGCCGCGTCGGCGCCCTTCAAAGCCGAAAACGAAAGCCCTGCCGGACTGTACTGGTGGTCGAGGAGCCATGCGATTTTCGCCGGAGCATCCGGTGCTTCCAGATATCGATCCAGGATGGCAGCAGCTTCGGTAGTCCGGGATTCATACTCCGGCGCCTTCAGATTCCTATGCCTGCCCTTCGAGTGCTTTTGAATGAGGTTGTAAACCAGGCAAACGCGATTGCCTTCCCGCAAAGGCAGAGCCTCGTGTTCGCAGTCGGCATAGAACGCGACGTAGGAAAGCTCCGAGGGATCGGTGGTTTTGGTATCGATCGTGACTTCGCGGCCACCATGACGGATCCGCAATGCGCCGCCGCGATACGCGGACGGGAGCGTCACAACCAGGGTGCCGAACATCCCCACGGTCTTTTCGGTGTCCCGGTGGGCAAGAAAAAAACCGCCACGGTCGTACACCAGCAGCTTGTAAAGCTCCGCCGAGACGCTTGCATCGCCACATCCCAGACCGGCCCTCACTTTCGAAAGGATGTTCTCGAAATTCGTCGCCCAAGATTTTCCAACGATCTTGACCTTCCCGGGAGGAATTTGCCAGACGTTGCGCACGGACGTATCGACGATCGTCTCCTCGCCCCGGCCGTAGGGCGCCCTTTCCGCCTGCCGCACAATGGATGCGATCTGTGCGTCGGGCACGGGAAACGACAGCGTTCCGGCGCCTTCGACCTCCACCCTCGGCATGGGGATTTCGATCGCGCCGCAGACGAAAAAATCACCCGGGTGCTTCACATCCGACAGGACAGCCTCGAGTGGTTTCAGTTCCCGGTTGTATTCGATCTCAATGTATTGCAATGCGCTCTCCGCGACAAGTCATACACGCCAAACTGTGATTATGAGACGAAGCAATTGCTGATGCCAGCCCATGATGGCAGCCGATCGGTTGGTAGCGCGGGGTGCGCGGCATGGCTAGGGGCTTTGAATCGGGTTAACGAGTTGCAGGACTTCCACGGCCGCCGTTCGTGTACGAATGCTGTACAAATGGCTGTATTTCTCTGAGATTCCGGAGATGCTGAAGCCTTCAGGATCAACAACTTGCTGATCTCCAAGGGCCTCGTTTAATCGTGGTTCGAATCCATGCCGAGGAGCCACCTACCAAAACCGTAAGTTCCACCCGCTCATTTCGTTGACGCCATCCCCCGTTCCTGCCGTCCTTCTATCCCAAACATTCCGCGTTATTTGCGTTCCCGCCGGTTTCTCCGGTTCGAAATGGTTCCAACCGGGGTGCGCTCTCAACCATGCTGGTTCAGACCGTGGGCCTCTCTCAACCACACGAACTCTCCGTTTTCTCCATTGACGCCTCCGCGTTTGTTGACAGCCCTGTTGAGAAAGGCGGCCCTTGCTCAACCGTTTTCGAACCACGTCGCCGATGACGGAGAATTGGATCAGTGCTCAATGCCTCCGAAGAGGCGTCGCACCGGAGGCCGGTTCGGTGCGCCATCTACACCCGCCAGTCGGTGAGTTCGTCCGATGGTTTGTCCTCGTGCGAGGTTCAGCACGAGGCCTGCTCCCTTTATCTGCAGTCGCAGCGCGAGCACGGCTGGACGCTGTTGCAAGGAGCGCTTCGATGACGACGGTTACTCGGGAGCGTCGCTCGACCGTCCGGAGCTGAACCGATTGCTCGCCCTCATGCGCCGCGGCGGCGTCGATCAGATTCTCATTCACCGCCTCGACCGGTTGTCGAGAAACGTTCGCCATTGCGTGACATTGCTCGATGAGTTCCGGCGTCTTGAGGTCGGACTCGTCGTGGTGACCGCGCCGGAACTGGGCCACTCTGCGCAGGACAACTTCATGCTGAATATCATGGCCTCGTTCGCGGAGTTCGAGCGCGAGTTGATCGCCGCACGTATCGCGGACTCCCGAAGCCGGCTGAAGGCGCGCCACCTGCGTTTCGCGGGCGGTATCCCGTTCGGCTACGACTCGGATCGGCGTACGAAGCAGTTGGTGCCAAACACGGGCGAAGCGGCCGTGATCAGGTGGATGTTCTCTGAGGCTGCCCGTGGCAAGAAGCCGTCGGACATCGCCGACGCCGCCAATTCCCAGGGCTATCGGACGAAGCCGGCGGCAGGTGGCGGACCATGGACTGCCCGCCAGCTTGTGGCAACACTGCGCAATCCGGTCTACATCGGGATGCTGCGTGATGGAGAGGATGTTCGCATCGGATGTCACCAGGCGCTCATCGAGGACGCGATGTTCGCCGCCGTTGGGAAGGCACTCGATGATCGGCGGACGAGAAAGCAGGGCGGATCTCACTACGGCCCAATTTGGCCGCTGAAGGGCAAGATCGAGTGTGGTGGGACCTGCGGTCGGCCGCTGACGCCGCACAGTACTCGCAAGGGCAACTGGGTCTATCGATATTATCGATGCCGGGCGACCGCCGGCGGCCGCCCGCCTTGTGGGTATCAGGTTGCCGCCGGTGACATCGAAACAGCCGTTGCGGATCAATTGCCCAGCCACTTTCGCCATGACTTGGATAGCGAGCGGATTCACCAGCACGTCGAGAGCGTCGTGTACGACGACGAAACTGGGACGGTCACCATCCGCCGGAAGCCAACGACCGTCAGTTCGCCGTCAGAATCTCAATAAGCCGCGCTCTGGTTTCGTCCAGTTTCGCTCCGAACAGGTGGCCCACGCGGTAAACGACGATGCCTGAATCCGCGGTGAATAGCCGGTTTGGTCAAATCATGCTACTGCGGGTCAAGCTGCCTACTTCGAAGTCGGCAGCTTCCAACTGAACGGAGTATTCGTCGTTCCGGGCTTGGCTGGTAATCTGGCACAGGATCAGATCGTCGCCTTTCAGCGATGCGAGAACCAGCGCCGGCCTCCGCTTCGTCTGGCTGAGGTCGGAGAACGAGAAGTTGATGACGACGACGTCGCCCTTTACAACCTGGCCCAGGCTGCGTCCTCCTCGGGTGCGAGCCAGTCCTTCGCGAGTGCAGACTCAGCAGCCATGGTGGGAACGGACGCGTCTGAATGCTCTTCAGCCAGCGCTCGCAAAAACGCCAGGAGCCGATCGAGGTCCTGATCGGAGAGCCGGCCGAGTTGTTGGGCGACGAGTTCGCGCTTGCTCATATCCTGTCCATTTCATTTTACGGCAGCAGCGGCGCCCCGGCCAACAACTCGAACTTCCCGAATTGCCCCGCGACAGATGTTTAAGAACACTCCTGTTTTCAGTAGCTTGCGATTATCTGTAAATCGCAGTTTGTCAGGTGGGGATTGAGCCACACCGTCGCGATATCAACCGCGGTACCCGTTCTGGTTGACAGAAGCGACTTTCCGTACCGCCGTTATCCCAAACATTTCAGACGTGCTTGGCCCTGCCGACCTCTCGAGTTGGAAACGCTGATCGGTTTCGGGCGCGCGCAACCCCAAGGTTCAACGCCGGAGGCCGGAATTCTGGGTGCGGAATCTCGGGTTTCTCCGGTTGACAGGTTGCGGTTGTTGACGGGAGCGTCCAAGGCGGGGTTAAGGCGATCGCGCTGGACCAACGCATTTCCCACAGACGCCCCACACCACTACTACCACCACAAGTGCCAGCGCGAACCCGAGAACGCCGAAAGTAAACGCGGTCACAAGGGAAGGCGTCGACCTTGTTCTCGTAATCCCAAAAATGAGTGTGCAGGTATGCGATCGGACTTCCTTTGACCAGCCCGATTTTCCATGCCGGCGGTCTCCTGCCGCCACCAGGAAAATCTGTGCTCCTCAGTGTTGACCAGGCTGCGGGCTCGCTCAGGAGGAACTTCTGCGGAGTTCGGAACAATGGCCCTCGGTCTGGCTCTTCTTGGCAGGGAAAACGAAATTAGCCCCGGCGTGGGGATCGTTCACATACTGATCTATCCGAGTCGAGAAGTACCGAATGCCATCAAAGTCCTTGGTCAGCCGAACCCACTGCAAAAGCAGCTGGGGAACAAGATATTCGGGGACGAATGCGGCACCGGGATTCCGAACCCGGACCAAACATGCAGCGAGGAGCGGCCAGCAAATGGCTTGACTGCCGATGAACTTGGCGTAGTCGGGCCTCGCAGTACGGAAGCGTCATGGTCAATCAGACCGGCCATCCGCGCTGGCCGCCAACCGAAATCCAGGATTTTTAACCGGAACGTCTGGCGCAGGACAGAATCGGGCTACATTCATTGAATCGAATGGCGGCCGCCCGAGTTCCTCCCAGCAAACCCAAAGTGAACCTCCAAGGTAGAGCGACGGGAATCCTGGGATGCTATAGCGTTGTGTGGCAACCAAATGACGTAAATGATACGGGAAATGAAACAACTCGCGGCGCCCGAGGGCCAGCGAGTAGTAGTGAAAGCCGGGAGCCAGCGGCGGAGCCGTGACGCTCCAAACTCCGTTTTGGCCTTTTGTCATGTCGTACCGGGCTCCGGGGACCTGGACCTGCACCTTCTACGCGTCCGGCGCTTTCAGTTGAAAGGTCACCCGATTGTCGGAG
>Ga0335070_10002139_pt1 | contig 23018 bp, 15 predicted proteins | sample Lox_Sample_13_FD_206722 | JGI IMG/M metagenome (GOLD analysis project Ga0335070, IMG submission 206722) | Soil microbial communities from Loxahatchee National Wildlife Refuge, Florida, United States - Lox_Sample_1.3 | ecosystem: Environmental > Terrestrial > Soil > Wetlands | place: USA...
CGACCTCGTCGGCACTGAGGACGGCGCCGCCGACGCGCGCCGCCATGACGCACGCGCCGTCGGCGCACAGGGCTGTCGCCTCGGCCCCGAGGATGCGCGCGCCGGGCGCCCCCGAGCCCTGTCGGGAAAGCCACACCTCCCCACGGCGCGCGTCGAGCAGCGCCGTGGCGTGCATCAGGAGCTCCTCCGCGATCCGCTCCGGCTGGAGCGTCCCACCCAGGGCCTCCGCGATCGCACGGAGCGACTCCACCTCCCAGAGACGCCGCCGTTCCGCGAAGCGCGCCTGCTTGAGCTCCTCACGCACGACCCACGAGCCGAGGACGACGCCGGCCGCCAGCCTCAACGGCGTCGCCGGCTCGCCGCCGCCGGCGGCGTGGAACCAGAACGAATCGCGCCCGGACGGGAGCTCGAACCTGTGGGAGGCGGCCGGCGCCGCGCCGGTGGCCGCGAGGACCTCGTCGCCGCGTCCGATCGCCCCCCCGGCCGCGCCCGTGCCCGTCACCAACGCCTCGAGGACCGCGTGCGGGATGGCGAGGCCGTCCTCTCTCGGCGGGCTGGCCGCGAACTCGAGGACCTTCAGGACGTCGTTCATTGCGCCCCGGCGAGCTCCCCGAGGGCCGTGGAGCGATCTGGGAAGATGCGGGCGTACTGGGCGAGACCCATGATCTGGAACGTCTTCGCGATGCTGGGTGTGAGGGAGCAGAACGCCAGCGTCCCCTTCACCTCGAGCGTCCGCTCCAGCACCTCGAGCAGCAGCGAGATACCGATCGAGTTGATGATCCGCGTGGCGTGCAGATCGAGGAGGAGGTTGCGGCACCCGGAATCCAGGAGCTTGCGGGACTCGCGCGCGATCACCTCGCCGCCCTCGTTGTTGATGTACCCCGCAACCTCGAGCACGGCCGTGTGGCCGTGCCGCGCCGCCAGCGTGAGCTCGAACGTGTCCACCTTCAGCCGCCTCCCATGCGCCGGGTCATCCGGACCCTGGTCAGCCCCGGGTGGGACGAGATCGTGACGTCGTCCATGAGGCGCCTGATCAGCTCGAGGCCCCAGCCGCGTTTCCGCTGCGCGTGCAGCTTGGCCTCCAGAACCGGGCGCTGAACCCCCGACGGATCGAACCCGGGTCCGTGGTCCACAACGACGACCTCGATCCACGGCTGGGAGTCCTCGCCGTGGGCGGTGAGCTCCACCTCGACCTCACCGGCGCCGTACTCGAGAGCGTTCAGGCAAGCCTCCACCACTGCCAGCTTGACCTCCGCAAGGGTATCACGCGGAAAGGCTATCCGCCGTCCCAGATCGTCCACCGCGTCGCCCGCGATCAACTCGGCGCGCGCGACGGGCGGCAGGACGAGGCGTAGCCGGACAGGCTCAGCCATTCCGGTTGCTCCCTTTTCTCGGCTTCACAGCGTCAGCAGGACGTTGAGCAGACGCCAGGCGAGCCGAGCACCTTGGGCGATCGCAGCGAAGTGAGCCGCACCGCCGCCCAGCAACCCCCCACCGACCACGGCCCATGGCCTGCTGAGAGGATCCATGAGCCGCCTGGCGAGAACGCTGACTGAGGTGAACGGCACCATGCCCCTCGCAGGTTGCAAATCCGCGGCCAAACGAAGGAAGCACCGTGGAGTCAGTGAGATACGGAAGGACGACGGGGCCTGGGGCGCGAGCCAACCGTTGCGAAGTGCAACGCATCGCCGGGCTCACTTGCCACTCTCCCCGTGCGGAGCGTTGTGGCGCCTGGCAGTTCCAGGTGCGTTGCGTAACGCATCATCCGTTGCATTCCACCTCAACAGCATTCTGTAGAGAGTGGTCCGGTCGATCCCGAGCTCGCGGGCTGCCGCCGCCCGGTTGCCGCCGTGGCGCTCGAGCGTCCGGGTGACGTGGAGACGGAGCACGTCGTCCAGCGTCCCGGCCTGCCCTTCAACCGGGATACGGTCCGCGCCCATCGCGAGACGCACGTCCTCCGCTTCCACGCGATCGCCGGAGGCGAGCGCCGCCGCCGCCTCGAGCAGGTTCTCGAGCTCGCGGACGTTGCCGGGGAACGCGTGGCGTAGCAAGAGCTCGAGCGCGCCGCGGCCGAGCGGCAGCCTCTCCTTCCCCATGCGGCGGCCGTGCAGCCGGACGAAATGCTGGGCGAGCAGCGGGATGTCCTCGTAGCGCTCCCGCAGCGGCGGGAGCGTGAGCTCGACGACCCGCAGCCGGTAGTACAGGTCCTGCCTGAACTCGCCCCGGGCGAGCATCCCCTCGAGATCGCGGTTGGTCGCGGTGACGAGCCGGACGTCCACCCTCATGCGCTGCCTGCCGCCGACTCTCTCCACCTCACGCTCCTGCACGACGCGGAGGAGCTTCGCCTGCAGCACGTGCGTGAGATCTCCGATCTCGTCGAGAAACAGCGTGCCGCCGCTGGCCAGCTCGAACTTCCCCGGGCGCGCGGTCACCCCGGTAGCGACCCCCTTCTCGATCCCGAACAGCTCCGCTTCCAACAGGGTCTCCGGAACCGCCGCGCAATTGAGCGGAACGAACGGACCCTGCTGCCGGGCGGAGAGCGAGTGGAGCATCCGGGCGAGCCGCTCCTTCCCGGTGCCGGACTCCCCCCGAATCAGGACCGTCACGTCGCTCGGAGCGACTCGCCTCGCCAGCTCTAGCACCCGGCGGAACGCGGGCGCTTGGCCGACGAGGCCGAGCTCCTCCCCGCTGCCCATCCGGAGGGCGCGGTTCTCCTCCTCCAGGAGCAACCTGCGGCGCTGCTCCTCCTCGAGCATGCGTCCCGACGCGATCGCGGGGGCCGCCAGCAGCGCGAGTGAGCGCAGGAACGTGACGTCCTCGTCGTCGAAGCGCGCGCGGCCCTCGCGCGCCTCCTTGTCGGCGACCGCGACGACACCCATCAGCTCCTCGCGCCACAGACACGGAGCGGCCAGGACCTCCGTGAACGGGAGACCCAGCTTGTCTCCGTTGACGCGCGCGACGGCGCCGGATCGAACGTCCTGGAGCGCCTTCGCCGCCACCAGCCGCTCCGCACCGCCCGGGTCCGCGGGCCACCCGACCGCGACGACGGTCGCCGGCTGCAACGGCGGGACGATCGAGACGGCGATCCCGGCGCGGGCGTCCAACAGCCCGACGGCGCGCTGGAGGAGCTCCTCCACGACCTCACCCTCGCGCCGCGGGCCCGCGAGCGCCAGCGAGAGGTCGAGGATCGTCTCGAGCCTCGCTCGGCGCCAGCCCTCGCGCGAGCTCGCTGTCATGCGGACTCTCCCAGCCACTGGGCCGCCACGACGGTGATGTCGTCGTACGGCTCGCTTCCCGCGGTGAACGCCTCGACGGCGCGCATCACCTCGTCCACCACCGCATGCGGGTCCCCGCTCGTCTCGGCGAGGATCCGGGCGAGCCGTTCGTCGCCGAACGCCTCACCGCCCGCGGTGCGAGCGTCGGTCACCCCGTCCGAATACAGCAGGAGCATGTCTCCGGCCCGGACCGCGAACGGGAGCACGTCCCACCGGGCATCCTTGAGCGCGCCGACAGGCAGCCTGTGACGGGGCGCCGGGAGCTCCACGACGTCGCCGGACGACCGACGGAGGAGCGGCGCGGGCTGGCCGGCGAGGGCGTACTTGCCGGAGCCCTCGGACCGCAGCAACAGATACGCGAGGGCCACGAACAGGCGGTGCTGCGGGGTGTAGAGGCGCTGGTTGGCGACCTCGAGGAGCTGCTCCGGCGAGGCCCCTCCGAGCGCCGCGGTGTGGAGGACCTCTCTTGCCGCGACCATGAGCATAGCGCCCGCAACCGACTTGCCGGAGACGTCTCCGACAACCAGCGCGACCGAGCCGTCGCCGCCGCCGGCGACGGCGTCGTAGAAGTCGCCGCCCACCTGCCGCGCCGGAACGCACCGGCCCGCGACGCGCCAACCGGGAGGCGACGGCAGCTCCGGTGGAATGAGCGAGAACTGGACCCGGCGCGCGATCTCGAGCTCCTTCTCGAGCTCCACCTGGTGCGTGCGCTCGCGCAGCAGTCGCGCGTTCTCGAGCGCGACGGCGCCCTGGTTCGCCAGTGTTCGCACGAGCTGGAGGTCGTCGCGCCCGAACTCCTCCTCCGAGCGCTTGGGACCGAGGGCGAGCACGGCGTGGAGCTGCGCGCGCGTGCGGAGGGGGACGAACAGGCGGATGCCTTCGCCGGCGAACTCCTCGAGCAGGCGACGCGACCCCGGCTCGAGAGTCTTGAGCGGCTCCAGAAGCGCGGGCCGCACCGGCTCGTCCTGGCGTGCGAGCTCCTCGACGGCGAGCAGCCGAGCGGGGATCTCGCGGGGGAGCGGGGGCCTTGCGGTGCGGGACAGCAGCACCGCTCCCTCACGGACGTACAGAGCCGCCCACTCGAGGTGCATGATCTCGGAGAGCCTGGTCGCCAGCAGCGCCTCGAGGCCGTCGATCGAGAACTCGCGCACCACCGCGACGCTCACTTCCTCGACCGCGCGCCGCGCGTCGTACACCTCGCGGAAGAAGAACCGGTCGACCGGCTCCTGGAGCCGCCGCCGAAGCGGGTCGAAGATCGCTAGGACCGCCAGCGCGAGGAACAGCGGGAAGTACGGGGAGGACCCGGAGAACAGCAACGTCGAGGCCGCGATCCCGAGGCCGTAGATCCCCGCGACCATCGCGGTCGCCAGCGTGTAGAGGAGCGACTTCCGCACGATGACGCGGATATCGAAGAACTGGAACCGGACGATCGCATACGCGAACGTCAGGGGAACGAGTGTGAGCGGGACGACGCCCCAGAACAGGAAGCGGTCCGTCCGCAGCAGCGAGGGGAACACGACGCCGAGCACGAGGAACGGCGTGATCCCCGTGACGGTCCCGATGAAGACGGCCGCGATCTGACGACGCTCGCGCCCCTCCTCCGCGCGCAGCAGCGAGCCGAGCAGCGCGAGGAGGCCGAGCACCAGGTAGTCGCCCATCAGCACCCAGCTCGATATCGGCGCACCCGAAACGAGCCGGATCCGGACGTCGAAGATCGAGCCGGCCGCGAGCGTGATCACGAAGAACAGCGGAGGCAGCAGGTAGAGCAGGCGGAAGAAGGCGGGCGACTCGTTGACGAAACGCTCGGCAGCCCGCAGCAGCCGACCCCCGGACCCCTCCCACGGCTCCGCGGGGTTGACGAGCGTCAGCTTCAAGCGCCGCGGGAAGACGAGGAAGAAGTGCAGGAACGCGGCCGGCAGGACGAGCAACGACAGCGTCCCGGTGTTCAGCACGACACCGTCGATCCAGGAGTACGACGCCGGCCGGAGGCGGCACACGAGGAACAGCAGGAACAACGTGCAGAGCGTGAAGAAGACGTAGCTCGGACCGCCGCGCGGCTCGTCGGGGCGCTGCAGCAGGACGTAGAGGCCGATGAAGAAGAACAGGAACCCGGAGAAGCAGGCGTAGATGTACGATGCCGTTCCGAGTTGGCGCGGGCCGAGGGTCACCCCGACTTCCACGAGCGAGCCGTTGCGCTCGAGCAGGTACGGGACGCGCTCCCCGATGCTGTGCCGCTGGAGGGCGCGGGCCGCCTCGGACGCGGTGCGGACGACCTCGCGGCCGACCCCCGCGATCCGGTCGCCCGGCTGGACTCCGGCAACCGCCGCGCCGCTCCCAGCGGCGAGCGACCGCACGACCAGTTCGGTGCGGTCGGGGTCGAGGATCACGCCGTCGTACGGCCTCGGCAGAAACATGTCGAGGATCGACAGGCACGCCACGAGGAACGCCGCAACCCCGAACGTGAGGACCGGAACGAGCCCCGTGGAGCGTCCGTGCTTCATGATCGGCACAACGATACTACGCGGGCGGAGCAAAAGGTGTTCGAGGCGTGCGCCCGGCCGCTTCCGGGCTAGAATTGCGCGTGCGTCGCGGACGGCTGATCACGTTCGAAGGGATCGAGGGGTGCGGTAAGAGCACCCAGGTGGGGCTGCTCGCCGCGCACCTCCGCGAGCGCGGCATCCGCGTCGTGACGACGCGCGAGCCCGGCGGCACACCGCTGGGGGAGCGCGTGCGCGACCTTCTGCTCGACCCCCGCCTGAGCCCGGTCGCGGTCGGCGAGCTGTTCCTGCTCGAGGCGGCGCGCTCGCAGGTCGTCTCGGAGATCATCGCGCCCGCGCTCGCCGCCGGCGAGTATGTGCTCTCCGACCGGTTCGCCGACTCGTCGGTCGCCTACCAGGCGGGAGCGCGGGGGATCGACAGGACGGCGGTGGAGAGCCTCAACGCCGTCGCGTGCGCCGGCGTCGTGCCGAACCGCACCGTCGTCCTGGACCTCGACGTCGAGCTCGCTCTGGAGAGGGCACGCCGGCGGCCGACGACCACGTCCGACAACCGGCGGTTCGAGGACGAGGCTCTCCACTTCCACACGGCGGTCGCGGCGGCGTACCGGGAGCTCGCCCGGAGGGAGCCGAGCCGAGTCGTGCTCGTCGACGCCGCCGGCGCACCGGAAGAGGTGTTCGCCCGCGTGCTGGCCGCGGTCTCGGATCTCCTCCCATGAGCACCAGCCAGCTGCCCTGGCCCTCCTCCGCTCTCGAGCCGGCATCGTGGCTCGGCATCCAGCGGCTGCTCGCGCGGTGCCTCGAGCTGCACGCATCGGCGGCGCTCCCGGCGACTCTGATGCTCGTGGGCGCGCCCGGGCTGGGGCGTGAGGCCCTCGCCACCGAGCTCGCCGCCGCCCTGATCTGCCGGGCGGAGGGCGGCGCCGGGTGCGCCTGCGGCTCGTGCGAGAGGGTCCGCCGGGGTGTCCACCCGGACCTCGAGGTCGTCGCGGTGCAGGCGGACAAGAAGGAGATCTCGATCGACCAGGCGCGCGGTGTCGTCGAGACCGTCGCCCAGCGACCGTACGAGGGCCTGCGGCGCGTCTACATCGTGGACTCGTGCCAGACGCCGCCGCTCAACTCGGAGGCCGCCTCGGCGCTCCTGAAGACTCTCGAGGAGCCGCCCTCGCAGGCCGTGTTCCTCCTGCTGGCGGCCAATCCGGCGCGCGTGATGCCCACCATCGTCTCCCGCGCCGTCCAGCTCCGCATCCCGCCGCCGAGCAGGGACGAGCTCGTCGGCGTGCTCGCGGCGGGCCTGGGTTGCTCGCCCGAGCGCGCCGGTGAGCTCCTCGCCGCGGCGGACGGCGAGGCGGAGCTCGTGCTCCGGTCTCCGGAGGACGACCTCCCCGGCGTGATCGGTGGGCTCGAGGAGCTGCTCTCGGCCGCGCTGGGCGGCGACGGACTGGCGATCCTGCGGATCGGGTCGCTCCTCCGAGCGAGCCCGGGGGGCGTCGCACTCGCCGCATCAGTGCTGCTCAAGCTCGCGGCCAGCGCCGACGCCAAGAGCGCGGAGGGGCTGCTCGAGGCGGATGCGGCGCTGCTCGCCGCCGAGAGCCGCCGGGTGGTCCTGAACCTCGACCTCGAGAGCGTGGTGGTCGGCGCGCTCGCCCGGGCGGCGAGGCCCACCCCCGGGCACGATGCCGGGGACCGCCCCTCGCGCGGCCGTCAGAAGAAGTAAAAGCCGCCGGTGGTTGCCGGCGGCAGGGTGAAAATGGGAGGTCGGTGGTTCAAGTCAGATTTGGTTGGCCTTTGCAGGCAGGCTATGTTTGGAAGGTCAAGCTTGATAGGCTTCTTGTTTGGCTGGTTTGCAAGAGTGGTTGCTTGACCGCCGCCTCCCTCCAGTCTTACTGCTGGATATAGCATACACCCCTGGATCAGGTTTGTCCAGCCCCCCCCTCCAGGTCCACAACGATCTGCTGGCGCTGCCCGTCCGCCACCTCGACCTCCAGGGCCTTCGAGGTGCGCCCGGGTGCCACCACCTCGATCCGGTGCTTCCCGGGGGCCACCGCGAGGCCCCGCTCGAGGCGGCCGAGCTCCTCGGCGGTCCCGGCGAACTTCCCGTCGATGTAAACCGCCGCGTTCAAAGGGGTGACCCGCAGGTCGAGGGCAGCGCCCGTGACCGCGCGGGCCGCCGGCGGGGACTCCCGTGCGCGCTCGCGCAGCTCCGGCCGCAGGGTGGTGTCCGGGCCCTGTTTCGGCTCGACCGGCTGCGAGCTCTGCTTGGGTCCGAAGACCCGGCCCACCGGGAGCCCCTCCGGGCGGTCGTACCACGGTGCCGGCTTCTCCCCGGGGACCCGTTCCAGCTTGAGGTCGACCGGGTAGTAGTGGCCGGCCTCCGCGTTCAGCACCATCTTCTCGGTCTTGTACCCCTTGAGGGTGAATTCGAGGTCGTAACGACCCGGTTTGAGGTACAGGTAGCCGGGGTAGCCGTCGAAGTCGTCCGCAACGCCGATCAACTGGCCGTCGAGGACAACCCGGGCGTGCTCGGGCGTCACGTCGGTGTCCACGACCGCGAGGTCCTGGCGCATGGCCGATTCAGGCCCCGGCTGGTACCAGGCGGGAACGCCCCACCACGGCCCCCACCACACCGGTCCGATCCCGAACCCCCACCCCCAGCGCGCGCCGCCGTGCCAGTGGTGAGCGGCGGCAGGAGCCGCCACGGCCAGCACGAGCGCGGTCACTGCGGCGATTCGAGCTGTCGTGCGCATGACGGAATTCCTCCCTACGAAGTCCAAAAGCAAACGCCGTGCCCGCCCAGGCGTCAAGGCGATCGAACGCCTCCCGAGCGCCCGTCACCTGCCGGGGACGCCGTCTCCCGGCCCCGGTCCGAACCGGCCGGCGCCTGCCCTCCCGAGACCCCGATGCTCGCCGCCCAACGCGATGCGGACCCCCGGGCCACCCGGCGACTCCCCTCGATGTGGAACCCCTCTGCCTTGCGCACCCCGTCGAGCGTGAGGGCGCGCAGCGTCCCGAACGCCTCGACGACCTCGTCGTAGCGCCGCACTGCGATCTGGCCCGCAAAACACGATACGGCGGCTCGCTTCCGCTCCCAGGCCTCGTCGGCCGCGACCAGGACGTTGGGGCGGAGCGGAGCCCCCACCTCGTACGCCGCGATCCACTCCGGCGGGCGTCCACGGAGACCGCCCAGCGATCGCGCCCGCACGACGCGCCGCGCGGCCAGCGCGAGCGCACGGTGGTCGGGGTGGAACTCCACCGGCGAGGTCACGAAGAGAACGTCCGGGGCATGGTGCTCGAGCGCTCCCGCGATCTTGGCCCGGAGCGCTGCGCCTGCGGGCACGAGCGACCGATCCGGGAACCGCCAGAACTCCGGTTCTGGCACGCCAAGCGCGCGGGCGGCCGCCCGCGATTCGGACTCGCGCACCGCCCCGTCTCCCTGCGCGCCGCCGTCGGTGACCACGACGACGTGGACCTGCACGCCGCGCCGGACACCGAGCGAGAGCGTGGCACCGACGCCGAACACCTCGTCGTCCGGGTGCGGGGCGAGGACGAGCCACCGCCCGCCCGGTGGAAACCCGGGCGCGTACGGGATCAGTTCGTGCTCCGCCGGCAGCGGGCCCCCGCTCATCTGAGCCTCCGCGAGGAGCGTACCGCCAATCTGCGCCGCGGCGCCAGTCCTACGGCGCGTGATCTCTCCGTAGCGTCACGGCGGCAGGCTGCGGGGATGGAGTGTTATCCTTCGCCGGTGGCCGCCCTGCGACGGATCGCCCCGTGCGCTCTGGTCGCCGCAGCCTCGTTGGCCGTGATCCTCGCCGTGCTGCCGGCGACTGCGGCGCCGATCTGGAGCGCGGCGGCCCTCGCGATCGCCGTCCTGTACTGGGTCCAGCGCCGGGAGGCGGCCGCCTCGCGGGCGGGGTGGTGGGTCGACGGCCTCGCGCTCGGGATCCCGATCGCGCTGATGCTCGGGCTGTACCGGCACGTGGTCCGCACGTGGTGGCTCGGCGACGACCCCGCGATCGTGTGGGCCGTGGCCAGCCATGGCATCGCGCCGCACTTCTGGTCTCCCGGCGTCTGGCGCGAGTTCTCCTCGGCGAACTTCACGCCGATGGAGATCCTCTCGTTCGGGATCGACTGGCGTCTGTTCGGCCTCGAGCCCGCCGGCTACTATTGGCATCACCTCGCGAGCCTCGCCCTCGTCCTCGTCCTCGCGTTCGTCGTCCTCCGCCGGTTCGCACCGGCCGCGACGGCGAGCGTCTCCCTCTGCCTCTTCGTCGCGTCCGCGCCGGTCGCCACCGTGGCGCAGCAGCTGATGACGAGGCATTACGTTGAGGGCCTGGCGCTCGCCCTCGCCGCGACGATCCTCTTCCTCCGCACTGTCGAGCGCCCAGGCGCCGCGCTCGGGTGGGTCGGTGGGGTGGCGTACCTCGCCGCGTGCGCCGCCAAGGAGGTCCTCGTCCCGCTCGTCGTGGTCCTGCCGTTCCTTCCCGTCGGCGACGCGCGAACGCGTCTGCGCGCGCTGCGCCCGTACCTCCTGGCCCTGGCGGTGTACGTCCCGTGGCGGGTCTGGATGCTCGGGCCGGCACACATCGTGACGGGGTACGGGACGCTGTTCAGCGGCGCCGGCGCATCGTCGCCGGGCGACGTGGCCGCACGAGCCGTCGCGACGATGGGGTGGGGTCCGCTCGCCGCGGCGGTCGTCGCCGCGACGCTGGCGTGCCTCGTCGTGGGACTGGCCGTGCGCAGGGCGGGCGCCTCGCTCCTGCTCGCGGCCGCTATGGCCGCCGCGGCCGCCGGCCCGCTCGTGCCTGTCCTCGCTCTGCTCGACCCTCGGATGCTCCTGATCGCCTCGTTCGGCCTCGCCCTCGGGATGGGCGCTTCGGTCGGTCTCCTGGGAGATGACCGGTGGCACGGCGTCGCTGCCGTCGCGGCGTCCGCGGCTCTGATGGCTGTCGGAGTCGCGGCCGTGGTCGGGAGCCCGCTCTGGGCGGGCCGCCGCAACCTCGACCGCTACCGCGTCGAGGGCACCGCGGTGCTCACCGGGTCACCCGACCTGCCGCTCTTCCACCCTGCGGGGCCGCCGTGGTTTTACACCTGCCTCGGGCGTCTGCGTCTTCTGACGCGCGGCAGCCGCGGGCCGCAGGTGTGCTACGACGCGTGCGTGTGCTCCGCAGCCGATGAGCACCGGAGGGCGCTGCAGTTCGAGTCGGGTGCCTTGACAGAAACCGCGCTGGACCGTACCGCCTGCGCATTCAGGGCGGCGCCTCTCGCGGTCGCGTTCACGTACGAGACCGGGACCGACACGCTGCGGTGGCGCCTGGGCCCGTACCGCGACGGCCGGTGGTACTACATCGACGACGCCGGGTACGGCCAGGTGGTGCCGGCGGACGGCTACTACCCCCTCCGCCTGACCGCGAGCACCGTGTTCACGGTCCGCTACGTCTCGCCCGACGGCTGGTCCGCGCAGACGCCCAGGCTTTACCTCGAGCCGTCGGCCGCAGGACCCGACGGCTCCGTCCGCGTCTCGTGGTCGGGCGACGGCGCACCGGGAACGTAGCTGCGGTCGGCGTCGACCCGGAACACCGGACGCCCCTTGATCTCCTCGAAGATGTGGGCGAGGTAGAGGCCGATCAGGCCGAGGCCGATCATCGTGAGTCCGCCCAGGATGAGTGTGATGAGGATGACGGTCGTGAACCCCTCGACCGCCCGGTGGGCGAGCTTCTGGTACAGCGCGATGCCGCCGATCACCGCGCCGAGGAGGAACGCCGTCACGCCGAGCACGGTCATGAGCTGGAGCGGCGCCGACGAGAACGACGTGATCGCGGCGACCGAGAGACGCAGCCGCTTCACGGCACCGAACGTCCTCCGGCCGCTCGCGCGCGCGGGCACGTCGAACGGCACCTGCGCGGACGGGTAGCCGAGCCACTCGATCAGCCCCCTGAAGAACCGCCTCCGCTCCGGCAGCGCCAGGTAGGTGTCCACGACGGCGCGGTCGAGGAGCTTGAAGTCGGTGCGGCGCCTCAGGTCGAGGTCGGACAGCCTGCCGAACAGACGGTAGAACAGCCAGGCGCTCAGGCGCGAGAGCACCGGCTCGTCGCCGCGCGAGCGCTTCACGCCCTCGACGACGGGCACGCCGGCCGACCACAGCCGGACCATCTCGGGGATCAGCTCGGGCGGGTGCTGGAGGTCGCCGTCCATGACGACGACGGCGTCGCCCTCCGCGTGCACCAGGCCCGCCTGGATCGCGGCCTCCTTCCCGAAGTTCCGCCCGAGCGTCAGGAGGCCGATCCGGCGATCCGCCGTCGCGCGCGACCGCACGATGCTCGCGGTCTCGTCGGAGGAGCCGTCGTCGACGACCAGCACGTCGGCGCTCACCGCGTCCAGGCCGCCGAGCACGGCGAGCGTGCGCGCGAGCACCTCCGGGATCCCCGCGGCCTCGTTGAACACCGGGACGACGACGGTGAGATGCCTCACGGGATCTCCTTCTCCGCGCGGTCGCATACGCGGCGGCGCTCTCGCCGTGCCGGGCACGGTCCCCCCCCGCACCGCGGCAGGCTCCGCGACGGCGCGGCCCCGGTCGGTCGGCGAATCCGGTGCATCGGACCCGAGTCTAAACCACTCCGCCACGTGCAAGCGCGGCCGCACGGTTCCCGGATCCCGCGCGAGCCTCGAGGCTGCGGTCGACTCCGCAACCGACGTGCCGCGCGACGTTCAGAAGAGGTCGCTGTCGCCGGTCGTGTAGTACCAGTGATCCTCGAAGTCCGACAGCCCCGGAGTGGGAGCGAACAGGGCGAAACCCGGAGCGAGCGCGTTCGGCTCCGGGCCGGGAGCGAACCCGGTCGCTCGGAGCCTCGCCACCCACCAGGCGGGCTGCTTGGGGAACCAGCCCTGGACCGTGTCGGCCCCGGCGAACAGGCGAGGCAGCTGCGACAGCAGCGCCGCCAGCGCCGGCGCCGCGTGGTGCGGGTCGAAGAGCGCGTCGCCCAGCACGACGGAGCGGTCCCGCGCCGCGGCCACACCCCACCCCACGAGCGCGCCCCGGCGGCGCACCTCGACGAGGTGGTGGACGCCGTCCGGGCAGCTCAGGTACCGCCAGGTGAGGTAGCGCGCGTCGCGCTGAACCAGGAGGCCGTACGCCGGGGCGACCCGCGCGAAGAACCCGTCCCACTCCGGCCCGACCGAGCGCGCAGGGCGCGCGCGATACCCCAGCAGCCGCGCTCGCGCGGCCGGAAGGAGGTCGCGGGTGGTCCGGAGGGGGCGCCGCCACATCGTGACTGGCGAGATGTACCCGTAGCCGAGGTAGCGCTCGCCGAGCTTGCGGATGTGTCCCGTGTTGAACCCGTAGTTGAACGTCGTCCGCCCGATGCAGTGGCGCTCGTAGAAATCGTCGACCATCCGCGCCAGGACGCTCGTCTTCCCCAGCCCGGTGGCGCGCACCGCCTTGCTGGTCATCGTGTCGCCGATCTGCATCGCCGGAATCTCGCCCTCTCCGCGCGACGGCCAGACGAACCGCACCGGATACCCGGCGTAGTGCGCGACGAGCTTCGACTCCTCGTCGAACACCTCCGTGATCCGCAGTGTGCCGTACGGGTCGTCGCGGAACTTCCAGCGCCAGTGCGCCTCCGACCTGGGTGTCCCGAACGAGGCGGCGAACATCGGCAAGATCGCGGACTCGTCGCCGTCGCGGTACTCCCGGATCGTGAAGCGGTCGCGGCGCGCGCGGACAAGGCACACGATGTCGCCGGCGGCCGCGCCCCCAGCGGCGCGGCCCGCGAGCGGTTGCTGGCGCCTCTCGAGGATCTGGAACGCGCACTCGTCGAGGAGCAGGTGAGCGCCGTCGGGCTCCCGATCCGCCCCCCCGCTGCGCGCCCAGGCGGCCACGAGGCTCCCGCCGAGAGGGAGCGCTGCGGCGGCCGCGCGCATGAGCGATCGTGTGACCTCAAGGTCCCCGCTGTCGACCACGAGCACTGCCGCCTGCAGCTCCCCCTGACCGCCCGCACCGAGGGCCAGGTCGGCCCCGGGGCGCACGGGCCGGTACCGCCTCTCGCTCAAGGCGGAGGCGACCGGCTCGGGGTTCGAGGCGAGGACGAGCACCGCGCACGGTGGCTCCGGGAGCCACGACGCCAGCGTGTCCCACGGTGCCAGCGCGGTGTCGCCGCCGTCGCGACGCGGTGCCGACCGCATCTGGGCGAACGCCAGTGAGAGCAGCTCCGCTCCGGTCACCTCAGCGCCCCTCGGGCTCGCACCGCCACGCGCCCAGGATACGGCCGGTCCCGGGGTCCACGGCCCGCAGCGAGAGTCGTTGCGGGCGGCCGTGCTGCGCGAGGAATTCCGACACCGAGTCCGCCGGCGGCGGCCCGCCGCACCGCAACCCCGCAGCCGGGAACCCCAGCGGCGAGGGCGACAGCAGCCAGAGCACGTCGCCCGCCGCGACCGTCGGCGCGGGCGCTGGGAGCGGCGGCAGCTCGACCCCCTCCGCCCCGCGAGGCAGCGCCGCCGCGAGGCGCCCGCGCACCCCGAAGTTCCGGGACAGGTACCGCCGGCGCGACGCCTCGAAGACGCCGGCGAACTCCGCGGGATCGGCGGCGCGCGCCCAACGGTGCGCCACGACCGCGCCCGGGACCACCGCCGCCCGCAGCCCGGCCGCGCCGAGGCGGCGCAGCCAGTCGGTCTCCTCGAAGTAGAGGAAGTACGCCTCGTCCCACAGCCCGACGCGCTCGAAGACGTCGCGCCGCATCGCCAGCAGGGCGCCCGAGAGCGTGGGAACCGAAACGGGTCCGGCGGCGTCCCAGACGCGGCGCCACCGCGCGAGCTCTCGGCGAAAGTGGCGCGCCCACGCCGCGCGGGACCGGCTCGCGCGCCATCGCCGCACCTCCTCGAGCGGCGTCTGCACGTCCGCGGGGGGGAACAGGAACCCCGCGAGCGCGAACTGCGGTCCGACGACGGCCCACCCCGAGTCGAGCGCGCGGAGCAGCGCTGCGACCGACCCGGGGCGGAACCCGATGTCTGGGTTGCCGACCAGGAGCGTCGGGGCGCTCGAGGCCGCGACGCCCGCGTTGACGCCTGCGGCGTACCCGCGGTTCGCCCTCACCAGCAGCCGGTCCGGCGCGATCCGGCGGAGGCGTGTCTCCTCCTCGGCGCTCTCCGAGTGGTCGACGATCACGACCTCGGCGGCGGCGCCTGCGCGGGCGGCCTCCGCGCGGAAGCTCTCGACGGCGTCCGCGCACTCGGCCGCCGAGCGGAACGAGACCACGACGAGCGAGACGCGCGGAGTCATCGTCCTCGCAGCACCGCGACCCACTGCGCGGCTCGCAGCCACCGCGGGTCCCCGCCGGCCGCGCGCGCCGCGACCCACGTCCACACGCGCGTCCGCCACGGTGCGGCCGCGGCGAGCGGGGTCATCGTCTCCACCTCGAGGCCGCACTCGCACGCGAGCGACGCCAGCGAGGCCGGCGTCGTCACGAACAGGTGGTCCCTCGCCTGCACGCCGGCCAACGTGAGGTCCCACCGCCCCGCCGCGAGCGCGCGGAGAACGGGCCCCCACGCGGCGTTCGGGAACGACACGACCACGCGCCCGCGCGACCCGACGAGCCCGGCCGCGGCGCGGAGGAGGTCGCCCGGCGCAGTCGTGTGCTCGAGCACGTCCGCGAAGACAACGCAGTCGACCGGCCCCCTGAGCGCCCGCAACCCGTCCTCGCCGCGCGCGGGGAGCAGCGCGTCGAGACGGCCCCTCGCGGCGATCGCGAGCTCCCACTCGGGCTCGATGCCGACGACCCGCAACCCCGGTCTCCTCAGAACCGAGCCGAACAGCCCGCTGCCGCACCCCACGTCCACCACCGTGTGGGCGCCGGCCGGGACGAACGGAAGCAGCTCGCGCCTCTCGTGTCCGGCGGGGTCGGCGTACCGGTAGAGGAACGCACCGCGGACGACCGCGGCCTCGCCCGGGGGCCACCCCCGTGCGAGCAGCTCGCCCGCCGCGCCAGCGGGCGCCACGGCGAAACCGCACCAGGCCGGGGCCCCGAGAGGCACGGCGCGGTGCGCCGCTCCCCGCACGGTCCGGCGCTCGTACTCGCGGATCGTGGACGGGGGAGTGCGCGGGCGCCACCCCTGCGGGCCGGCGAGCCCCGAGACGCGGGGCACGCGCCACGTCACGTCCGTCCCCCGCGCCGCGGCGAGTGCGCGCGCCAGCCTCGGCATCGGCTCGACCCACGGATCGTCGAGGACGGCGAGTGGCGCCTCGGACGGCGGTTCGGACGCAGCGTCGGCGACGACCGTCCATCCGTCCGCCTCGAAAGAGCCGACGACGTGGTCGAGGTGGGCCGCCACGATCGCGCGCCGGGGGCGCGGCCGCACCCAGAGCATCGGCCGCGAACGGCCGGCCCCGATCCGATCCCCGCTCATGGCTCCGACCGCCACCGCCCCTCCGCGACCCAGTACAGGGCGTCCTCGGCGACCTCGGCGACGCGCCGCTCGGAGAACGGGGCGCACGCCGCCACCCCCGCCTTCCTGCGAGACCGCCAGCGCGACCGATCGCCGACGATCCGGCGGGCGGCCTCCGCGAACATGTCGGCGCGGTCGAACGGCACCAGCGCCGCCGCATCCGCGGCGAAGGCGCTGAACGCCGAGATCTCCGAGGCGACCACCGGGACGCCGCTCGCCATCGCCTCGAGCACCGGGAGTCCGAACCCCTCCTCCTCCCACGACGAGGCGAGGACGACGTCGCACCCGCGCATGAGCGCCGCCACCTCGGGAGGCGTGAGGTGGTGGTGGAACTCGTCCGGCTCGAGGACGGCGCGCTCCGCGTCGGAGAGCGGCCACTGCGAGACGCGAACCAGGCGGCAGGCACACCCGCCGGCCCGCATCCGGCGCACCGCCTCGAGCGCCGTCGGCACCCCCTTCCACTCGATCTCGAACGGGTTGGGTACGAGCACGCGGGGCACGCGATGAGGGCCCAGGCGCGGCGCGGGGCGCCAGTACGGGGCGAGCGCCGGAGGGACGTGGCGCCCCGGCTTCCCGAACCGCTCCCGGCACAGGCGGGCGAGGTGGGGCGAGAGCGCGAAACACGGGATCGGCCGGCGGTACGCCTCCTCGATGGACGCGTGTTCGGAGACGTTGTGGCGGAACCCGCCCTCGAACCCCTGGCAGTAGTGGACCGCCTCGCCGGACGCGACCGCGGACGCCGCGGCCACCGTCGTCCAGAACGTCGCCACCGTGACGTTCCCCGGAGGGAGCAGGCCGGGCTCGAGCGCGGGAACCCGGAGGAACGTCGCGCGCAGCGGGAACCACGCCGGCCGCTCGCCCTTGCTGACCACCGTCACCCGGTGGCCGCGGCGGGCCATAAGCTCCGCCTGGTGCAGCACGATCTTCACCCCCCCGAAGAGGGCGGTGTCCTCGAGCAGGTACACGAGGGAGAGCCGCGGTCGCGTCACGAGGGGAGCACCCACTCGTGGTCGAGGCGGAGGAGCGACGGCGTCCAGCGCGCGCCCGTCACGCGCACGGCGGCGGGCGCGACGACCTGGTCGTAGCCGTGCAGGCCGCTCTCGTCGAACAGGAAGCCGCTGACGGAGAACCCGCCGGACGTGACGGGAAACGCGGGGATGAGGAGGCGCACGGTGTGCCGCGTCGCGCCGGTGAAAGGCGCAAGGCCGTCCCAGTGCGTCGCGGCGGCGAAGGCGCAGCGGCCGTCCTGGGTGTCGACGGCGACGGCGAGGTGGAACGCATCCGCCGCGTCGACGCACTCGACACCGAGCTCGACCTGGAACCCCGATCCCGGCGCGAACGCGTCCGCCGGACGGCCGTCGGGCCCGAGCACCCTGAGCGTGCTCAGACGGGCGCGCCGACCGCCCGGCGCGAGCGCCGTCCCGCCGTCGTCGGCCGCGGCGCCGTCGTGCACCCGCCGCTTCTCGCGCTGCATGAGGTACGTCTCGTACTCCTGCACTACCTCGTGGGCCGGCCCCTGGAGGCGGACCCTCCCCTGGTGCAGCCACACCGCCCGCTCGCAGAAGCTCGTGACCAGGTACATCGCGTGCGAACAGAACAGCACCGTCCGCCCCTCCTCCTTGAACCGGACCATCCGGTCCACGCACTTCTTCTGGAACGCACCGTCCCCCACCGCGAGCGCCTCGTCGACGACCAGCACCGCCGGGTCCACGTTGGTCGCGACGGCGAACGCGAGGCGCGCGGCCATTCCCGAGGAGTACGTTCGCAGCGGCTGGTCCACGAACTCCCCAAGGTCGGCGAACGCCAGCATGTCGTCGAGCCGCTCGGTGACCGCCCCCTCGTCGAGACCGAGCAGCGTCCCGTACAGGACGGCGTTCTGCCGGCCGGTGAAGTCCTGGTGAAACCCGAGCCCGAGCTCGAGGATGGGCGCCACCGGCTGCGAGACCCGGATCGTCCCCGCGTCGGGCGCCGAGATCCCCGCCACCAGCCTCAGGAGCGTGCTCTTGCCCGAGCCGTTCTCGCCGATGATCCCGACGGCCTCGCCGCGGGTCGCGTCGAGGTCGATCCCGTCGAGCGCCGTGATCCTCGCCAGGCGGCGCGTCCGGCCGAGCAGCGCGAGGGCACGATCCCGCCGCCGGCCGAACAGGAGGTAGCGCTTGGCGACACCGCGGACCTCGACGCTGCGGCTTGCCGGCGCCGGTTCGCTCGCGTCGTGGCTCTCCACCCGATGAGGCTAACACAAGACGGAGCGCGCGTCGCCGCGGTCCGTCGCGACGGCACCGCGAGCGAGAAGCCTCTCCGAAACGCAACGGCGGCCCGCCGCGAGGGCGGGCCGCCGTGGAGCTGCGCAAAGCGGTTCGGCTACGGCGCCAGCTGCGCCGGGATGAACACCGGGTCGCCGGTCAGGTTGTCGATCACCGTCGCGTACACAGTGCCCGGGCCGCCGCCGGTCACGAAGATCTCGGCCGACACCGCCCGGAGGTTGGCCGGCAGGGTGATCCCGAACGCGTTGCGGAAGCGGTTCTCGAGCTGGTCCTGGTCCCACCCGCCGACCCCGAGCGCGAACGTGTACGGGATCGGGTTGCTGTCGGTCCCGACCGGGTTCAGCAGGTTGCCGGCCTCGTCGTAGAAGTAGACGGCGAAGTTCACGCTCGAGGTCTCGGACAGGTTGACGAACCCGATGTTCGTCCTGAACCCGGTGTCGGTCGTGGACATCCCCGTGAGCAGGAGCCGGGTCTCGGCGGAGTCGGCCGCGAGTCCGGAGTCCGCCGTGAACGGCGTGATGTTCTGGCCGAACGTGCCGTTCGCCGTCTGGTTGAACGAGCGCGCCTGGACGACCGGGAACACGTCGCTGCCGTCGGCCGGCGTGATCTTGAGTACGCCGCTGGTGTTGGTCGCGTCGGGCAGTATGCCGCTGAACACCCAGCCGAGCGCGTCCGCCATCAGCGTGCTCTGCTGCGACGACATCGTGATCTGGCGCTGCTGCACCGACAGGTTGTCCGACGCCTTCGGCAGGTAGGTGACGTTCCAGGTGTGCGTGACCGTGTCCGGGTTGGTGAGCTGCATGTCGCTGCGCCACACCGTGCCGTTCTTGCCGCTCGTGTGCGCCACCGCAGGGAGGTAGATCGGCGACGTCGGCGGAGGTCCGGCCGGGATCAGCACCGGCGCGCCGGTCTGGTTGTCCACCACCGACGCGTACGCCTGGATGTCCTCACCCGGCGGGATGTCGAGCCTGAGAGAGAACGTGCCGACCGTGGTGTACCCACTCCCGAACAGGTTCGCGATCGAGTCCTGGAGGTAGCCGGACGGCCCCATGCCCAGCGTGACGGTCTTCCTCGCCGTCCCGGTGACGTCGTAGAGAGTGACGTTGATGTTCCCCGCGTAGCTGTCGCCCAGCAGGTTCAACAGGCTGTAGTTCGTGCGGAACCCGGTCTGCTGCCCGTTGTTTCGGAGCCCCGTCAGCCACACCGGCGTCACCGTCGTGCCGGGGTACACGCTGATGCCGGGCGTGAACTGCCCGTACGTGCCGCCGCCGGGCGACGGCGTGTACGTCCGCCCGATCACCATCGGCGCTTCCTGCTGGTCGTTGTCGTACATGACGCGCAGCGCGGTCTTCGTGAACGACGCCCCGAGCGTCTGCGCGACCCAGCCCAGGATGTCGTTCAGCACGAGCGTGCCCTTCGCCGGTACGTTGTACGGCCCGGCGGTGAACGGCTTGGTGTTGTCCTGGTTCACCGGGAGGATCTGGAGCGTGATGGCGGACGTCGAGCTGGCCGGGTTGAAGATCCGCACATCGGTGCGCCACGAGGTGCCGTTGAGGCCGTTCAACTTCGCGTTGTCCACCGTCATCACGGACTCGGGGCCGCACAGCGTCCCGTTGACGGCCAGGAGCTTGGTGACCTTCGCGGTTGCACCGGAGTAGTCGGAGCGCGAGGACGTCAGCGTGACCTTGTGGTTCCCGGCGCACGAGAACGTGTGCGCGACCGGGTTCCCGGTCACCGGCGTCTTCGTGTCGTCGAACGTCCACACGAACGTGTCGGGGTCGCCGTTGGCCGATCCCGTGATCGCCGTGAACGTGACCGCCGCGCCGGTGTTGATCGGGTCGGGCGCCCACGAGAAGTCGGCGTTCACGTGGCGCACGTCCGGGTAGATGTGGACGACGTTGAGCACCTCCGCCGAGGTCCCGAAGCAGTTCGTGGCCTTCATCCGGACGTTCTTGTCGCCCGCGAGCGTCCACGTCGCCGTGAACGTCGGCACCGTCACGGTCGTCGGCTGCAGCATCAGCTCCTGGAAGTCGTACCAGCTCCACGAGGTCGGAGAGTTGGTCGAGGCGTCGGTGAGGGTGACCTGCTGCCCCGCGTACGGTTGCTGCTGCTCGGGGAACCCGGCGAGCGCGCCGGTCGGCCCCCACGTGAAGTTCGCCGCCGGGACCGCGGTCTGCGAGCACAGCGGGAGCACCGTGATCTGCTTCTGGAGGGGCGTCGACCCCTTGCAGTTGGTCGCCGTCAGCGTCACGGTATAGGTTCCCGCGGTCGTGTACGTGAACGACGGGTTCTGGAGCGTGCTCGTGCCGACCCCGCCGCCGGTGACCACCGAGACGGCCGTGCCGCCCGCCACGGCCGCGCCGCCGGCGGTGCCGGTCCCCGTCACGCCGTACGTGCCCACAGCGGTGTACGCGTGGGTGACGACGTTGCACGCGATCCCGCAGCTCGGGTACGAGACCGTCGACGTCGAGGTGTCCCCGAAGCTGAACAGCACCGCGTCGCCGGACTGCGTGAGGCTCGGCGCGAACGTGAACGTCACCGTCTGGCCGACCGTGGCGGTGGACGGTGACGCCGCGATCGCGAGCGCCCCTGCGCCTCCCGAGCCGCCGATCGTGATCGAGGTGGAGCCCGAGACCGAACCGCCGCCCGCGATCCCGCTCGCGCTCACGGTGAACGTCCCGCCCGACGTGTAGGTGTGGGTGATCTTGCCGCACCCGCTCGTCCCGCAGATGCTCGCGTTGTACGAGGTCGGTTGGACGGTTCCGTCGCCGAAGTTGAAGGTCAGCGTGTCGCCGCTGAGGGTGAGCGCGGGCGAGAACGCGAACGTTACCTTCTGCCCTGCGGTCGGGCTGAGCGGGCTGAAGCCGATCGTCAAGGTGCCTGCCGCGAGCGTGGTGACCTGGCCCAGCGACATCCCGGACGCGCCGGTCCCGAAGTCCCACAGCCAGGAGGTGGGCGAACCCGTGGACTGGTCGGTGAACTGCACCGCCTGGCCGACCTTCGGCTGCGGCGGAGCCCACGTGAACCCCGTTCCCGGCGGCGACGTCGCCGTACAGGTGTTGCGAACGGTGACGCTCGTCGAGCCCGAGACGCTGGAGCCGTTCGCAACGCCGCTGGCGGTCACGGTGTAAACACCGGGGGTCGTGTACGCGTACGTGATCGTGTTGCACCCGCCGAACTGCTGGCAGATCGGCGAGTACGACGCCGTCTGCACGGTGCCGTCGCCGAAGTTGAACGTCAGCGAGTCGCCGGGCGTGGTGATCTTGGGCGAGAACGTGAACGTCACGTTCTGGCCGGGGTTGGCGGTCCCCGGGTTCGGCGTGATCGTGAGTCCGCCTCCCCCGCCGCCGCCGCCGATCACGATCGCCATCGTGTCGGAGCCCGTGTTGCCGCAGCTGCTCGTCGCGGTCACGCGCACCGTGTACGTGTTGGCCGAGGTGTAGGTGTGCGTCACGCTCGATCCGGTGCCGGTGCCGCCATCGCCGAACGTCCACGAGTACCCGGTGATCGAGTACCCCGGAGCCGAGGCGGTCGCGGTGAACGTCACCTGCTGGCCGACCTGGGCGCTCGTAGGGCCGCCGACCGAGGTCGTCACCGTCGGGCACGGGCACGTGCCGGACGACGTGACGTTCACCGACTGCTGCCCGTTCGCGGGTACGGTGCCGCCGCCGTTCAGGTTCCCGGTGCCGGTGATCGTGCGCGTGTGGCCGCCGTCCGCCGAGCCGAAGTTGAACGTCGTCGTCGCGCCGCTGACGCACTGCGCCCCGAAGATGCCGTTGCACGGGTACGTGATCTGCGTCCTGCCGTCGCACGTGGTGCCGCCGCCGAGGTCGAAGACGAGGTTGTTGTACACGCTCCCGTCGCTGGGGATCACGTTCTGGAGCGTGATCGTGACCGTCTGGCCGATGCTCGCGGTCCCGGGGCTCACGGTGAACGCCCACGAGTTCTGCGTCGGGGTCACCAGCACCTGCGGGGCCGGAACCGTGACGACGGTTGTCGTGCAAGGCGCCGGGGGGCTTCCCTGTCCGCCGCCGTCACAGACACCGACCGAGAGGTTCCAGGCAGCCTGCGAGCCCGCCGTGAGCGCGCCTGCTGGAATCGTGCAGGTAGAGTTCCGATACAGCTGTGAGATGTTGTAGGTGCACGCCAGGTGCGAGAGGTCGGAATTCGGGATGCTCCACTGGAAGTATGGCGTGTATGGGCTTGCGATCCGGCCGAGGAACCTCAGGATCACGGGCTGGGCGATGTTGACGGATCCCGCCTGGTTCGCGTCCGCAACCTTGGCGCCGGAGGGCTGCTCGACCTGGAAGCTCGCGGTGCCGTACCCCGCGTCCACGGTCCCGATCGCGCACGAGTAGTACGTGCCGGGGTTCAGGTATGCGGCGAAGAGCGGGTCCTGGCACGTCGGGTCCGGGTTCGCCGTGAACTGGTACGGCACCACGACGCCGACGTTGTACGTCCCACTCGACGAGGCCGTAAAGGAACTACCCTGAGAGGCCGGGGGCGGGTCGGTGGAGAGCTGGTAGAAATACTGCGAAGCTCCGGGTCCC
>Ga0335070_10002140_pt1 | contig 23015 bp, 23 predicted proteins | sample Lox_Sample_13_FD_206722 | JGI IMG/M metagenome (GOLD analysis project Ga0335070, IMG submission 206722) | Soil microbial communities from Loxahatchee National Wildlife Refuge, Florida, United States - Lox_Sample_1.3 | ecosystem: Environmental > Terrestrial > Soil > Wetlands | place: USA...
TGCTGCGTTTGCTTATGGACTGAATATACTTTCGGAAGGTATTGAAGATAATCCTTCGAACACAACAAGGTTCCTGGTCATCGGGGAAGGTGAAAGCAAGATGACAGGCAATGATAAGACATCGATCCTCTTCGGGACACCCCATATACCGGGTTCCCTGTATCATGCGCTGGAGCCGTTTGTAGAACGACAGATCAACTTGACGAAGATCGAGTCTTATCCCGTAAAGGAGAGGCTTTGGGAGTATCTTTTCTTTGTTGATTTTGCGGGGCATATAGAGGACAAGGAAATCAAACAATGCATGGAAGACATGAAGGCGAAGACCACGTTTTTAAAGATCCTGGGTTCCTATCCAAAAGGCGAGGAGGCACGATGATCTGTATACCGGTCACGGCAAAAACACAGGCAGATGCCTTGCAGCAGATAGAAAGCAGCATTTTGCATGCCGATGTCTTAGAGCTGAGAATGGATTTGATATATGATGGAGACTTGAAGAAGTTGATTAAAAGCTGCAGGTCATACGACAGTGCTGCTAAAATCATGGTTACAAACAGAAGGAAGGAATCTTCTCCGGTGGTGGAATCTTCAGGCGAAGCGCAGAGGATCGCTCTACTGAAAGAGGCCATCACTCTCGGTGCGGATTATGTGGACGTCGAAAAAAATACGACTGGGCCGCTATTGAAAGAGGTGCTTTCCATGGCAGCGGCGCATGGCAATCGGACAAGGGTTATTATTTCCCATCACGATTTCAAAGGGACACCGTCCATCGAGTCATTAAAAAACATCTTCCATAACTGTGTTAATCTTGGCGGCAGCATTGTTAAAATAGTTACATTCGCTAACAGTCCGGAAGATAATCTCACGGCTCTCACTTTGATTCCCTATGCCCGGAAAAAAAATCAGGACATTATTGCTTTCTGTATGGGAGAGCAGGGAAGGGTAAGCAGGATAATGGCCCCCATTCTGGGCTCTTATCTCAGCTTCGCCTCCCTGAACCGGGGAGGTGAGTCGGCACCCGGTCAGCTCACTGTTGATGAAATGAATAAGGTCATGAGTATTGCCGCCGGCAGCGGTGGTGAAGACAATAAATTATCCGTACCTTCTGAAATCCAGATTTTCGGCCTTTTCGGCAATCCTGTGAAGCAGAGCCTCTCGCCTCTTATGCATGAGGTGGCGCTCGCTGAAATGAAGATTAACGGAAAGTATTTGCCTTTTTGCGTCCGTGATCTGGCTCCTGCCATGAGCGGCATAAGGGGAATGGGCATCCGGGGGGTTAGCGTAACCATCCCTTTTAAGGTAACGATAATGGCGCATCTGGATGAGATTGACCGGGACGCCATAGATATAGGCGCCGTAAATACTGTGGTGAATAACAAGGGCAGGTTAAAGGGTTTCAATACCGACTGGATCGGTCTTATTCAGGCCCTTAAAGAGGCTACAGATATTAAGGGAAAGGTGTTTGCCATTATAGGGGCCGGCGGGACAGCACGGGCAGCCGTTTTTGGTATCCATAGAGAAGGCGGCATTCCTGTTATTGTCAATAGAAACGTCGGAAGAGGGGTGCACATGGCGCAAGAGATGGGATGCGCTTTTTATCCTCTCAAGGATATTGATAAGGTCAAGGCGGATTGTCTGATAAATACGACGCCTGTCGGCATGGTGCCGGATATAGACGCATCACCCGTCAATGATACAATCTTGGGGAATTACCAATGTGTTATGGACGTGATCTACAATCCTTTTAAGACAAAAATGCTGAGGGATGCTGAGAAGGCCGGTTGTATTACCGTTTCCGGCCTTGACATGTTTGTCTATCAAGGTGCGGAACAGATTAAACTATGGACAGAATTGGAGCCTCCAAGGAAGTTAATGAAACAGGTGGTCAGGGAGCGCCTACTGTATGGAAATTAAGCCGGTTCATTATTTAGATGCAACTGTCGAGGTTCCCGGTTCCAAGAGCTACACACAGAGGGCCCTTGTCATCGCGTCTCTGGCAAGGGGGAGGTCGATCCTCAGCAATGTGCTTATTTCAGAGGATACACAGTATCTGTTGGAGGCACTGCGTGCCCTTGGCGCCAAGATTCTCAGCTCCGGCAGCGATTTTATTGTCACGGGAACAGAGGGGCGAATCCGCAATCCCGGAAGGGCGGTCTTTCTGGGAAACAATGGCACGGCGTTACGATTCCTTACGACACTGGTCTCTCTCGGGAGAGGGGAGTTTACCCTGGACGGCAGCAGCCGTCTTCGTGAACGACCGGTAAAACCGCTTCTGGATGTACTGAAAACACTCGGAGTTGCATCTCACAGCAAGAATAACAGGGGCTATCCCCCGCTTCGGATCGACGCGGACGGTATCAGTGGAGGCGCAGTAACATTTGCAAATGTGGAAAGCAGTCAGTATATTTCTTCTCTCCTCATCAGCGCTCCTTACGCCAGGGAAGATATAGAGATAAGGCTCGAAGGCAAAACAGTCTCCGAACCTTATATAGAAATGACCCTGAATGTTATGGAAAACTTTGGCGCGGAAATCATCAGAGGCGAGACAAACACATTCCTGGTAAAGAGCGGTCTGCGTTATTCGGGAAAGAAATACATCGTCGAAGGAGATGCCTCCAGCGCTTCCTATTTCTTCCTGGCGGCGGCCTTGTGCCAAGGACGGGTCAGGGTCATGAACATCAACCCGAACAGCATACAGGGGGACATTAAATTCCTGGGCATAATAGAAAGTTTAGGCTGTCCGGTGGTACGCGGCGGGACATGGGTTGAGGTTATCGGCGGCACGTTGAGCGGAGGTGATGTCAGCTTTGATATGGGGGACATGCCCGACATGGTGCCGACGCTGGCTGTTCTCGCCGCATTCAGAAAGGGACGAACAACTATCACAAATGTCGCACATCTGCGGATTAAGGAAAGTGACCGCATCGCCTCGCTGGTCAATGAATTGAACAGAATCGGCGTTAATGCGAAAGAAAGGGATGACGGTCTTGTTGTTGTGGGCGGTAAGCCGCATGGCGCGGATGTTGAAACATATAACGATCACCGGATTGCCATGGGTTTCGCCATTGCAGGACTTGCCGCGTCGGGTATGAAGATTAAAGACAAACTCTGTGTCCGGAAATCCTTTCCCGGTTTCTGGGATGAGCTGAAGAAGCTGCATGGGGGTTAAGTGCACGTTATATTGATTGGATATCGTGGGACAGGCAAATCCGCAGTCGGGAAGAGACTTGCTGAAAAGCTTCAGATGCCGTTTTATGATACTGATGAACTCATCGAAGCTGCGACCGGCAGATCAATCAAGGAAATGGTTGCGGAAAACGGCTGGGCATATTTCCGTGAGAGAGAGCAAGAGACTGTACAAGAACTGCCAGCTTTGCATAGAAGTGTTATAGCCACAGGCGGCGGGGTGGTTATGGACGAGGGTAATGCCGCTGTTCTGAAAAAGCATGGAGTACTGATCTGGCTCAGCGCAGATGTGAATACAATCGTCGAAAGAATTCAGGGCGACTGGAGCAGCGACAAGCGGAGGCCTTCTTTTTCACAGGAAGACATCGTGAAGGAAACCGAAGACGTTCTCAAAAAACGGATACCGGTGTACAGCCGGCTTGCGGATTATTCCATAGATACGGCAAATAAAAATGTAGACGAAATTGTCGATAGTATCTGTCAATTTCTAAGAGGAACTGATAGATTCGGCAAAAAGGAGTCGGCATGTCAGGAAGTTCCATAGGAGTCCTCTTCAAAGTGACAACCTGGGGCGAATCTCACGGTCCGGCCATCGGCGCGGTCGTGGAAGGGTGCCCTTCCGGTATTGATCTTATAGAAAAGGACATTCAGAAGGCGCTGGACAGAAGAAGGCCGGGCAGGATTGCCTCAAGCTCACCCCGGAAGGAGGAAGATGCAGTTAAGATACTCTCGGGAACCTTTCATGGCAAGACAACCGGTACCCCAATTTCTCTGATCATAGAGAATAGGGATGTTGACAGCAGTGCCTATGAAGACATTAAAGACATCTTCAGGCCGGGTCAGGGGGATTATACCTATTTTAAAAAATACGGGATCCGTGATTACCGGGGCGGCGGACGCGCCTCGGGCCGGGAAACAGCAGCCCGTGTCGCTGCCGGGGCGATAGCAGGAAAAATCATATCGAGGGAAGGCATGGAGGTCATTGCCTATACAAAGGCACTGGGTGGTATAGCCATAAAACTGAAAGGTGATGCAGCTAAAAGGATCTCCCGTGAAGATATTGCCGGGAGCATTTTGATGTGTCCTGATCCGGATGCCGCAAAAAAAATGGAAGCAAAGCTGGAGGAAACAAGACGCTCCGGCGATTCCCTCGGAGGCATTATTGAGATCATCGTCAGGGGTTGCCCTCCGGGTCTGGGAGAGCCCGTGTTTGATAAGATGGATGCCGATCTTTCCGGAGCCCTTATGGGCATCGGGACGGTGAAGGGAGTGGAAATAGGGGCTGGTTTCAAAGTCGCCGAAATGACCGGGTCTCAGGCGAATGACCCAATTACACCGGATGGTTTTCTTTCCAATCATGCCGGTGGAATACTTGCAGGTATTACTACAGGGCAAGATATCGTTATACGGATAGCCTGCAAGCCGATCTCATCCATTGCAAAGGTTCAGCAGACGATCAATGTACAGGGGAAGCCTGTGGAGTTGTCCATCAAGGGGAGACACGATGTATCGGTAATACCCCGGATCATTCCTGTCTGCGAAGCGATGGTAAGCATTGTGCTCGCGGATCATTTATTGAGACAGAAAGCAACAGCACATGAGTAACTTTCAGATAGGCATCATCGGCGGCACCCGCGGCATGGGCAGTTGGTTTGCCCGTTTCCTTAAAGCAGAGGGGTACAGCGTTCGGGTATTCGGAAGAAATATGGGAACGGCGGACGTCACTGAAATGGCCCGCACTTGCCGGGTGGTTATCGTGAGTGTCCCCATCGGCGTGACTTGTGAGGTCATTGAGAAGGTCGGCCCCCATATGCCCAAAAACGCACTCCTCATGGATCTCACATCCCTGAAGCGTCAACCTGTTTGTGCAATGATGGAAGCGTCAACCTCGGAGGTCATTGGCTGCCATCCCCTCTTCGGCCCTCAGGTTGATTCCATAGCGGGTCAGCGAGTTGTCCTCTGTCCGGCAAGGGGAAAGAAATGGCTTCCCTGGCTGAAGGATATCCTTGAGAGGAATGGCGCGCTTGTTGTGGAAGCAACGCCGGAAAAACATGACCGGATGATGGCCATCGTCCAGGGGCTGAACCACTTTAACACAATCATGATGGGTCTGGTCTTAAGCAAGGCAGGAATAGGCATTTCAGAATTGATGAAGTTTGCTACCCCGGTCTTCAAAACCAAGATAGAGATTATTGAAAAGGTCTTTTGTCAAAATCCCGGGCTGTATGCCGAGATCATAGCGATGAATCCTGATGTCCGTCAGCTGATTGAGACGTATGGAAAAAGCGTGGCTGAACTGAAAAATTTAATTGATCAGGGAAGTGCCGCAGGTATTACGGATGTGATTCAGAATAATGCCGCCTGTTTCAAAAACATCTAGTCGTAGAATTCAGATCAAAAAATCTTTCACACCTAAATCCGCCTTCATCAATCCTTTCACTCAGTAATCGACAAAGCTGATTAAATCAAATTTGAATCGTGCTGAAAATTGGTTACACCTTGTGTTCTTATTGATTAATGGGTGTTATAGGAATACTTTGGGAATGCCAAGTAAAATGGGGAGAGTGAATCTGTGCTACACCTGATGCCTGAGAGCATGGTTTGTAGAGTAGATCCTCTTCCCACTGCTTTGTTCAATAACTCGTACGGTATCATAAACCTTCCTGGATGGGAATGAGTTTGCACTTGCAAGGTTGATTCGGACGAAGCTATTTTACTGGAGGTTAAATTAATTTGAGGAGTGCTTTATTATGTCAGTATCGGTCCTGGGGATAGACATTTCCAAGCAGAAATTCGATGCGGCGCTGCTTGTAGAGGGGAAGATAAAACATAAGACATGTAAGAATTCGGCGGAAGGTTTCGATGCACTGACACTCTGGCTTGAGAAACAGGGGATCGGAAAAGTCCATGCCTGCCTGGAAGCGACCGGCAATTATGGGGAGGACTTGGGAGTCTATCTTCATGAAACGGGACACATTGTCAGTATTGTCAATCCCTCCCGTATCAAAGGGTTTGCCCAGAGTGAGATGATTCGCACGAAGACTGATAAGCTTGATGCTGCCTTGATTGCCCGGTTCTGCCTGGCGATGAAACCAGGTCTCTGGACACCGCCGCCACCGGAGATCAGGGCTCTTAGGGCACTGGTTAGACGGGTTGACAGCCTGATCGACATGCGCAGCCAGGAAAAGAACCGGATCAGCACGGCACATGAATCTGTCCTGGTTATGATCAGGGAGCATATCGTTTATTTGGACAAGGAAATCGAGAAAATAAGGCAACAGATTGCTGATCTGATAGGACAGAATCCGCATCTCAAACGCAGGAAGGAACTGTTGAGCTCTATCCCCGGTATTGGCAAGGCAACCGTCCCTCACATTCTGGCGGAATTGGATGATCTGAAGAAATTCAGCCATGTTCGTGAAATGGTGGCCTTCATAGGGCTCGCGCCGAAGGAAACGCGCTCAGGGTCATCTATAAAGGGCAAACCAAGATTATGCAAAATAGGCCATACAAGGCTTAGGAAAGCCCTTTACATGCCGGCCTTGGTGTCAATTCAATGTAATCCTGTTATGATCGATTTTTATAACCGCCTAAAGGAGAAAGGAAAGAACGGGAAAGTTATTGTCTGCGCGATCATGCGGAAATTGGTTCATGTTATATTTGGAGTCCTCAAATCCGGTAAAAAGTATAACCCAAATTATAAGCCAGCTTTAGCTTGACAAGAACGGTATCTACAAGTGTGGATGTTGAAGTCTCGGGCCAACCTGTAGACTACCAGTTGAAAGATGCGATGCCTTGATAACCTATTTTCCCGACTATGCTATTTTATCAAACCCTTATCAGTTCATAATCCATGCTTCCCAGACCGATCATTTGGGCATACTCGAGCTGCAGCAAGGGGCTTTGCTGGGGATGAGCCTCCTTGAAGATCTCTTTGCCACAGGACGCATTCACGAGATCAAGGCTGGCCTTATCTATGGCTACAGGATCCAGAGACGCAAGAATTCCAACATCTGGTGCAATACGCCAGTTTTCATAGGCCCAGCAGTCGCACTCTTTATTTATCCGCACTGCAAAATTCAGAAAACCGGACTTGCCTTTTTTATCCTTCATTATGGCAAAGACGTATTCGACCATCTTCTTCTGGACATCATCACCTGCCTCAAAATCAACAAAGAGTGCAAAATTAACACAGGCTGCCACACAGCTTGCGCAACCTATACATTTGTCCTTGTCAAGCACCGCCTTATCTTCTTCCACATGTATTGCGTCTGCAGGACAGACATTCTCGCATTCACAGCAGCCGATGCATTTATCCTCGTAAAAGACAGGGGCTGCATCATTGTGCTGTGCCAGCTTTCCTTCTCGCGTCGCACAGCCCATGCCGATGTTCTTCAGCGCTCCACCAAACCCTGTCAGCCCGTGACCCTTAAAATGTGTTACCGCTACCAGGCCTTCGGCCTCAATATAACACCGTCCTACCTTGGCTGTTTTAATGTATCTTTGGTCGATCTGAACCTCTGCAGCATCCTCTTTTTTTGTATCGTCAGGGATAAAGATGTCCACACCTACCGCCTGTTTTGTAAAGCCATGGGACATGGCAACGCCGAGATGATCCTTTGTGTTAAGTCGTTTTCCACGGTAAAGGGTATTCGCATCCGACAGGAAAGGTGCAGTTCCCATTTTAACTATTTCGTCACAGATAAGGCGCAGATGTTCGGGTCTTACGTATCCGGTAGTGCCTTCTTCGCCGAAGTGCAGTTTCACTACCGCCTTTTGAATCCCTCTGAGAAAGGCCAGTATATCGCTCTTTGCAAGGAGTAAATTAAGCTTAGCGTTCACTTCGCTAATGTTGTCGGCATCCGCCACCTCTACAAAATATACCTGACTCCTCATATTTTTCACCTCACAATTATATTCTGGATTTTATTCAAGATATTGTAAACCGCCAGCGGGTAACCCGCTTTTAGAATGTTCGCAGCCATATGGCTACCAATCATTCCGAGGCCGACAAATCCGACGGTCTTTTCTCTAACCATAATAACACCTCCCACTTTCGACCCACGTGTTGTTCACATCATGTATCCTGGTTTCTTGTATAACTTATCCTGTTTGTCCAGAATATCCGGTTTATAAACCTTCTCTGCCCACTCCTCAGCTTTGATTTCTTCAATAGCCACTGAGACCGATTCTTCTCCGCACTTTGCATAGGTGACCACGTCTTTGACGATTGCGTCGGCAAGTCGTTTCTTGTCCTGTTCTGATCTTCCGGGCCAGAGTTTTACGATAACATGAGGCATTTCTCTCTCCTTTAATTCTTTCCCTGACAAAGTCTTAGAACCACTCAAATCAAACACGGCCACAGCCCCAAGTGCGATGGCACTTGTCTTCAGAAAGCTGCGACGCGAAATTTGCCTTTCCATGCTTTGTTTCATTCGATAAGAGGCCTCTTCGAAGGCGTAAGATTATCTGCGGTATTGTTCATCGCTGACCTTTTCCATCCAGTCAGCCGCTTTATCTTCGAGTAGTTCCTGAAGGGCAATATGTGTCATACCCGTGGTTGCTGTGGCTCCATGCCAGTGTTTCAGACCCGGCGGTATACAAACAACATCACCTTGCCGGATTTCCTCGATGGGACCGCCCCATTGCTGAATCCAGCCGGTGCCAGCTGTCACGATCAATATCTGACCGAACGGGTGGGTATGCCATGCTGTCCGGGCAGCTGGCTCGAACGTTACGTAGGCGCCAGATACGCACAATGGATCGTTCGCCTTGAATAGGGAGTCAACGCGTACGGGACCGGTGAAGTATTCGGCTGAACCTTTTACAGAGGGCTGCGAACTGCTTCGCGTGATTTTAATAGTCTGCGAATCCCTGCTGTCTGTCTTCTTTATTGCTGCAGGTGTGCTTACGCTTGGCGTGGCGGACTGTTCCGCTTTCCTGTTGCTTAGCGTCTCATTCAATATTTCATAGGCACCATCAGCTTCCTTTTTTCCTACTTTTGATTTGAGTACGGAAATGAAATCCTTCATCTGAGCTTCGGTCAGTCCGGTATTCATCGCGGCGCCAAGATGGAACCGGAGTTGGCCGGCTGTACCTGCCATGTTGGCAAGGGCGGAAATGGTCGCAAGTTCTCTGCTCTGGTAATCCAGGACGTCGCGCGCGAAGATGTCTGCAAAAAGATGTTCTTTCAGAAATGTGTCCATAACGGGTACGAACAGTTGATACCCGCTCGGAGGGGGAATTGCTTCCTGTCCGGCAAGCCTTGCCCGCACCTTTGCGCCGTATTCATCCTTGTTCATATTGGTAGGCACGGGGCTGGCTTCTTTACCCATCTTATCCTTTATACCCTTTGCATGCCGTTCTTCCATGACAGTCATAAAAGTGTTGATGCCGTTAAGACTTCGGGGAAATCCCGCATATGCGTACATCTGGATTAGGATTTCCTTGATTTCATTAATGGTCAAACCACCGTTCAGCCCTTCATTAAGGGCTGTTTTCAGTTTCTGCTTGTCCGCATTGGCGGTGAAGGCCGCAATTGTGATGATTTTTTTCTGTTTGGTATTCAATCCTTCGTTTTTCATGGTCTGTGCCTCCGAAATGGCTGAAATGCTTAGCAGTGAGACAAAAATGCCTGCCAAAATCAAAGAGAGTTTAACATCCATCTTCTCCTCCTCGTACTTTACTACCTTGTGTCACAGTGTGTCTTTTTTTGAAGTCTCGTCTATACATCTTTTCTGTCGGTGTCTGGTTTGTTGACAAACACGTGATAGGCGATGCTGTCCCAGGCATTGTGAATGCCGATGAAGAGCAAGAGCAGCGTTGCACCTGCAACTCCAAGAAGGGCTTCATACACGTGAGAGGAAACGGCCAGTGCCGACAGTATGAGTATCGTGTGTGCGGCCAAAGGCATCATAACAAGAAACAACCAGTCCTCGAACTCCATTTGGTATACTGTTTGTACCCGCAGGCGCCTCGCTACTATCACCATATAAACTGCACCGCTGAAACCTGTCACACCCCAAAGAACTGCGGCAATGATTATAGTTTGCCATGGAACATGTAGAAGCACTGATAAAAGCAAAACTGTGCCGAAATGAACTATATTCGGCGTCGCGAACGAAGCGCCGGCCATCGCTGTACGCAGTGATGGCCTCTCGGCAACGAGCGTGACAACGACGAACTGCAATCCTATTAGGGCGCCCGCAGCCGACCCGACGATTGCATAGAAAGTCCCCCATTTTGCTAACTCAGACATATCGTACCTGATCTATCTTTATTGCCGCATACTGGCCAAAAGCGCATATGAGACTCCTCCATATCACTTTCTTTATATTATCAAGCAAATTTCCCTTCTTGCTATCAGTAAATGTCTGATTTATGGGCTCTTTATTTCTTAAAAATCAACATGCCCCGTGGGGGCACCACGAAGGCATGAAAATAAGTTGTTTATAGCTCTTTGACACTGTATCTTTTCTTCAAAAGGAAGCGGGTCGTCAATATTTTGGTGGTTATACCCCGTTTAAAAATCTGACCCGGGCAGATTAAAAGAATCACGAATTGTTACCCCGTCTGGGAGTACGCGTAGTAAATTTTTCATCGATAATCTGCCCCCTTTAAAGAAAGGAGACATGATTATGGAGGCCATTATTGAGAGATGCTGCGGCATCGATGTCCACAAGAAGAACATCGTTGTTTGCCTGGCGGTGGGCAAACCCCATGAGAAACCGAAGACAACCATTAAGACCTTTTCCACTATGACCCGTGATCTTCTGGCCTGCAGGGACTGGCTGGTATCTGAGGGTTGCACCCATGCAGTTGTGGAAAGTACTGGGGTTTACTGGAAGCCGGTATTCAATATCCTGGAAGACTGCATGGAGGTCATTCTGGCCAATGCGAGGGAAGTGAAAAATGTTCCCGGACGGAAGACGGATGTAAAGGATTGCGAATGGCTTGCCCAACTCCTTCGTCATGGTCTTGTTAAGGGAAGTTTTATTCCTCCCAAACCGATCCGGGAGTTGAGAGACCTCACGCGCTACCGTGAGAAACTTACCCAAAAGCGTTCCTCAGAGATCAACCGCCTCCAGAAGTTTCTGGAGGATGCCAATATCAAGCTCTCTTCGGTGGCAACGGACATCAACGGGGTATCTGCCCGGAACATGATCCATCATCTGATCCAGGATGATATGAGCCCCCAGGAAATGGCTGATCTGGCCAAAGGGCGTCTCCGCAAAAAGATCGAGGACCTGGAGAAATCCCTGGAGGGTTACCTCACGGATCATCACCGTCTTATCCTGAAACTGACGCTTCAGATGATTGCCTCGTATGACGAGGCCATCGAGCAGCTGAACACGGAAATAGAGAAGAGGATGGAATCTTTCCAGGAGGAATCTGAGGGTCTTCAGACCATTCCGGGTGTAAAAAAAAGTTCGCTGAGCGGATCATCGCCGAGATCGGAGTAGATATGTCGCGGTTTCCCTCAGACGTACACATCTCCTCCTGGGCAGGAGCTAGTCCGGGCAACAATGAAAGTGCGGGGAAACGAAGAAGCGGCAAAGTGACACAGGGGAATAAATGGCTCAAGAGCCTCTTGGTGGAAGCTGCATGGGCGGCGTCCAAAACAAAAAATACTTACTTGAGCGCCAGGTACCGCCGCCTGGCTGCAAGGAGAGGGAAGAAACGGGCAGCAGTTGCTGTCGGACATACCATCTTAATTATGGCTTACCATATTATCAAAGAGCATCGCACCTACAATGAACTTGGTGCCGATTATTTTGATAAGTTAAATGAACAACATCTTATTAAACGGTTAACATCAAGAATCAGTGCATTAGGCTACGAGGTCAAAGTTGAAAAACTGCCTGCAGCAGCTTGATATACCGTTTTATTTTCGTAGTAATAGTCAACAAAAAATTATTCATCCCAAAGAAAAATGTCGGAGGCATTATTTTCTCACAACTTTCCAAGCCAGGAATCGAGAGCTTTATCAACCTCGCCTTTCCCGGCTTGCCGCACATTATATAAATCGAGACCTTCAAGGATGACGGCATTTTTAGCTTGCTTCTTGAAATGCGGGAAAAATTTCCCGATCCCTCCCTCGTGGGTACAAAAGGCGGAAACTTTTTTACCAGTGAAATCAGCCTGTTTTAAAAAACTCATCACCAGGGTTGATACCGTGTACCACCATACCGGGCTGCCAACCAATATCAGATCATACGACGACATATCGGGTGGATTCTGCTTCAACGCTGGCAAATCGCCTGTCTGTAACTCCCTTTTGGCCTCTTCAGTAAGTGCGGAATACTCGGTTGGATAGGTTCTCATTGTCTTAATTTCAAACACATCGCCCCCGGTTTTTTCCCGTATCTTTTCTGCTATACTTCTTGTGTTTCCAGTAAGAGAGTAGTAGATGATCATCGCCTGTGTCATTCCTTGAACTCCTTATTTTTTTGTATAGTATAGCTCTGCCTGACTCCGAACGGTAGATACGATTCTATCTAATTCTTGCCTAATTCTATCAAAGGACTATCAAAATAGAATGAATTGTGATATAAAAGGTAGGTATAGAGAATCGTGTACTTTTTTAATTATCAATAATGACAAGGAGTTATTTCATATGACAGAAAGAAACCATGCAGGACTGGCGAGAATCAACAACCTGCTGAAAGAGAAATTGCTGCGATGGATGCCTGAGCCCGGACGCTACCCAACCGCTATTGAAGGGTTGATGATCTCCCGGCGACATGATGCAAAGGAACTCGAAAATTGCGTTTACAGGCCGCTCGTCGCAGTTGTTGTCCAGGGATCCAAACGCTCCGTAATAGGTTCTGAGGAATACCGATACGGGGAGAACCACTGCTTGGTAATCGGAGTGGACATACCCAGCGCGAACCACGTAATTGTCGCATCACCGGAGCAGCCGTTTCTGGCGGTGACTCTTGACCTGGATAAATACCTGATCACCCAAATGGCGGCGGAGATTCCGCCCTCCTCCAGACTTGGAAACGACGCATACAGGGGAATGGCCGTGGCAGAAGTTGATCCCGATGTGCTGGATGCATTCCTGCGCCTGGTTGAACTTCTCGAGAAGCCGGAACAGATACCGGTGCTCGCGCCGATGATTATCCGTGAGATTCATTACCGTCTACTCATTGGGCCTCAGGGCGAACGTTTGCGGATGGTCAACACTCTTGGCACTCAAAGCAACCAGATTGCAAGGATCATCACATGGTTGAGGGATAACTACAAACAGCCTCTACAGGTAGATGAATTAGCCAAGAAGGTGAATATGGCGACTTCCACATTCCACCGGCACTTCAGGCAGGTAACGACCCTCAGCCCTTTACAGTTTCAGAAGCGGTTGCGTTTATATGAAGCCCAGCGCTTGATGCTGGTAGAGAATGAAGATGCTACAATTGCAGGGCTGGCGGTGGGGTATGAAAGCCCGACGCAGTTCAATAGGGAATACAAACGGCAGTTTGGAGAGCCCCCACACAGGCATGTGAGCCAACTTCGATAGCCCACTCCGCTGACGTCGTACCTCGATTCCTATCAGTCATTCGATCAGCACAGAAAATCTGCATTTTTCTTTTTCAGTGATAATGATTACGGATTGTAACGTCGCATATAAAGTAAGAATCAGAAAAACATCATTACAGGAAGGAAGCAATAAAAGGAGGTTGTTTACGAGGACACGAAGTTCATCCATCTCATCGAACGTATTTTATGATACTACAATCTTGTTCTTCGTCGCAATAAAAGATATTATTTTAGTTACCTATAAATATGTCATTTTTCCATCGGCCAACCTTCTTAGTACCATTGGCGTATGTCATTGTCCCTAGTCCGTACATCATGTCATTTTCGAACTCACCAACATACTCATCACCGTTGGCGTATGTATATGTCCCCTGACCTTCCATATTATTATTTTTCCACTGGCCAACATACTTATTGCCACTAACGAATATATATGTACCTTGTCCGTCCTTTTTGTCATTTTTCCATTGGCCGACATACTTATCGCCATTGGCGAATGTATATGTCCCTTGCCCATGCCTTTTGTCATTTTTCCATTGGCCGACATACTCATTACCATTCGTGTATGTATATGTCCCTTGCCCCTCCATCTCATTATCTTTCCACTGGCCAACGTACTTATTGCCACTAATGGACCTAAATGTTCCTTGTCCATTTTGCAAGCCATTTATAAACTCGCCAACATATGTTGCGCCACTAGCGAATGTCTTTATCCCTTGTCCATTTTGTAAGCCATTTTTGAACTCACCGACATACTTAGAACCACTAGGAGCTATGAATGTTCCATACCCATTTTGACAATTTCCTGAAATACACCCGTGAGCCACACAACCAGTAATAAATAACGCGAACAAACACAGCGGTACAATGTAATTTTTCATAATCCCTCCATTTTAAATTTAAATGTGGAATGATAATCTTATAAACAGGTCCTTTTCAATGATGCACCATTAGTTTCAACTCCTCACAAAAATTGAGGGATGATTAAAGCACAAAACCCTGCCTCTTTTGAGAAACAGGGTTTCAATAATCTTTCCATGGCACTACCCTTACAAAGGGGTTGAAATTAGTCATTATCCTTTTTATGATGTACTATTTTAATGTGCTTCTTTTTTTGCTCCTAATTCATTGAAAAGTCAACAGACAAATTTCATTGATAACCATTTGAAAGGATGTATATCTTTCAAAATTACTGGATGCTCAATTTCAAGGAAGAAGCAACTCGCCGCTTCTTGTGTTATTCATGTTTCTTTCTTAACGCCCAATTTTTCTTCAAGTAAACCTATGGCGTGCAGCATGATATAAGCCTCATCATTTGTTTTTATGTCAAAGGCTACGCCACTGCTCTTTAGCAGATTTTTCATTCTCTCTGAGAGAAAGCTGAGGGTGGTGGAAATGTAAACCGGGAAATACCAGAAATAACCCAATGCCAACACCAGGCAAATAGATCCTATGATAGCCATAGAGTTGATGAAGCGGGAGGAATCACGCTTTACTAACTCGCTTTTTCTCACCACTGCCTGCATGTTTATGTCATAGATAGCATTGATAGATTGCTTCAGTCTCTCGTAGGCCGGCAGAAATTCATTAAAATACACCGAGCTTCCACCCGATCTGCTCTTCATCTGGAGACAGAGTTTCAGGTACGAATCATAGCCCTGGTTAAGTGTCTCGACATATTCTTTCTCGTGTATCTCTGTAATGTTGTTATTTTCTGCTTTTAAGTTGGTCTCAAATACATTTCTTCCTGATTCGAAAAGCCTCACATAATAACCGGTCATTGTTCCAACCCGGCCCGTATCGTACATGGTGCTGGTGATAGAAGTTTTCATATCATCAAGACCGGAAAGCATATTCCTGGAATAGACGAGGGAGTAATAGTTGTCCTTCAGAATATTGTCCGATTCCCGGCCCAATTTCCCTACATAGTAGGAGCAAAAGGCTGCAAGAGTGAATATAATCAGGAACAGAAATCCTAAACCCAATGCGAGCTTTGTTTTTAGAGTCATATTTTCTCCTTAATTAATCGGATGCTGGATCCGTTTCTCCAACGCTTTCTTAAGCTGATCTTTGGCCTTTTGAGCCTGTTTAAAAACCTGGTTTGCCTTATAGAATTCCAGTGCTCGTATATTGGAAATTTCAATCTCAATGTAAATATCCGGGGACACGGTGCGCATTTTTTCTCGTATGATGCTCTTTTCCATGATCTGGAAGGTGTTAAAGATCGCTTCCTGAAGAGACGGCATGCGGTTTGAGCCTGCCGTGCGGTTTCCGATAACATCAATTGCAATGGTAAGGTCGCACTCTTTCGGCAGCAAGTCAAAGGGCACGGGGTTCACCGCCCCTCCATCAATTAATACACTCTCTCCCATTGTTACAGGTGTAAATACTCCGGGCAGTGACATGCTTGCCTGTATGGCGGGCGCCAGTTCACCGTGATCCAGTATCACCTGCTCCCGAGTCCAGAAGTCCGAGGCGACGACGCGTAAAGGAATTGCAAATTCTTCGAAGGTCCTTGCTTTGATGGATTCGAATAAAAAATTTATGAAACTTTCTGCTTTGAGCAGACCATGACCGCCAAACTGAGGTGTGATAAAATTCAGCCACTCAAACATATGTTTCTTGGCAACCACATCCTTCAGGGTATCGTTTTCCATAATAGTTGTTTCGCTTATTATCCGGCGCAACTCATTTGCACTTAATCCCGAGCAGTACATGACACCGACAACGGCGCCGATCTGGTTCCAGTAACATAAGATGGCCTGAGTTCAAACTCGTCCAGGGCCTCAAGCATGAGTACGTGGGCTAATCCCTTAGCGCCCCCGCCGCCCAGAGCAATGCCAATTTTCTTCATCTTTCAGCGATACCCTCTAGCACACTGCATCCGAATTTTTTTATAATGGTAGGATGATTGTTCGTTATTTTAGCTTGAAATCGACGCGGCTGTTTTTTGCCTTTTCCTTTTTCTGAGGTGAAAGTGACGGGGGCTCGATGATGAAAACCCGGCCGGGTGCGACCTGACCTGACTTGAGGATGAGTTCTTTCACGTTCTCGGCGCGCCGGGAGGCTAGCTGTCTCAGGTCACTATCAGTTACCGCTATATTGGTGATCATCAATTTTTCCATCTCTGGCGGCGGCAGTTTTTTCGGTATACCGATGATGTTTCGGGGCTTGGGGAATTCCGCGGCATAGTAGGCCATAGTCAAATACTTTTCGTATTCCTGCGGCTGAACCTGGACCTGATCAACCGGTACGGCAGGCTTCCCCTGACTGAGCATGTCTTTCAATTTCTGTGCCTTCACTTCCCGGTCGAATTCTAATTTTTTTATACCGTCCTTATCCTTTTCGGTATCTACATATCCTTCTATATCCATCTTGAGATTGGGCCTTTCATAGAGGGCCTTGACAAGAGAATTTATCTTTTGCTGGTTCGGTTCCGTAACAACGGCGCGGCCGGAATCAAACTCGATGAAACTCATTTCCTCGCCGCCGCCGAGGAGGGATGCGAGAAGTGTAAAGGGGGCTGTAACCGCCTTGGTAATGAGGTTTACAATGATCTGCCAGATAATAGGCCAGACCCTGAATTTCGGGTCATCGAGGTTTCCTGATACCGGTATATCGAGGTTGATCTGCCCATTCCGGTCTGTAAGAAGCGCTACAGCCATCGTCACAGGTGCCTTGATGGCATCGGGGCTCTCCACCTTCTCCCCAAAAGTTAACTGATCTATAAAAACCTTGTTCTGGGCTTCTAATTTTCTCTTGTCGATCAGGTAGGCTACGTCGAAAGTCAACTTCCCTTTCAGGATGGGATAGCCTAAAAACTTGCTGGAATAAGGTGTAACCGGACTCAATTCAATATCTTTGAAGCTTACTTTGATGTCAGCAAAAAGATCCTTGATAAGGGGATTGATCTCTCCTGTGATCTCAACGGGTGATCCGTATCCGAAATTCCCCTTCAGATCGACTGTTGCCCGTGAGATTTCTTCGGAGGAAAGCCCGGAGATGCGCCCGCCGATATTGAGCATCTGTACTGAGTAGTTAGGTTTGATGAACCGATCCGCGAAATCTATCGTACCTCCCTGAAGCGTCACTCTCCCGATCTTCACATTCTTTGTTATGTCATCTGATTTTTCGGCCTCCGCGGCTTTTTCAGCAGGTTTGGGGGGAGCAGTATCTTTCACATCTTTCTGCTCCTCTTTTTCTCCCTCTTTACCTAATATGTTCTGAACATTCAGTGACCCGTCGGGGTTGATAATGATCCTGGCATAAAAGTCCGTAAGGGAAATTCCCCTGATATGAACAAACAAGGGATTATAGCCCGCATTAATCTGATCGAAGTAAAGCAGCTTCCAGTTCAGGAAATCGTTGGAATGTGATTTATCGATGGAGGCAAGGTTGGAAACCGAAATTTTGCCGGCATACTTCACGATGGGCTTCTCTTTGCTGTCCTGTGTCAGAGATAGGTTCCCGGCCGTGGAAACGGCGCCGCGCGTTACATTGACCCTGATCTTGTCGGAGAAGTAGGACTGGAAGGTTCTGATATTCAAGTTCTTTACATCGACCGCAAGCTCCGTGTGCAGGGGATCGATCCCCAAGGGTCCTTTTACAGAAATAGCGCCCTTCTTATCCACGTTAAGCGATAGATCGATATTTCCAGTGCTTCCCTTTTCTGTAGATAGATTAACGGCGTTGAAATTGATGGGAGCAACACTGATTTTTGCGGGTTCTGCCGGTGATGAATCAATGAAGGTAATATCCGCCTTATCTATCTTAAATTCATCGATCCTGGCCTTCATCGCAGTTTTTTTTTCTGTTTTCTTCTCTGCTTTCTTCTCGGGCTGTGCCGTAGTCTTTTCCTTCTTCTCTTTCCTTTCCTGCTTCTCCTCCGACACAAGGGTCAATAGGTTCAATGTACCTTCTTTGCTTCGTCTGACAACGAGTTCAGGTGCCTGGATGGAAACCTGCGAAAGATGAATATCCTGAATTAGAGGCTCAACAGATGCCAAGGCGACGGTAAGGGCCGGAAGCCTGAGGATCTTGTTGTCCTTTGTATCATCCAAGGCGACTTTGTTTAACGCCACATTGCCCGCAAGCCTGATGGAAGGCGACTTGTCTGTATGCATGACGAAATCGACCTTCATCTTTACATCGAGGCGCGCCGAGGTAAGCTTGAAGTTCATCTTCACGGGGACGTAGTTAAGATAGTAGGGTATATCAAGGTCCCGGATGTCCACATCGAAGCTCATTTCCCTGGAAGCAAGGAAAGGCTTCGTCTTTCCCGCAAGCTCGTATGGATTTCCGTTAATAGTGGCAGAAAACCGCGGTTCCACATAGTCGTTAATATAGTATTCGATGTTTGAAACGAAGGGGATGGCGAAATGCATATCACGAACTGTATGACGGGTTTTCTTGGGTCCGTCCCAGAAGTCAACGCTCCCGTTGACGATTTGAATATTATTCAGAGAAAAATTGAATGGCTTGGTTTCCTCTGCAGGTTTTGCCTCTTCCTCCTTCGGTATCAGATCTGAAAAATTGTATGAGCCGTCTTCATGGCGGGATATATTGATGTAGGGACGGGTCAGACGGATTTCCTTTAAGATGACCGCTCTCTTGATAAGTGAAGATATCCCCTGGGCGTTGACGTACAGTTCATCGAAGGAAAGGAAAGGTGATGATTCAACGGGATCTTTGATTGCAAATCCCTTGACGGTTACGGAAAGTGCATAAGGGTTGATACTGATTTTTTCGAGTGTAACCTCCCTGTGCAGAGCTGCGGATAGTTTGTCAATTATAACCGACTTTGCAATAGGAGGGAGAATAAAGAATCCGGTGATTCCAATGACAACAATTAGAATTGCTAATCCAATGAGAATCTTTTTAAGAATGCCCATGGCCGGTTCTCACAGAGATAAAAACTGGTTTCAGATGTAGAAAAATTCCCCCGGAGTGACGGAATCGTCTCAATTATTCAAACAGCGTTAGAATTTAGTGACAACCTATTTTATTTAGAATAAATAAAAAAATGATCGAAATCAAGGAAAATTAGTACCGGAATTGTAATATGACTTTTTACAATTTTTCCAGGAGTCAGATCTCATTTATTGCTCTTTCTGTATGCTGTTTCGGATACTTTAAGAGCATGCTGAGTATAAACCCGATGAAAGGCAGTATCGTTATGGATTTCAGGGCGTAGGGAACACCATATTGATCGGCAACGACACCAAGCAATGTGACACAAATGCCGCCTGCCCCGATCGCAAACCCGACCATGAGACCGGAGGCAATTCCGAGGTTTTTAGGCAGAAGCTGTTGTGCCATTACTACGGTAACAGAAAATGTTGAAATACAAATCATTCCAAGAAGTCCAAGTACGATAAATAGCATATCACCTTCTGTGATGAAGATTAACGGCAGAACCAAGGAGGTAAGAAACATGGACACGGTTAAATAAAATTTGTGACCCCATCTGTCGGCCAAGGGCGCCCCACCCAAGGTGCCTAAAACTCCACCAAGAAGGAAAACAAACACAAGTTTCCCTGCATAGAGCGGGTCCCCTTTAAGATGGTTTATGTAGTAAAACGGGATGTACGTCATAAGGCCCATCTGTGTCCACGACCTCATAATCACAACGGCAATTACTATGGATAGAGATGTATAGACACCCTTCATCTGACCGGATGTGACATCTTTTTTCATGGTTACATCCGTTCTGATGCCGGCAGGCGATATATCCCGCCGATAAAGGATGATTATCGCCGTGAAGAGTATTGCGGGGATAATTATGAATGGCAGTGAAGAAAATCCCATATATTTAATTATGTAGATGGAGATTATTGGGCCGAGAGCGAATCCGAGGTTTCCGCCAACGGAGAATATGGCCATACCTGTAACCCGTTTTTCACCCGTGAAGAAATGGGCAGTTTTATATCCTTCAGGGTGGTATGAGGCGATTCCAAATCCACTTATTACAACGAGCATCAATACGAATATGTAACTTGGTGATAGAGACAATAAAGAAAACCCGATACCGGCACAAAGGCAGCCAACGGGAAGTAGAAGCGCTTTTTTCTGTCTGTCCGAGATGAAACCAAAAAAAGGCTGGATTAAAGATGACGTAAAGTTAGCAGCCATCAGTATAACACCAGTCGTAGTATACGACAGGGAAAGATTATCCTTTATGAAGGGGAGTATGGCAGGAAGCGCACCCTGGTATATATCTGTTACAAGGTGTCCCAGAGATAGGATGAGGAGTATTTTTAGATTGAATCCGGGGTTTGATGTATCTGTGCGCAATCTTGTTTAAGTCGGCTCATCCTTTCCGAGTCGGCCGGGGTTTCGCGTCGTAATTTGCGGCGAAAGACTTTATGAACTTATCAATCAGCTTTTTCTGGCTTGAGGATTGACTCAGAAATGCAATACCACAGCGCTTTTCGGGTAGATGGATCCATCCCTTGGTGGGTATGCTGATATCGTAAACCATCTTACACGGTATCTTCTCAATATTGAGGAATTTGTCTGCCCGTCCGAAAATGCTGATGTGGGAAACCGGATCTTCATGCGATTCGGTGGAGATGTATTGTAAACATACACCCCCCTTGCCTATATTCACGATCTGACCCAGTTGGAAGATGTCTTTAGATTCCGGTCCGATCAAACCTGCAAAAGGTTGCTTTTTTACCTTGAAGCGCGGGTGATTTCTGAGTTCGGCCTGCATCGATCCGTTTCACTTGCGGTTGAATACATATACCCATCCCGGCTTTAAGGTTGATCGGTCTGCCAGTGAGTTTGCCGGATGGGCTCTATTTGTTGAATTGAAATAATACATTTAAAAAAAATTATGTCAAATATTTTATTACAATATTTATTTCTTTTGCATGATAACTTTGCAATCAGCAGATAATTCTGATTCATGCTGCCTCAGGCAATTGATAATCCGCCCGCGGCCGGGCTTGATATCCTGGCAATACTTGCCGATGTCACCTTTGCATGCCTGCATAAAACCCTGAGCCTTCTCCCTTGCCGCTGATACATGATCTTTGCAGACTTGGGACAGTTCTTTTTCATGTTCCTTAATGCACTTTAGTATCCTGCCCTGTCCGGGTTTGACATCCTTGCAGAATTTTTCGATATCGTCCTTGCAAGGTCCTGTTTTGTTTACTTCCTGAGATTGAGCAAATGATACAATCCCCAAAAACATCACCATAACAAAGAATGATATTACAGACGGTTTCATAAAATTATCCTTCCTCTTTTGGAACATACTATACTTAGACTTGTTTAAAGAGAATGCTTCTTTTCTTCCTTCCAGAACCAAACCTTTCCAATGAGGTACTTTTATAAGCTCAGTTTTTTATACACTAATGACGGACTTTCTACAACAGATATCATTTGTTGTTTGCAATTAATGATTGCTAATAGCAGAATTTACATTTAAAATAAGCAGCAAACTGCAGGGTACTTACAAACAGTTGAAAAGAAATTATCAGTAGTGAGATGAGTAATTTGAAAAACACCGGGAAGCACAAACATCAATCTGAGGATGCATATCGCGCTTTGGTGGAATCAACTTCGGACTCCCTGTATTTGGTGGACGAAAACTGCAAATATTTATTTATTAACAGTCAACATTTGTCGAGATTAGGTGTAACAACCGGTAATATCATCGGCCGGTCTTACGGAGAATTCCACTCGCCTGAAGAAACAGAATACTTTACAAATACGATAAACGAGGTTTTGACATCGGGTAAATCGGTCCAGCATGAACATCAAAGCTGGAAAGACAACCGGTATTTTCTTCGCACCTTCAGCCCTGTCGAAGATCCCAATCATGAAGGCAAAAGCACAATTGTTGCCGTAGTTTCCAAAGATATTTCTGGCCGCAAACGGGCGGAGGAGGCGCTTCGGGAGAGTGAAAGGCGTTACCGGCGCATCACCGAAGCCATCACCGATTATATATATACGGTGCGCATTGAAGACGGGAAGGCGATAGATACCTGGCATGGACCGGGTTGTTCAGCTGTCACGGGATACACGGAAGAAGAATTTGCCGCTGATCCTTACCTTTGGATTAACATGGTAGCGGCACAGGATCGCAAGGCAGTTGAAGGCCATGCTATGCGGGTGTTGGCGGGAGAAGAAACGCCGCCCCTTGAGCACCGCATCATTCGCAAGGATGGCATAGAGCGATGGGTCAGAAACACACCTGTCCCCCGGCGCGATGAGCAGGGAAGGCTCCAGGCGTATGACGGGTTGATCCAGGACATTACCGACCGTAAGCGTGCTGAGAAGGCACT
>Ga0335070_10002142_pt1 | contig 23006 bp, 25 predicted proteins | sample Lox_Sample_13_FD_206722 | JGI IMG/M metagenome (GOLD analysis project Ga0335070, IMG submission 206722) | Soil microbial communities from Loxahatchee National Wildlife Refuge, Florida, United States - Lox_Sample_1.3 | ecosystem: Environmental > Terrestrial > Soil > Wetlands | place: USA...
GTCCTGTCTTGACCGAATCAAGGCCGACCCTGAACCGGCATTGGCTCGTTCTCCTTTGAGCCTCGTCACGATTCCCTCGCCGAGAAAACCGCTTCCTATGATGAGGCCGGCCGCTACGCCTCAGAGCGCCGGCGAGATCGATCCGGTGTGTGGCATGAGGGTCCAACCGGAGACGGCCGCCGGCTCCTGTGACCACGAGGGCAAGACCTACTATTTTTGCGCGAAGCGCTGTCTCGAAAAGTTTCGTTCGGATCCCCAGCACTACGTGCCTTCTCCCGACCAACGAGCGTCTCGTATCCCGGCGGTTCATTCCGAGGGCGTCGTCGAATATATATGCCCGATGGACCCTGAGGTCGTGGAGTCGCAGCCTGGGGCGTGCCGGATATGCGGGATGGCGCTGGAGCCGAAAATGATCTCGCTCGCCGACGCACGCAATCCCGAACTCGATGAGATGACGAGACGGTTCTGGCTCTGCCTCGGCCCCGCGATTATCCTGATGATCATCGCTATGTCCGACATGATCCCAAACCTGCCGCTTCTGCGTTCAGTCTCGCGACCGACAATGAATTGGGTTCAGTGGATATTGGCCACTCCAGTCGTGCTCTGGGGCGGATGGCCCTTTTTTCAGCGGGGGTGGGCCTCGATCGTGAATAAGGCGCCGAATATGTTCACGCTCATTGCCATCGGGACGGGTACGGCCTATGCCTACAGCACCGTAGCGACGATCGCCCCTTCCCTGTTTCCTGCCTCCGTCCAGGAGGCCCATGGTTCTGTGGCGGTGTATTTTGAAGCAGCGGCGGTAATTACTGTGTTGGTCTTATTAGGGCAGGTACTGGAACTGCGGGCTCGTAGTCAAACGACCTCTGCCCTTCGATCGCTCTTGCGACTGGCGCCCAATACGGCGAGACGCGTATCACTCGACGGCCAAGAGATTGAAGTGCCACTCGAGCACGTTCAAGTTGGGGATCGCCTTCGCGTGCGTCCTGGAGAGCGCATCCCGGTCGACGGGGTCGTCGTCGAAGGGATGACAGCCGTCGATGAGTCGATGATGACGGGGGAATCGATTCCGGTCGAGAAAGCGATCGGGTCTCGAGTGATCGGCGGGACCATCAATGGGACTGGGGCAGTGCTGATGCAGGCGGAACGCGTCGGACGAGAGACGTTACTGGCGAGGATTGTGCAGATGGTGAGCGAGGCGCAGCGAAGCCGAGCACCCATTCAGCGGGTGGCCGACGTGGCGGCGGCGTATTTTGTGCCGGCGGTGGTGGCAACGGCGCTGGTCACGGCGGTCGTGTGGGCATTGTGGGGGCCGGAGCCGAGACTCGCCCACGCAGTGGTGAACGCCGTCGCGGTGCTCATCATTGCGTGTCCCTGTGCCTTGGGTCTCGCGACACCTATGTCGATCATGGTGGGAACAGGGCGCGGAGCGACCGCCGGCGTGCTGGTCAGAAACGCAGAGGCGTTGGAAGTGTTCGGCAAGGTCGATACGTTGGTTGTGGACAAGACCGGCACACTGACGGAAGGAAAACCCGCGCTGGTCGCGGTGCGCTTCGTGCCGCCCTGGACCGATGTTGAGCTGTTACGACTGGCCGCCAGCTTGGAACGCAGCAGTGAACATCCGCTCGCAGAAGCAGTGGTGGAGGGAGCCGACAGGCGCGGTATCAGGCTGGCACCGGCCCAGCAATTTCAATCGGTGACCGGCAAGGGTGTTAAAGGAATCGTCGAAGGGAAGCGGGTAGCGATCGGAACGGTGGCATTCTTGCAGGAGGACGCCGGAGTCTTCAGTCAGAGCGTCGCAGCGTTGAACGAAGAGGCTGAACCGCTGCGTCGTGAAGGACAAACCCTTTTGTTCGTGGCTGTGGAGGGGCAGGCAGCGGGGCTGCTCGGCGTCACAGACCGGATCAAACCCTCGACACCGGAGGCGATTACATTCTTCAAGAACGAAGGCGTTCGCCTGGTGATGGTGACCGGCGATCATCGCGATACGGCAGAAGCAGTGGCGCGACGGCTTGGCATCGACGGCGTCATGGCGGGGGTATTGCCGGACCAAAAAGGACAGATTATTCAACAGCTGAAGTCGCAAGGCCGCGTCGTGGCGATGGCGGGAGATGGCATCAATGATGCACCGGCCCTGGCGTTGGCCGATGTCGGGATCGCGATGGGAACGGGAGCAGACACCGCGATTGAAAGCGCAGGGATTACTCTGGTGAAGGGCGATTTGCGGGCGCTAGTGCGGGCGCGACGGCTGAGTCAAGCCACAATGCAGAACATTCGACAAAATCTGTTCTTTGCCTTCTTGTACAACGTCCTCGGGGTGCCGATTGCTGGGGGAGTGCTCTATCCGGTGCTGGGATTACTCTTAAGCCCGATGATTGCCAGTGCAGCCATGACGTTGAGCTCCGTCTCCGTCATCTCCAACGCCCTCCGTTTGCGCCATGTGGAATTATGAGTGCACCTCTTCCTCACGCATGCTAGGCTACGGCAGCTGCTGAGTGGCCACCATCGTCAGATGAGACGATCACGGTGAATATGCGCCTCCTTCGAGTCACTGTGCCACTGTGGATCATGGCCGCGTGGTGCGTCTGGAGCATCGGGATTCCAGCTGTCGCACAGGCCGGGACCCGGTTGCTTCCCGTAGCCGTAGGGACTGATCTGCAGGCACAGGTGAAATCCACTGCCGCGAAAGTCATTCCGGCGGTGGTCAGTATCGCTTCGACTGTGATGGTCCGCGATCAAGCGTTTAGTGATGAGGGCTTGCCGTTCGGAATGTTCAAAGAACCGCCCGCCCGACGCCAGTACGGGCAGGGATCGGGCGTCATCGTATCACCGGACGGCTACATCATTACGAACAACCATGTGGTTGCAGAAGCCGTCGACGTGGAAGTGATCCTCGCGGATCGGCGGCAATATAAGGGCCGTGTCGTCGCGACGGATCCGAAAACCGACGTCGCGGTCGTGAAGATCAACGCTACCAGTCTGCCCACGGTCTCCTGGGGAGATTCGAGCAATCTGGCGGTGGGAGATTTCGTGTTGGCCATCGGGAATCCGCTCGGTCTCAGCCGAAGTGTGACGTTTGGAATCGTGAGTGCCGTCGGTCGCGCCGATGTCGGCGTCGCAGACTTCGAAGATTTCATCCAAACCGACGCGCCGATCAATCCCGGCAACTCCGGCGGAGCGCTTGTCAACATCAAAGGAGAACTCGTGGGAATTAATACCGCCATCGCGAGCCCGACCGGCGGCAGTGTCGGCGTCGGCTTTGCAATTCCCAGCAACATGGCTCGGGCCGCCATGCAGAGTCTGATCAAAACGGGACGGGTTGTCCGTGGATTCCTTGGTGCCTCCACAAGATCTTTCGCCTTCCCGATGTGAAGGGTGCGATCGTGACCGATCTTCAGATCAAGGGGTCGGCGGAAAAAGCGGGTCTCAGACGAGGTGATGTCGTAGTCCGGTTCGATGCGCGCGATGTGATGGACAGCGGACACCTGCGCAATTTGGTGGCGGCGTCTGCGATCGGGAGCCGGCATCGCCTCGACGTTGTGCGTGACGGCAAACCGATCCAAGTCGAGTTGGTCGTCCAAGAAGCGCCCCGGGAACGAGCGAAGAAGAGTCAAGCCGACGCCGGTTCCGCGTCGACGGCCCATCCCCTTGCTGGGGTTGTCTTCGATGACGTGACTCCGCCGCTGGCACGCCAGATGGATTTGCCTGTCAACAGCGGTGTCGTCGTGACAGACATCGAAGAAGGCAGCCTTGCCGAGTCCTCCGGCCTGCAGCCGGGCGACGTGGTCCTTGAACTCAATCGCCAACCAGTGAAAGACTTCGGATCGTTTCAGCGAATTGCCGATCCGCTGAAGCCAAATGATTTGGCCCTCCTTCTGGTCCTTCGCCAGGGCAACGCGCTGTACATTCCCATCCAAGCCGAATAACTCGGCTTTCCGTTCCAGTCGTCTCCCAATCGAACGAACGCGTTCCACCGATGGCCGGCGGTTGACGCGTTGAATATGAGCGTGCTACAAATCTCGAAATCGTGCTATTCAATCGCGGGGACGACTATGAAACAGCTCGTGCGATTCGGGGTATCGTTGGATCATCATCTACTAGAGGATTTCGATCGACACATTCAACGCCGGAAGTATGCCAGCCGGTCGGAGGCGCTGCGGGACCTCATTCGCGACAATCTCGTCGGACAGGAATGGAATGAGGACAAGGAAACGGTCGGGACGATCACGTTCGTTTACGACCACCATGTCCGGGACCTCACCAGAAAACTGACCCACATCCAGCACGACTTTCAAGGCCATATTATGGCCGGGATGCATGTGCATCTCGACCATGACCATTGTCTTGAAGTGTTGGTGGCAAAAGGGAAGGGATCTGAGATCAGAAAAGTCGCGGATGCGCTCGTCAGCGTGAAAGGCGTGAAACACGGCAAGCTGACGATGACGACAACCGGAAAGGGGTTGGTCTAGGCGATGCGGGTTTGCGTCATCGACGGGCGAAGCGGAGGTCTGGGCTCTCGACTGGTGGCGGGCCTTCTCACGGAGCTCGGGCAATCCCACAACATTGTTGCGGTGGCCACCAATACCGCGGCAGCAGCCGCGATGAAACGGGCCGGTGCGGAACAAGTGGCCGTCGGCCCCCGCGCCATCGCTGAAACGGTGTCCACGGTGGACGTGATCGTCGCGTCGTTAAATTTGTTATTGCCAGGTTCCATGCTCGGCGAGGTCACGCCGGAGATCGTGGGTGCAATTCTCGGTGCACGGGCCAAGAAGGTCCTGCTGCCAGTCAATCGGGCTCGTGTGGAAATCGTGGGATCGGGGGGCCCTACCCTCGACGCCTTGATCGCACAGTCCCTGTCGCGAGTTCGTTTCTTGGTCAGTCCGGTTCGACACATCTAACCGGATCACTCCACTAGAAAGTTGTCGTCAGGCCACGAGGGTCTGCGCCAGTTGATTAAGACAGCCGGACATAGACTTTATTGGTCGATCAGTGACTCACAGACGGTTAATGGGGAAAGAAAGGGATGGTGCACACACGATAGGAAGCAATTTCTCTTGCGTCATACTGAGTGGCCTATGTGTGCTCTTGCTGACCTTTCCACATGTCACCATCGTGGTATGGGCAGCAGATGAGACGGATGAGTCAGAAGCCATCACGTTGCCGGAAGTCATGGTGAAAGGCAAACCGATGGAAACCTACAGGCGCGAATCGCGGACCGATGTGAGCACCGACGTCGCCGCGCTCCCAGCCCCGTCGACGATCCTTGATGCCCAATATATCCGCCAGAGCCCTTATAACGGTACCTACGGCGATCTGCTCCGGCAGTTACCCGGCATGAACGTGGCCAACTACGGGCAGTGTGGGCTCGGGTATGGAGTCTCCATGCGGGGATTCACGAACTTGGAGCATGGTCGGGACGTGGCCTACTTCATCGACGGCGTCCCGGTAAATCAAGTCTCCAATATCCAGACCCCGAACTATGCAGATCTGAACATCCTCATACCGGAAACGGTCGAACGGATGGAAGTACTTCGCGGTCCCTTTAGTGCCCAATATGGTGATTCCAACCTCGGCGGGTCAGTGAACGTCGTCACGAAGCGATTCGACAACGAAGGATCCGTGTCGGGGTATGGCGGCTCCTATAACACCAATCGGGGAGTGGTGACTTACAGTCGTCCGCGGGGAGAGGAGGGGTCCATCTCACCTTTCTTGGTCTTTACCGGCTATAACCAAGATGGCTATCGATTTAACCAGGGCTGCAAGCAGTACAACCTCTTCGGCAAGTTCACCGTCCCCACCCATCATGGAGATTTATCAATCCGTACCCAGTTCTACGGGGTCGACGGAGGCTCAGCCGGATACATTTCCCGAAGTCTGGTTCAAGCCGGAGTCCTGAGTCCGAAGGCCGCCGTCAATAACACCGATGGGAACGACACGACGTTTCAAAATGTCACGGTGAACTATGTTTTGGGGGAGATCGACCAAGCGCTGACTTTGACAGGATTCGTCAATCACGACGTGCAGACGCGGTTTGCTGATTTTGGAGGCGGCCAGAACGAGGCCGAGGAAGATCGCATCACCCTTGGGTTCACGGGGCGCAAAGTATGGACGGCTCCGGTCCTGACGTTGCCGGCGCAGCTCATGGTGGGCACCAATTTTCGAAGTGACTCTGTCGATGCCCTTCAACTGCCCACCGTACTTCGTATGGCCAGTGGTCCTCCCTCGCTCAAGATCAATTATACCGAGATCGAAGCAGGCCAATATGTCCAAGCGCAGGTGAAACCGCTCCCCTGGCTCAAATTCACGGGCGGGGGCCGGTATGATCACATCTGGTATCACGTCAATGATCAGCTCTCCACGACCTCCGTCCCGCCCGCTGACGCAGGGGTCTGGAGTCCGAAAGCGGGCGTGGCCGTGTCACCCGTCTCCTGGCTGGAGGTGTACGCCAATTACGGGCAAAGCTTCCGCTCGCTCAGTGCCGTGAATGAATTGCTCACCTCGCCCAATGCGAAGCCGTCGAAGTTGTGGAGCGAAGAAGTGGGCATCCAGGTCCAACTCGCGCGGTTCCGATTCCTGGCTGATGCCTGGTACACGAAGTTTAATCGCGAGGTCTTTCAACCGGCGCCCACGCTTCCGCTTCAAAATTTGGGTCACTCGCTGCGGGAGGGCTATGACTTAGAGGGTCAATATTTTCTCAAGCACGATCCGCAGGGCAAGGCGTCCCTCTTTGTCAATTTCACTCAAATGCGCGCCGTCCTCCTGAATGAAGCTCCCATGGAGGTTGTCCCCAATGTCCCAGCCTATATCCTGAATGTCGGCAGTGACTTCGATGTCCCGATCTGCGGCGTTGATACGCCTCATCGTTTCTTCGGGCTTGGCTACTGGTCCTATTACGGAAGGCAAAATCTCACGACAGATGGCACGCTGACCACAAGCCCCTATTCCCGGATCTCGGGCCGACTTGGCTATGCGCATCAGACCAGCGGGTGGAGCGCCTATCTCGATCTCATTTGGTATCCCGGCGATCGTCTCAGTGAAACAGCCGTGAATCTCGGACCTAGCGTCGGGGCGACGCCATCGCAAATCGGGGTAAATCCCATGGCACCCTTCCAGATCTTTTTTGGCCTGACGTACCGGTTTGCCACTGGTGGAGGGCCGGGCGCAATCTTTCAGTGAGAAAGGAAAGAGTATGCAGCTCAATATACGCAACGGATACTTCGCTGTCTTCTCCACACTACTTTATTGCTGTGTTCTAGTTACTGACGCAGACTCCCATGACATATGGATTACAACCAAGCAAGACGAAGCAGGAACTATATACGCGATTGTGCATCATGGTCATCCAGGAGACCGAAAGACGCCCGATCCTGATAAACTGTTTGAATTTAACATGCTCGCTGACGGTCAATCGACGCGTTCGCTTCTTCCTGGGATCAAAAGCGCATCTCAGGGCGGCATACCTGTCCTCATAACGGAGCCGATGGCGAAGGAGAGTAACATTGTTCTCTTAGCCGCCCGTTACGATAATGGCTACTGGGTCAAAACTCAAAATGGGTATCGCAACACGAACAAGCGCCAAGTGCCAGATTCCGAAGAAAGCCTCTACTCCATGAAGTTCGCCAAGGCTCTGATTCGGACGAATGAGGCCGCTGCTGACGGCTATGACACGCTCATCGGTCATCGGCTTGAACTGGTTCCGCTCAGCAATCCATTTGGCGTGAAGCCCGGAGATGTGCTTAAGGTTCGGGTCCATTTTGATGGAAAGCCATTGTCTGGCGTTGGAGTAGAGGCCGGCGATGGTGTTACCCCGATGGATGAAAAGGATATTCCTCGGTATCAGACGAACGAAGAGGGGGTTGCGTTCGTTCAAATTGTCAAGGCGGGACCGCAGCTTCTGGTCGTCGACTATATCCTGCCATCTACTCATCCGGACCTTGCGAACCACGAGCTGTACAATGCTACGCTGAGCTTTGTACTGCCCGCTTCGGTACAGGAGAAGTGATGCCAAGAGTATTGTCGCAGGCTTATTTCAACCGCTCGACAGTCCACGTGGCGCGCTCATTGCTGGGCAAATATCTCGTGAGGTCGATCGACGGACGGGAACTGGCCGGCAAGATCATCGAGGTCGAGGCTTACGTCGGGCCGAAGGATAAAGCCTGCCACGCCTCGAAGGGAAGAACCGCTCGCACTGATGTCTTGTTTGGCCAGCCCGGGATTTCCTATGTCTATCTCATCTACGGCATGTATCACTGTCTGAATGTGGTGACCGAGCGGGTGGAGTTCCCAGCCGCCGTTCTGATTCGAGCGATTGAAATCGACGGGGAATTGATCGATGGACCCGGGCGATTGTGTCGAGCGATGCAGATTGACCGAAGCCTCAACCGGTTGGACATGACGAATGGGGAACGCCTGTGGTTCGAAGACCGCGCTGTCGTGGTGCGGAGGACGGATATAGGCACGTTCGCCCGCATCGGCGTCGACTATGCGGGGAAATGGGCCGAGAAGCCCTGGCGGTTTCGGCTGAATGGAGCTGAGAGCAAGAGCCGAAAACGGAGCTGATACATGCCGTCAAAACATGAAGGGGGAGTCAGGCATGCTACCTGACTCCCCCTTCGCAGAAGAAGTTACGATCCGAGTTACTTTACGCCGAGGCTGGCGTCAGCCTTGGTTGCGGAGGTCACCGGAGGAGCAATCTTGATCTGTGGCCCCTGCACGGTCGGGAGCTGATTCGCGCCCTGGCCTTGGGTAATGCGCGCATTATCGGTCTTCATGAGATTCTGCTTGACGTGCGAATCGTCAAACCCGGCAGCTTTGAGCGCAGCCTTCTCACCGGCCAAATTGGTTTGGCCCGGGTCATTGGCAGTTGGCTGCCCATTCACAGGGCTTCCGCTGTTCTTCATCGGATAGCCTTCATGCTTGGGGAGCAGTGCTGGATTGGCAGAGGCCATCGACAACAGAAACAGCACACCGGACAGTGTCGCAACAGTGCCGATTATGAGCTTCATACCCTACTCCTTTGTGAATAAAGGTGGCTGAGGAATATGTTGATTAAAGTGTACGTTCTAAAGCCAAATCAAGTGGCGGGATGATAGCCAGGGGGGGCTACCTCTGTCAAGCAGGAAAAGGGGAGGTCGGGCACCCTGGTGGTCTCCGGTGCTCGCGGAACGCGCGCCCCACAGGAAGACGCGGCGTCTCGGCGCCGCAAGGGCGGGCGGGTGAGAAAGCGGCCTCGTTCGACGCGCGCATTGGGAGCCCTACCTGGGCACCCTGGAAGGGGGCAGTTGGGGAAAGAATTCAGCTTAGTGCGTGAAAACAAAAGAAGCCCCACGGTGGGGGGCAGCGCTAGCGGCGGTGGGGGGGGCGGCGACCACGACCCCGGTGGCGGAAGGCGGGACCGCGGCTGACCCCCGGAAGGCGAATCGTCACTGTCGTGCCTTCGCCAGGGGCGCTGCCAATCGCGATCGAACCCCCATGTTCTTCGATGATTTTCTTGACGGTCGCGAGACCGAGCCCGGTACCCGCCCGTTTCGTCGTAAAGAACGGTTCGAACACCTTATCAACAATTTCCGCCGGGATCGGGGCCCCATCGTTCTTGATGAGAATCTGATCCTCGATCCCACGGCCGGCCCGATGTTGGGTCACTTGAATGTGCAAGTGTCCGCCCGGGCTCATGGCTTCGACGGCGTTCTTGAAGATGCTCAAAAACACCTGTTGAAGCTTGGATTCGTCACCACGTACCGGGGCGATTTGTGTCGCATAATCCTTCGTGACCTGAATCCGCGTGACCTCTAAGTCGGTCCCGACGACGGTCAAGGCGCTCTCGAGCACTTCCGGGATTCGACAGAGACGCCGGTTGAGCTCGAGCGGTTTGGCAAAGTCCAGAATTTCGTTCAGGATGGCCTCCACCCGCATGAGTTCGCGCATCGCGTTTTCAACGCGGGTCTGGGGATCGAAATCCAGAATGCCCTCTCCCGTCACTTCCTCCAATTGGGCGCGGATCGATCCCAGCGGTTCGCGCACCTCCGTTGCAAGAAATGCGCTGAATTCGCCGATGGCCGCATGACGTTCCTGCTTGCGGATCATGGGCTCCAGGGAGCTGGGCGCCGCGGCGCCTGCGGGTGTGTCTCCCGATCCCAGAGCCGGTGCTGGACTGGGTAGCGCTGGCGCCGGAGCTTGCAAGACGTCAGCGAGTTTCAGAATGATCGGTTCGAGAGTGCGCGCGTCCGTGGGTTGGTACCGTCCGGCTTCTTTTGATGAGAGAGTAATCGTGCCACCTACCTGGCCGCGGACGAAGAACGGCACAACGAGCGACGACTGAAACCGGTCCTTGAAGAGATGTTTATGGTCGAGAAACCGTCCTTGGGTCGAGGCCAGGTCGTGATCCACACGCGGTTTGCGATGGCGGACAGCCCATCCGGCAGCTGAGCCATCCAGCACGAGCCGCTGACCGACCTTCAGGTCTTTCTTCCCGTCTTTGGCCTCTCCTTTTTGATCTCCCACGACACCCAGCACTTCGACGCCCCCGGCAATCGGGTCGTAGTGACCGGCCCAGGCCCGGTCATAGGCGACATACTGGTTCGCTTCTAGGAGGATCGCTACAATCTTCTCCTGGACTTCCGGCGTGAGCTGCGAAGCGGGCGCGGCAAAAATTTCAGCACCGGAGGCCGCAGGGGGCATCGGTTCATTCGCCACGTAGGGCCGGCTCAGCACGACGTTCAGATCGAACAAACCTTCGCGGTCCAGCGCCTTCGTCACGTCCTCGCTGGCCTGGTCCAGCAAAGCTTTTTCTTTTTTCGTGAAGCTCGCGCTTTCTTTGCGGCCTATGACGAGAAACCCGTAGATTCGTTGACGATGACGCAGTGGCGCACTCAACAGGGACTTTGCGCCGGGAGTAATCAACTGCAGGCGCATGGTCCGGCTGCCGTCCTGGTCGGCGGAGGCTGTGCTACCTATAATTGCCGGAGCCGAGAGGGTGCGGAGAATCGCCTGGATGTCGCGCGGAGTAAAGCCGCGTGCCACATGACCCGAAAGCTGGCCCTGTTCACGATGAAAGATGGCCGCTAGAGCGGCATCGACCGGCAACTCATTCAAGACCCCGGTGAGAGTCCGTTGGAGATGCGTCTCGGCGTTTGGTTTGCTATGCGGTGTCGCGTGGGTCATGGATGAGCGTGAGGCACAATGGGGGCATTGTAGCAACGGCGGAGGGGCAATTCAATGAAAAGGGATGAGCGTTGAAACACGCGCGAGAGATGAGACGGGAACGGGTCAGGATGAGGTGAAGCCGTGCTGTGTTCCGCACATCCCCAAGTCTCACCTATAGGAGTCAGGTCCTTCATCAGGATTGACGATTTTCGGCGGGCGCTGCGGGAACGACTGAGACTCGATCGGCCTGTGGTCGACTGTCCAAGTGTTGAGGACGGTCGTGACCAAGCTGATGATTATCGCGCCACCGACGGCCGGCCAGAACCCCTCCACCGAAAAACCCTTGACCAAGTATGCGGTGAGTTCCAAGAGGAGCGCATTGAGCACGATGAGAAATAATCCCAGCGAGAGCACGATCAACGGCAATGTCAGCACGAAGAGGATCGGACGCACCAAGAGATTGAGCAGTGTCAGCACGAAGACAGCCGCGAGACCGGCGCTGAACGTACTGGCTTCAATGCCGGGCACGATCGTGATCGCAAGAAAGACCGCGACTCCGGTGATGACGAGCCGCACGACAGCCGCGCGGACCCCGCTACCGGATGGAGAATGAGATACGATGCGAGAGGTGTAGACGGTCCGCATGGGCGTTGCGCTACTGGGGCGGCGCTGCGGGCTTCCTGGCAGGAGAAAAGTGGACCTCGGTCGCGATCAATGCGTTGTCGTCTTTGGTCGCTTCGATCACGACACGATCGCCTACGGCGGGCAGATTGACTCCTTTGGGATTACCCTTTTCTCGAAACCGGGTGTGTTTGTTGATCTGGACGCCGACGATCTTGCCCTTGGGTGTTTTGACTTCAACATGACTTGTGTCGATGACGGTGACCGTCCCGAGCACGTGCTGGCTGTCGCTGTGAGCCCAGGTCAGGGTAGAGCTAAGGGCGAAGGCGAATGTCAGGGACAGTATGATGAATCGAAACATGGTCAATTCTGCTCCTTGTCGTGAATGAACCATTAATGGCGATGCCCCTTGTCGGCCTGCACCGCGGCCGCATCGTCGCCTTGGAGGAACTTGTCGAAGGCCGCTGCTTCCTCGATCTCCTTCGCTGTTTTCGGGTTCAGCGTCTTCATCTCATCGAGCTCTTCCGCGGTCAGTTTCGGCAGATGCCGAATGAAATGGACCAGCTTCCAACTATCCAAATCTTTCTCCGGCTCCCCCTCGCCCCAGGCCGGCATCGCGGTGAAGCGAATGCCGTTATGGATGATCCAGAATAGTTCGCCGTCGGACATCGACTGCGTCTCCGACAGCCGCAGGTCCGGGGCTTTCGGGTAGACGTTCTTGCCGATTGGAGTCTTGCCGCTGCCATCATTGGCATGGCAGGTCGCACAATGGTCGGCGAAATGGGCCAGGGACTCCTTCAACACATCGGCGTGCAACGGCACGGGGTTCGGCTTATTTCGGTGTTCGATGGGAATGGCCAGATGGCGGATTTGTCGGGCCATGACAACTTCCAAGGCATGGGGTTCCGTCTTGGCACTGAAACCGGTCGTGAACAATTGATAGCCCGCCCATCCAAAGGCGCCGATCATCCCGATGACCACCACGATGATGAAGACGAGGAGTTTCGATCGCATAGCGACTGCCACTCACTATACAAAGTCTCCGGTCTGATTGCCACCGGCTCTGGTTGCTCGCTCGGCGACGGCCGATTCGTATGGTGAGCGGAGACGTCCGGTGAGGCGAAGAACAAGCCATGCCGTGAGGGGGAGGTACATCAAGAGGCCGCTGATTCCCAGGCGCCATTCACCGATCGAAAAGGTCACGCCGAAATTAAAGGCAAGCACGGCATAATACAGTCCCACGCCCAGGAGGAGCCGATGTGTGGTTGACCAGTTGGCGTGAGCTGGTGGAGCGGGAAGTCGGCGGTCGAGGGGAAAATAGATGGCGAGCGATATCGCTCCGACCACGACCCAGCCGACATAATTCTCCAGGGGAACCCCAAAATGCACGCCGGGGTCAAGATAGTAGTAGATCTTTCCGAGGAACCAACGGTCGCCGCGTAGTGCCGCCGGGTCGATCACCATGTCGATCAACGCAAACAAGACGGCGGTGAGCAGAAGCGCTGGCATGCCTGTCCGTGCGGCCAGATCGAAACGCAACGGCCTGACGGATGGTCGGGTAGACGCCGATGAGGGATCGATGGGGAGAAGCATGCAAAGGGTCAGGCAATAGGCGGCATAGAGGAGAAAGCTGAAGGAGAGTGATGCCATGAAAGGAATGTCGGCCAGATAGAGCTCCTGTCCCGCCGTCGAACCGGTGTACTGGTACCAGCCGAAGGGGATTCCGGTGCGAGTCGAGGAAAATTCACAGACGAAGGCAGTAACCCAACTGATGACCCAGAACCGCCAGGTGCGCGGCCAGCCGACGAGCTGAGTGGAGAAGAAAAGAAAGCCAGCGAAAAAGACGAAGACGTAAGGACGGAAGAGGATGGTCTGAAGCAGCAGTATCGGAAGGTCAATAAGGTCCATAGGGAAGAGCCCTTACTTTTCAGCGATCAGCCTTCAGTCCAGAACTGATTACTGACTGCTTTCTGTTACGCGTAGCCATGATCCCGGAACCACCGCACGGCCTTCTCCAATGCAACCTCCGGCGGGGTTTGCGGTATTCCCAACTCCTTGATCGCTTTGCCGCAATCGTAGTGCATTTTATACTTCGCCATCTTCACACCTTCAAGCGGAATTCTCGGCGGCTGCCCCGTGAGGTCGGCCATCCACTCGTTCAGATAGGCGAGCGGGAGGATGGCCAACCGAGGGAGTTTGATCGTCGGCGCCTTCACGCCGGTAAGACGACTCAGGATCTCGAACACCTCGCGCAGCATTAAATTCTTGGTCCCAAGAATATAGCGTTCGCCGATTCGTCCCCTCTGCATGGCCAACAGATGACCCACCGCAACATCGTCGACGTCCACGATGTTCATCCCGGTTTCGATGTAGGCCGGCATCCGGCCCTTCATGAAGTCCACGATGACCTGCCCTGTGGGGGTTGGTCGGACATCCCCAGCGCCGACCGGTGCACTGGGATTCACGATCACAACGGGCAGGCCCTGGCGCGCGAGCTTCAGCACTTCTTGTTCGGCCAAATACTTGGATCGTTTGTAATGGCCGGCCATCTGGTCGAGCGACACCGGCGTCTCTTCAGTGCCGAGTCCGCCGCCTGGCGGGAGACCGATGGCTCCGATCGTGCTGCAGTAGACAATCCGTTCCGTTCCGACGTTGCGCGCAATTTCCAGCAGCGTGCGTGTGCCAGTGACGTTCACATCGTAGAAAATGGAAGGATTCTCCGCCCACAGGGCATAGTGAGCGGCGACGTGGTACAGCTGCTGGCAACCGGTGAGCGCTCGTCGTAGCGAGTCGGGATCGCGCAACTCGCCTTCGACCGTTTCGACGTTGAGTCGTGCGTAATTCTGTGGATCGCAACCAGGTCGAGCGAGCACACGCACATCGACACCGGCTTGGACGAGGGCGCGTGCGACGGCTCCCCCGACAAATCCGGATGCTCCGGTAACCAGCGCCTTCATGACGAGTGCTGAGTGCCGAGTGCTGAGTGCTGGGTGAAGAGGAGCACAGCGAGTTGAGTGAGAGTACAGGAGCAAGCCATCAACAAAAGCGGTCTTGTCTTTGACTCAGCACTCATCGCTCAGCACTCAGGACTAATTCTTGCGCGACGTGATGTACCGTGCGATCTCGCGGAGCGGATCGGCAGATGATCCGAACGAATCCAACCGCGCGATCGCGCGTGCGACACAGTCGTCCGCGAGCTTCCGCGCCCCGTCGACGCCGTAGAACGTTGGATAGGTTTTCTTCCCGCGTTCCGCATCGGTGTTGGGATTCTTGCCGAGTTCCTCGCGCGTGCCCGTCACGTTCAACACGTCGTCGGCGATCTGAAAGGCCAGTCCGACGTCGTCCGCGTAGCCGGTCAGGTGATCCAGTTGACGGTCGTTGGCTCCGGCGGCGATGGCCCCCATCCGGACTGCGGCGCGGATCAACATCCCGGTTTTGTGTTTGTGAATGTTCTGTAAGGTCGGGAGGTCAATGTCTTGATTCTCGGCCTGAATATCGAATACTTGCCCACCCACCATGCCCATATTGCCGGAACCGTAAGCCAGCTCCTGAATCAACCGCACCTGGCGTGTAGGGTCGCAGCCTTTCATCAAATCTGGATGGCTGCACAGATCGAAGGCCATGGTGAGGAGCGCATCGCCGGCGAGGATCGCCATCGCTTCGCCGTACACTTTATGGTTGGTCGGCTTCCCGCGCCGGAAGTCGTCGTTGTCCATGCAAGGGAGGTCGTCATGGATCAAGGAATAGGTATGGATGAACTCCAGCGAACAGGCGATGGCCATGAGGCCGGGTGGTATTGTTCCAATGGCTTCAGCCGCAGCAATCGCCAGAATGGGGCGCACCCGCTTGCCCCCCGCCATCAAACTGTACCGCATGCTCTCATGAAGCGTGGTTGGCGGCGTGGTGGCCTGCGGACTCACCTGGTCCAAGAACCGATCGACGGCAATCCGCTTTTGTTCGAGATAGTCCTTAATATTCATGGATATGAAGAGTGGACTCGTCATAACCCGGCGCTGAATCGGCGCGGAGCGTAACAAATGGGTGGCAGGCTGTCAAACAATCCGGCAGGTATGCGGCAGAGCTGGGTGACCAGGGTATCGACTTGCCTCGCGCCACTTGCCCCGTGTCGTCTCGCTTGGCTATACTCCCCTTCCATGAGCATCAGGAAAGGCGGCGGGACGTGGGAGCCGTTGTTGCTCCCGATCGAGCCGCGCCATTGCAAAGTCTGCAAGCTGGGTCTCTATCGAGACAAGACCATGTTCCGTGGCGGGTGGTCCCGCTGTACCGTCTGCGACGAATTCGTCCACTACAGTTGTCTTGCCAGCGGCAAAGTGTCGTTCCTCAAAGCCCGGCCTCGCGTATGCAAGACCTGCCGCGCAGCCAAAGAGGGCACCCCCTCTTCTTCGGCGACGAAGGATGAGGTCCCGGTCGCCGTTGGGTCGTGAGTTCCAACGTCCCGTCTCATCCAGTCGAAGCTCGCTCCGGATGGCATGCCGTGTTTGCGGAAACCGTTCGGTTGGCGCTGGCTCCGCTGGTCCTGCTCTTCAGTGGGTTTTTCACCGCAAACTTCATCGTCAGTGGGCAGTACACGTGGCCGAGAACGAGCCGTGCCGTTGCGCTGACGCTTACCGTACTGATTCTCTCCTATGAGTTCGTCTACAAGGAACAGCTGGCATGGGCGATCACCCCGGATCGGGCTCGTAAGGCTCTCTTCTACTCCTGTGTGATTCCCTACGCGACCGGCGTGTTGATTATGCTCATTCTCTGGAAGCTGTAACTGGGTAGGCTGTTTCAGAGAGGAAGGACGATGGTGGAGATCATTCGCAGCGGAGCCTTCCTGCAACAATGTTGGTCGGTCCATCCATTGTGTGTGGCGGTGAAGCGGATAGCCGAGAACCGCACGTTGATCCTCAATTGCAGCTCCTGTCGATTCGTCCATCATCTGACATTCAGTGCCATCACGGCGAAGACTTCTGTGCGGCTCAGCGAGCCTGACGACCAGCCGAAAAGTCGCGTGCGTGGTGAAGAGGGGCTGGCTCAGCTCGCCGGATGTCTCGAGACCCATGCCCTCGCACTCTCGCTCAGGGAGATGGATGTGTTCGAAGATCGGGCTCTCATCCGTTGCGCCGACTGTCGGCGCCATTATGTGTTGACCGTCTCAGCCTTTGAAACCCACCAACGATAGACGCATGGGCTATGACGTGTCCAATCTGACAGTTTCGAGGGCCCTTCCTCTCTTTCAAGAATGTGTCACCCTGTCAGGTTGCCTCCTGTCAGCGGATCCACGATGAGCCAGCCCATCCACTTCACTCCCGACGAAATCAGCCTGATGGCGGACGACCAGTTCTTTCGCAAGAAGGAACAGATCATGGCGAAGGTGCGTTGTCAGCTTGAGGCCACGCAGCGATTGCTCCAAGACGAGCTGAAAGGTTCCTCGCTCGTGACACCTCCGGGATTCGTTCCGAGCAAGATGCAGTTGGTGAAGGGGGAACACCTCGAGTCGTTTCCCTACCAGTATCTCGATTGTCCCAAACACTTCGAGGGAACGAACAAGCTTACGTTTCGGACGTTGTTCTGGTGGGGACACCACCTATCTTGCGCCCTCCTGCTCGAGGGGGCAGGGATCAAGCAGTATAAGAAACACATGGTGGATCGGTTTCATCGCCTTGCGGGACATGGGCTGGAACTCTCGCTCGCTCCGACACTGTGGGAGTGGAAACGCGGAGAAGGGTATACGTTGCCGATGACCCATGACCGAAAGCCTCAGATCGCGGCGGTATTGGCCGAGCGGCCATTTCTCAAGATTATTCGCTTCGTGCCGCTCACCGACGCTCGGATCCAATCGGGGCAGCTCCCGAACATCAGCCGAGAGGCATTTCAAGCGGTCCTGCCAATCATTGCGCGGTAGGCCACGCTTGAGTTGAAGGCGAGGGGCAAGAGGCAAGTGGTAAGAACTTTATCTCGATCAATCCGACTCTCTCCCCTTGCCTCTCGCCACGTACCTTTCGCCTCGCATTTGTCTCTAATCTTCAACTTCGGTACACTTGGCCCGCCTCGCCGAAAGAGGCGAGTTAACGCAGGGAGGCGCTCGTGAGACAAATCGCAGGGCGATACGAATTCATCCTCGCAGTGTTGTTGAGCATAGGCGTGATCGCCGGATGTGGGGGAACCGGCCGGACCATTTACATGGATTTGCAAAAGAAGACGCCAGCTGCGCAGTATGTCGAGCCGGAGGCCGTCAAGATCGTCGTGGAACCGTTCGAGGATCGGCGCCTCGAAAAAACTCGATTAGGCATGCGGACTCATCTGTGGGGCGGCGTCACGTATTTTCAGGTCGCGGGCGAGCGGCCTGGTCACCTCGTAGCTCAAGCGTTGGTCGACAGGTTAAAAACACGTGGATGGCGCGATCGCGCCTGGAATGTGAGCATGGCCGCGCCGGGATCGGTGACTGATGCCGACATCGTGATCAGCGGTCAAATACTGGATCTCTCGGCCAATGCGAAGAGTCGCGTCTTTTCGACGGTACTCACGACCAGCTTAAAGCTCGTCATCTCAGCGCGCAACGTCGGGGATCGGACCTCGACGATGCGCAGCGTCGAGGGAGCACAGCACGACACGGTGGTCTGGTTTTCCGACGACGATCTCCAGGAATTGACGGCGGCGACCCTGCAGGACGGCATCGACCGGTACATCGCGGATACGACCATCGAAAAACTGGCACTGCGGCCAAGTCGGTAATGAATACTGGGCGAGGGATCGCGGGCTGTGCGTGAACGCCGCTGGGAAACCGCTTCGCCACTGACGTTTGGACAAGTCCTCGCGGTCGGCGAGCGGCTGGCAGCTCTGGGCTTGAAACCGGCGGTGCCAGCCAAAGACATAATCTGCTACGTCGAAGAATGGACCGTCGACTCGCCGGAAGACTTCGATCAACTCGATCCATGGGCCACAGAAGACGTGACGCTGGTCCACGTTCGTGAGGGTTGGCGAGGCGATTTCTTTCTGCTCGCCGGCGCCTATCACACGATCTACCAGCAATACCAAGACACCGGCACCTATTGTTCCATCAGCCATCCGTGGAGGATTCGCGAGCCGCTCCAGCTACATGATCAGCGGAGCATGCTCTGGCTCGGGTTCCGCCACGCCCATTCTTTTGTGCGCGTCCGCCTACAGACGTGCGAGGTGATCCCGCCGGGGGAGACGCGGGGGGAGGTGCAACGTGCGCAGTGGGTGGAAGAACGGCGGACCGCGTTCCTCGAAGCGATCACGCAGCTGGAATTGCCGATTGAAACGAGTGTGGAAAAGGGGAGCCTCGTGCTCCGTCCAGCCGATACGTCGGTCCCCTTCTTCTGTTCCTGGCCAGATGCGTTTGGCCCCTGCCAATTCGAGTACAACACGACCGATGCGTACGAGTTTCTGGTGCCGGCCAGCAAACTGGCGGCCACGTTTGGACCGGAACCAGCCGGCGTGCGGGCCTACCTCACGGGGTTCTCCGAAGAGGCCCTCGCCGAGTTTCAAGGGACTGAACCGTCAGCCCGGCTCACGTATCGTTGTTCCATGCACTGCCCGCTCGACGACCTGCCGGAGATCCGTTCCGTCATCGAACCAGACGGGCGTCTCTATGCCACCTTCTGCGAGTTCCAGACGGCGGAACTTCTTCCTGAAGGAGAGGATGCTTCTGCCATTTTCGGCATTGTCGGGAGCCGCGCAGGATTTCAAATCGAGGCCCGCCTGAATCGGGCTCCCCTCAAGGAAGAATTGATGGCAAGCTGGGTCGAACGAGTGGTGGGGCATCCAGTAGTCTATGCGCCGCTCCCTGCCTTCATATAGACGCTGAACGTCAGCCTCCCGAAACCAATTTTTCATTGAAGAAACCTCCCGGATTTCGCACAGTGGGAACATGAGCCCGGTGGCGAAGCTCCAAGCCCTGCTGGCCAAGCCCTTCATGCCCGCTGTGTTCTTTCTCTCGGGCGTCACGTATGACACGCTGACCCTCACTCGTATCGATCGGCTCCAGGATAACCTCATCCTCTTGGTCTATCTTTCGCTTCTCGGAGCCTTGATTGTGTTAACAGGTCGCCTCGGTGTCGGGCTGGATGAAGTAGCAGAACTTGAGCATCCTTCCCGTCTCGTGCGACTGCTGGTACGAGCCAGACCGTATTATGCGATGGCGGTCCAGTTTCTATTGGGCGGGCTGTTCAGCGCCTATGCTGTGTTCTACTCGAAGAGCGCGACGCTCACTCGTACCGGGGTCTTCTTGGGGGTGCTCGTCCTGTTGCTCGTCGGCAATGAATTCTTGCGCGATCGTCTCTCGAATCTGCGCCTGCTCGTGGCTCTCTACGCCCTGGCTTGCTTCAGCTTCTTCACGTTTTTTCTCCCGGTCATGATCGGCAGGATGGGGACGTGGGTGTTTCTGATCGGGGCGATTCTCAGCGTGGCCGTGACCCTGCGGGTGGTACACCTGATCTATCAGCGCAATCCGGAACGGTCACAGAACGAAGCTCTGATGGTGGGGGGACCAGCGGTCGTATTGATCGGTGTGCTGGTCGGGTTCTATTTCTTGAATTGGATTCCTCCCGTGCCGCTCTCCATGAAGTTTGGCGGAATGTATCGAGAAGTGCAGAAGCAGAACGATCACTTTGTGCTCAGTTACGATCGCGCATGGTATCAGGTATGGAAGCAATCACAATATCCCTTCCCAGCCAATGAGCCCATCTATTGCTTTACCGCTGTGTTTGCGCCCGTTGCCCTAGACACGACCGTTTTTCACCATTGGTATTATCGCGCGAAAAGCGGCAAACCCTTCGCGCACGCCGACAGAATTCCCATCAAGATCGCCGGTGGCCGTGAAGGAGGCTACCGCGCCTATACCTTTAAGCAGCGGCTCGATCCCGGCGACTGGCGCGTGGATGTCGAGACTGAAGACGGGCGCGTGATCGGACGGGTTTCAGTATTGGTGGAAGAACGAGGAGACGCACAGCCGACTCCGAGGACGCTCTCGTACTAATGAAACGGCTCAGTGGTCTCAAGCTGCTCGAGGAGCGGGAAGGCGGGGGGCGACCGACGCAGAAAGGCGACCGCGTCGTCTACAACACCAGAATCTTCCTCAACCGCGGGCACGAGGTACCGTTCAATGAGATTCATGCGAAGCACCTTCCCGCACAGATGGTGCGAGTTGACGACGAGACGATATTCCTTGACCACACCATCGTACTGGGACGTCGTCAGGCGATAGCCGGCGTGGAACATGCGTTGTTGGGCATGAAAGTCGGCGGCTATCGAAAGGTCCGGGTGAGTCCGCACCTCGCTTATCGCGGCCAAGGCATCCCGAACATGATTCCTTCCCAGGCGGTGTTGATTTGTGAGATCTGGTTGCGCGACATTGTGCGGGCGATCACAGGCGGATCGTGAGTCGAGGTCGAATGATCGCGAGAACATTGGCCCCTTGCCCTTCCAGCCCGAACTGTGTGTCGACACACGCGCAAGATGCCAGCCACGCCATCGCGCCCTATCGCTATCGCAAGCCCCGGATTGAGGCGAGAGAGGCGTTGAAGGAAATTGTCCGCTCCTTACCGCGCACCAGGCTCGTCGAGGAAGACGGGGCCTATCTCCACTACGAGTTCACCAGTCTGATCATGCGTTTCGTGGACGATGTCGAGTTTGTCTTCGATGATGAGACCAAGACGGTTCACTTTCGCTCCGCTTCCCGAACCGGCTACGGCGATTTCGGCGTGAACCGGAAGCGCATGGAGCGCTTGCGATCCCTGATCGAAGGAAACCTATAGTCACGTCCGCCAATTCGCTTTGGGAGAGTGCGGGCTCTTGGTATCATCCTGCGAACAAAGGAGCGATTCATGGGATTCAAACGCAAGGGGTCTCGGGTCCAGGTGACCCGGACGGGTCGTCTTCAGCGTGGTTCGATGTCGGCGACTTGCCGGATTCTCGACGTGAGTGAGTCGGGCGTGCGGATCGAAAGTCGATTATTTGTCAGATCCGGCGAGACGCTCCAATTAGTGATTGAGTTGGATCATGGGAAGCTGCTGACCTGTGCGCTTGAGGTCGTTCATGTTCGTGCCCCTCGGTTTGGGGCAAGAATTACCTCGATCGCTTCTGAGGATCAGGCCCGACTTGCACATATTCTCGACGATCAGCTGCAGACGAACTTTGCCCGCCATTAGCCGGCCATTTTCAAGACGCTCAAACCGACCAGGGGTTCTCTCTTAGAGCGAGCGGCAAGTGGCAGTCGGATTGAGATCGGCGTCGTTGAATTCGACATTCGCAAGATACGCCCAGCCCATCAGGTATCCCAAGTGACGATAGGCTTCGAATTCTTCCAATTCGTACCACTGAAAGACGGTGCTGGTCTGTGGGAACTCTTCTCCCTTGGGCGACTCCACAAACTTGCTGACCTTCTTGAGTGCGAGTCTAACCTTCTCGCTGGAGGCCTCGTCAGTGATCAAGGGCAACAGCCAGTTCGTGTCGAGGTGAGTGGGGTTGACGGGTGGGCTCATCAATGGATGAGTGGTGAGGGAACGCCCGCTTTCCGGCTGCCCGCTCACGAAGATCTTCCCCGGGGAGGCCAGTGACGGATTGTTTTTGAATAGGATGGGGTTGTAGGCGTAAGGCTTGAGGTAATGGATAACAGTTGTGATGTTGTCCGGCCGTCTGACCCAGAACCGCCGATACCAGATGATTTCGTTCTTTGCCGGGATCTCGCCGCACCATTCAACTCCCTGACCAAAGTATCCCTTGATCCTGTTTTGTAAGTTATAGAGGTAGTCGTATTGCCAGGTCGTGTCCAGCGTGGCGTCGCCGACGATTACGTGGGCCACCTGACGACGCAACAGGGTTTGCGCCCCCAAATTGTCGTAGAACGAGCCGTCGGTGATCTCGATCCATCGACTCTTGGTGTCGGGCCAGATCCGCTGGATGGTCACCATCAGGAAGTAATCCCAGATCGCGGTGAGCGGAGTGTTGTACCGGCGGGCGTAGTTCCAGGTCTGGAATTCGTTGTTGATGTTGAAGGGGGCGGTGATGAGGCTCAGTAGGAAGCGTGCGATGTCGTCGTGGTACCATTCCTCCACCAAGCTATCGACATCGAGGCCGGCGCCAGAGGCGGTCATCGCCTGGGAGAGTCGTACACAGGCGTCCGGCCTGATCCGTTCTGCTCTCATCTTATGACAGGTGCCTTCGGTCAGGTCTTCGACGATCACCTTGCGAGGGTTGAACCAAGCAGGCTGTCCACTTTC
>Ga0335070_10002143_pt1 | contig 23001 bp, 25 predicted proteins | sample Lox_Sample_13_FD_206722 | JGI IMG/M metagenome (GOLD analysis project Ga0335070, IMG submission 206722) | Soil microbial communities from Loxahatchee National Wildlife Refuge, Florida, United States - Lox_Sample_1.3 | ecosystem: Environmental > Terrestrial > Soil > Wetlands | place: USA...
GCTTTTACCCGGGAAATTCTGCGGCCCTGCGTGGTTGATACGTGGACTCTCGAAGCCTGACCTCTAGAGCCTAAGGCACTGCAAATACACCTCTTGCTTGCAGTCACCTCCCGCAGCCCGCAGGCACGGTACCTCCGTCATCTAAGACCCCCGATCTCAGTGCACATACCATAGGTGGAAGAGCGGAGGTGTCTCTTGAAGTGGCAGCGGATCATCAGTCTGGCAACGTTGGCGATTTCGGTCTCCACGCTCTACCTGGTCCTGAAGAGGCCGACGCCGGTGGCAACTCCTCCGGTTTCCCCGGCTGTGGCTGCGGCTAACGCGCAATCGTTTCAGGAAAAAGTGAACAAGTTAGAGCAGCCCACGGCGTCCGGGGAAACTGCGCCGGAAGTCCGCATCAATGCAGCCGAACTGAGTGCCGCGCTGGTGCAGGCAAACTCGGCGCCAGCGGCGACGCCCGCGAACAACACCGGTTCTTCGAGTGCGCCGGCTCCAGCCGGAGCGATGGAGGTACCCGGCCCCTTACCCAACATCAAGGACTACCAAGTCTCGATGGACGGCGACATCGTGCGCGGGCAGTTCCTGACCCAGGTCGCAGGCAAGGACGTGTATGTCACCCTAGCCGGACACCTGGGCGCCAAAGACGGTTACGCGACCTTCGACGCCACCGAGTTCAAAGTGGGCGATCTGAGCGTGCCGGTTTCTCTGGTGAACGATGCGCTGCAAAAGAAGTTGCTGGAGCAGCGCGATCAACTCAAGCTGCCCGAGAACGTCAAAGACCTGAAGGTCGAAAACGGAGAGCTGGTGCTGGTGCCGAAATAACTCAAGGTCGCGTCACCGCGAGCCGATGGTTGATTCGAGCAAGCGCATACAAATCAACCGGGGCATGCAGAAACTTCAGTGATTGTAAAGAGAAAGTTGCCCTCCCAGCCACACCACAGTTTTCCTGTTCTAGAGTTTTCTAATTTCCGTCTAACCTCTTTCTAACCCTAGCCATTTCAAATCTATCGGCATGACCAGCCTGCCCGTTGTGCCGCGTTCCTCTGACCATGTCCTGGTGGCTAGTCCCAGCAGTGCGGTACGCCAACGCGTCCTCGAGAGCTTGCGTTTCCCCGTTCGTCGAGTGGAACAGGCGAGTGCTGGCGCGGAAGCTCTCGTTCAACTCGAGAAGGGCTTTTGGCAAGTGCTCTTTCTCGACCGCCGTCTTCCCGACTTGAATGCTGAAGAGCTGAGCCAAACTATCCGGCAGCGGTTTCCCGGAACCCAGGTGGTCCTGCTGGACTCCGAGAGCGATGCGGAATCAAGTGCGCCGAAAGAAAACGCGGAAGTGATTCCAGAAAGCTGGCCCGAAGCACGAGAAGTGCAGCCCGCGCCGAAACCGCAAAGGGATCTCCCTCTCAGCCGGGACAACGCGATCAATTCCATTCTGCAGGCGCCCCTACCGGGAATGATCGGAGCTTCGCGCCGCATGCAGGCAGTGTATCGCGCAGCGCGGCTGCTGGCCCGGTGGGACACCACAGCGCTCATCACCGGCCCAACTGGAAGCGGCAAGGAATTAGTGGCTCGGGCGATCCATAACCTGAGCACGCGTGCCGGGCGCAACCTTGTGGTGGTGAACTGCACGGCCATCCCCGAGCCGTTGCTAGAGTCGGAACTATTTGGGCATGCGCGCGGCGCCTTCACCGGAGCGATGCAGTCCTATGGCGGGCGAATCCAACTGGCGCAGGGAGGCACGCTTCTTCTGGATGAGATTGGAGAGATGCCGTTGAGCATGCAGCCCAAGTTGCTGCGCTTTCTGGAGCAAAAAGAAGTGCAGCGCTTGGGCAGCTGCGACGTGGTGCGCTTGGACACCCGCGTGGTGGTCGCTACGAACGCGCACCTGCCCACCTTGGTGAGCCAGGGCAAGTTTCGCGAGGACCTGTATTACCGGCTGTGCGCTTTCCCGATTGACCTTCCGCCGCTGCGCGAGCGGCCCGAAGACATCGCGCCGCTGGCGCTGCACTTTCTAGAAAAGCTCAGTCTGCGTCCGCCCGCACCGGAGTTATCTCGCGACGCGGTCCAACTGCTCAAGGCGCAGCCCTGGGCGGGTAATGTGCGGGAATTGCGGAACGTGATCGAACGCGCGCTGATTCTGGCTGAAGACGGGGCGGTGATTCATCCGGAACACTTGCGGCTGCCAGAACAAACGGCTGCGGCTTGCGCCCGCGCCTCGCGGTAAGAAGGTTCTAAGCTCCAAGCCGTAAGGCTGGCATCGATTTTGCAGGTGTGCCTTTCATGTCAACGTCCTTTCCGCTAGCACAAGACCCGGCGGCCGAGTCGGATCATCCACTTGCGCGCGCGTTTGCGTCATTTACGGAGGCGGCGGGCTCCTTAGAACGCACTTATGGACAGCTGCAAGCCCAGGTTGTGCATCTGCGGCAGGAACTGGAAGTCACCAATCGCGACCTGGCCCGAAGCCTGGAAGAGAACCGGCGCATTCGTGAGCGCCTGCGGCGCATTCTGGAAGGCCTGCCGTGCGGTGTGCTGCTGATGGAAGGCGGAGACCGAATTTCGATCCTCAATCCTGAAGCGATACGGCTACTGGGAGGATCGTTTGAACAAGCTGCAGCTCTTCCGCCGCCCCTCCTGGCCGCCTTGCAGCAGGCACGCGAGACGGGCGAGGAACGTGAATTGCCTCTGGCTTCAGGCGAACCGGACAAGACAGCTTGGGTGGCCGTCCGGCACGCCTGGCTAGAGCAGAGCTGCAGCGAGCCCACGTCGGTGTTTATCCTGCGCGATGTGAGTGAGGCCAAGAAGCTGGAACAGGCGCGGGAAAACATGCGCCGGCAGCAGGCGCTGGTGGAGATGTCGGCGCTGCTGGCGCATGAGATCCGCAACCCGCTGGGCAGTCTCGAGCTGTTCGCCGGTCTGCTCGCGGAGGCCGATCTCGAAGAAGAGAGCCGGCGATGGGTGGAGCACGTGCAAGCGGGGCTGCGAACACTTTCGGCCACCGTCAACAACGTTCTGCACCTGCACAACACCCCACAGCCCGAGTGCGCTCCAATGGACGTAGGCCAGTTGCTCGACTGGGCTTATGAGTTCCTGTTGCCGCTGGCCAAACAAGCGCGCGTCGAACTCCAGGTCATCAACAGCTTGCGTGGCGTCACCATTCACGCCGACCGGCACCGGCTAGAGCAGGTTTTACTGAACCTGGCCCTGAATGCATTCCGCTTCATGGCCGGGGGAGGCTGGCTCAGCATTCGCGGCCGCGACTTCGCCGCCGATGGCGTCGAGATCTCCGTCGAGGACACCGGACCCGGCATAGCAGAGAGCGATCTGCCGTACATTTTTCAAGCTGGCTTCAGCACCCGTCCGGGCAGCAGCGGCCTGGGACTCGCGGTTTGCCAGAAGATCCTTGAACAGCACGGAGGAACGATTGGGGTGGAGAGCCGGGCCGGCTCTGGCGCGACCTTCCGCCTGCGCCTGCCAAGCCCGGGAGGGGCGCGATGAGGCGGTTGCTGGTAGCCGACGACGATGCAGGCATGCGCGCGGCTCTAGAAGCCCGTTTCCGCCAGCGCGGATGGGAAGTGGATTTGGCGGTGAACGGCAACGAAGCTCTCAGCAAATTCCGCAAAGGGCTGCATCCCCTGGTCATCACCGACGTTCGCATGCCGGGCCGCGACGGCTTCGAGCTGATGCGCGAATTGCAGGCCGCCTCACCGCGCACGGCGGTGATCCTGCTGACCGCCTATGGTTGCGTTCCCGACGCGGTGGAGGCGATCCGCAACGGCGCCTGTGACTACCTGGTGAAACCGGTCTGTTTCGAGAAACTGGAGTGGGCAGTCGAGCAGGTGCTGGAGCGGGCGCAGCAGGAAAACAAAGAAACGGAATCGCTGGTGGGGCACTCGGCGGTATGGCAGCAGGCGCTGGAACGGGCGCGGCAGGCGGCGGCAACCGATGCCGACATCCTGATCGAGGCTGAAAGCGGAACGGGGAAGGAGCTGGTGGCGCGCCTGATCCACCGCTTGAGCCGGCGCACGGAAGGTCCCTTCGTGGCCTTGAATTGCACGGCAGTACCCGAATCGCTGCTCGAAAGCGAGCTGTTCGGGCACGCTCGCGGAGCGTTCACCGGAGCGGTCGGGGCGCGGCCGGGAAAATTCGAGTTGGCCAACGGCGGTACCCTGCTGCTCGATGAAGTCGGCGAGATGCCGCTCACCCTGCAGCCTAAACTGCTGCGCGCTCTGCAGGAACGCGAGTTCGACCGGCTGGGATCGAACCAGACGGTGCGGGTGGACATCCGCGTGGTAGCCACCACGAACCGGCCACTCGAAACGGCGGTCCGGGAAGGGCGCTTCCGCGCCGACCTCTACTACCGGCTGAATGTCATCCCGCTCACCTTGCCGCGGCTGCGCGAGCGAGTTGGCGACATTGCCGAACTGGCGCGGTATTTTGCCCGATTGTATGGAACGTCGGGTGAGTCCCGCTTGTCTCCGGAACTGTTGGCGCGTCTCGAACAGCATTCTTGGCCGGGCAACGTACGCGAACTGGCCAACTTCGTGCGTCGCGCTGTCGCCTTGTCCCGGAGCGGGGAGATCGGAGTGGAAGCCTTCGAACACGGAAAAATTCTGCCCGGCAGCGGGTTGTCGGGACTGGAATTCAAGCCCGGGCTTTCTCTCAACCAAATGGAGCGGCAGTTGTTCGCCATGACGCTGGAGGCAACGCACGGCAACCGGGCCCGGGCGGCGGAGTTGCTGGGCGTGAGCCTGCGCACGGTGCGCAACAAGATCCGGGAGTATGGCCTGCCGCCGAGGAGCAACTATGTCCATGATTGATACCCCGCTGATGCGTGGACTGGAGCGCGTGCTCGACCTGAGCGCGTTTCGCCAGCAACTGATCGCCTCCAACCTGGCCAACGTGGATACACCGGGATATCGCACCCGCGACGTCCGGCCCTTTGCCGGTGAATTGCAGCGCGCCATGGATGGGGAGGAGGCGCTGTTCACTCCGGTGGCGCGCGAGGTATACGGACTGCTGGAGCGTCCGGACATGAACAACGTCAGCGTCGAGCGCGAGTCGCTGCTGATGGCGCAAAACCAGTTGCGTTTTCAGGTAGCGGTGCAGTTCCTGCGCGCCGAATTCCGCCGCTTGTCGGCGGCCATCAATGGAGGGAGCACGACATGAACCTGTTCGGCATGCTGGAACTGAGTGGCTCGGCGCTGGGCGCGGAACGGCAGCGGGCGGAAGTCGTGGCCAGCAACATGGCCAATGCCCAGACGACCCGCACCGTAGCCGGCGGTCCCTATCGCCGGCAGTTAGTGGTATTCCAGGCGCAGCGCCTTCCGCGATTCTCGCTGGCGCTGGCCGGATTGCATCATGAGACCTCTTCGGCCGTGCGTGTGGCTGCGGTCGTTGGGGATATTCGGCCGCCGGTTCTCCGCTTTGAGCCCGGCCACCCGGACGCCGATGCGCAGGGCTACGTCGCCTATCCTCAGGTTGATCCGATCGAGGAGATGACTGACTTGCTGGGAGCGGTGCGCGCTTATGAACTGAACGCGTCGGCCGTGCAGGCTGCGAAAAGCATGATTCAACAGTCGCTGGACCTGCTGCGCTAGCGCAAAGGATTGGCGGGGAGTGTTTGCCATGAACAATTCGATTTCTTCAGTGCGCATTCTGCCAGCGGAAATTGAAACTCCGCGGGCGCGCACATCCGAAGGCCCGAAATTCATCGAGACCTTGCAGCAGGCCATGGACGAAGTGGAAGGGGCACAGGGCGACGCGCAGAGGAAGGTCGCGGAGCTGCTCAACGGCAATGGCATGGATGTGCATAGCGCCATGATCGCGGTGGAAAAGGCCGATCTCTCGTTTCAGCTCATGATGCAGGTGCGGAACAAGATCGTCGCGGCCTATCAGGAGATTTCACGCATGCAGTTCTGAGAAAGTGAAAGCTTGAACCGCGGAAGGCGCAGAGATCGCGGAGGAGAATCAACCAAGAATCCCTCTGCGATCTCTGCGCGCTCCGCAGTTGAAATGTCCAGGAGACGAAAGGTTTGAGTCAGGGCGTCGATCAGATCCAGGAGTTCTTCCGCGGCCTGAGCACGAAACAGAAGCTGCTGTTGGCCGGGGGCGCTATCGCCGTAGCGCTGACGCTGTGGCTCTTTGTTGTGCTGCTCGACAAGGCGAAGTACGTCACGCTTTACTCCGGGCTGCGGCCCGAAGAGGCGCAATCGCTGGGCAGCCGGCTGGCGGCCAGGAACATTCCCTATGAGCTCTCCACCGACGGCGCAAGCGTTTTGGTTCCGACCGAGAAACTGGATGCGGCCCGGATCGAGACCGCCTCGCAAGGACTGCCACGTAACGCCCGCATGGGGTTTGAACTATTCGACACGCCGAATTGGGCAGGCTCGGATTTCAGTGAGAAGGTGAATTACCAGCGCGCGCTCGAGGGCGAACTGGAGCGCACGCTGCAGACGCTGAACGAGGTCGAGGCGGTGCGCGTGCATTTGGTCATGCCGCGCGATTCCCTGTTCAGCGAGCAGGAACACGAGGCCAAGGCGGCGGTTATCGTGAAAACGCGCGGCGGCAATCTCTCGCGCGACGCGCAGCAGGCCATCCCGCAACTGGTGGCGAGCGCCGTCGACCGCCTCCGGCCCGAGAACGTCACCGTAGTCGATGCCGAGACGGCCACGCCCTTTTCGGCACGGCGCGGGCCGGGCGGGCACTCCTCCTATGATTCGGATGAGGAATTGGCCGCTTCGGCGGTCCGGGCCATCGAGCCGGTTGTCGGCGCCCAGCACGTCCGCGCCAGCGTTCACGTGGACTACGATTTGAGCACCAGCGAGGATACCTCGGAGACCTACGATCCGAAGGCAACCGCCGCGCTGACACAGCAACACTCGGAAGAACAGGCCGGGGGTGGCGCTCCCGCGGGCATCCCCGGGACCGCGAGCAACGTTCCGGGCAGCGGCGCGGGCGCTCCCAACATCGTCTCCACTCTCGACAACCAATCTTCGAAGTCCGACAGTACGACCTTTGCGGTGAGCAAGAGTGTGCGCCACGTAATGCAGCCGGCCGGGCGTATCCACCGCATTACGGCGGCGGTTCTGGTCGATGACTCCGTCGAAAGCAAGCAGGAGAACGGCAAGACCAGCGCCACCCGGCGCAAGCGCAGCCCGGAAGAAATGAAGGCGATTGAGAAGCTGGCGCGCGCGGCTATCGGCGTGGACGACCAGCGCGGCGACCTGCTGGCGGTTGAGAATCTGTCGTTCCAGAGCGCGCCGGTCGAGCCTATCGCAGCGCCCGACAAATGGGAGAGATTGCGTCAACTGCTGCAGCAATGGGCGGGCGTGGTGCGTTACGCAGGAATCACGTTACTGTTCCTGGTCGTCTATGCGCTCGTCCTGCGCCCGGTGAAGCGGCAAGCGCTGGCGGCGATCAAGCAGATTCCGGCGCAGTTGGCTAAGCCACTGGCCGCTGCGGCTGCCGGCAACCAAGCAGGGGGCGTCGAGCTTCCGGCGGGCAGCGAAGAGGCGAACCGCGCTGGGCAGTTGAAGAAGAAACTAGCCGAGAAGATCAAGAGTGAACCGGCCGCCGCCAGCCGTTTGGTCCAGAGTTGGATCCGGGACCAGAAAGCCAAGTAGCGACGCCAGGGAGAGAGCATGCCGGGAGCCGCGCCAACCCAGGGTTTGCACAAAGCCGCCATCCTGATGGTGTTGCTCGGAGAAGAAGCGGCCAGCTACATCTATCGCAACCTCCCCGAGGTGGACGTGCAGCGCCTGACGCAACGCATCGCCGAGCTGGATCGCGTGAAACCGGAAACCGCCATTGCGGTGCTCGAAGAGTATCACCAGCTCACGCTCACCCAGGCCTACCTGGCCGAAGGCGGCCCGGAGTACGCGCAGAAGCTGCTGGTTAAGGCCTTTGGCGAACAGGGGGCGCGGCACTTGCTGGAACAGGTCTCACGTGCCGTAGAAATGAGCGTGGTGCAGTTGGAAAGCCTGCAGAAAGCCGATCCGCAGCAGTTGGCGAAGTTCCTGGAAGTCGAGCATCCACAGACCATCGCGCTCATCTTGGCGCACCTGCATGCGCGCCAGGCTTCGGCGTTGTTGATGCGCCTGCCCGAAGACACGCGCGCGGAAGTGATCAAACGGCTGGCCCGGCTGCGGCAGTTCTCGCCGGAGGTCGCAGAGAAGGTCTCCCTTGCACTCAACAAGCGCCTGGAGTCGCTGGGCGAGCAGAGCCGGCGGGCCTACGCCGGCTTCAAGGGCGCCGCCGACCTGCTCAACCAACTCGATCAGGCGACGGGGAAAGCGATTCTGGAGGCGATCGAAAAGGACGATCCAAAAATGGCGCTCGGCATCCGCAATCTGATGTTCACCTTCGAAGACCTGCTGGGCGTGCCCGAAGCGGGTATCCGCGAACTCCTGGGGCAGTTGGACAAAAAGACACTCGCCATGGCGCTGCGCGGCGCCTCGGAAGACGTCAAGAACCTGATGTTCAAGTGCATGTCGTCGCGCGCGGTCGACATGCTGAAGGAAGACATGGAAGTGCTGGGGCCGGTGCGCACCAAGGACGTGAATCAGGCGCAGCGCGAAATCGTGGAGGTCGCCCGCAAGCTGGAAGCCGAGGGCAAGCTGGTGTTGACCGCGGAGGCGCAGGATGAGTACGTCGTCTAGCGCCGCGGCGGTCCGCCAGCCCGCTCCCGAGGCGACCCCGTTCCCCTACGCTGAAGCGGAAGGAAACGATTCGGGAAATCCTGCCGATGTGACCCAGTCCCTGCAGGAGAAAAGCCGGCGCCAGCAGGCCGAAGCCTTCGAGCAGGGACGCCGGCAAGGACAGCAGGAAGTCCGCGCTGAATTCGATGCCGCCTTGCAGAAAGAGCGTGAGCAGATCGGGGCGACGCTCAGGCAGTTTGCCGCCGAGCGGCAGTCCTACTACCGGCGGATCGAAAGGGAAGTGGTGCAGTTGGCGCTGGCCATCGCGCGCAAGATTCTGCATCGCGAGGCGCAACTCGACCCCAACGCCCTGGCAGGGATGGTGCGCTTCACGCTGGAGAAACTCGACGCCGGCACGCAGGTGCTCTTGCATGTCCATCCCAAAGAGGCAGCGGAGTGGAGGCACTACTTTGCCTGCCAGACAGAGGGCGTACCGCTGCCAGAGGTTCGCGAAGATCCGGCGCTCGTTCCCGGAGAATGCCGGATCGAAACGTCGCTGGGTACGACGCAGGTCGGGTTTGAGCCACAGCTCAAAGAGATTGAGACCGGCTTGTTGGATCTGCTCGACGAAAGGCCCGAGACCAAGTGACCATGCAACTCCTCTCTGCCTATTTCCAGCATTTGGAGACGACATCGGCTCTGCGCTGGCGCGGCAAAGTCGTGCAGGTTGTGGGCCAACTGGTCGAGTCGGAAGGGCCTTTCTGCACGGTGGGAGAAGCGTGCGAAATCCTCGATTCGCGCGGGCAGCGCTGGCCGGGAGAAATTGTCGGCTTCCGCGGGCACACCGTGCTCTCCATGGCCCTGCGTCGGCCCACTGGCATCCGCTATGGTGATCAGGTGGTGGTCTGGGGCCGAAGACCATCCTTGCGTGTCGGCGAGTCCTTGCTCGGCCGCGTGCTCGACGGGACTGGAACTGCGATCGACAGCGTCGCCGCCCCGCTCTGCCGGGAACGCTATGCTCTGGATCGCGAAGCACCCTTGGCCCTCGAGCGCACACCCATCCGCGACGCACTCAGCTGTGGCATCCGCGCCATCGATGCCTTTCTGACCTGCGGGCGGGGCCAGAGAGTCGGGATCTTCGGCGGCAGCGGAGTCGGCAAAAGCACACTGATCGGCATGATGGCGCGTAACACCAACGCAGACCTCACTGTGCTCGGCCTGATCGGAGAGCGTGGGCGGGAAGTCGGTGAGCTGCTGAACACACTCGGCGAGGAAGGGCGGCGGCGTTCGGTCGTCGTGGTTTCCACCTCCGATCAGGACCCGCTACTCCGCATTCGAGCGGGGCTGGCGGCTACGACCATCGCCGAGTATTTCTGCAGCCGCGGCAAGCACGTGCTGCTCGTGGTCGACTCTCTAACACGGCTGGCCATGGCGCAGCGGGAAATCGGGCTAGCAGCCGGCGAGCCGCCTACCGCGAAAGGCTATACTCCTTCGGTTTTTACTCTGCTTGCCCGTCTCATCGAACGCGCAGGCTCCTTTGGCTCGGGGACCATCACCGGTTTCTATACGGTGCTGATGGAAGGTGACGACGAGAACGATCCCCTAGTCGACGCCGCCCGCGCGCTGCTCGACGGCCACGTGCTTCTAGATCGCCGTTTGGCGGCGCAGAGTCACTATCCTCCGATCTCGATCCTCGACAGTATCAGCCGCATCATGCCCGCTGTGACTTCCTCCGACCATCTCGCGAAAGCTCTGCAGATCCGGCGCTTGCTGGCCGTGTACAAGGCTTCCGAGGAACTGATTCGCATCGGCGCCTATCAGAAAAACAGCGATCCGGAACTGGACCGCGCCATCGCGCTTATGCCCTCCCTGCGCGAATTTGTGGTGCAGGCCGCGCAGGAGGCAGCCGCGATGAACGAATCGCTGCAGCAGCTCATGTCGCTTCCGGTGTGATCCCCTTGGCTTTCCGCTTCACTCTCGCTCCGCTGCTACGCCTCCGGCAGAGTATCGAACGACAGTGTCAACTCCGGTTGCGGGAGGCCAGTCTACGGGTGATCCAAGCACAGGAGTGGGTGGCTCGGCTCGAGCAGCACCTCCAGGAGTCCGGCGAGCACGATCGCGCCGACCTAGTTGCAGGACGGAGTGCGGCCGAACTCCAATTCGCTGTCCTCGTCCGGGAAAATCTCCAGCATCTACGGCAAGAATTCCAAGCCGAACTCCGCTGGCTCGAACTGGATCGCCAACATGCAGTGGAGCAGTACTACCAGGCATACCGTGAGCGCGAAATCCTCGATACTCTGCGCGCCCGCCAACGCCGCGCGTATCAGCAGGAAGAGCTGCGGCGGCAACAGCGGCAACTCGATGTAGCCCACCTGCTCCAGCGCTGGCGCAACCGGGAAGGATGATTTTGCCGGGCGGCAGGCGGCAAGGCTTGCCCCGGTGCGCGTCCACGCGACTCCACTCATCTTCCTGTCCTCGCGGCTGCTCCTTCTAAGTGACTGAGATTGCAGACATCGACGCTTGGCTGCATCTGGTCTCGGGCAACAACCATTGGCGAGCCGAATGCAATCAACTTCGCGGTGCTCCGATGCAAGTGGCGCCTCTTCCCAATCCGGTGGTGAGCAAGGCGACTGCGGCGACAGGTAAGCCAACCTCATCGGGCGAAGCTACGTTTGGCACGAAGCTGGCCGAAGCGATGTCAAACTCCGCAGCTTCCGACGACAGCAAAGCAGCGGAGGTCAAGAAGACCCCTAGCAAGGCGGACGCCGCGATTCAGACCGGGCTGTTTTCCCACCAAACCGAGAAGCAGGAACAACCAGAAAAGCAGACGCTGACGGAGACAGTTAGCAGCGCTAATCCGATAGTGCCGATTCCACTTCCTCCCCAGTTCCTCGCCAGTGAAGTACTTCCGTGCGCGGCGCCAGATGAACAGGCGATGCCGGTCGGCTCGGCAGTTGGAGTGAGCGTGCAAAGCGGCCAGGAACCGGTGGCGAGCAGCGGCGCGATGGTGAAGAACTCCGGCCTCAGCCAAGCCGCAGTTGCGGAGATGCAGGAGAGGGCACTTCCCCAACAGCCCGCTGCATCCAGCGCGAAGGTCTCCATGCCAGTGGACAAATCCGAGGCCAGCGCCGACAAGGCTGCGGTTGCTCACGCGCAGGCTCCGCCTTTCTGGATCCCAGACTCAGTCGCGGCTGAAGCCAGCTCAGCACAGGTTGAAAAACGCGCGACGAGCTCCGAGGCAGCGAGTCCGCCGAGTGTCGTCGTAGCTGCCATTCAATCCTTCAAGGCAGCGAGGGCGGCCCCCTCGACCGCCAGCACAAGCGAAGTATCCAAGGCAGTGCAAGTGGTTGTTAGGACGGCGAATCCGCCCGAAGCGGCCGTGACTGAAATCAGCACTCGGGCCAAGACCGCTGTCAGCGAAGCGAGCACGCCAAGCTCGGTTGCCGTGGGTGAGGCTCATCCGGAAGTCCTTCTTCCGGCAGCGGAGACTGCTGCTACCGCAGGAGTCGTCCAGGCGCCTTTGCCCAACCCGCAACGCTCGTGGTGTTTCCAAGTCGATGAATCCGAACCTTCCCCGGCTCCTGAGCAAGTGAAGCTGGATCGATCGACTCAGAAAGCCGAGGTACCTCCTCAAACAGAGGCGTCTTCTCCTACATTGGCGATTCCACCTGAGGAAACACGTGCGCCTCGGGTTGTCCCGGCCGAGGCGGACACGGCCCAACTCAAACCTCCCAGCCCGCCACCGCTGCAGTCCCTTAGGACTCCGCGCTCCGGAGCGTCTGAAACGAAGCAACTGGCGATGGCATCTGCGAGGGAGAGCGCGCAGCTGGCCGGTCGGTTTTCAGGCCCTCCCGCGGAGAACAACGCAGCTGAGAAGGCGGCTCCCTCGGCCGCCCCAGCAGATACCGTCCCCGCATTGAAGGGCTGCGAGGAGCGGGAGTCGGCGGGACCGAGTCCTTCGGTAGGTACCTCGGCAAATGCCTCAGCCGCAGGAGCCACGACAGTGGAAGGGAACTCGCCGGGACCGAATCCTCCAGTAGATGCCTCAACCGCCGCAGGAGCCACGAAGGAGGAGCGCAAGTCGCCGACGAGTCCTCCAGTGAATGTCTCGGCAGATGCCTCAGCGACACCAGGATTGACGAAAGAAGCAGGGACGGCAGTCCTGGCAAACACTCCAGCCCCAGCTTCGCCGGCCCACGAAACGTCCGAACCGCGAGAAGTCCCCAAGGCGCATCAGATGCTCGACACCTCGTTGCCCCTTGCGCCCAGCCCGACGCCGGTCGCGCGCATCGCGCCTGACGCGGCTGGCGAATTGCAAATGCACGTCGGAATCCGCACAACCGCCTTCGGTACGGTGGAGATTCACACCGCCGTGCATCAGAACCAGGTCGGATTGGCGATCCAGGGAGAACGTGGACTGGCGCACTGGTTCAGTACCGAAGTGCAGAACATCGAGGCAGGACTGAAAGACTACCGCCTGCACTTGACCAAGGTGGAACTGGAGAGCGGCACTGCCGGACTCCAGACCGCCAGCAGCTTTCACCAGCAGCAGCCGCAGCGCAATACCTCGGGAATGACCGGCTCACGGAATGGCGCGCTGCTGGAACCGGCGGGCGAACCAGTACCCGTCGAAACTCTGCCGGCAGATCTCGAGGCGAGGTCTACGGAAACACGCGTCAGCATTCTTGTTTAGGAGGCTTTGTGTACATTCCACTGCTTCAGTCGCTCGCCCCTCAACCCTCCGCCACTTCCTCGTCCACAACTTCGTCATCCACGTCCAGCGATTCCACACAGGGCCTGGACACCATGTTCCTGCAGCTGCTGACGGCGCAACTCAAGGCACAGAGTCCGCTCGATCCACTCGATCCCAATCAGTTCGTCGCTCAACTTGCCCAATTTCAGTCGCTCAGCGAACTCACTCAGATCGACCAGCTCCTGCAAACGCTCGTCGCCAACACCACGTCCGCCTCCAGTTCCGCTGCGGGCTCTCAGCCCTCTACCGGCACGAAGTCCAGTCCGATTCCGAACGCACGCGTTGATTCCACTTCTCACTAAAGGAGCCCGTGTATGCCCTCGTTCTCGATACCGCTTTCCGGGTTGACAGCCAGCTCGACCGCGCTGGCAACCATTGCCAACAATCTCGCCAACCTAAACACCATCGGCTACAAAGATGAACGGGTCATCTTCCGGGATCTCTTTTACCAGACGATCGGTTCCAACGGCGCCGGGGACCCCATCCAGCAGGGAGCAGGCACGGCAGTCGGCTCGATACCTACCATGTTTACCCAAGGCAACGTGGACCCCTCCGGTGTGGCGACTGATGTCGCCATCATGAACGACGGCTTCTTTGTGGTGCAGGATTCGAGCGGCGTCCAATCCTACACCAGGGCCGGGAACTTCGAGGTCAACAAAGACAACTACCTTGTGACCTCCGACGGCCAGAATGTGATGGGGTATCCGGCGGTTAATGGTGTGATCGACACCGGCCAGGGGCTGATCCCGCTGCAAATAGCGATCGGAACGATCAGTCCGCCGACGGCGACCAGTTACGTGCAGCTACGCACAAACCTCGATGCCTCGGCCGCGGTGGGCACGACCTATTCCACGCCGATCACGATTTACGATTCGCTCGGCGCCAGCCACAACTTGATGTTCACCTTCACCAAGACCGGTACCAACACCTGGGATTACTCGATTACGATCCCTGCGGCTGACGTGAATGGCACGACCGATCCGACCGTACTCAAGACGGGCACACTGACCTTTGACGGCAACGGCAACCTGACCGATCCTGCAGCCAATGTCACCGGCATCAATATCACCGGTTTCGCCGATGGTGCCAATGACATGTCCTTTACCTGGAATCTTTTTGACACCAACAATGCCGGATTCCTGACTCAGATGGCCGCGCCCAGCAGCACCGCTTCCACGCAGCAGGACGGCAACTCCAGTGGCACTCTCGTGAAATACAACATCAATTCCGACGGAACGATCACGGGAGCCTTTAGTAACGGCAGGACGGCGATCCTGGGACAGATTGTGTTGGCCACGTTCGCCGACAATCAAGGCCTCTTACGCACCGGCAACAACGGTTTCTCAGAAACGCTAGCTTCAGGCCAGCCGGTCATTGGCGCGCCGGGGACCGGTGGACGGGGCACGCTGGCGGGGGGCGCCCTGGAGCAGTCGAACGTGGATATTGCGAAAGAGTTCGCCTCGCTGATTGTGGCCCAACGCGGTTTCGAAGCTAACGCTCGCTGCGTCACCACTTTCGACCAGATTACTCAGGATACGATCAACCTGAAGCAATAGAACTAAATCACGAGTCGCGGTAGTGGCTAAGTCTGATTGAGATTCAGCCACTAACCTGAGTAGCTGGTTGCTAGAGCAATACCAAGGTTGCTGTGTCCCGGCGTGGGAGGGCACGGCTTCAGCCGTGCCGTTCGGGTGCCCAAGAATGGCGGGGGCTTCAGCCCCTGCGGGATACGACGATCTTTGGTTTCGCTCTAGTCGCTGGTGCCGTGACCGCATAACCACCCGCATGGTTGGACGGACGGCGGCTGGCAACTCGCTCTCTGAGTTCCGCCTAAGAGCTCTCTCATGAGAGCGGGCTGCACAAAGTGGCGGCATGCAGACTGCCGTGCGCGGCAGCCCGCAGCAATTCCCTGATTTCAGGCCCGTTTTCCACCACAGCCCTTTGGGCGGCGTTTCTGTGTGTCCCGGCACTGGGTTTGCAGACGTTAAGGACATGCCCGAACCACAGGGAAGTCCAGCGCCTAATCAGGCTGCACCCGGCAGAACCAAGCTCCTGCTGACATCGTTGGTCATCCTTGCGCTGGGGGCAGGCGGCATCTTCTGGTGGACGCGCCCGGCGAACTCTGCCAATGCAGAAGCAAACGCAACTGCGGTAGTTGCTTCCACGCTCGCGTTGGATACGTTTGTCGTCAATGTTGGTGGTGCGGACCAGCGAGCATATCTACGGGTGGGGATCACGCTCGGCTTGTCCCGGCCACCCGCCAAGGCGAACGAAGCGCTGCCGGTCGCGCTCGTACGCGACACGATCCTGTCGGTCCTCACGCCCGCCCGCCCGGAACAGTTGTTGCAGGCTGAGGGCAAACAAAAGCTGAAAGCGGACTTGCTCGCTGCCCTGAAAGAGCGTGTGCCCCAACTGGGCGTCGAGGATGTCTATTTCACGGAGTTCCTGGTGCAGATGTGATGGCGGCCGCAGCCACAGGCGCGAAGATCGAGCCGGCCAGCGCCGATCCGTGGGCGCGGGTGGAAAACCTGCCTTGTCTGCTCACGGTCGAGATCCCCGTGCCCGGCTTTACGGTTGCGGACTTGGTGCGGCTGGTACGCGGCCGCATCATCGCCACGCGCTGGACGGTGGGCCAGGATGTTCCACTGCGCGTCAATGGGCAGTTGATCGCCTGGAGTGAGTTCGAGGTCGTGCAGAACCATTTGGCGGTGCGCTTGACGGAGTTGGCATAGATGCAGACATCGGCGGTAGCCCGGGTCTGTCCCGGGCTCTTCGCGCAGGCGCTGGAAACGTGCCAAGCGAAGCTTCGCGAGTTGTGGCGCTCGCGGCGAAAGCGGCGGACGCTGCAGGTGTGCGAAACCGCCAATTTGGGAGAGCGCCGGTTTGTGGCGGTGATTCAATTCGAGCGCCAGCGTTTCTTGATTGGCGGCAGCTCGAATTCGCTGACGTTGCTGGCCCGACTCGGGGACGAAAAGGCAACCGGAGACGATCCATAATGCGCATCGTCAGGAAAATGGGTGGTGCGGTGCTGTTGCTAGAAATCGCGGGCGCCACGCCCCTGTGGGCCCGTCCGCAGCCAACGCCTGGTCTTCCCTGGAACGGCTGGGGAGCCAGCGGCTCGGTGCCGTGGAACATTGTCGTCCTGCTGACCCTGCTAACGCTGCTGCCGGCGCTCGTGCTCTCGATGACGCCGTTCGTCCGCCTGCTGGTGGTCTTTCACTTTCTCCGCCAGGCGCTGGGCACCCAGAGCACGCCCAGCAACCAGACGCTCATCGGGCTGGCCCTCATCCTGACTTTCTTCCTCATGCAGCCGGTCGGCGCAGCCATTTACTCGGAAGCGATCGTTCCTCTCGAAGCCGGACGCATCACCATGACCGCCGCTCTGGAGCGCTCGGCCATCCCGATGCGCCATTTCATGCTGAAGTACGCGCGGGAGAAAGACCTCGCGCTCTTCGTAGATCTGGCTCGGGAGACGCGGCCGGCGAAGCCTGAGGATCTGAGCTTGCGCATTGTGGCGCCTGCCTACCTTCTGTCGGAATTGCAGGCGGGATTCCGCATTGGCGCGGCTTTGTTTCTTCCGTTTCTGGTGATTGATCTGGTGGTGGCGGCGATAACCACTTCGGTGGGCATGCTGCAACTGCCTCCGGTGGTGATCTCGACTCCCCTGAAGATTCTTCTGTTTGTTGTCGTGGACGGATGGAACCTGCTGATCGGTTCCCTGATGCGGAGTTTCTCCTGAAAGGAGCCCATGGATACAGGACAGATCATCGCTTTGGCCCGGAGCAGCCTCCAGGCCGCGTTTTGGCTGGGTGCGCCTATCTTGCTGATCGCTACCGTCGTCAGCTTGCTGGTGAATGTGGTGCAGACGTTGACCTCGCTTCAAGACTCGACCATCTCCACTGTGCCGCGCCTGGCCGCGGTGGCGGGGGCAGCCCTGCTGCTGATGCCCTGGATGCTGCGCAAGCTGATGTTGTTCACCGTCGGACTGTGGTCGGACTTTCATCCTTTCGTGCGTTGAGGTGAAGGAATTGGAGCTTTCTCTCGAACGGAGCTTGACAGTCTGGATGATTGCCGGTTCGCGCGTCACCGGCCTGCTCATCGCCGCCCCCTTTCTGGGTGGCGCGTCGGTTCCTGTCCGAGTCAAAATCGGCCTCGCCCTGCTGATCACCGTCTTCCTGGCGCCGCTGCTTGCGCCTCCCACGACGGCCCTGGCCATCCACTCCATGGCGTCGCTCGTGCTGGGTGAGATCACCGTCGGTTTCCTCCTCGGATTCACGCTGCAGTTCATGTTCGATGCCGCTCAGGTGGCGGGACAGATTCTGGGCATACAGATGGGATACTCGCTGGCCAGCGTAATCAATCCGCAGAGCCAGGCGGACACGCCCGTGCTGGCTACTTTTTACGAATTGGTCGTGCTGCTGCTGTTCATCCAGCTCCAGGTGCCGCAGTGGCTGCTGCGCGGGCTCAGTCACAGCTACGAATACGTGCCGCCGGGCAGCTTGACGCTGACCTGGCCCGCGCTGTCGGTGCTCTTGCAGTTGGCCGGAGGTTTGTGGGTGGCGGCAGTGCAGATTGCCGCTCCCGTCCTGGTAGCGACCATCTTCGCCGATGTCGCTCTGGGCCTGTTGGGTAAGGCGTCGCCGCAGTTGCCTGTGCTGTTTGTCGGCCTTTCCATCAAGAGCATGTTGGGATTGGCGCTGCTTTCGGCCGCGGTAGCGTTCTGGCCGCGTTTCTTTGACGCGCGCTTTCAGGCCGCGATGGAGGCGTCGGAACGGATTCTGAGACTCGCACACTGAACCATGGCGCAGGACAACAAAACCGAGCAACCGACTCCGCGACGGCGCCAGCGAGCCCGCGAGAAAGGACAAGTGGCGCGCAGCCGTGACCTGAGCGCCGCCTGCGCCAGCCTGGCCGCCACCTTCCTTCTGGCCAGCCAAATGACGCGTTTCCCGCAGTCGTGGCGTGAGTTTCTCCATAGCTGCCTGGACGGCGCGGTTTCCGGCGATCTGCGCATGGACAGCCTGCCGCCTTTCTTCACTCATCTGGGAATGTTCGCGGCCGTGGGCGCAGCCTTGGGACTGGGCTGGCTGGTCGCGGTTTCCTCCGCCTTGGCGCAGGGCGGTGTGGTGGTAGCGCCGACATCGCTGCTGCCCAGCGCTTCGCGTATCAGCCCGTCGGCCAAACTCCGCCAGATCTTTTCCGCGGCCGCATTGCGCGGACTGGGCAAGTCCCTCTTGCCCGCGGCTGCTGTGACCTACCTGGCCGTCGGTTGCCTACGCCGTGATTGGCTTCGACTGGTCACTCTGCCCGGACGCGGTTCCCACGCGGTCATCGGCTTTGCAGCGGACCGCATCTTCGAAGTGGCCTGGAAAGCCTCACTCGTGCTTCTGGCCTGGGCGGTCATCGACTATCTGTTTGAACGTCGTCACTTCGAAAGCGAACTTCGGATGAGCCGTCAGGAACTGGTGGACGAATACAAGGAAACGGAAGGAAACCCCACCGTGAAAGCGCGCATTCGCCGCCTGCAGCGCCAGTTGCGCCGGCGCCGGATGCTGGACGACGTCAAGCGCGCTGCCGTGGTGATCACCAACCCTAGCGAATTCGCGGTGGCACTCGAATACGGTCTCGAAATGGCCGCGCCGGTCGTGGTCGCCAAGGGACGCAACCTGCTGGCGGCAGAAATCAAGCAGATCGCGCGCTGGCACAACATCCCCATGGTCGAGAACCCGCCCCTGGCCCACGTTCTCTACAGGTCGGTCGAGGTGGGCCAGAGCGTTCCGCCGAAACTCTACGCGGTGATCGCCGAAGTGCTGGCTGCCATCTACCGCGCTCAAGCGCGCGCCATCGCCGCGGGAGGCCGCTAACCGATGCCCGAACCGACCACGACTACGGCCCCGGCACGCAACGCGTTGGCCGACTGGATCGTTCCGGTCGCTGCGGTCAGCCTGGTCTTTGTCATGCTGGTGCCGCTGCCCGCCATTCTGCTGGATCTGCTGCTGGCGACCAGCATCACTGCATCCGTACTCGTTCTGCTTTCGGCCATTCAAATCCTGCGCCCGGCACAGTTCTCGGTCTTCCCCAGCCTGTTGCTCCTGCTGACCCTGTTTCGGCTTTCGTTGAACCTGGCTTCGAGCCGACGCATTCTTCTTCATGGCAACGAAGGCGTTTCGGCCGCCGGCCGCGTCATCGAGTCTTTCGGACAGTTCGTAGTCGGCGGCAACTACGTGGTTGGCTTTGTCCTTTTTGTGGCCCTGATCGCGATCCAGTACATCGTGGTCAGCCATGGTTCGGTGCGCACCGCAGAAGTCACCGCGCGCTTCACTCTCGACGCCCTGCCCGGCAAGCAGATGGCGATCGACGCCGACCTGAACGCCGGCATCATCGACGAGGCGCAAGCCCGTGCCCGGCGCGAGCAGATTGCACGCGAGGCGGAATTCTACGGCGCCATGGACGGCGCTGCCCGTTTCAATCAGCGCGATGCGATCGCTACCATCCTCATCACCGGCATCAACATCATTGCCGGGTTCTTGATCGGGGTCTTTCAGCTCGACATCCCGTTCCGCGAGGCGCTCAAGACCTACACCGTGCTCACCGTCGGCGATGGTCTCGTGACCATGATCCCGTCGCTGCTGGTTTCGATGGCGGGCGGCATGGTGCTGACACGCGCCTCGTCGAATACCACCCTCTCCGCCGACCTTGGAACGCAATTGCTCTCCCGCCGCCGCTCCCTGTTGATTGCGGCTGGCGTGATGCTTATCCTGGCCGCCATTCCCGGACTGCCGAAACTCTCATTCCTGGTGTTGGCGTCCGTTGCCGGGCTGCTGGCCTGGCGTCTCCCCCGAGGAAAAGACGCGGCCGAAGGCGGTGGAATCCCAGCCGCGGAAAAAGACAAGAAACCGGCCAAGGCGGAAACGCTCGAAGACCTGTTGAAGCTCGATGAACTCAGTCTCGAGGTTGGCTACGCGCTCGTGCCGTTGGTCGATGCGCAGCAGGGTGGGCAACTTCTCGGCCGCGTTAAGTCGCTGCGCAACAACCTGGCGCTGCAACTGGGCTTCATCGTGCCACCCATCCACATCACCGACAACGTGCGCCTGAAACCCCGCGAGTATGTCATCTCCATGCGAGGCGTGGAGATTGCCCGCTGGGAGATGCTGGAAGAACAGGTCCTGGCCATCAGCTCGGAGCTGACGCCTCCGCCGCTGCCAGGGACGCCGACACGCGAACCCGCCTTCGGCGTGGCCGCCGTCTGGATCCCACGCACCCTGGAGTCGCAAGCTCTGGCCTCCGGCTACGCCGTCGTTGACCAGACCTCTGTTCTCGCCACGCATCTGGCCGAGCTGATCCGTCAGCACGCCTACGAGCTGCTCACCCGCCAGGAAACCAAGCGGCTGCTGGACCGGCTGGGCGAAAGCCACCCCAAACTGGTCGAAGAGCTGGTGCCAAAGACGCTCAGCCTGGGCGAAGTGCAGAAAGTCCTACAACAGCTTTTGCGAGAGCAAGTATCGATTCGCGACTTGGCGACCATCCTGGAGACCCTGCTGGATGTGTCGGTCGTCAACAAGAATCCCGTTTTGCTGGTGGAGCTGGTTCGCCAGTCGCTGGGTCGGGCGCTGGTTCGCCCCTTGCTCTCTGAGGACGGCGGCCTGCGCGTGCTCACGCTCGACCACAACATCGAAGAGGAGCTGAGTCGGGCGTTCAGCCCGCAAATGCCGCAGACCACCAGCGCGGGATTACAATCCTCTTTTGTGCGCCGCATCTTGGATGGCCTGCGCCAACTTGCCGGAGAGCAGGTAGTGCAGACGGCTCCCGTATTGCTGTGTTCGACTCCGGCGCGCTTCCATCTGCGGCGTCTGCTCGAACCTTTCCTCCCTAAGGTTGTGGTGCTTTCTCCCCCGGAAATTCCTCCCATGGTTCCAGTGCAGTCACTGGGTACGGTGCGCTGAGCCTGGACTGAAAACGGCGCTCAGCAACGAAGGTGCGCCTCATGAGCAAGCATCCCGTGCAGGCCTACAACGAGGTCGGGTCGGACGCGGAACGGGAACGTGTCCTGATGGAGCAGCTCCCCCAGGTAAAGTACATCGCCCGCCGGATTCACGAGCGGCTGCCCCGCCATGTGCCGCTCGAAGATTTGGTCCACGCCGGGGTGCTCGGCCTCATCGACGCGCTGAACAAGTTCGATCAATCCAAGCACGTGCAATTCAGTTCCTACGCCAAGTTCCGCATTCGCGGAGCGATTCTCGACAGCCTGCGTGAACTCGATTGGAGTCCGCGCGAATTGCGCCGCAAAGGACGCCTGGTGGAGCAGGCTTACAGCCAGCTTTCCGGCAAGCTCGGACGAGCGCCCAACGAAAATGAACTGGCGCAGGAATTGGGTCTCGAGCTGCGCGAGCTGCAGTCGCTGCTGGCGGAACTGGACGGCCTCGAACTGGGAAGCCTGCGGGTCGAATCCTCGCGGGATGGGAGAGAAGAAGACCTCACCGACTATGTTCCCGGCGCACCCGAGGAGACTCCCTTCTTCTCCTGCCTTCGTTCGGAGATGAAGCACCTGCTGGCAGACGCCATCGCCGAACTGCCGGAAAAGGAACGCAGAGTGTTGGCGCTGTATTACTACGAAGAACTCACAATGAAAGAGGTCGGCGCGGTGTTGGGCATTGGGGAATCTCGAGTTTCCCAGATTCATTCCCTTGCCATGGTGCGGTTGCGTGCACGCCTGAACGGCTTGCTCGTTTCCGGTGAGCCGGGGAAACGGGCGAAAGCCGCCGGAACCACCTAAAGGAAGTTGCGGACACACATGGAAAAAGTCCTGAACCAGGAAGAAATTGATGCAATGGTACGGGCGGCTCGCGCTGGGCGCGGCCCCGCCGAGGCTGCCGGACCGGTCGTGCAACCTTGGGACGTCCGGCAGGCAGGTCAAATCGGAGGCGACCAGATGCGCGCGATTGGCCAGTTGCACGAAATCTTTGCCCGCAACCTCACCAACTCCATTGGCGCCTACCTGCGCATCGTCTTTGACTGCAGCCTCACTTCCGCGGAGCACCTCAACTACCGCGAATTCCTGCAACGCATTCCGGAGAACAGTTATCTGGCATCCTGCGATCTCGCGCCTGTGGGAGCCGTGGCCTTATTGCAGCTTGATCTCGCCGTCGCCTACCCAATTATTGATGTCCTCCTCGGAGGCGAGGGTCTCGGCGGGGATCTGGGACGCGCACTGACCGAAATCGAACAGCAGGTGATCGAAAGCGTTGTACGCATCATTTGCCGAGAATTGCAGACGGCTTGGCAGGCGATCGCACTCGAGTTCAACTTTGGCGAGCGCCAAACTGTCTCGCAGGCGCAGCGCCTGATGGCTCCCGAAGAGAAAACCTTGTGCCTCAGCTTTGAGATCAAGATGTCGGAAACTTGCGGCAACATGAGTCTGGCTGTTCCTGCCGTCGTTTCCAATGCGCTGCTGCGAAAGATCTCGGCCGAATTGAGCTATCCGCGGCCGCGTAGTCACGTGGAGGCCCGCCAGCAGATTCAGAAGCGATTGCTCGATTCTCTCTTCGAGGTGGAGCTTTCCGTCCCCCACTTACAGGTGCCTTTAGAGACCCTGGCGCAAATGACTCCCGGCACGCTGCT
>Ga0335070_10002144_pt1 | contig 22998 bp, 20 predicted proteins | sample Lox_Sample_13_FD_206722 | JGI IMG/M metagenome (GOLD analysis project Ga0335070, IMG submission 206722) | Soil microbial communities from Loxahatchee National Wildlife Refuge, Florida, United States - Lox_Sample_1.3 | ecosystem: Environmental > Terrestrial > Soil > Wetlands | place: USA...
CACGACCTGGGCCGGATCGAGATCAAGCTGGATTTCGATCGCTCCGGCACGATCAACACGGTCATCGCCGCCGACCGGCCGCAGACGCTCGACCTGCTCAAGCGCGATGCCGCGGGGCTGGAGCGGGCGCTCCAGGATGCTGGATTCAAGACCGACGGCAGCTCGCTCAGCTTCAATCTGCAGAGCGATCAGCGCCAGCAGTACCAGAATCAGCAGAACAATCCGGGTCCGGCGGCCTGGCAGTCCGCGGCCGCGGAAGAGGCCGAGCGCGTCTACCGCCCGGTCTACCGTATCGCCAGCACAGCCGATGCGATCCTCGCGGCCGCCGACGGCCGCCTGAACATCGCCGTATAACGGGAGCCAAATGTCATGAGCGTCAGCGGCGTCGGAACGAACACGAACACGGGCACCAGCTCCAATGGTGGCACGTCAGTGCTGTCGTCCTTCTCCAACAATTTCGACAACTTCCTGACGCTGCTGACCAAGCAGCTCCAGTATCAGGATCCGCTGTCGCCCCTCGACACCAACCAGTTCACCCAGCAGCTGGTCGAGTTCACCAGCGTCGAGCAGCAGATCGAGACCAACCAGAAGCTCGATTCGCTCCTGGGGGTCCAGTCCGACAACCAAGCCATGGCGGCGCTCAGCTTCCTCAACAACGTGATCGAGGCGCAGAGCGACCAGGTCATGCTGCAGGACGGCTCGACCGAGATCACCTACGACCTGTCGAGCGACGCCGAAAACGCCTCGCTGGTGATCAAGGACGCCAATGGCGAAACCGTGCGCATCATGCCGGTCGATACCACGACCGGCTCGCACGAGCTGACTTGGGACGGCAAGGACCAGAACGGCAACCAGCTCGATGACGGCGTCTACGACATCTCGGTCGAGGCCGTGGATTCGACCGGCGCCCAGCTGGCCGTCACCACCGGCATGCGCGGCAAGGTCGATGCGGTGCAGCGCATCGACGGCGAATTCCATCTGTCGGTCGGCGATCTCGACGTGCCGCTGAGCAAAGTCAGCTCGGTGCGCTCGGCCACCGGCTCCAGCAGCAACCAGACCTGATCGCTTCAACCCTCTTTCGCCACCAGAAGAAGACTTTAGGAGAAAAAAATGAGCATCTACGGCGCTATGTTTTCCGGTGTGTCGGGCCTCGCGGCGCAGAGCCAGGCGCTCGGCATGATCTCGGACAACATCTCGAACGTGAACACCGTCGGCTACAAGGGCACCAAGGCCCAGTTCCAGACCTTGGTGACGGAGGCCGCGTCGCGTTCGACCTATTCGCCGGGTGGCGTCCGCTCCACCCCGTTCCAGATGATCGACCGGCAGGGCCTGCTGCAGGGCTCCTCGTCGCCGACCGACGTCGCAATCGTCGGCAACGGCTTCTTCATCGTGAACGACGCGGCCAACCCGGGCGTCGGCAACAACTACAATTTCACCCGCGCCGGCCATTTCACCACCGACGCCAATGGCAACCTGACGCAGAATGGCTACTTCCTCCAGGGTTGGCGCCTGGACAACCAGGGCAACCTGCCACCCAACACCAACCTGCTGCAGAGCCTCGAGACGGTGAACGTCTCGAACCTGACCGGCACGGCGCGCCCGACCACCAACATCCAGTGGGCGCTGAACCTGCCGGCCAACGACATCACCGGCTCGACGCACGACACCTCGGTGCAGCTGTTCGACAAGCAGGGCTCGACACAGGTCATGAACATGACCTGGGCCAAGACCGCCGCCAACACCTGGACGCTGCTGGGCAGCTTGGCCGGTACCGGGAACTTCGCCTCGGACGACACCGGCACGGCGACCTTCGCGACCGCCAGCACCAACTACTTCCCGTCCGCGACCCTGGCCGATACCACGAACTTCGGCCTGTCGGCCGCCGTCGGCAATCTCAGCGGCCTGGCCAGCAACTTCACCGTCAACGCGCCCGGTGGCGCGCCGCCGAACACCGCGACAATCACGATCGATGTCGGCGCCACGACCTATACGGCCACCGTGCCAACGGTCGCAGGCAACGATCTGACCAATACCAGCTCGCTGACCTTCTCCAATGGTCCCGACAGCTTCACGCTCGATCTGCAGGGCTCGGCAACTTACGATCTCGACGTCCCCGCCGATCGCACCACCTTGCAGACCAATCTGGCCGCGGCTTTCGCGGCAGTCAATTTCACCAACAACGCCACCAATGGCGTGCCGCTGGCAACCGTGACTTTCAATGCCGACGGCACGCTGGGCGGCATCACCCCGACGGCGCCCTACGGCTCGGTCAACACCAACAACCAGCTGCAGTTCTATGTCGACTATGACAACGACCCGCTCACCAACTCGACCCAGGATCGCCAGCTCGTCACACTCGACATGGGCACCCCGGGCATGCCCAACGGCGTGACCCAGTTCGCCGGCCAGTATGCCGCCAAGGTAAACGCCCAGGACGGCCTGACCTACGGCTCCTTCACCGGCATCTCGATCGACGAGGACGGCATCGTGACGGCGTTGTTCGACAATGGCGAGCAGCGCGACATCTTCAAGCTGCCGATCGCGACGTTCCGCAACCCGAACGGCCTCGCCGCCCAGAACGGCAACGCCTACCAGACGACGACCTACTCGGGCGATCCGGTGCTGCTCGAGGCCAACACGGCGGGTGCGGGCAAGGTCTCTCCCTCTTCGCTGGAATCCTCGACGGTCGACCTGGCCGAGGAGTTCACCAACATGATCATCACGCAGCGCGCCTATTCGGCCTCGGCCAAGGTCATCACCACCGCCGACGACATGCTGAACGAGCTGCTGCAAATCCGCCGTTAACAGCGATTGACGAATCATTGACGGAGACGACGGCCGTTCCTGCCCGAACCGGGGCAGGAACGGCCGAATCCTCGTCGATACAGCCCTGCTTAACCGTGCGATTTAGGTCTTCCTTAAAGCCGGCGGGGTTACGCTCCGGACAGGTCGCGGACAATTCGGGCCGCAACCATCGGTCCAAGACGGAGCGAAACATCATGACGCTCGATCGCCCAGGTAGGTCGCATCGAATCATCGGCCCCGACGGGCTGCCGCTGTCGCTCGACGATCTCCCGCCGCCCGGCACGAAACGCTGGGTCATTCGGCGGAAGGCGGAGGTCGTCACCGGCGTGCGCGCCGGCCTTCTCACGCTCGAGGAGGCCTGCGATCGCTATCAGCTTTCGGTCGAGGAGTTCCTGAGCTGGCAGCGTCAGATCGATGCGCACGGCATCAAGGGGCTCAGGGTCACGCGCCTCCAGGACTATCGCGAGCCGGCCCGCTATCCCTGATCGGTCTGTCATCCACAGGCGATCAGCGGCGGAGGCGGGGCCGCGCGTTCTCACAAGATGAATCACCGGGCCGGCAGAAACTGCCGGACTACCCGGCAAAATCTGCCGCCGGTTAAGAGCTTTTTCACTTCGCGCGCCTAGCGTCGGAGGCATCGATAGGCCCCACGCAAAACGGCGCGAATGTCCCTGAAATTCTATCTGATTCTCCACGCCCCCGAGCTTCCGACCGAGCGGGCGTCATGATGGAAACCCTGCGCAAGCTCGGGCCCGTGAAACTGGGTGCGCTCGGCGGCGTCGCCCTGCTCCTGCTCGGCTTCTTCGCCTATATCGGCGTGCGGCTATCGAGCCCCGACATGGCGCTGCTCTATGCCGATCTCGACCCCGCCGACAGCAGCCATATCGTCGAGAAGCTCGACCAGATGGGGGTTCCCTATCAGATCGGCGCCGACGGTACCTCGATCCGCGTGCCGGCCGACCAGGCGCTGAAGCTGCGCATGAGCATGGCCCAGGAAGGCCTGCCGGGTGGCGGGTCGATCGGCTACGAGATCTTCGACCAGCAGCAGCCGCTGGGCACCACCAGCTTCGAGCAGCAGGTCAACAAGCTGCGCGCCATGGAAGGCGAGCTGGCGCGCACCATCAAGACGATCGATCTGGTCAAGAACGCACGGGTTCACCTCGTCATTCCTGAACGCCAGCTCTTCGCCAAGGAACAGCCCAATCCGTCCGCCTCGATCATCCTGACGATGCAGGGCGGCGCCGTGCTCGACAAGCAGCAGGTATCGGCCATCGAGCATCTGGTGGCCGCCGCCGTTCCCGGGCTCAAGCCCAATGAAGTCTCGATCGTCGACTCGACGGGGACGCTGCTGGCCGCCGGCACCGGCGACGGCGAGGATTCGGGGCTCGCCGGGTCGGCCGAGGAGATGCGCCTCGGCTACGAGAACAAGGTCCGGCGCAGCATCGAGGAGCTGCTCCAGCGCACGCTGGGCTATGGCAAGATCCGCGCCGAAGTCACCGCCGATCTCGATTTCGACCGGGTCACCACCAACTCCGAGACCTTCAATCCCGACGGCCAGGTGGTGCGCTCGACCCAGACTGTCGAAGAAAAGAACAACTCATCCGATGCGCAGCCCAGCGACCAGGTGACGGTCGCCAACAACCTGCCCAACCCCACGGGCGGCGGCGGCGCCGGCGGCAGCACCAGCGCGACCAGCTCGCAGCGCACCGAAGAGACCGTCAATTACGAGATCTCCAAGGAGACCCAGGTCCATATCCGCGAGACCGGACAGGTCAAGAAGCTGTCGGTCGCGGTGCTGGTCGACGGCACCTACACCACGGCGGCGGACGGAACCACGACCTATGCCCCCCGCCCGGCCGAGGAGCTCGACCAGATCGGCAAGCTGGTCAAGAGCGCGATCGGTTTCGACGAGAAGCGCGGCGACACGGTCGAGGTCGTCAATATGCGCTTCGCCGACAATGCCGAGCTCGGCAGCGATGCCAGCGCGGGCCTGTTCATGGGCCTCAGCCGGTCCGATATCGTCCGCATCGTCGAGCTGCTGGTTCTGGCCCTCCTCGGCGGGCTTGCCATCATGTTCGGCCTGCGGCCGCTCCTGAACCGGCTGCTGACGATCGCGAAGCCGGCAACCATGGCCCAGATCGCCGACCAGACCGGCGCCCAAGCGGCCCTGCCCGCGCCCGACGGCACGGTCGCGATGATGCAAGGACCGACCACGACCGACGAGATCGAACGCATGATCGACATCAACCAGATCGAAGGCCAGGTGCGCGCCTCCTCGATCAAGAAGATCAGCGAGCTGGTCGCCAAGCATCCCGAGGAGGCCGTCGGCATCATGCGCGGCTGGATGTACCAGGACAGCTGAGCCCGGTCGGGCGAGTTCCCTCAGGCAATTGAAGGTAAGACGACGTGGCGGAAGTAGTGAAAGTGGACGGTTTGAGCGGCGCCCAAAAGGCAGCGATCATGATGCTGTCCGTGGGCGAGGAAGGCGCTCAGCAACTGTTCGCCCTCATGGACGAGGACGAGATCAAGGAGGTGTCGCAGACGATGGCGAACCTCGGCCAAATCCATTCGTCCGTGGTCGAGCAGCTGTTCGTCGAATTCGCCAATCGCATGACCTCGACCGGTTCGCTCCACGGCTCCTTCGAAAGCACCGAGCGACTGCTGATGAAGGTGCTCGACAAGGACAAGGTCAGCGCCATCATGGACGAGATCCGCGGGCCCGCGGGTCGGACCATGTGGGACAAGCTCGGCAACGTCAACGAGGTGGTGCTCGCGAACTACCTCAAGAACGAATATCCCCAGACCGTCACGGTCGTGCTCTCCAAGGTGAAGTCGGACCACGCCGCGCGGGTGCTGACGCACCTCCCCGAAGCCTTCGCCATGGAAGTCGTCATGCGCATGCTGCGCATGGAGGCGGTGCAGCGCGACGTGCTCGACGACGTGGAGCGGACGCTGCGCAACGAGTTCATGACCAACCTCGCCCGCACCAACAGGCGCGACGCCCATGAGCTGGTCGCGGAGATCTTCAACAACCTCGACCGCAACACCGAGGGCCGCTTCATGGCTTCGCTCGAAGAGCGCAACCGCGACTCCGCCGAGCGCATCAAGGCCCTGATGTTCACCTTCGAGGATCTGGGCAAGCTCGATCCCGGCGGCGTCCAGACGCTGCTGCGCGCGGTCGAGAAGGACAAGCTCGGCATCGCCCTCAAGGGCGCCTCCGAGGAACTCCGCGAGCTCTTCTTCTCCAACATGTCCGAGCGCGCCGGAAAGATGCTGCGCGAGGACATGCAGGCGATGGGGCCGGTCCGACTGCGCGACGTGGACGAGGCGCAGCAGGCCATGGTCCAGATCGCCAAGGACCTCGCGGCCAAGGGCGAGATCGTGCTGTCGGACAAGAAGGGCGAGGACGAGCTGATCTACTAGGGGCCGGTCGTCGCGGGCCGGGTCGGCTCGCGGGCGTGAATCGGTCTTCAACTTATAGCGGACGAAATGGCGAATTCCGGAAAGTTCCTGTTCGACACCTCCTTCGATGCGCCGGCACAAACCAAGCCGGAGCAGCCGCCCGCGCCCAAATTCAGCGAGGCCGAGCTGCGCCAGGCGCGCGAGGAAGGCCATGCGGCCGGCCGCGCCGCCGGCCGGGCCGAGGCGCGGGCTGAGCGCGAGGAGCTGGCCGCGCGAACCCTGCCCGCCGTGGCGCAGGCGCTCCAGGGCTTCGCGCCGATGTGCGAGCGGATCGAGAAGCAGACTCTGGGTTGGGCGCTGACCGCGGCCCTGGGCATGGTGCGCAAGCTCTACCCGTCGCTCGAGCAGATGCAGAGCGTGATCGAGATCGAGCAGATGGCGATTGCGGCGCTGCGCGACCTCGAGGAGGAGCCGCGCGTGGCCCTGCGCCTGCCCGACACCCTGATCGAAGAGATGCGACCGCGGCTCGCGGAGATATCCAGGCAATCCGGCTTCGGCGGGCGCCTGCTGCTGATCGCCGACGAGGCCCTGGGACCGGGCGACTGCCGGCTCGAATGGGCCGATGGCGGCATCGAGCGCCAGCCCCAGCGGATCTGGGCGGAGATCGAGCAGCGCGTCGCGCGCAGCATTGCCGCATTTTCCGCGGGACCAGCTCCAGCTCAGTCCGGCGCTCCCGCCACGGATGGCATCGACGCCTTGCCCGAAGCCCGAACCGCCTGAGACAGATTTCTGACGATGATCCGATAGGAGATATCGATGGCCGATGAGAACCTCAATCTGAACGAGCTGAACGGCGAAGGTCCCGGCGAGCCGGTGCCCCCGCCCCAACCGCCTCCCGCACCGACCAATGCGCGCGAGCTCGAGGCGGTCTACGACATACCTGTGCAGGTCTCTGCGGTACTCGGCAAAGCCACCATGCAGGTGGCCCAGCTGCTGAAGCTCGGCCGCGGCGCCGTCGTCGAACTGGACCGCAAGGTCGGCGAGGCGATCGACATCTATGTCAACAATCGCCTGGTCGCTCGCGGCGAGGTTGTCATCGTCGAGGACCGGCTGGGCGTGACCATGACCGAAATCATCAAGTCGGAACGCGCCTGAAAGCAGGGGGAATGATGGCCGTCGAGACAGACCATAACAGCCGCCTCGGCGCGGGTGCGCGCGATCTGCGCTCGGGCGCCGCGCCCGATCCGCTCGGCCTGATCGCATTGATCGGCGCCGTGGCGCTGGTGGCGCTGGCGATCTCGCTCGGCGGCTCGCCGCTGGCCTTCTTCCATTTCCCCTCCTTCCTGATGGTGGTCGGCGGCACCTTCGCCGTCACCTGCGTGTCCTTCTCCGCCAGCGAGGTGATCCGCGCCCACCCGATCATGCTCGGCGCGTTGACGACCGCGACGCCGGAACCGATGGACGCTGCCCGCGGCATGACCCTGGCCGACATGGTGCGCCGCCACGGGCCCCTGGCCCTGCAGGATCAGCTGCCGCAGTTCAAGGACGACCCTTTCCTTCACCGCGCCATGAGCCTGGTGGTCGATGCCGCGCCCCAGGAGGAGATCGAGGCGGTGATGACGGCCGAAGCCGATGCCACCGCCCAGCGCATGCAGCGCAGCGCCAGCATTCTGCGCCGCGCGGCCGAAGTGGCCCCCGCGATGGGGCTGATCGGCACGCTGGTCGGCCTGGTGCAGATGCTGGGCAGCCTCGACGAGCCCTCCAAGATCGGGCCCGCCATGGCGCTGGCCCTGCTCACGACCCTCTATGGCGCGCTCCTCGCCAATATCGTCTTCGGCCCGCTCGCAGCCAAGATCGAGCGCAACAGCGCGGCCGAGGCGCTGCTGCGCCAGATCTACATGATCGGCGCGGCGTCGATGGCACGGCAGGAGAATCCGCGCCGGCTCGAGATCCTGCTCAACAGCGTGCTGCCGCCTTGGCAGCAAATCCGGTTCTTCGGCTGAGGTCCCATCGGGGACCGCAGCCATCAATATACGGGAGTAGAGAAAGATGCGCCTTCTGATCGTCGGATCCCTCGACGGGCCCATCGCCACCGCCGGCAAGATCGCGCTCTCGCGCGGCGCCAAGGTGGCGCAGGTCGGCGAGATCGACGGCGCCATGGAGGCCCTGCGGGCCGGCCAGGGTGCGGATCTCCTGCTGTGCGATGTCCGGCTGGACATTGCCCGCCTGATCGGCCAGCTCAAGACCGAGCGGATCAACCTGCCGGTCGTCGCCTGCGGCATCGGCACCGAGACCGATGTGGCGGTGCGGGCGATCAAGGCCGGCGCCAAGGACTATCTGCCGCTGCCGCCCGATGCCGAGCTGATCGCGGCCATTCTCGCGGCGGTCGCCGAGGAAAGCAGCGCCTTCATCTATCGCGACCCGATCATGCGCGAGGTGCTGCGCCTGGCCGACCAGATCGCGCCGTCGGATGCCTCTGTGCTGATCACCGGCGAATCCGGCACCGGCAAGGAGGTCATGGCCCGTTACCTGCACAGCCGCAGCAAGCGCGCCACCCGTCCCTTCATCACGGTCAATTGCGCGGCGATCCCGGAACAGCTGCTGGAATCCGAACTGTTCGGCCATGAGCGCGGCGCTTTCACCGGCGCCATCGCCCGGCGCGTCGGCAAGTTCGAGGAGGCCAATGGCGGCACCCTGCTCCTCGACGAAATCAGCGAGATGCATCCCCGCCTGCAGGCGAAGCTGCTGCGCGCCATCCAGGAGCGCGAGATCGACCGCGTCGGCGGCACCCAGCCGATCAAGGTCGATATCCGCCTGATCGCCACTTCCAACCGCGACCTCGAGGTCGAGACCCGCAACGGCAATTTCCGCGAGGATCTCTATTTCCGTCTCAATGTCGTGACCCTGGAATTGCCCGCGCTGCGCAACCGGCCGTCGGACATCGCGGTGCTGGCCGAGCATTTCATCAAGAAATATGCGACGGCCAACGGCGTCCAGCCGCCGCACCTGTCGCCCGCCACCGAAGCCATGCTGCTGGCCCATTCCTGGCGCGGCAATGTGCGCGAGCTCGAGAACACGATGCACCGCGCCGTGCTGCTGTGCAAAGGCACCGAGCTGGGGCCCGACGCCATCATGCTGACCGGCCAGCGCGGCCCCGCCTCCACGCCGGAAGCCCGCGCCGTGGCCGCGATCGAGACCGCCAAGGCGCAGATCACCGATACCGCGAGCCTGGTCGGGCGCACCGTCGCCGATGTCGAGCGCGACCTGATCATCGAGACGCTCAACCATTGCCTCGGCAACCGGACCCACGCCGCCAACATCCTCGGCATCTCGATCCGCACTCTGCGCAACAAGCTCAAGCAGTATAGCGAGGAAGGCATCCCGCTGCCGGGCGTGCGCGGCGGCGAAGGCGAGCGCCAGGCGGTTTGAGATCATGAGCCTCGCGCTTGGCTCACCCCCCTCCCTCCCCCACAAGGGGGGAGGGGATTCTGGGTGGTGTCGGGCGTCTTCTCTTTCTTATCCCCTCCCCCTTGACGGGGGAGGGTTGGGGAGGGGGTGGGACCCCCTTCTCCGTCATTGAAGGTCAGGTAGGGCATGGCGAACGCCTTTCAGGAAACGATGTCGGGTCCGGGTTTGAGCCGGATCTGGGGGCAGCTCCAGACCGCGCTGAAGCGCGGCGAGATCGCGTTGGCGCTCGGCGTCATCTGCATCCTGGTGGTGCTGATCCTGCCGATGCCGGCCTGGCTGCTCGACATCTCGCTGGCCCTGTCGATTACCGTCTCCGTCCTCGTGCTGATGACGTCGCTCTTCATCTCGAAGCCGCTGGATTTCAGCTCGTTTCCGACGGTGCTGCTGATCGCCACGATCCTACGGCTGTCCTTGAATCTGGCTTCGACACGCCTGATCCTCGCGCACGGCCATGAGGGCCCCGATGCCGCCGGCCATGTGATCGAGGCCTTCGGCAATTTCGTGATGAGCGGCAACTTCGTCATCGGCGTGATCGTGTTCGCGATCCTGGTGCTGGTGAACTTCGTGGTCATCACCAAGGGCTCGGGGCGCATCGCCGAAGTATCGGCGCGCTTCAGCTTGGACGCGATGCCCGGCAAGCAGATGGCGATCGACGCCGATCTTTCGGCCGGGCTGATCGACGAGGCCGAAGCGCGGGCGCGCCGCAAGGCGCTCGAGGACGAGAGCAGCTTCTTCGGTTCCATGGACGGTGCCGCGAAGTTCGTGCGCGGCGACGCGGTCGCGGGCCTGATCATCACCTTCATCAACGTGATCGGCGGCATGATCATCGGTGTCGGGCAGGAAGGCCTGTCCTTTTCCGAAGCCGCCCACAGCTACACGATCCTCACCGTCGGCGACGGGCTCGTGACCCAGATCCCGGCGATCGTCATCTCGACCGGCGCCGGCTTGCTGGTCTCGAAGGCCGGCATCAGCGGCACCACCGACAAGGCGCTGTTCTCGCAGCTCGGCGGCTATCCGGCGGCGCTCGGGCTGGTCTCCTTCCTGATGGGCGCCATGGCGCTGCTGCCAGGCATCCCGACCATCCCGTTCCTGGCCCTCTCGGGCGCCGCCGGAACCGGCGCCTGGATGCTGACCCGCCGCCATGCCCAGGCCAAGGCCCAGGCAGCCGTGAAGCAGAAGGAAGAGGCCGCAGCCCCGGCCGAGGAGACGATCCAGCAAACCCTGCAGATCGACACGGTGCGGTTGGAACTGGGCTACGGACTCCTCTCCCTGATCGGGACCGAGCGCGGCCAGAAGCTCACCGACCAGATCAAGGCGCTCAGGCGCCAGGTCGCCCGCGAGATGGGCTTCGTGCTGCCGGCGGTGCGCATCCAGGACAATCTGCAGCTCCCGGCCAACACCTATGTGGTGCGCGTCAAGGAGATCGAGGCCGGCCGCGGCGATCTCAGGCCCAACATGATCCTGGTCATGGATCCGCGCGGCGAGAAGATCACCATCGCCGGCGAGGAGACGATCGAGCCGACCTTCGGCCTGCCCGCGATGTGGATCGACCCCGCCATGCGCGAAGAGGCGATGTTCCGCGGCTATACCGTGGTCGATCCCGCCACCGTCGTCACCACGCATCTGACGGAAGTGGTGAAGGACAACATGGCCGAGCTCATGTCCTACGCCGAGACCCAGAAGCTGGTCGAGGATCTGGGCAAAGAGCATCAGAAGCTGATCAGCGACCTGATCCCTGCACAAATCTCGATGAGCGGCGTGCAGCGGGTGCTGCAGAATCTGCTGGCCGAGCGCGTCTCGATCCGCGACCTGCCGGCCATCCTCGAGGGCGTCTCCGAAGCCTGCGGCTACACCCGCAATGTCAATCACATCACCGAGCATGTGCGCGCGCGCCTGTCGCGCCAGATCAGCGATTCCGTGGCCGATGCCGAGGGCGTGATCCAGCTCCTCGCTCTGTCGCCGGAATGGGAGCAGGCCTTTGCCGAATCCCTGCGCGGCGAAGGCGACGACAGGCAGCTGGCGATGGCGCCCACCAAGCTGCAGCAGTTCATCAATACCGTCCGCCAGCAGTTCGAGCGCCACGCCATGCGCGGCGAGACCCCGGTGCTGCTGACCAGCCCCGGCATCCGGCCCTTCGTGCGCTCGATCGTCGAGCGTTTCCGCCCCGTCACCGTCGTGATGTCGCAGAACGAGATCTACGCGCGCGCGCGGATCAAGACGGTCGGGCAGATCTGAGGAGCGCTGAGCGATGCGGCTCAAGACCTTCAGCGCGGCGACGATGGACGAGGCGATGCGCCGCGTTCGCCAGGAGCTCGGCGACGACGCGGTCATCCTCGCGACCAAGCGCGACGGCAAGCAAGGCGTGCTGGTGACCGCCGGCCTCGAGGAGGAGCCGCTGGCGGCCGCACCGGCACCGGCCGCTGCCGAGCCGCGGGGAATCGCCGAGGCCGACAGCGCCGCTCTCGACGGGCTCGATCGCATCGCCGCGCGGCTCGAGTTCAACGGCGCGCCGCCGGCGATCGCCGACCGCCTCCTGGGTGCCGCGGCCGAGCTCGCCACCGAGAACCCGACCATGGCGCTGGCCGCTGCGCTCGACGCCCAGTTCGCCTTCGCGCCCTTGATCGACGAAGCCCCCGCCCGGCCCTTGCTCTTTGTCGGACCGCCCGGTGCGGGCAAGACCTCGAGCCTCGCCAAGCTCGCGATCCGCGCGCGCCTGGCCGGCGTCCCGGCCGGTGCCGTCTCCTGCGACACGCTGCGCGCCGGCGCCGAGGCCCAGCTTGCGACCTATACACGCCGGCTGGATATTCCCGCCTATCGCGCCCGCGACCGCCAGACTCTGGTGCGGGCCCTGGCCTCCTTGCCGGCGGACGGACTGCGGCTCGTCGACAGCGCCGGCAGCAACCCACAAAGCGACGCCGACCTCGCCGAGATCGCGCGGCTGGCCGCGGGCGCCGACGCGGAGCCGGTCCTGGTCCTGGCCGCGGGCGGCGATGCCGCCGAGTTGGCGGACCAGGCCATCATCTATGCCCGTCTCGGCGCGCGCCGCCTCATCGCCACCAAGCTCGACACCGTGCGCCGGCTGGGCGGCCTCCTGGCCGCCGCGGCCGCGGGCGGACTGGCCTTGTGCGAATTCGGGCTGTCGCCCCAGATCGGCGATGGCCTCGTGCCTGTGAACCCGGTTTCTCTGGCGCGCCTGCTGATGGGCGAGCGCATCGAGCTGCCGTCGCTTAATCCCGCTGCCATGGAAGCCGCCGAATGACCGCGACCGCTCGCCCCGTTCCCGTCTCGCAAGGCCCTGGATCGCGAGCCTCGAGCCCGCAAGGCTCCGGCCCGCAATCCGTCGGCCAACGCTCGCGCCTGCGCACGCTCGCCATCGCTTCCGGCAAGGGCGGCGTCGGCAAGACCTGGCTCGCCATCTCGCTGGCGCATGCGCTGGCGCGGCTGCAGGAGCGCGTACTGCTGTTCGACGGCGATCTGGGACTTGCCAATGTCGATATCCAGCTAGGCCTGATGCCGCGCTGCGATCTGGGCGCCGTGATCGAGCGCGGCCGCGCCGTTGCCGACGCCATCACCAATTACGCACCGGGCAATTTCGACGTCGTCGCCGGCCGGGCCGGCACGGCGGCGCTGGCGGCCATGAGCGGCGAGCGTCTGGCCAAGTTGAGCGACGAGCTGTTCCAGACCGCGGCCGGCTACGACCGGCTGCTGCTCGATCTCGGCGCCGGCGTGGAGCGCACCGTGCGCCAGCTTTGCCGGCGCGCCGGCAGCGTGCTGGTGGTCACGACCGACGAGCCGACCGCCCTCACCGATGCCTATGCCTTCATCAAGCTCGGCGTCAGCCAGGGCGATATCGGGGATTTGCGCATCGCGGTCAACATGGCGGGGTCGATCGCCGAAGGCGAGCGGACCTATGCCACGCTGCTGCGCGCCTGCCAGTCCTTCCTCAAGATCGAGCCGCCGCTCGCCGGCGTGATCCGGCGCGACGCGCGCGTCAAGGACAGCATCCGCGCCCAGACCCCGGTGGCGATTCGCCATCCCGACAGCACCGCCGCCGCGGATGTCATGGCGCTGGCGCGCAAGCTCAAAGAGGCGCGGCCGTGAACCTGCCGCCCGTCACGCCCACAACGCCGGCAACAGGCCCCAGTGCGGCCCGGCCGGTGGCGTTGGCCGTGGCGGGAACCGGCCAGAACAATCTGGCCCTCCTGGCCCAGCTCGGCGCCGGCGATATTCTCTCCGGAACCGTGCTGGAGCGTTCCTCCGACGGCACGCTCACCATTCGCACCGATCGCGGCGTGCTCGCGCTCTCCGGCGGTCTCGAGGCCGCCATCGGCAGCAAGGTCATGCTCGAGATCCGCAGCGCCGGCGCGCGGATGCAGGTGGTGCTGCTTTCGGTCGATGGCGAGCCCGCCGCCAACCAGCCGCTCGGCGGGCCCAAGGCCGGGATCCTGACCGCGCCTGACGCGGGCAAGGGCGCGGTCGCGCAGACGGCCGATATGTCGGCGACGGCACGCCTCGGCGCCGCCGGGCCCACGACGCCAACCGCGGTTCCGACGCCGCCCATGGCCGATGCCGCCGGCATCGTCGGGGCGCGGGTGGTCGCGACCTTGCTGCGTCCATCCGAGATCAGGCCGGCGAACCAGCCGCCATTGCCGAGCGCGCCGCGGACCACGAGCGCGGCCCTGTCCGGTCAGCGCCTGCCCTATCATCTGGCGGCGATCCTGCCGCCAGCGACCCAGGCCGTTGCCGCCTCAATCGACGAGGCGCCGCGCGACGTCTTCATCGCGACCCTGCGGCAGCAGACGCCCGAGGGCGAGCTGGTGCTGGAGAGCCCGCTCGGCACGCTGCGCATCCCCAGGCCACCGGAAGCGGCCCCGATTCCTTCGGCTGCGACGGCGAAGCCGGGAGATAGCCCCACGGCTTCGCCGGCTGGCGTCAAAGTCGCGCCGGCGGCACAAGGCAATCCGCCAACGCAGACCGGCGCCAGGGCCGCCCCGTCGCTACCACCGCAGACCGACCCCAAAGCCGGTTCCGTGCCGCCTTCCTCGACGCCGGCACCTGGGCGCGGCACCGCGGCGGCCGAAGCCCTCCCCGACCGCGCGCAGAGTTGGCCCGCCGGCACGCGGCTGGTCCTGACCCTGCCGACGCCGTCCCGTCCCGGCTCGGGCGATACGGTTCCCGCAGGCCCGCGCCTCATCGCAACGGTGTTGCGCCCGGCCGAATCGCAGCCTGCGACGCCGACGGCCGCACGCAACGGCGCGACGACCGCGGCTCCGGCACAAACCGCCGCGCCCGCCCTGCCGGGCCCGGGTCAGAAGCTGGCGCTGGAGCTGGTTTCGATCCTGCCGCCGGCCGGCAACGCCGCGCTCCCGGGGGCACCGCCGCAAGAGCCGGCAACCGCTCCGCAGACCGCGGTGCTCGCGACCTTGCGAGCGCCCTCACCCAACGGCCAGGCGATCCTGGCAACACCGGAAGGGCTGGTGGCGCTCGACCGTCCGATCGAGGGACCGGTCGGCACGCGTCTGCTGTTGGTGCCGATGCCACAGCACACGGTGGCGGCCGAGAGCCGCGCCGGTCCCGGTCAGATTTTCAATGCGCTCCTGGAAACGGTCGCCCTTCTCGACGGCGAAAGGGCGGCATTGCCCGGCGGCGCAAAGGCAGTATTGCCCCTGCCGGCGGGCTCGGCTGAGCCATCGGTCGCGAGCCCGAGCGTCACAACGCCGAGCAGCGCGACAACCACGCCGCCCGCTCCAACCGCAACCGCTCAAACCAACGATCTTCTGGCGCAGAACCTGCCTCGCGTGGGCTCGCATCTCGCGGCCGGGCTTGCGAGCTTCATCCGCGCGCGCCTCTCCGATAAACCGGCGCCATGGCCCAGCGCCGAATTGCGGCAGGCGCTGCAATCGGTGGGCCGGCCCGAGCTGGTCGCCAAGCTCGAGCAGGGTTTCGCCGAGCTGGCGCGAGCAGCGCCCTCGACCAGCCAAGACGGGCAATGGAAGACCATGGTGCTGCCGCTCCTGGATGAGCAGGCCCTGCATCAGGCGCGCCTCGCCATCCGCCGCGATGGCGGCAAGGGCAACCAACCCAAGGACGGCAAGCCCGCCAGCGTGCATTTCCTGCTCGATGTCGAGCTGAGCCGGATGGGCGCGCTGCAGCTCGACGGGCTGGTGCGCGGCAAGCGCTTCGATCTCATGCTGCGCACCCACAAGCCGCTCGAGAGCCAGATGCAGAGCGAGATTCAGCGGCTCTTCGCCGAGGCCAAATCGGCGACCGGCATCACCGGCGAGATCTACTTCCAGGTCGCCGCCGTCTTCGCCTCACCCGATGCCAATGCGCCCGCGCCCTCGCCTGCGGGCGGGTTGATCGCCTGAGGCCCGGCCCGTCGGCGCCGGCGCCGCTTCTTCCATCAACCAGCGTTCGACTTTGCGCGCGGCCGCGGTCGGCGGCTCGCCCTTGAGCCGCACCAGATAGTAGCCGGCGGCGCTGTCGGCCTCGCGCCCGAAGGGCGACACCAGCTGGCCACTCGCCAGCAGCCGATCGACGATCGGCCGGCGCCCCATCGCCATTCCGATCCCTTCGAGCGCGCCTTGAAGGATCAGCTCGGAGGATTCCAGCACCAGCGCCCGCCCCACCGGCGGCGGGGCAATCTCGTGCGCCAGGCACCATTCCTCCCACTCGCCGGGATGAAGCGCGTTGGCGATCAACGGCGCCGACCGGACCAACTTCGCCGGATCGGCACTCCTCTGCTTCGCCATGAAGGCGCGCGTCGCCACCGGGAAGAACTGCTCGGACAGCAGCGCCACCGCGTGAAATCCCGGCCAACTGCCATGGCCGTAACGGATTCCGAGATCGATGTTCTCGCGCGCGAAGTCGCATTTGCGATTGGTGGTGAGGAGTTGCAGGTTGATCTCGGGATGGCGCTGCTGCAGCGCGCCCAGTCGCGGGATCAGCCAGAAGGCGGCAAGCGAGGTCGGGAGCGTGAGCGTGACGCGCGCCTGATCGAGCGAGCCCGCCGCCTCCGCCGTCGCCCGCAACAGCTCGCCAAAGGAACGCCGGACAGCGGCAAAGTAACGGCTGCCGATCGGCGTCAGCTGCATCTCACGGCCCTGCCGTTCGAACAGGGCGACGCCCAACATCTGCTCGAGACGTTTCACCTGGTGGCTGATGGCGGACTCAGTGACGCCCAGAAGCTCCGCCGCCAGCCGGAAACGCCCGGCTTGGGCCGCCAGATAGAAGCTGCGAAGGGCATTCAGCGGCAGCCGCCGCATTTCATCCGGTTCGCCCACGGGGCCTCCTTCGCTTGAATTCTGTTCAAGTATAAGCGGCGCATTGTCAGTTGTCGCCGCGGCGGGTGCCAGCAAGATTGTTGGCAGTCAATTGACCTTCGGACAGGAGCCGATCATGAACTTCTCGCCGAAATACTTCAATTCAAGTCAAGGCCGCGTGGCCCATTGGACGGTCGGGTCGGGGCCGGCGCTCGTGCTGGTGCATGGCACGCCCGCCTCCTCCTACGTATGGCGGCGCACGGTCGAGAAGCTCCAAGCCCGTTGGCGGGTCTTTCTCTATGACCTGCCGGGCTACGGCCTGTCCGAGCAGTTCGAAGGACAGGATCTCAGGCTGCGCACGCAGGCCAAGGTCTTGGCCGAGCTGCTGCGCCATTGGAGCCTCGATCGGCCCCGTATCGTCGGCCATGATTTCGGGGCCGCGACCGTGATGGGCGCACATCTCGTCGAGGCTTGCCCGGCGCGCGACCTGGTCATCGCCGACGGCGTGCTGCTCAATCCCTGGGGCACGCCCTACTCGCTGCTGGTGCAGCAGAACATCCGCGTCTTCGAGCAGATCCCGCCGCATATTCATGAAGCGGCTCTGGCCGGGCATCTGCGCGGCACCACCAGCCGGCATCTGTCGGATGCCGAGCTGGCGCCGCTGCTGGCGCCTTGGCTCGGCGAGCAGGGCCAGAAGGCCTATTACCGACAGGTTGCCCAGTACGATCATGACTATACCGCGACCCTGGAGCCGCTCTATCGCAAGGTCGCGGTGCCGATTCGCATTCTCTGGGGCGAGGAGGATCGCTGGATTCCGATCGCCCAAGGCGAACGGTTCCACCAGCTCGTCCCCGGCAGCGAGTTCATCCGCCTGCCGGATGCGGGCCATTTCCTGATGCTGGATTGCCCCAACACCGTGGCGGGGCTGATCGGCGAAGATCGCGTTCGGCGGCAAGACGGCGATAGCACAAGGCGCCCGAGTGAAGTCGCGTAGGCGCGGGGCGCGAACGTTCGGCTCCCACGCCCAGCATCGACACCGGCGGCCCTAGCCGCCGGTTGCCCATGACTTTGGCTCAGCGCGATGGACAGGCGCTTCGCTGCAAGCCTTCGTGAAGCCGCCGCGGCTCACCGTACGGTCACTTCCACCCGTCGATTACGGGGCTCATCGGTGTTGTCGGGGGTCGGTATCAAAAGGTTCTTCTCGCCGTGGGAATCGACCTCGATCATCTTGGGATCGAGGCCGTCCTTCACCAGAAGATCGCGGACCATCTCCGCGCGCTGCATCGCCAGGGCGGCATTGGCTGCGTCCGAGCCGACGGTATCGGTATGCCCTACCACCGAAACCTCGGGCGCCGGGAACTCCTTGATCGAGGCGAAGATTCCCGGAATCAGCGCCTGCGATTCCTGCGTCAATTGGTCGGTGCCGGAGACGAAGTAGAGCAGGAAATGCTTCGGATCGCGCGGCGCTGCTTTAATTGCCGAACCCCATGTCTTGCTGATCTGCGCAGCGCTCAATGTCGTCGGCGGCCGGGGAGCTTCCGACGCATTTGCGACATCGGTCGCTTGGTTGGGCTGGTCTATCGTCTGACTTCCTGCCTGATTGGAAACCGCGATCGCACCGACCGAGCCGTCCGGTTCCGGAATCAGCACAAATGTGCTGCGCGGTCCCGCGCAGGCCGTCAACATAAGCAACAGGGTCCAGATCCAAATCCGAATCGGCATCGAAGTCTCCTTCCCGCGCGTGCGCGGACCCGCTTGCTCGACGCTCACCTCGAGCCCGTTTTTCGAGAATGCGCAACGCCGTCTCATTCCGGATCGACCCTGGCTAGAAATCGCGTTCCGCGTACGCCAACGGTAGCGTAGGGAGTTTCGACATGGACGGATTGCGGCGCCAATTTTTCGATCACACCAGACACATACAGCATCGTGCCCTGCAGCAAATTGACCAGAAACGCCAGCTTCCCGTCCCGCGGAGAATATTGAAAGTCCTTGATCTGGACGATGGAGTTGGGCCCGACGGAAATTCGCGCACCATCCAGGAAGGTGATTCCCAGCGAGCCCGCCGCGGTCTCGACGGTGTCCGAGAGATAGATCGGCTCGCCCACCGCCAGGGATTCCCTGGTCGGGCCGCGCATCACGAAAGTGTCCCCTTCCGCGATCTTCACACGCGCCACGGCCGTTTCTTGAGCCCTCGCCTCGAAGCCGGCGATTGCAACCGCGATTGCGATCAGTGCGGCGGCTGTCAGTCTGTTCATGACGTTTCTCCCAACGACATCGAGGCGTCGGGGGAAGTCCCCTCCGCGTGCCTCGCACGATCCGATGCCGTCACGACGCGGGCGGCGGGAAACACCAGCGTCGCAGCGGTACCGCGTTTCCTCGTGCTTTCAAGCTCCAGCCTGCCCCCATGCAGCTCGATCATGGCCTTTGTCAGCGGCAGCCCGAGCCCTATTCCTTCGGTTTCTGACGCGATTGAGTGACTGCCCGAGCGAAACGGCTTGAGGGCCTCGGCCAGCTCCCGCCTGCCCATGCCAACCCCTGTGTCCGATATGCAGAGGCGAAAATCGCCGCGCGGCCCCACCTGCCCGGAGATCCGGATCTTGCCGTCCGCAGGCGTAAACTTGATGGCGTTCGACAACAGGTTGACGATCATCTGTCTCAACATTCGCAAATCCGCATTGAGCCGCGGCCATTGTTCCGGCAGCTCGAGCAGAATCTCGGCGCCGCGACGGCGATAGGCGGTCCTGACCACCCGCACGCAGTCTTCGGTCGCGGCCGCGACGTCGATGTGTTGCTCCTGCAGCTCGACTCTGCCCGATTCGATCTTGGCCATGTCCAGAACCTGATCGACAATTCCCAGAAGATGGCGGCCCATCAGATGAATATCCTGCGCATATTCCTTGTATTTGGGCGGCGAGATGCGGCCGAGTAGCTCCTCCTTCATCATTTCCGAGAATCCGATGATCGCATTCAGGGGCGTGCGCAGCTCATGACTCATGTTGGCCAGGAATTCCGTCTTCGAACGGTTGGCCGCCTCGGCGAGCAGCAATGCCGCCTCCCGTTCCTTCTCCGTGCGTCGGCGCTGACGGTGCGCGTCCAGGAAACCGACGACGATCAGGCCCAGATAGACGACGAGCATCGCGACCAAGGGGAACGTCGGATCGAACAGCAACCGGAATTGCGAGAACGCCAGGACGCTGCCGGAAATCAATAGAAGGCCGGTCCCGGCGGTGGCAAGGTGGAAGGGGTACCCGACAAGTTTCCGCCGCAAAGCCAGCGTGCTCATGCACAGCGCGATCGCCAGCATGGTCTCTGCTTCGGCCAGATACCAGGGCCGGCGGAGATAGCTTTCGGTTAGGAAATTCTCGAGTGTCTGGGCCTGCAAATCGAGTGCCGGCACGGCGCGTCCGAGTGGCGTCATGAATTCCGACCGCAAGCCGGCGGCGGTGGTGCCAATCAGCACGAACCGATCGCGGACCAAAGCGGGATCGTAGCGACGGGCAAGAAGATCGGCGGCCGAAATGCGCTGGAACGAATCGATCGGCGCATACCGCAACCACACCCTTCCTCGATCGTCCGTGGCAATTTGGCGCCCGCCTACCCTGACCTGCGTAACGCCCAATCGGTCGGTGGCGACAGCCATCGGTCCGTTCCCAGCAGCGACGCGGAGCATCTCGACCGCAAGGCTCGGCAACAGGGCGTCTCCCACGAAGGCCGCGGCCGGCATCCGCCGCGCGATCCCGTCGGACTCGAGCGCGAGGCTGACCAGCCCGCTCCCCGTGCTGGCATCTTCGAGAGTCGCGAGATTTCTGAGTATCGCATTCGGCGGCAACGCCACCGCCGGATATGGTGACGCCTGGCGGTCCCAAACGTCCGACCCGCTTGACGACGCCCCGGGCTTGACCGCGACCGCCAGAACCGCCGGCGTCTGCTTCAGACTTTCCGCCAAGAGATCATCATTCGATGGCAAGCCAGCGAGCGCTTGCAGCGCCAAAGACGTCAAGGGCAGGCGCCGCGCCAAGTTTTCTGGCGACATCCGATCGGGCTCGGAGAATATGATGTCGAGGCCGACGGCGCGCGGATGGTCCTCAGCGATGGCCGAGATCAAGCTGGCGACGAGATCGCGCGGCCACGGCCACTGGCCCAACGCCTCGATGCTCGCCTCATCGATTTCGACAACCGTGATCGGCGCCGGGGCCGCGCCGCGTGGCAGCAGCCGTTGCTCGAGATCGAACCACCCATTTTGAAACGCCACCATCGAGCCTGGCTCGACGATGCGCAGAAGGCCGAGTGCGACGAAACCGCCCCAGGACAGACTCGAGATCAACCACTTTGGCGCGATCGCCAGACCGTCCTCCCGCCCTCTCCCGCGCCGAGCCTGACAACCAGGGTTCCGGCTCCGGTTGAGTTCCCGGCCAACCCCCGACCTCAATTCGAGGCTTGGCGTCGCCGCTCGCCCGCTTTAGCGTCGCCGGCCGATCGAGCGTTGAAGAAATAGCGTACGCCGCCCCTGCAGCTATTCCCCGGCCTCCGAAGAAACGAGCTATCCGCATAAAGCGTAACAGAACATCCCGAATGGCAGAAGCGGCAATGCCGCCGGAACCACGGGGCCGCGCTGGCAAAGTCGTTAAGATCCGGATAGGCCTTTGAATGCCGGGCCGACCTGATCGGAGCGGGGCTCGACGGCTTCGGAACGTTGGCGAGATCGCTTTTGCGCCGCGTCATTCCAACTGTGGCACTGGATCGCGAACGCGGGCCGCCGCTGACACCCCATGACCGGGTCTGGACCATTCGAGCCGCTGGTGTCGGCGGCTCAGCGATGATCCGCTGGGGCGAAGATGACCGCGGGATCCCGATCGGGCGAGGCGAACGGGCCCGCCAACTCGCTCCAGGCGGCGAATTCATACGCCTGCCGGACCCCTGTCGTTATCCGATGCTCGATTGCCCCAACACCGTGGCGGGGCTGATCGCCGAGGTCCGCCGGGCAGCGGGCGAAGACCGGGGCGCTGCTTCGTCTGCGCCCTAGCGTGCCCGCATCAACGCGCGCTTGGCGCGGCCGAACTGCAGGAAGAGAAGGACACCGACGGCGATGAGGATCGCACCCAGCGGCAAGGCGCCGATCGCGCGCGGGTCGCGAATGAGCGCGAAGGGTCCCGGCAGGAGAACGAGGCCCAGGCCCCACCCGGCGAAGGCGCCCGAGCAGAGCCATCGAACGAGCTCGATCACACCACTCCAGAAGGCGCGACGCAGCATCTCGTTTCCCTATCGGCGGCGGCGGTGCTGATCGATGCCGACCTCGTCCTCGCGGATGCGCTCCCGCCGCCGGACCTCGGCCTGCTTGCGCTGCTCGCGGCTCTTATGCGCCTGCTCATACTTTTCGAGTTCGCGATAGGTCTCGAGCACGCTCTCGCGCGCCCGATCGATCCGGATCATCACGTCGGCCTGCGACCGCACCAGCTTCTCGCGCCGCAGGCGGGCGAGATCGGCGAAGGCGGCGAAGGCCCGCGCCAGCTCCAGGGTCTGGTGTTCCTTGGTGGCGGCGGCCTCGCGTTCGACCGATTCGTCGAGCGTCTTGATCTGATCCGTCAACCGCTCGGCCAGACGCTGCAGCTCCGCCATCTTGCGGCGCTCTTCCTCGAGGCGCCAGCGATGGAGCCGGACCAACTGCTCGATCGCACTCATGCGGCGCGAGCCCCGGCGGCCGGTTTGGCGCCGGCCTTGGCGGCCGGTTTGGCGGCGGCGGGCGCCGCGGGAGCAGCTGGCGCGGCGGCCGGCGCGGGCTTCAGCGCCAGGATCTCATCCAAGGCGCGATAGCAGCTGGCGAGACTCGCCTTCTCGGTCTTTCCCTGCTTGAGGAAGGCTTCGAGCTGATCGTGATAGCGGATCGCCTCGTCCACCTCGGGATCGCTGCCGGCACGATAGGCGCCCAAACGGATGAGCTCGGCCATGTTCTCATAGGTCGCCATCAGGCGGCGCGCCTTGCTGACGAGCGCGTTCTCCTCATCGCTGTTGCAGCCGGGCATGGTGCGCGACAGGCTGCGCAGGATGTCGACCGCCGGATAGC